>Ga0187846_10002265_pt1 | contig 10631 bp, 9 predicted proteins | sample TC_taG_FD_161473 | JGI IMG/M metagenome (GOLD analysis project Ga0187846, IMG submission 161473) | Biofilm microbial communities from the roof of an iron ore cave, State of Minas Gerais, Brazil - TC_06 Biofilm (v2) | ecosystem: Environmental > Terrestrial > Deep subsurface > Cave > Wall biofilm ... | reverse complement strand
CTGGCCAGGATCGCCAGGCCGACCAGTCGTGCGGCCACATTCGCCTGCTCGGGCGTGACCTCAGCCCCGACCTTGCCCAGCGGCCGCGCCAGGGAGCCATCCGCGTTCAGGGGCCCGTGTCCCGAAATGAAGGCGCGGTGGCCGTGGACTCGCACCCACGGAAAAGGCAGCGTGACTGCGGGCGGCAAGGCCAGGGGCGCCGGCAGGACCAGTCCGAGTTCGCGCAACTTCGATTCGATCATCGGCATGTCGGATCTTCCTTCAGTGTTGCAGCCGCCGAAGTGACAATCTCGCAGAACTTTTCCAGGTCGACATTGCCGCCCGATACGATCGCGACGATCGGCCCCTGACCCGCTTGGCCGGTCAACGCTGCCGCCAGCGCCAGCGCGCCCGCGCCCTCGGAGACGACGCGCGCCTTCTCCGCCAACAGGCGCATCGCCCGCTTGGTCTGATCGAGCGAGACGACGATGCAGCCGTCGACCACCGGTTTCATCCGCTCCCACATGCGCGGGAAAACGCTATGGCCTCCAGCACCGTCGACGAAGGAGGCCTGCCATTGATGAAACACCTGGGGCGAGCCCTGCGCGAACGAGCGCGCCGCGGGCGCAGCCGTTTCCGGCTCGGTGCCCCAGATTCTGATGTCGGGCCGTAGCAGCCGGATCGCGCTGCCGACCCCGGTGATCAAGCCGCCGCCCCCGATCGCCGCGATGACGGCGGCCGTATCGGGCGCGTCTTCCAGGATTTCCAGACCCATCGTGCCGTGCCCGGCGATGAAGTTCTGATCGTCGAACGGGTGCACGAACACGCCGTCTACGCCGGGAAAGGCGCGATCATCGAGCGCTTTCCAGGCGACCTCGTACGGCACCGGGACGAGCCGGGCTCCAAGGGCCTTCATCCGCTCGATCTTCGATGCCGGCGCGGTCTCGATCACGACCACCGTGCACGGCACACGGGCCTGACGCGCTGCGTACGCGACACCTTGCCCGGCGTTGCCCGCGCTGATCGTCCACACGCCGTTTTTGCGCTCCGCTTCCGGCAGCATCGCTACCGCGTTGGCGGCGCCCCGCAGTTTGTAGGCGTTGATCGGCTGAAGGTTCTCCAGCTTCAACCGGATGTCCGGATAGCCCGGCCCCAGCTCGAGCCTCACCAGAGGCGTGCGCACGATGGTGCGCGCAATACGGTGGCGCGCCTGCTCGATCTCGCTCAGCGCAATCGGGCGGACAGCGTCGATGGATGCCGGCATGGCGAATTCCTCCGAGTCAACATTATCGCTTCTGAAATAGAATCGCCGCCGCCGCCCTTTCCGTTCGTTCGGGCCGCCAGCAACGATGCAATACGACGCAACCCGGGCTGCGCTGCTGCACCCGCAAGCCAGGGAAACACTGTTCCGCCCCGGGCAGAACTGGCCGATCGAAGCCATCTGCGCCGAGTGCTCGCGCCTGGCCTATATACGTTTCGAAGCCGGCGAGCAGAATCAGGTGGCATTGAAGCAGGCGATTGCGCGCGCCGGTCTCCAGCAGCCCGAGTTCTTCTCGGACCCGCAGTCCGGTACCCAGGCCTTCGCGGCGGTCGATCCCCGCGCCGGCCGGGCGCTCGTCGTGTTTCGCGGGACCCAGCCCGACGATCCGTCCGACATCAGCACCAACGCGCAAGCGCTGCTGGCCGACTGGCAGGGGCACGGCAAAGTACACCTTGGCTTCAGGAATGCGCTGGCCAGCGTCTGGGGTCCGCTCGAATGCTGGCTGGCTCAGACCGCAGGCCTGGAAACGTGGATCACGGGACACAGTTTGGGAGCGGCACTGGCGACGCTGGCGGCGGGGCTGCGGCCGCAGGCACGGCTGGTCAACTTCGGCTCTCCGCGCGTCGGCGACGGTGCGTTTGCCGCGCAGTTCGATGACCGATTCGCACGGCGCTATGTCAACTGCTGCGACCTGGTCGCGCGCTTGCCGCCGCCGCTGTTCGGATACGCTCACATCGCGCACATGATGTACATCGACCGCCATGGCCAGGTGAGGCCTCAGGTGGCGGCCGGGCTGATCGACAGCGACATGGCCGAGGCGCGGCGCAACTATCTGATCAATGACAGCTGGCGCTTCGGCAACACCGGGGTGAGGGATCTGGCGGATCACTCGCCCATCAACTACGTCTCCGGACTGCTTCAGGACCGAACCTGAACGTCTGTCAGCTGCGCCCGCAGCGACCGCCTCAGCGCATCCAGGATTGCGAGCGAGGCCTGCAACGTGAACTCGCCCCGTTCGACCGCATCCAGCGCCGCGCCGGGGGTCAAGGTCTCGAAGGCGGACACCTCGCCGTCCTGGTTGGTGGGAGCGAAATCGGCGCCAAGCTGCACGTCGAACACCTGAACCGTCTCGATCATCAGGCCCTCGGCCACCATCCGCTGTACCCGCAGCCGCGCGCCGCGCATCACGGCCAGGCCCGCCAGCCGCAGGCCGCCTTCTTCGTAGGCTTCGCGCTCCAGCGCCTGCCAGGCGCTTTCGCCAGCGGCGATCATGCCGCCGGCCAGGTTGTCCCAGCGGTTCGGGTCGCTCAGCTTGTGCGGCGCGCGCCGGGCGGCCCACATCGACCCGTCCGCCGTAAATGCGTTCAATTGCACCGAGCGGGTCTCGATGCCGAGCGGACGGCAGGCGGCGCGCTCGATGGTGGCGATAGCAGCGCCGTCCTCGCCGTACACGTCCAGTTGCTCCGACCGCCATTCGCGCACGATCCCGGTCTGGTGGAGCCGCTGAGCGGCGAAGGCCAGGGCTTGCGTGCGGGCCTGCGCGTCGGAAGGCCCCGGCTCCAGCGCGAGGGCGCCGTGGTCGAGCCGGAACGGGGAGGGCGGTTGCACCAGGCGGCGTGCGGTGTCCGGATCGAGCCAGCCGCATCGAGTCGTATCGAGCACCAGCGGCAGCCAGTGCGCCGGCCGCGCCTGGCTGGCGTGCGCCTCGCAGGCCCGCCACAGGCGATCGATCCGATCTTCGGGCGAAGTGCTCAGATCCCTTCCTCGGGTCGCAGTTGCGGGAACAGAATCACGTCCCGGATGCTCGGCACATCCGCCAGCAGCATCACGAAGCGGTCCACCCCGATGCCGCAGCCGGCCGCGGGCGGCATTCCGTACTCGAGCGCCCGGATGTAGTCGGCGTCGTAATACATCGCTTCCTCGTCGCCCGCTTGCTTGGCCTGAGCCTGGCGCTGGAATCGCTCGGCCTGGTCTTCCGGGTCATTCAGCTCCGAAAAGCCGTTGGCGGTTTCGCGCCCCGCGATGAACAGTTCGAAGCGCTCTGTGATATCCGGCCGCTGATCCGATGCGCGCGCCAGCGGCGAGACCTCGACCGGATAGTCGATGATGAACGTCGGTTGCACCAGCGCAGGCTCGGTGGTGTGTTCGAACAAGGTCAACTGCAGACTGCCGACGCCCGCATTCGGCGTGACTTGCGCTCCGAGCCGCGCGAGCTCGCGGCGCAGCCAGTGCGGATCGGACAGATCCTGCTCGCGATAGCGGGACTCCTGGCGCAGGATCGCCTGGCCGATCGTCAACCGCTCGAAGCGGGGCGCCAGATCGATCGCTTGACCCTGGTAGGAGAGCGTGGCCGACCCCTTGGTGGTCAGCGCGGTCTGGCGCAGCAACTGCTCGGTGAAGTCCATCATCCAGCCCACGTCGTGATAGGCGGCATAGAACTCGAGCATCGTGAATTCGGGATTGTGGCGCGGACTGATGCCTTCGTTGCGGAAGTTGCGGTTTAACTCGAATACCCGCTCCAAGCCACCCACCACGAGGCGCTTCAGGAACAGCTCGGGCGCGATCCTCAGGTACATGTCGACGTCGAGCGCGTGATGGTGGGTGATGAACGGTCGCGCCGCGGCGCCACCCGGTATCAGCTGCAGCATCGGTGTTTCGACCTCGACGAACCCTTGTTCGGTCATCAGGCGGCGCAGCTCTACCACCGCCCGCGAGCGGATCTCGAAAGTCTGCCGCGTCGCCTCGTTGACAATCAAGTCGACGTAGCGCTGCCGGTAGCGCATCTCGTGGTCGGCGAGCCCGTGGAACTTATCGGGCAGCGGGCGCAGCGCCTTCACCAGCAGCCGAAGCTCCTTGCAGCGCACCGACAACTCGCCGCGATTGGTGCGGAACAGCGCCCCTCGGGCCGCGACGATGTCGCCGATGTCCCAGTGCCGAAACGCCTCGTGTGTGTCAGCGCCGGCATCGGCGTCGGTAACGAAGAACTGGATCCGCCCCGAGCCGTCCTGCACGGTTGCGAAACTCACCTTGCCCTGCAGCCGCCGCAGCATCAGGCGGCCCGCGACCGCCACCAGGACGGGACTGTGCTCGAGCTCCTCGCGCGTGGAGTGCACGTACCGCAGCTGCAGCTCGGCCGCGGTATGCGAGCGGACGAAGTCGTTCGGAAAGGCAGGTCCGGCCTGGCGCAGACGCGCCAGCTTGGCGCGGCGTTCCTCCCTCGGATTGAGCGGTTCGCTCTCGGGCGAGTTCGAATCGGACATCGGCCGTCAGACGCCCTGCCTCAGGCTCGCGTTGATGAAGTCGTCCAGATCGCCGTCCAGCACCGCCTGCGTGTTGCCGATCTCCACATTGGTGCGCAGATCCTTGATGCGCGACTGATCGAGAACGTAGGAGCGGATCTGATGCCCCCAGGCCACATCGGTCTTGGACTGTTCCAACTTCGACTGCTCGGCCAACCGCTTGCGCATTTCCAGCTCGAAAAGGCGCGACTTCAGCATGGCCATGCACTCCGCACGATTGCGATGCTGCGAGCGGTCATTCTGGCTCTGAACGACGATCCCGGTCGGCATGTGGGTGATGCGTACCGCCGATTCGGTCTTGTTCACGTGTTGGCCGCCGGCACCCGAGGCGCGGTACACATCGATCCGCAGGTCGGCCGGGTTGATCTCGACCTGCACGGCATCGTCGACCTCGGGGTAGACGAACACGCTGGCAAATGAAGTATGGCGCCGCGCGTTCGAGTCGAACGGCGACTTGCGCACCAGCCGGTGCACCCCGGTCTCGGTGCGCAACATCCCGTACGCGTAGGAGCCGCTGATCTTGATGGTCGCGCTCTTGATGCCCGCCACCTCGCCCGCGGACTCCTCCAGCACCTCGGCCTTGAAGCGCTTGCGTTCCGCATAACGCAGATACATCCGCTCCAGCATCGCCGCCCAGTCCTGTGCCTCGGTGCCGCCCGCTCCGGCCTGGATGTCCAGGAAGCAGTTATTCGGATCCAGCGGGTTGTTGAACATCCGCTGGAACTCCAGATCGTCGATCTGCCGCGCCAGCGCGCCGACATCGGCACCGATCGTCACCAGAGCCGCGCTGTCCTGATCGGCGCGCGACAGCTCGAACAATTCGGTGGCATCGCCGAGCTCGTGGTCGAGCCGGCGCATCCGATCGACGACGTCCTCCAGGGATTTCTTCTCGCGCCCGAGCTCCTGAGCCCGCTTGGGGTCGCGCCAGACGTCCGGCTGCTCGAGCGCGCCGGCCACCTCCGTCAGGCGCTGCTGCTTGGCGTCGACGTCAAAGATACCTCCGCAAGTCCGACAGCCGCTTTCGCAGGTCGGTCAGAGTCGCAGCGGTCTGGTTCAGCTGTTCGGCGTCCATCGCGTGTCCGTGTCCAAACCCCAATTATCCCCGAAGAAAGCCCGCCGAGCTCATCCCTGCGCCTGAATCTGCAAACCGATCCGGCGCAGGCCGCGGAAGGTGTCGAATTTCAGCCGGTAGGCCAGATGCACATGAGCAGGAAGCGACTCGACCCGCCCGAACCAGATCGCAGGCAGCCTGGCATGCTCCAGGCGCAGCGTCAGCTGCAGGTGCCGATCCTGCACCAGACGCTGGTCCAGGACTTCGAATTCGTTGGCAAACACCGGCTCGGAAAAACCCTGGCCCCACACGACCCGCTCGATGGCATCGACCAGCTCCGGGCCGATCTCGGCGGCCGTCAACGGCCCGTCCGTGGCCAGCGAGGGCGCGAACAGCGCCGGGTCAGCGACCGCGCGCGTGGCAGCCTCGAGCGCCTCGGTGAAGGCTCCCAAATGCCGATGATGCAGCGTCAGGCCAGCGGCCATCGCGTGTCCGCCGAAGCGCTCGATCAGGCCAGGTTGGGTCTTGGTAATCCGGTCCAGCGTGTCGCGCAGGTGCAGGCCTTCGATCGAGCGGCCCGAGCCCCGCAGCCATTCAGCATCGGCGGCGGCGAATGCGATCGTGGGGCGGTGATATTGCTCCCTGATCCGGGAAGCGACCAGGCCGACGACGCCCTGATGCCATTGCGGGTCGAACAGCACGATCGAGCGTCGCTGCTCGAAGCCGGCCGGATCGATGCTGCTGACCGCATCGACCTGCATCTTCGCTTCGATCTGGCGCCGCTCCTGATTGAGCCGATCGAGCTGCCAGGCCAGCTCGAGCGCCCGATCGTGGTCGTCGCACAGCAGACACTCGATCCCCACCGACATGTCGGTCAGGCGGCCGGCGGCGTTGATCCGGGGCGCGATCGAAAAGCCCAGATCCTCCGAGCGCGCATCCGCAGCGCTGCGACCGGCCACCTGGAACAGCGCTGCCAGGCCGGGCTGCAGGCGGCCGCGACGGATGTTGTGAAGCCCTGCGGCCACCAGCGCCCGATTGTTGCGGTCCAGCCGCACCAGGTCGGCCACGGTCCCGAGTGCAAGCAGGTCCAGCAGTGAAGCCAGCCGCGGCTGGCTGGTCGCGTCGAAACGGCCGCGGCCGCGCAGTTCCGCGCGTATCGCCACCAGCACGTAGAACATCACGCCGACGCCGGCCAGATTCTTGGACGGAAAGGCACACCCCGGCTGATTCGGATTCACGATGGCACGCGCCGCCGGAAGACGGTCGCCCGGCAGGTGATGGTCGGTGATCACGACGCCGATTCCCAGCTCGTTGGCGCGGTCGACGCCTTCGACGCTGGCGACGCCGTTATCGACCGTGATGATCCAGTCGGGAGCGCGCCGCGCGGCAAGCCCAACCAGCTCGGGCGTCAGCCCATAGCCGTATTCGAAGCGGTTCGGGACCAGGTAGTCGACCTGGGCGCCCAAGGCGCGCAACCCGCGTACCCCGAGCGCGCACGCGGTGGCGCCGTCGCAATCGTAGTCGGCCACGATCAGCAAACGCTGACGCTGCTCGATCGCATCGGCCAGCAGCGAAGCGGCGCGCTGGCACTGGCCCAGCAACGCGGGCGGATGCATTTCATCCAGCGGCGGCTGCAGCTCATCGGGCGCCAGAACACCGCGCGCCGCCAGCGCGCGCGCCAGCGGCGCCGGCAGGCCGGCCGCGATCAAGCGGCTGGCCGTGGCCAGGTCATGCGAACGTTCGATCAGGCGGATCGCCGTCAAGAATCGGGCTCCAGCAAACACTCCTGCAACGCGCGGCGGCGCCATCCGAGCAGTCCGGCGCTGCCGCTGAGCATAAAGCTGACCGCGCTGCGACGCCCGCAGGCCACCAAGGCAACCCGGCCATCCACCGCGGAGCGAGCAGCTCGCAACAAAGCCTCGACCGTCGCGTCCAACTCGGTCCAGCCGGTCGCCCAGGCGCGCCAGTTGCTGCGCCAATACGGATCGAACAGCTGCGGCCAGATCGTCAGCGAGTCGGTTGCTGCAGGCGAGCCGGCGCTGCGCCTGGCGGCCTGCTGCCAGCCGCGCACCACCGGATCGTCGCCGTCCACCTGGACGAACGGGGACGCCGCCAGCGGGCTCCACGCGCCGCCGCCATGCAGCCACAGGCAGTTGGCGGCCTGTTGCCCGTGCGCATCGCGCTCACGATTGGTCCGGCTCGTGTGCCAGCGCATCTGAACCTCGTTCAGCAGCCGGCGCCACCGCCCCGCGTGCTCACCCTGAGGCAGCCGGTGTTCCACCGAAGCGCCCAACGCCGCTTGCAGGGCGGTGGTGAGCAGGCGCCAGGGCGGATCCGTCAGCAGGTACCAGTGCCCGCCTGCCCGCCGCAACTCGGCGCCGTGGCCGCGCGCGGCGTCGGCCGCCTCGTCGAACAGCTCCGCCGCTTCCGGTTCGCTCAGAGGCGGTGCTTCGATCGGCGACAACACGCTGCGCTCGGGTTCCAGGCGCAGATGAACCGGATCGCAGAACCAGACCTCGCTCGCGCTCCCTGACGTATCGGCGCCGCTTGCGCGCAGCGCGAAGGCCGCGGCCGCCGGTGGATCGCCCGGCGCGCCGAAGGCGTGTGCCAGCCAGGCCAGGTGTGCCGCGCCATCGGACCATGCGGCGGTGAAACGCTGGTGCGACCGCGCGGCACGCTGCAGGCGGCGGCCCAGTTGGCGTGGCACGCGGTCCTGCTCGAGATGCTCTCGCTCGTGCTCCGGCATCAGGGCACCGGGGACGAGCAGCACGTGGGGCATAAATAGCGTTTTCCTAAGGGCTGACAACTAGGCTTCGAGTGCGGCGTAGCTTGCAACAGAAAACCTGGAGGATCGGCTGCGAGGGGGCTGGGCTGGCCCCCTCGTGGCCCCCCAGCTAGTGTAAAGGGCTCTCAGCCGATACCTCAAATTCTACGAGCAGGTCGGTTGATAGAATCGCCGCTGCTTCCGCCCCCATTCGTCCATCTTGAGCGTCCCGTTCGAAATCCGGATCGGCCTGCGCTACACGCGAGCCGGCCGGCGTGCGCGCCGCCGCAACGCGTTCATTTCCTTCATCTCGGCGATCTCGGTTGGAGGGATCGCTCTGGGCGTGATGGCGTTGATCGTGGTGCTGAGCGTGATGAACGGGTTTCAGCGCGAGGTGCGCGACCGCATGCTCTCGGTGGTCCCGCATGTGCAGATCGAAGCCTTCGACGGAGCCCTGGCCGACTGGGGCGCGGTGGCGCAGCGGGCAGCGACCGATCGCGAGGTACTGGCGAGCGCTCCGCTGGCGCAGCAGCAGGCGATGCTGGTGCGCGGCGATGTGGTGCGCGGCGTGCTGATCTCGGGGATCGACCCGGCCCGCGAACCGGGCGTGTCCGATATCGCGCAGCATCTGGAGGGTGCTTCGATCGAGGCGCTGGCGCCAGGCGGATTCGGCATCGTGCTGGGGCGCGAGCTGGCGCATGCGCTGGGCGTCGATGTGGGCGACAAGGTGACATTGGTGGCGCCGGAAGGCAGTTTGACGCCGGCCGGGATGATTCCGAGGCTGAAGCAATTCCGGGTCGTGGCGACTTTCAATTCGGGCCACTATGAGTTCGACAGCGCCCTGGCGCTGGTCAACCTGGCGGACGCCGAGCGCGTGTTCCGCCTGAGCGGGCCGACAGCCGTGCGACTTCGGCTGCGCGACATGCAGCAGGCACCTGCCGTGGCCGCACGCCTGGCGCACGCGCTCGGACCTCAGGTGCTGGTGCGGGACTGGTCCAGCTTCAATCGGACCTGGTTCGCCGCCACCCAGATCGAAAAGCGGATGATGTTCCTGATCCTGGCCTTGATTGTCGCGGTGGCAGCGTTCAACCTGGTGTCGACGCTGGTGATGACGGTGACCGAGAAACATGCCGACATCGCGATCCTCAGAACGCTGGGCGCCAGCCCCGGCAGCGTGATGATCATTTTCGTGATCCAGGGCGCCGTGGTGGGTCTGCTCGGGGTGGCTCTGGGCGTGACCGGCGGTCTGCTGCTCGCGAACCATCTGGAGACGATCGTCCCGATCGTCGAGCACGCCTTTGGCATCCATTTCCTGGACCCGTCCATCTACTTCATCAGCGAGCTGCCGTCAGACCCGCGCGCCTCGGACATCGTTCCGATCTGCGTGATTTCGCTGCTGCTGTCGTTCGCGGCCACCCTGTATCCAAGCTGGCGGGCGGCCCAGATCCGCCCGGCCGAGGCGTTGCGGTATGACTGAAACAATCCGCGCCAGCGGCGTGTTCAAGGCTTACCGCGAGGGCAACCTGGCGGTCGAGGTCCTCAAAGGGGTCGACCTGGAAGTTCGCGCCGGCGAGGTGGTGGCGGTGATCGGCGCTTCCGGGTCGGGCAAGAGCACGCTGCTGCATTGCGTGGGCGGTTTGGACTCGATCGATGCCGGCTCCGTGGTGATCGGCGGCCAGGCACTGTCGACGCTGAGCGAGACCGACCGCGGGCGGCTGCGCAATCGCCAGCTCGGATTCGTATATCAGTTTCACCATCTGCTGCCGGAATTCACCGCGCTGGACAACGTCTGCATGCCGCTTCTGATCCGGCGCATTGCATTGGCGCAGGCCGGTGCTCGCGCGACCGAGGCGCTGGCGTCGGTCGGTCTGGGCGGGCGACTGGCCCATCACCCGAGCGAGCTGTCGGGCGGCGAGCGCCAGCGAACGGCGATTGCGCGCGCGCTGGTGGGCACGCCGGCCTGCGTGCTCGCCGACGAGCCCACCGGCAACCTGGACCGGGAGACCGCGAGCACCGTGTTCGACGTGCTGCTGGACTCGGCGCGCCGCTGCGGTGCGGCCGTCCTGATCGTGACCCACGATCCGCAGCTCTCGGCCCGCTGCGATCGGATCCTCAGGCTCAGCGACGGGCGCCTGCAGCTCGAGCCGCCGGGCCACTGATTTCGCACACTGCCGCCGGCGGCTCCAAGGCTGCCTCGAGTCGGCCTAGACTCGAAGCGCGAGGCTCAGTGCTATGTGGCTCGATAGCCATTGTCACCTGGACGCGGAAGAGTTCGAC
>Ga0187846_10002264_pt1 | contig 10635 bp, 8 predicted proteins | sample TC_taG_FD_161473 | JGI IMG/M metagenome (GOLD analysis project Ga0187846, IMG submission 161473) | Biofilm microbial communities from the roof of an iron ore cave, State of Minas Gerais, Brazil - TC_06 Biofilm (v2) | ecosystem: Environmental > Terrestrial > Deep subsurface > Cave > Wall biofilm ... | reverse complement strand
GCAGAATGGCCTCGCGCAGCGTCCAGGGGACATGGCTGTTGCCATTCCAGGTCAGGGAACCGGTGAGCAGCGCCTGCACACAACTGACCAGGAAGAGCGGCACGCCTCCGGCCCGCTCCAGCACCTGTTGCCTCAAATAAGGGTCCCCGTCCTCCGTCTCCGGCAGTATTTCAGCCAGCAAGGCCGCAGCCTCTGCCTCTGCCAGCGGCGCGAGCAAGACGCGGCTGGCACGCCCCTCGCGCGTCAGATCAGCTGCGAAGTGCGCCAGCGGGTCCTGGGGAGCAATATCCGTGTCGTTGTATGCCCCCAGGATGCGCAAGGGACGCTCCGCCGGTGTATGTACCAGCGCCTGCAGCAGATCAAGGGCATCGGAACCCGCCCAGTGCAAATCATCCAGGACCAGCAGCGTCCCGGCGGGGCCAGCTACATTGGTTAGATAGCGGGCCACTGCGCCGAACATCAGCCGCCGCTCCTGCTCCGATGGCAGCGTCCAGGTGGGTCGAGATACCACTCCGGCGTCGGCCAGTTCTGGGAGCAGGCGCACCAGCCACGTGCAGCCTTGCAACTGGAGCCGCTGCTGAGTAGGCGATTGGTGATGCAAGGAGTCGACCAGGGCATTGACCAGGGGAGCGTATGGGTCCTGGCCGCTGCGGCGATGACATGCGCCCATCAGCACAGTCCAGCCGCGCGCCTCCGCCGCCTCGATGCCCGCTTGCAGCAGGCGCGTCTTGCCGATGCCCTGCTCTCCCGCCACCAGCAGCACGGATGGCCCTTCCGCCAGCAGTTGGTCCAGCATGGCCAGTTCCTGGGCACGTCCCACAAAAGGCAGCGCGGGGGCCCTGTTGGCCGGAGATGACCCGCTCCCCCCAGGCGCCTGGACTGCTGGGACCCCGCGCTGGCGGGCGGCAACTTCCAGCCGGGTGCGCTCCGCCGCCGGGAGATGCAGCGCCTCAGCGAGCAACTCGACGGTCTCTCTGCGTGGGGCGCGGCGAGCGCCCCGCTCCAGGTCGCTTAGCCCGCGTACACTCAGCCCCGCCTGCTCCGCCAGTTCTTCTTGCGTCAGACCGGCAGCCAGCCGGTAGCCTCGCAGCAAGTCGCCAAAGCTCTGCGATGAAACCGTAGCCATGTCCAGGTGTTCTCCTCTGCGCGCAACGCGCCTCGTCTGCTCCCGCTTGCCGAAGCGGTGAGCAAGGGAACCATAACAAATAGATGATAGCACCTGGCAGATGAGCTTGCAACTCCCGGTGACGGTATTGTAGGGTTTTTTTGGCGTATCCGTATTGCACGTTGTGCCTGGCGTTCCCGCGACCCGCATGCGGGCCACCCAAACGGAAGAAGTGCCGGCGTGGCCGCTGCCCTGGGGCTCAGGGCGTGGGCGACGAAGAGCAGCCGACTCGCCCAAACGGAAGAGGTGCCGGCGTGGCCGCTGCGCGGCCACGCCGGCACCTCTTCCTCTGTTCAAGCAGGGCGAAGCCCTGCGTGTATGATGGGCGAAATGAGTACACCAAAAAGTCTTGGACTACATTGCGTGGGTAAATGCGTGGGTCGTTGCGTCGCTTGCGCATGGCCCTGGCGACCAGAGTCGCGCATACTTGTAACAGCCACAAGGCAATGAGCCGGCGAAACCATAATCACTGAATGAAAGCAGGTATACGATGAGTCTACAAATTGAATTACTAGAGAACAGTTTTCAAGCAATTGCCCCGCGAGGCGGAGAGTTTGTGGAGGTCTTCTATGAACGGCTCTTCACGCAATTTCCCCAGACGAGAGCCTTCTTTACCTCGACCGACATGAAAGAGCAGCGCAAGAAACTATTAGGAGCCCTGCTCCTGGTAATCCAGAACCTCAGAAAGCCAGAAGTATTGACGAGCGCCCTCAAAGGCCTGGGCCAGCGGCATGTCGCCTATGGCGTCCGGCCAGAGCACTATCCTATCGTCGGAGCGGTCCTTCTCGAAACCTTCAGCGACTTACTGGGAGAAGACTGGACTCCAGAGTACCGCGATGCCTGGGCGCAAGCCTACGAAGTGGTCTGCTCGATCATGCTGGAGGGAGCCAGCGTGCCGACCCCAGCCTGAGCAAGCGATCTCGCAGGTTTCATCATCATGGGCGACGCGCTGTGCAGCTACAATCCCATGCATGGATAAGGCATGAGCGTCGCCGCCTGTTGAAGCTGCATGGGCATGAAATGCTGCACCTGCTCAAGCCCCTCCCAACCTTGTTCGAGCCGCGCATCGCCTGGACCATCCTGTTGCATGAACTGGCATCACACTTACACAAGCCAGAGCCTGAAACAGCACTAACGACAGGCACAACGAATGCACTGGAATACAGCGGCCAATCGCCAAAACAAAGAGCAGCATGAAGAAAGAGGCAGGCAGGCGGCTGAGCTATAAAATATAGCGCCTGCCGCGTTTCTGGTCGATGGCCCGCAGTGACCCTTGTTGAATCAAGGCTTCCAGGTCATGAAGCGCAGTACTTACAGATATGCCTGTAAGAGCCTGATAACGTCTATTCGTAATAAAACCATGCTCATGAACGTAGCGTAAGGCCAGCCTTTGTCTTTTCTTTCTAAGGAAATCTGCTTCATTAGCAGGATTCTCATGTTCACTTGACGTTCGCGGCTTCTTTTTACCTGCGGGAGGAAGTGTTGTTGCAGTTCGAGAAGAGTTCGTTTCGCTATCCTCGTACATAGCAGAGCGCGAGAACGTAACGACAAACTCCCCGCCTTGTTCTTGAAATTGAGGGTCAGGGCGACCAAGTTCACGCATTTGATCGATCATGAACCTGATACCGCTACCTACTCGTTCCATGTAGCCACCAGGAAAGTCTCGCAGCACCGTTGCTATAACCGGGTTGCGAGGCCGAGAACGTGCTTTCCCTTGTCGGAGATCCTCAAGCCGGACACCAGGCATAAGCAAGCCAGGATTATGAATTTCTATACGATCAGGATAGTAAAAGATGCGTACGGCCTCGCCCTGCAAACTATAGTCGCGGTGGACTACAGCATTGACAACTGCCTCACGTAGAGCTTCTAATGGATAATCAGGTTCATCAATTCTGTGAAAACCTTCCATCCGAGCAGGGACAGGTATATACTGTTTGAAAAAAGCTTCAGCCTGATCTACCTGCTGGGTAATAGTGCCCTGTAGAATGCGGCGGTCGGCATAGCGCTGTTTTCCTATCTTATCTTTGTACAGCACACAGACCACCTCAGCTTGTATCAGAAACTGCTGGGGATCATAGCCGAAAAGCACCATGCCTGCATTGGTGGGACGAATGATTTCCTGTTGAACTTCATTTTTGGTTATAGTAGCACAGCCTACGTTGAGTAGAATTTCCTCTAAATTAGAGAGACGGCCCGCAAGCTTACTACGACCAGGCCGCTGCGCCAGGTAAGCCTCAACCAGGGTCATGTCTAAATCGGCCAGGGTAGCGCGGGACACTGGCCGCGTTTCCCATACCATGATCCCTTTGCTATAAAGAAATTCCTCGATTTCAGTCACCGTTAAGGGAACTGTGTAGGTTCCCCGGCGAATCCAGCAAACACCGCCTGCCTGGTAAAGGGTACCATCGTTTGGCAGGACATGAGCAATCACCAATTGCTTGCCCTCCAACTCGACTACCTGCGGCTGAGCTGGATCAAATCGAACAGGAGGTTTGCACAGGCCGGCGGCTTGCAGGACGACATCCGTAGCATCCGAGATATTTTTTACACCGCTTATTTGCCAGGTCTTATCCATGACTCCAAAGATAATATACCCTCCTAGAGCATTAGCAAAGCCGCAAATTCTTTCTGCCAATTCCGAGGGACGTGGGGGAGCTATCTTAAACTCAACTGTAGGAGTCTCTCCGCCCTGAATAAGTGCCTCTAAAGATGCTACGTCCAATAGTCTCGTACCCTTTCTCCTACTGAGAAATGATGACTCCAACTAAAGTATAGCAGCACTATCGATTTGTGCCAAGTCTGATTTACGGCGGATTTTGACCACGTGTTATACTAGAAGTAAGGTTATGGTAGTCTATACTGGCCCCATAATCAAAACAATTTGAGACCGAAAACAAGATAAAACTTGCCTCTACCTCATCTCATCCGATTTTCTCATCGCATCCTCGCAAGCCAAATAATACGACCAGCCGTCGAGTTCGGGCGGCGTTACACCCTGCTGGCTCAATATAGTGGCCACCTGAGAGCGATGATCGACCCCGTGGTTGATGGCCTGTACCAAAACCAAGATGCCAGGGACATCATAGATCTGTCCTTGATAAGGAAGATGGAGCACTTGACCGGCATCGAATTGCTCCGCGATCGCGATCAATCCTTCACCAGTGTGACGAGCTCGTCGCCGTAGTTCGTCGAAACCTGGAAAGAGATCGTCTTCATGGAGCGCAGGTTCAGGCCGCTGTCCCGTGAATCTGTGTACATACCCTTCTTCGGCGCCGATGATATGCACCAGCGTCTCCCGTACACTGCCAAAAGTTCCTTCGCTGCTAGCATCGAGCTGCGCATCGTCCAGGTTCGCGCAGGCGTCGAGCATTTGCAGGTTCGCCCACAGGTTATACTTGAAAAAGTCAGCGATTAAAGTAGCCATGTACACAAACCTCCCGTTGTTAAAAAGAGCATTTCAGATACAGCCATGTCCCAAATGTCGCAATTGTCCCAGGGAAGGATGCTCCATGAAAAGCACGGGCATTATCCGTAGGGGCGGGAGCGGACCTGTAGGGACAAGGGGTGGTGGAGCGGCTGAGTGGGGGCCTTGTGCTTGTCCTGGTGGGCTTTTATAGTCGCCCGTTGGTGGGGCTGCTCTCCTCAATGCCTACGTTAACGCCTATTGGGGCACCCCTTGCTGTCGCCCTCCTCACCCCGCGCTGCTCAGCCAGGCGCGGATCGACGGCATATGCTGGCGGTAGTGTGCGAACGAACAGCCAGCGAAGATCCGCCAGGGAAGCCACTCCACCTGCATCTCGCGAAAACGGCGCGGATCGGTAAAATCCTCGTCAGAAAGAGCCTGGACCGCTTCAAGGAACTGGGCATACACCTGCCGCTCTTCGCTGAGTACATCGTGCAAAGGCCGGTCTCGCAGCTCTTCAAAGACGGCTGCGTTGCGCTCATCTTCGGGTAAATCCCACAGGTCGGAGCCGGCGAGCGCGTGCTCTTGCATAACACCCACCATCTCGCGCTCGTTCCACATAACATGAGCAATAACGTCTTTCACCGACCACTCTCCTGTCGCGCCCGGCTGCAGCATGCGGGCTTCGCCAACCTCCGCCAGCAGCTCTTCCCACTCGGCACGACCGGCGTGCAGCATTTCAATAAATGTAGCCTTGTCCATTGAGCATCTCCTTCCTAAAAAGAAGTATTCTCTCTGAAGAATATCATGAAAAGCGGATATCTTCGACCCTGATTGAAGTGGTGAAAGCCACAGGGATCGAGTATAGTATTCAGGAGCACATTTCACGTGCGTGTCGTTACTGATGCAGGAAGAGAAGAAACATGTCAGAGATCACTGATCGAGCTGCACACATCAACCGGCAGGCGTGGGATTCCATTCGTCGCAAAAACAGGATGTCCCAAATGTCTCAGTGTACCTGGACATAGTTGCTGGCCGCAAAATGGCCCTTTCGACGCAAATCTTGCCCACCTTCTTTCCTGTAATACTGCTTCTCTCTGTAAAAACACGACACATAAAACGCCTCAAAGTGCAGGCCGGTTTGTAATCTGGCTCTCAGCGAACAAAAGGCACTTCCTCTTCAGGCACTTGGTCATGATAGGCGTCACAACGGACACTTTTTGCGTTGATTTCTGGCGATTTCTGCTGCGATCGCGTACAATATAAGCAAAGCAGAGAGTACATCAGCTCTCGTCGTCTTTCCAGGATGGTTTCGCTGGCCAAGAAAGAGACCACCTGCCTGATCAGATCTCCCACACGCCTTGAGCGAGTGGGGAAACGTCGCGAAGCCTCGCACCATTCTGGACGACATGCTGTCCATGGCCCGTAGCGTGTCACAGCCCGGGCTGGTGATCAAGCTTCCTTATCGGTGGCGGCGCGAGACCTACCCGCCCATCGTCGACTGGACCGCTGACAGTGGTGCTGCCGTGAGCGTCCCCCAGACTAAAAGCTTCTTCGGAAACCATGTGAGATACTGAGAGGAAAACCAAACGCTTTCAGTTTCCGAAGAAGCTTTGAGGTGAGGCGCCCCTCCCATTCACTCGCCTCGTGGCCTAACAACTCGCACATCGGGTGACGTTATTTACCCACCTTGTGGTGAAGTCAATTGTGAAAGAGAATACCTGTTTCAAGTAGATGGAGGGATTGGTATGATCGTTCTCCCTGAAGAACGCTTTGTGGAGTCGCCCTATATCGAGTGGGTCGCCCATGGATATACGGTTGCGGATGGTCTCGCAATGCGTCCGGCAGAATATAACTGGCATCTCATCTTTACGCGACACGAGCGTGTCCTGCGAACCTTAGTCGTGGGCGCATTGGAAGCGGCAAGGCCGCTCAGGTATATGGCAGGTGCAGAGACCCTGTGGATACGATTCAAGGTCGGGACGTTTCTACCCCATCTGCCTGCAACAGACACCCTCAATCGGGAGATCACCCTGCCAGAAGGCAGTGGGGACAATTTCTGGTTGGAGAGTAAAGTTTGGGAAATCCCAACCTTTGAAAACGCAGAGACCTTCGTGAAACATCTGGTGCGAACAGGCGCGGTGACCTGCGATCCACTCATAGAAGCGGCGCTCCGTGATGAACTGGCGAGCACTTCGGCTCGTACCCTACGATACCGCTTCCAACACCGCACCGGGTTAGGACAACATCACATCCGCCAGATAAAACGCGCTCAACGTGCTGTGGAACTCCTGCATCAGGGGAATCCCATTCTAGACACTGCCCACGAACTGGGGTACGCCGATCAATCTCACCTGACCCACTCACTCAAGCGCTTCCCGGGCTATACTCCTGGTGAGATAGTGGCTTCTCCCTTCCAGACAGGATAGTTTGCCGTTTTTTTCAAGACGTGAGGACCCACCCTGGCGTAAGATGCAGATGGTGCTGACAACACGTCTCGATTTCAGCAAAAGAAAGGGGGAAATGTCTGTGTCGTTGGAATCCAAGGTCTGCGTCATCAGACGCGGATATGCTTGCGAAGAAGCCAGAGTTTTTCTGGCAGGCCGTACCCAATCGAAACGCGACCAGGTGGCAGATGAATGGCTCCGCCCTGCACTGTCGAATGCCAAGGTCGCTGTTCGTCTCGTGCATGGTTGCACGGCTATGGAGGGAACACATGCCAGATCTTGTGTGTGAACTGATCATCAGTCTCGACGGCTTTGCCCGAGGTCAGCGTTCACCTGCTTATTATGGCTATTTTGGTCCCGATTTTGCCGACTGGATCAAGACCAACACGGCGCTTCCGCATCGGATGCTCATCGGACGTCGGACCTACGAGGCTCTGGAGGGACTGCCCGCCGAAGTGCGGGACGAAGGATGGCAAAGGACGACGACAACGCCGGGCTGGCTGTTCTCGCGCTCCCTGGAAGCGACAGACTGGCCAGGGCTGAAAATCGTCCGCGATGACTTGGTGGGCTTTGTGCGCGAACTGAAACGCACTGACGGTCCCGAGTTGCGGACCCTGGGGAGCGTGTCGCTGGTCCGGCAACTGCTCGTGGCTGGCCTGGTGGACCGCCTCAAACTCGTCGTCTGCCCACTGGTTCTGCCGCGAACAGGCCTTGAGCCGACCTTTGAAGGGCTGCCAGACACCAGCTTCGACTTACTCTCATCCAGGGTTCTTGATGGGCGCGTCCTCCTGCTAGAGTATCGGCCAACAGGGGCACCGCCATCTAACCCTTAAGGAAAACGGTGACTCTTCCATGGACAAAATGACACCTATCCCGACCTCCCAGTCCGCTTGAGGCGAGAAACACACGTCGGAAAGCGTATTGCAAAGGGCGACAGCACTTGCGGTCAGGATAGGTGTCTCGGCTCTCATGGAGATGGAAGGAAACAATCAAGGCTAGAAGCCACTTTAAGAGTGTGTGCGGTCACTATATTGGTCAGTGATATGGCCAGGTATTACTTCGAGGTACACTCAGACTCTGCTGGCGAATGACACTGGGAGGCGAATAGTGTGGGGACACATGGCACCCGCAAGGGGTGCCACTACCATGAGACGCCGAGGCCTCCCGATGCACCCGTCTCATGGTAGTGGCAGGGCTTGCCCCTGCCATGCCCGCTTACACGCTCTCTTTCATTCGCCAGCAGTATCTGTCTCAATTGTCCCATGTCGCAATCTTCCAGGATATCGCATAATAACGGGAGAATGGCATACTTCTGTTACCACTTATAAAGGAAGTAATTTTGTATGACAATGAAATTCGGGCTGCTCGTTCCCCAGGGCTGGCGTATGGACCTCGTCGGCATTGACGACCCCGCCGAGGCATACGAGACAATGACGCGCGTGGCGCAGGAAGCCGAAGCAGTTGGCTTCGATTCGATCTGGTTATTCGACCATTTCCACACCGTTCCCACGCCAACGCAGGAGGTGACATTCGAATGCTGGACCAGCACTGCCGCGCTCGCGCGTGACACAAAGCGCGTACGCATCGGCCAGATGGTCACCTGCAACGGCTACCGCAACCCCGCGCTGCTGGCAAAAATGGCAAGCACCGTTGACGCGTTATCGCACGGTCGGCTCGATTTTGGTATCGGCGCTGGCTGGTATGAGCACGAGTTTCGCGCCTTCGGGTACGATTTTCCCGGTGGGCCTGCGCGCCTGCGCCAGCTGCGCGACGCGGTGCAGATCATTCTGAAAATGTGGACGGACGATGAAGCCGTTTTTGAAGGCAGATACCACCAGGTACACGGCGCGATCAACCAGCCTAAAGGCGTGCAAAAGCCGCACATTCCCCTGCTCATCGGTGGAGGTGGCGAGCAGGTCACACTTAAACTCGTCGCGCAGTACGGCGACGCCTGCAATATCGGTCACCTCGACCTCGCAGGACTTGAGCGGAAGTTCTCCATCATCAAAAAGCATTGTGAAGACGTTGGACGCGATTACAACACTATCCGGCGCACAGTGTTGTTCAATTGCGCAATTGCAGAGACCGGCGAGGCGGCGCTTGCTAAGAGCGGTTCGTTCTCACGTAACATACCTTCGGGCCGCATCCGCGAACAGGCCCTGGTTGGCACGCCCGACCACATCCGGCAGCGCCTGCTGGAGATCGAACAGGCGGGCGCACAGGAAATCATTATCTATATGCCGGACGCGCGTGACCTCGAACCAATACGCCTGTTCGCAAGGGAATGCATCCAGCATTAACGTGCTTCACCTCCGGCGACGCACTGATGGGCATAGCTGCGCGATGATGAACTTTAACGACCAGGATCGGCCATACCCATAGGCGCCCAATTTATTGGCGCACCGCCGATTTATCGGCCAATGGCCTATCGATTCGCTTCCCAGGCCGATTATGAATTTTCACGACCAAGATCGGGAATGTCATGCTTCCCCTTCGCTGTCATGCTGAGCGAGTGAGCCGTAGCCCTGAGCACAGCGAAGGGGAAGCATCTCTGCTCAGGGTAAACTCCGTGAAGCATCTCGGTGCCCTTCGGGTGAGACCCTTCGCTTCACTCAGGGTGACACATTATCTCTATAATCGTCCCCCTCAGGACACCATATGGTACAATAAAACGAGAGTGGCCGGGAGACCGGCCAATACATAAGCAAGGAGCAGAGGCTATGGTAGCTAGCCGATCACACATGAGCGATGGCCTCTATATGACCGAAGAGCAGTACATCGCCTTGGACGAGGCGACGGATGGCAAGTATGAACGCCTGAACGGTATGATAACGATGCTGCGCCCGCCCTCCAGCCTGTACGGGGCCGATAAGCCCATCCTCGATATGGCAGGCGGCTCGGATGCCCACGCGGCCCTCTGCATTCGCCTGGGTGCGCTCCTGAGCAGCCAGTTGGAGGACGCGCCGTGTCTGGCCTATTCTAGTGATAGGCGGCTGAAAATCCCGCAAGGGAATTACTTCTTCCCCGACCTGACGGTTGCCTGTGCTGAGGAAACCAGCTCCCTACCTGCGAATCCGACCGTGATTATTGAGATCCTCTCCCCGGCCACCGAAGAGCGCGACCGGGGTGCGAAGTTCGCGGTCTATAAGACGCTGCCCTCCCTCATGGAGTACGTGTTGATTGGCAGCGAGGTCCAGGAGATCATCATCTACCGGCGTGAGAGCAACTGGCGTCCCTACCACTACCAGAGCGGCGACCTGGTCGAACTCACAAGCATCGGCGTGCGTTTCCCCTTCGAGGCGGTCTGTCGCCGCATCCCCTTGTAGCGATACGAGATGAGATACACCCAAAATACAACAACCCAAAGAACCTGGGCAGCATTCTGGCTATTGCTGCTGGGCGCAACGCTGGGCACCGCACTCGACGCGCTTGAAGTCTACAGCGGGGTCGAGCGTTACCCCACGCCAATGCTCTTTGGTGTCGCCTGGTGGGTGCCACTGCTTTTTGGAGCCGCGGCGATTGCTATTGGCTACTCGCATCCCCTGGTCGACCCCCTGATCTCGCGCACAAGACCTTATCGCAGGCTTTCAAGCAGCATCGGCGAGCTCACCTGGCTGGTC
>Ga0187846_10002263_pt1 | contig 10637 bp, 8 predicted proteins | sample TC_taG_FD_161473 | JGI IMG/M metagenome (GOLD analysis project Ga0187846, IMG submission 161473) | Biofilm microbial communities from the roof of an iron ore cave, State of Minas Gerais, Brazil - TC_06 Biofilm (v2) | ecosystem: Environmental > Terrestrial > Deep subsurface > Cave > Wall biofilm ... | reverse complement strand
TACGCATGATATTGGCAGGCTTGAGGTCACGGAAGATAATCGGGGGCTGGCGTGTGTGCAGATAGTCAAGCACAGTGCATAGTTGGATACCCATGTCCAGTATTTCTTCGAGGGTGAATGGTGATGGAGCAGGGGTGTGGTTTTTTTGCAGCAATTCCTCAAGCGTTTCCCCCTCGATGAAGTCCATGACGAGGTACCAGTGTTCTGGGTCGGTAAAGTGATCATAGATGTGAGGCAGGTTGGGATGGTCCAGGCCAGAGAGGAGCGAGACCTCGCGGTTGAAGGTGTCGGTGGCTTCGATGGCCTCCTGGGGTTTGAGGCCTTGCAAGCTGATTTCCTTGATGGCCACCAGTCGGTCACCGAAGCGAGTGTCCGCTGCCTTGTAGACAGCGCCAAAGCCCCCTGTCCCCACTCGACTGAGCAGGCGATAGCGCTGATTGAGCAATTGGGAAGGCACAAGAGGGTCTTGCATCATTTTTGCACCTCTGCCTTGCTTTTCTAGGATGCATCATTCATACCATGTAATACTACGCCGTATTGTGGGCATCCTCTCACTCCATCCGAAGTTTCCCCAGCAGGGCGACCCAAGGAACGATATCTGTGAGATTGACCCATTGTTGCGATGGCCCCAAACCTTTGGGATGAATACATCAGTTGTGCATAGCTTGAGAAATGATACGCAATAAGAAAACAGTCAAGCGCCCTGTTGACGAACTGGCCGAACTTGCCTGCCTGTCACACTGGGCGTCTTGGGGATCATCCGACGCCCATCAGTTCCGTAAAGACTATTTATATGAACCAGCCAGTAATGTTAGCTGGACAACTGTTGCATATTCCTCTCCCTTTTACGCTCAGTGCATGCGTCGAGTCGGTGCGCTGGCGTTCTCGGGCGCTTCCGCCATCCGTGTTCCTTGCACAAGGCCTCATCAGGAGGCTTGGTGCAGTTTCTCAATCCCAACTGACGAGCTATGTAGTGGCGACGGCACATTGTGTATCTGGTACAATACATCAACAGGAATTAGACAAATCCATCCAGGGAAAGGCGAACACGATAGACTCATGCACCCGTGCGAATCGATCGACTGGTACCCCATCGTCAAACGCTACACAACCAGGCTTGTGCACATTCGTAGTGTCAGCCCTGGCAAAGGCGAAATTCGAGTGGCCCGCGAAGTCCTGCGCTTGCTGCAAGAAGACGGATTCGCATCCTTTTACACCGCCATCGGCCTCGACCCGCTCATCGACGACCCTGCTGGGCGATCTAATGCCTATGCCTTCCTGCGCGGCAAGCATCCCCAGGCCATCGTCCTGCTCGGTCATATCGATACTGTCACTACCAGCGATTTCGGCGCGCTCGAACCCTTCGCGCTCGATCCCGCTATCGACCCCGCGGCGCTCATCGCCAACCTGCCAATCTGGAACGATGCTCCAATGTCCGCTGCCTCTGCGCGTCCCGGCTCCTATAGGCTCCCCTTAGAAGCTATGCGGCAACTCAACCTGCCTGTCGTCAACCTCGGCCCCTACGGCAAAGGTGCGCACCAGCCAGGGGAGCGCGTGCTGATGTCCTATGCTTTTGGCGCATTGCCTCAATTGGTATACGAGGTCATCGAACATCTTGCTTGTGAGACGAAAGAGGCGTGATGTCCTTTGCCACGCCCATTCCTAATCATGCCAGGCTCGAATTAACAGCCTCTGGCGTCAGCCTTTGCTCCTTTCATGTCTTATTGGCCCTCTTGAACAGCTCAGGATGTGGTTACGGTGATGAGATAGGGATACGGCGAGAGCTGGATCTGCTGCTCCCGTTGCCCGCTGATCGTCAATTGCACAGGGGCAACAGTAGCCAACTCCGTCTCTGTTGGCAACCAGGGGCGAGCGATCTTGACCACGGCCAGTTGTCCAGAGATATCGCCCAGGTAGGCGAACTCCTTGGAGATCGGGCTCCAGACCGGATACGGCTCAAGTGCGAGCTGCTCCTTCAACGCCGCTGCAAACTTGAGGACATCTCCGACTGGCAGACCACGAGTAGGAACACGGACGCATGAAGAGCCATCATCATCCTCACTGCTTGAAATAGGGAGCATGGTAAGCTCCTTGCCTCTGAAGGATAAGGAGAGTCGAGAGTGCATTCCTCTTGCAAACATACCATACCATATGGTATGGTATGTAGGAGAGAAACATATCGAGCAAAGGAGGGAACAGGTCATGGCGCTTCTCACCAGACGCAGATGGCTCGAGGAAGGGCTCGCCCTGCTTGAAGAGGCAGGAGCCGAAGCTCTCACCATCGAGTCCTTGACCAGCCGACTTGGGGTGACCAAAGGGTCTTTTTACCACCACTTCGCCAATTACCAGGACTTTCAGGAACGGTTGCTGGAGTTTTGGGAAGAAGAAGGAACGCTGCGTATCATCCAATGGGCCGAACAGGAGGTTTCCCCATCAGAAAAGTTGGCCCGGGTGATGCGCGCAAGCTTACACCCGCCCAGGCTCGATGTGGCTCTGCGTGCCTGGGCATTACAAGACGAACAGGTGCGCGCTCACCAGCAGCGGATCGACCAGCTGCGGTTGGCGTATATCGAAGAGGTGGTCTTTGCCACCAGGGCCGATCGTCTCTATGCCCAGCAGTTTGCCAGAATTCTCTACTGTATTTACATTGGCACCCAGCACATTATCCCACCCATTCAAGGCGAGGATCTCAGGGCTATGTACCAGCTTGTCCAGCAGTGGTTTGCAAAGGAGAGCCAGCAATGTTTGTCGTGATCTATACCCCAGGCCCAGCGTGGCAGACCGTGAAAACGGTGGAAGAGCTACCCTTTTTTCGCGAACATTACAAGTATATGCAACAGGTGTTTGCGGCCAGGCACCTGCTCATGGGCGGTCCTTTTCTGGACAATCAGGGCGCCTTGGGCATTCTCGATGTCGCGAGCGAAGCGCAGGCGCGGGACATCGTCGCACACGATCCCTTTGTGCAGGAGCGGGTTGTTGAACCTCACCTGCATGAATGGCCTGCCTACTTCAATCAGTATCAAGTTCGGGGCACTCAATCAGGAAGCTGACGCAAAAGAGCCAATCGGGCGAGAAGGAAGTCAGGGGTTCGAGGGCTAGCCATAGAGAAAGGGAAAGAAACATGCAAGAGATCGCATTGTCAGCAGGAATCATCGAATATGAGGATACAGGCGGCAGCGGCCCTGTGGTGATCCTGCTGCACGGACTGGTTATGGACGGCTCGCTGTGGCGTCACGTCGTGAGCGAGTTGTGCAGCGATCACCGCTGTGTGGTCCCGACACTGCCCCTTGGCAGCCACCGGCGGCCGATGCGCCCGGACGCTGATCTCTCACCACATGGAATCGCGCGTCTTCAGGCCGAGTTTCTGGAAGCCCTGGACCTGCACGATGTGACCCTGGTAGGCAACGACCTTGGCACGTTTCAGCTCACCGCTGGTTTGTATCCTGAGCGCATCGCGCGACTCGTGCTCACTTCCTGCGAAGCCTTTGAGAACTTCCCGCCTGGTCTGCCTGGGAGGACCGCAGAGGTTGGCATCAAGATGCCGGGCGGAGCCTTCCTCATGGCACAGGTCCTGCGCTTGCGCGCACTGCGCCGCCTGCCATTCACCTTCGGATGGATGACGAAGCGACCGATTCCCAACGAAATTCTCGACGCCTGGTTTCGCCCCTTACAGACCCAGCCGGGGGTCCGCCGCGATCTCACCAGGTATGTGCAGACCCTCGACAAGGGTGACATGCTCGTTGCGGCTGAGCGCCTGCGCTCCTTCGGCCGTCCGGCGCTCGTCATCTGGGCGAAGGAGGATCGCATCATGCCGCCTTCGCACGGGCGGCGGCTGGCTGAACTGCTTCCACACGGGCGGTTGCTCGAGATCGCCGACAGCTACACCCTCATCCCTGAAGATCAACCCGGCGAACTGGCTCGTGCCATTCGCCAGTTCGTCCGAGACACGTCATGAGTATGTTTCCGGAGTAGAAGCGACATTTATGGCACGAGTCCGGCCCCACCCTGGCGCGATGATGAAATTTCACAACTGGGATCGGCCATAGATAAGGGCTCTTGCCGACGATTCACCAGTATCTACTCTTCCCTTCTCAACAGCTTGCGTGTAGAGCAAGTAGGCTTTTGTTGTCCTGGTGGTATGATAACTGAAGAGTGACGTGCAATGAATAGCACCGGTATAGCATGTTTCTATCACGGGTGATATATTCACAGCGCCCGATGGCATGGAGGGGATGATGGTCAAGAAAGCCGCACATGCGACACCGAACCGCCAGCTCAGGGCGGCACGTTTGGAGCGGGGCTGGACTCAGCAGCAGGTCGCCGACCGCTTCGGGGCTCCCCTGTCGCTCAACGTCACGCGCTGGGAAAACGGCACCGCCTCCCCAGCGCCTACTACAATGATAGCTGGAGGCATGCTCTTCAGCGTGAGGCTATTCATTGGATCGCCAGCGCCTCATCATCCATCTCTCATCATGCTTTATCTTACCTGGAAGGCTTCCCTAATCCTGAACTCACGTTACTCTATGTCGTCTACCAGGTCTGCATGGGGTCAAATGGCTTTGTCTGTTCTGCGGGCAACAGCAGGTGCTCCGTACACACGGCCCGATAGCGATCGTGCGGACGCAACCCTTCGGGCAGCAGGTCAGGTAAGGTCTCCATGTCAAATGCTCTGTTGTCACGCCCATCATAGATTTGACTATTGCGGGCGACACGTCCGCATTTGGGATCACGTTCCCCATTGACGGGATATTCACACCTGGCCGTACAGGCTACCACTTTTGCGCCATATCTGCGGGCATCTGCCACCAAGCCAAACTGATTGCCGCTCGCTCCTTGATCAAGCCCTGCCGCATACACGCGCTCAATACCAGCCACAGCCCACCGTCCCATCAGGTCACGATAGAGACCTGCGATCGGACGCCGCTGCTGATCAAAGCCAAACATGAACCACTCTTCCAGAAAAATCGTCTTGATCCCGCGCCGCACAAGCTCCTCAATCGGAATCTCACCAAGCGATGCTACGGTGGTACAGTTTGGGGTGAGAGCCGCGTGTGCACTCACGACATAGCCACGAGGAGCGATCACCACGTCTCGAACGTCCACTCCCGGCCGATAGGCCTCATAAGGAATGCCAAGGTGAGCAAGTTCGCCCATCTTGCCATAGAGTCGCGTCGTTTTACCAGCACCCATCGGCCCAGCATACACTGTTACTTCCGGCAATACCCTTCTCATTGAGAAGCACCTGACCTCCTCAAAGTTCAGCGTTTTCGTCTCTGTCATAGGCAACATGGCGCAGCCTGTACAGTATACCCAGAAGAAAATGCAGCCCTACCGATTGTGAGACCCGTCAGGCTGCATCTTTCTTCGTGAGAAACGGAGCTACGGATCAAAACCCGTACGCGTAGTATATCACCCCAAAGATGAAATGCCTATGTGGTCACGCTACCGGTGCGCATCTTCTGCTCCCTGCGCTGCATCAGGCCCATGACCTCCTGTGAGGTTGGGGGATCATGGGTGCCCAGGCAAGCGCTGCCCTGAAGTTGTCCATCTCCACTTCCTGCCGGTCATACCAGATGACCCGTTCGTGACCATAGGCATGGGCTTCCCCGCCTCAGCTACCCTCAGCCGGACGGATGCAGGTACGAACGATGCTGGCGCTGAATGCGCTGGCATTAGCGTTTCTGGCACCACTCACCTCGCTAATCGCTACAGGACAGAAGCTGCAACTGGTGCAATCGCATCTGGAACGCATTACCGATGTGATGGATGCTGTTCCCGAACAACTGTCGCAGGCTTATCAGCCACCCAGACTGACGGGGAGCATTACCCTGCAGAGTGTCAGCTTCCGCTACGACGAGCAGGCCCTGGAAGTCCTGCGGGATATCAATGTAGCCATCGAAGCCGGTCAAAAAGTGGCGATCGTTGGGCGTACCGGCTCTGGCAAGAGCACCCTGGGCAAGCTGTTGCTCGGTCTGTATCTGCCCAGCCAGGGGGAAATCCTCTATGACGGTATCCCGTTGCGCTTTCTGGACTACCAGGCAGTACGTGTGCAATTCGGCGTCGTGATGCAGGATGCAACCGTCTTCAGCGGTTCGATTCGGCAAAATATCGCGTTTAGCGACCCCAATATGAGCCTGGAGCGAGTTACACGCGCTGCTCAGGCGGCCGCACTGCATGACGAAATTATGCGGATGCCGATGGGCTACGAAACCTTCGTCTCTGAGCGCGGCTCCGCCCTTTCAGGGGGGCAACGCCAGCGCAAGGCGCTGGCCCGCGCCCTGGCTCATGCCCCTTCAATCCTCCTACTGGACGAGGCTACCAGTGCTCTGGATGTCATCACTGAAAACGTAATCGAACAGAATCTGCGCAAATTCGCTTGCACACAGATTATCATTGCTCATCGCCTCAGCACCATCCGCAATGCCGATCTCATCCTTGTGCTTGATGAGGGCAAGATAGTGGAACAGGGGACGCACCAGGAACTCGTCAGATGCAACAGTTTTTACGCAAAGTTGATCCAGAGCCAGCTCGCGAGCGGTGAAGTCACGCGCTCACAAGGTCGCGAGGAGCGGCGAATCGCGAGAACGGCGCTGGCGCCCTCGCTATCATCTTTGGGTTCTCCGTCAGGTTTCGGAATCAAAAAAGCGGTACAATAAGGGAAATAGCTCGATGGTCTCAACATATAGGCGCACCGGCAACTTCGTTCCGATCAGTCGAGAAGGGATGGAGTAGGCGTTCGATCACAGGTGAATCGCGCTGAAACGGGAGATGCTTCCATTCGATATGGTGGAGAATTCGACCAGCCCTTTCGAACGCAGTTTAGAAGCTACTCTCTCCGCTCATCCCTCCTGCCATGCCAGCCTATTATGGATGTGACTATTGACAGGTGAGGTGCAGCAGGCTATGCTCTCTGTGTAACACCTGTGTAACTGGCATGCTCAGGGAGGAATGGCCTTTGTCTCGTAGCATTCCCAAAGTCCGCGCAGGCTCTTTGCAAGAGCATATTGCAGAGGGCACCTCTACCGATACTATCAGCATTGGAACAGCTGAATGGCATAGCTGGTTAGAGCAGCATTCGTCATTTACCTTCGAAACTCCCCGCACTACCTTTACGGCGCGCAAGGAACAGCGGCCCGGCGGCTGGTACTGGTATGCCTACCGGCGCAGCCGGGGCAAGTTGCGCACCACCTACCTCGGCAAGTCAGAAGAACTGACACTCGAACGGCTCAATGCAGCCGCAGAAGCCCTCGAGCGAGCAGGAGAGGCTCGGCAGGACAAGACCCCTTTACCCCTGCACACGTCTGGAGGCAAGGCAGTGCATGGTCAGTCCGCCTCTATCATTCCTCTGCCAACGACAACCGCGCTCGCTGAGCAACTCAGGGAGCCTGCACCTATACATAACCTTCCTGCCCAGCTCACCCCGCTGGTTGGACGCGAGCAGGACGCAGCAAGCGCGGTGGCCCTGTTGCGCCGACCCGAGGTGCGCCTGTTGACTCTCACCGGTCCAGGGGGCGTGGGCAAAACGCGCCTGGCTTTGCAGGTCGCTGCAGACCTGCTTGAAGACTTCGCCGACGGGGTCTCGTTCGTCTCCCTGGCTCCCATCAGCGAACCCGACCTGGTGCTGCCTACGCTTGCGAAGACCTTCGAGATCAAGGAAACTCCCGGCTGGTTACCACTGGAACACCTGAAAACTTTTGTGCGTGACAAGCGCGTGCTGTTGCTGCTGGACAATTTTGAGCAGGTGCACACGGCAGCTCCACTCCTCGTCGAACTCCTGCAAGCCTGCCCTGAGCTGAAAATGCTCGTGACCAGCCGCCTCAGGTTACGAGTCTCCGGCGAATATGTCTTCCCTGTGCATCCTCTCTCCGTCCCCGATCGGAAACGCCTGCCGGAGGACGAGACCTTGCTGGAGTATGCGGCGGTGGCCCTCTTCGTCCAACGTGCGCAGGCCATCAAGCCGGACTTCCGGCTCACGGTTGGCAATGGCCGGACCATCGCCGAGATCTGCTGGCACCTGGATGGCTTACCGCTGGCGCTTGAGCTGGCGGCAGCGCGCAGCAAGCTGCTTTCACCACAGGCGTTGCTGGCACGCTTGAGTCACCGCTTGCAGGTCTTGACGAGTGGGGTCCAGGATGCCCCCGTCCGCCAGCAGACGCTGCGTAACACGCTGGCGTGGAGCTACGACCTGCTCACCGCCCAGGAGCAGCGTCTCTTCAGGTGGCTCTCGGTCTTCATCGGAGGCTGCACGCTCGAGGCTGCCGAAGCGGTGTGCCAGGCCGACCAGGAGGACGGCGAGCAACCCTCCGCGGTGCTTGAGGGCATAGCATCCCTGCTCGACAAGAGCCTGGTGCAGCAAACGGAGCGCGACGGGGAAGCACCCCGGCTCGTCCTGCTCGAGACACTCCGCGAGTTCGGGCTGGAATGCCTCGAGCAGAATGGAGAGGTGGAAACCGCGCGGCACGCGCACGCGCACTACTACCTGGAACTCGCGGATGCAGCCGGGCCAGAACTGCAGGGCTTCCAGCAGGCCACCTGGTTAGAGCGATTGGAGCAGGAGCACAGCAACCTGCGTGCGGCTCTGGAGTGGGGGCTGGAGGAGGCAGAAGAGCAGGTGACCGAGCGCAGGGAGCTCGCCTTGCGTTTGAGCGCCGCACTGGAGCCATTCTGGGTGGACCACGGACACTACCGTGAGGCCCACATCTTTCTGGAGCGCGTCCTCGCTAGCAGCGAGGGCGAGAGTAGTTCCCTGCGCGCCAGGAACCTGCAGGCGGCAGCCGATCTGGCGATTATGCGAGGCGAACTGGCTCAGGCCACGCTGCTGGGCCAGCAAAGCCTGTCGCTCTACCGGGAACTGGGAGATGTACGCGGTATGGCCACCTCCTTCTTAACCCTCGGACGATACACCTTTAGAGCGGGAAAGACGACGGAGGCGATCGCAATCTCTGAGGAGGGGGTGCAACTCCTGCGGCCCATAGGTGAGCCAGGGGAAGTCGCCATGGCCCTCTACTTTTTGGCGTTACCGATCAGCATGCATGGCGAGTATAGCCGGGGACAGACCATCTTTGAGGAGGCAGTACAGCTCTTTCGCACAGCAGGCAACGAACTCATGGTCGGTGCCACCCTCGTCCAATCGGCACAATGGCTCTGGCTTTCTCTGGGCGATAGAGGAACCATCCGCCAGCGGCTGCACGAGGGAGAGGCACTCATCAAGAAGGTGGGGAGCCGCCATTGGATAGCTGAATACTCCTACATGGCAGCCGAGGTTGCCTGGAGTGATGGTGAGACGGACACAGCCTACCGGCTGGTTCAGGAGAGCCTGGCCACCTTTCAGGAGATAGGTGCCAGGTGGTTGCTCGCCTGGTCACTGCAGATTTTAGGGCGGATCGAGGTCCAACGGGGTGACCTAGGAGCCGCGCGCAGCTTGTATGAGGAGAGCCTGGCGCTTACAGAGGCCCTGGGCGATACCATTATCGCCCCGTTCGATCTGGAGGGTTTGGCCAGGGTCGCCGTCGCACAGGGAGAGTTCCGCTGGGCAGCACAGCTCTGGGGAGCCGCAGAAGCCCTACGCGAAGCCACTGCTTTTCCCTTGCCACCCGTTGATCGTACCACGTATGAACAGGCGGTCCACGCTGCCAAAGCGCAACTGGGCGCGCCTGCCTTTGCGGCTGCCTGGCAAGAGGGACTGACGATGACACCAGGGCAAGCTTTCGCCGCACAAGGACGAGTGACCAGCGCTCCACTGACCCCGGCAGGCCCTCTGTCGACTTCCTCATCGAAGACCTCTCCTCTTGGGCTGACCACGCGCGAGGTGGACGTGCTGCGCCTGCTCGCCCAGGGCATGACCAACCCCCAGATTGCGAAACGGCTGATCCTCAGCTCACATACCGTCAACGCCCATGTGCGCTCGATCTACACGAAGCTCGACGTGAACTCGCGCAGCAGTGTGACCCGCTATGCCATCGAACAGCACCTGCTTTGACCATTTCCTTTTCTCTATGCTACATCTCTAGCCTCTCGTATCCCCCTCCGCTCTAGAAACACCACGCTTCGCGCTCGCGATATCTTCTTCAACTCACTCGTTCTCGCTAGCGCACCTCCGCCTGAAAACGCTTTGCAGAGCGAAAAATAGCAGATTCATGCGATGCGCCCAAGCCACCTGGCCGGGTAGACTTGGAAGAGCAACACACTCGCGTCACAGGTTGCATAACAAAGTCAGTACAGCAGAAGAAAAGGAGAACTTTATGTCCAGCGAAGAGAACAAGGCCCTCATGCGTCGTATCTACGAAGAGGTGTTTAATCAGAAGAATTTGGCTGCCATCGATGACTTCATTGCGCCCAACTTCGTCAATCACTCGGCCTCCCAACTCGGTATGACAGGTGGTGATCTCGAGCACGTCAGACAATTCGTGAGCATGGTCATGCAGGCCTTCCCTGACCTGCACTACACGGTGGAGGACCTGATTGCAGAAGGGGACATGATCGTGGCACGTCTCACCATCATTGGCACACAGCACGGGGCCTTTATGGGCATCCCCGCAACCGGCAAACATGCGACGATTTCGGACATCGAGATCTTTCGCATCACCAACGGCAAGGGGGTCGAGACCTGGGTACAAGCTGACTACCTCGGCCTGATG
>Ga0187846_10002262_pt1 | contig 10640 bp, 12 predicted proteins | sample TC_taG_FD_161473 | JGI IMG/M metagenome (GOLD analysis project Ga0187846, IMG submission 161473) | Biofilm microbial communities from the roof of an iron ore cave, State of Minas Gerais, Brazil - TC_06 Biofilm (v2) | ecosystem: Environmental > Terrestrial > Deep subsurface > Cave > Wall biofilm... | reverse complement strand
TTTCAGAAATTTCTCAGCCTCTTCTTTTCCATTACCTGCTGTTACAACCATGAAATTGTCGCCTCCCATAAAAAAGGTGAGAGCGTTCCTTGATAAGAAAAATTCTGACATTTTGGAATACAGTTTGAAAATAAGTGAAGAAACTTCGTAAGGCGATTTTTTTGCAGCTATTGAAGTTGATCCATCTACATCAAAATGCATTATTTGCACATTTTGATCAGCTTTACCATTTGTGAATCCAAAAATATTATGTTTTTTTTCCAAAAACATTTTCGACTTGCGTGCTTTATCTGCATCAAGATTTGCTTCAAAGGGAGATTGACCGTTTCCTATAGTCATGGATAGTTCAATATTAAATAATTCAGTCAATTTTTTTTGGATCTCCACATGCTCATTCAAAGAAAGACCATTTGTTATTACAAAAAGCTCGTCAAATCTATTAGAGAAAACTAGACAGTTTTTTTCTGAGAAAAGATTTTGGGTTTCATTGTACAATGAAGACTGGAGCATCTGTAGTTTATGTTCTCTGTCACTTCCCAAAGTAAGTGTCCAAGGGCCATAGCCGGTTATTTTTATTATAGTAAGTTGAATCATCTCAAATCTTCTTTAACTCGCTAGCTATCTTTTTCGCAGCTTCAACTGCTCTTTCGGCAACTGGCCTTATCCTTGCATAGGCTTGTCTGTCCGTCATGCTTGGTCCAGTTATACCCAAAGTTACCGGTTTTTTATGCTTTATAGAAAGGTCGATAAGAGCTTTTGCAGCTGCATTTGCAATAAGTTCATCATGCTTTGTCTGCCCCTTTATAATAGCACCAATCGTTATTACAGCGTCTACATCATCTTTTTTCAACAAATTATCTATCACTAACGGCATATCAAATACGCCTAGAACTTTGCAGGTATATCTTATGTTTAATTTAAGCTCCTTTGCCTTTTCTACAGCAACATTAAGCATTCTTGAAGTTATTTCCTGGTTAAATTCCGAAACTACAATTGCAATATTCACAATTAGTGCTCCTTTGTGAATTTTATAAGCTCTGTACCATCAAAATATGGAATGGCATTTTCTTTTGCGTATTTCTCTGCTTTTTCTATAGAAAGAGCGGTATACGTTTCAGAATCTAGCATTTCACAAATTGCTGCGATAGGTAATAGACCAGCAAGACCCGCCAGATACACAGACATTTCTGTGTGACCCAATCTATTTGATAACAACCCTTCTGATGCTATTAAAACAGGTACATGCCCTGGAGTCTTAAATGAAGAATTAAAAGTTTCTTTCTTAGTCTTGTTTGCGGTTTGATATAGTCTTGCCATTTCATTTATGGTTAGAGCTCTATCCCTATCAGTTATTCCAGTGTATGTTTGTACATGATTTATAGAAATAGAAAATGATGGTTTATCACCGTATGGTGCAGTTCCCATGATCATTTTTTTTGATTGCATATCAATGTTCTGTGCGTTAGAAAGTATATCATGCATATAGTTCAGCCCTAGAGTCTTAGCATATGCATAACTTATCGACAAGCATATGAGTCCCCCGGCATGCTGACGCATTCTTGCTATGTGTGCCGGCGTAACAAATTCAGCGGCAACTACCATATCTACCTCATTTTCGCGTTTGTTTGCATCATGAAGCAAAACAAATTCACCTTTACGTAGGGAAGAGATTGCTTCTTCTAAGGACATAATTAACAACCTTGACAAAAAGATTATAAATCTTACTAGAAAAGTAGTTGTTACCACTTTAGTAGTAATCTATTGTCTTTTATTGAGAACGTATTTCCCAAGCACGTCGGTTTCTATATTAACTTTATCACCAATTTTTTTCGACTTTAGGTTTGTAATTTCCATGGTATGTGGAATTATACAAACAGAGATTTTGTTTTTTATCATATCAACGACTGTTAGGCTAATTCCATCTATGGTGATTGAACCCTTCTTAACTACATATTTTGTTATGTTTTTAGGAAGTTCTATCCAAATTTTAATTTCTTTTGATAATTTTTCAACTTTTATAATTGTTCCTTTATCATCAATGTGTCCAAGAACAAAATGTCCCTCCATTCTTTTACCTACCTTCAAGCTACGTTCAATATTCACTCTATCGCCAGACTTTAGAATACCAAGGTTAGTTTTTTTTATGGTCTCATCAATCATTTCAAATTCAGCTTGATTTCGGGCTATGTTTGTAGCAGTAAGGCAAACTCCGTTGACCGCAATACTATCGCCAATTTTGAGTTCCCTTGCAAGCTTTCCTAAATCTATTTTCATTTTTGCAGCACTACGATTTTTTGTTTGCTTTTCAAATTTCATAATGCGGCCAAGACCTTCAATTATGCCAGTAAACATTTAGTTAATAGAAGCTAATTCATATAAAATGATTTAGACCAATTATAAATTACGCATAAAAAGTCTTGTGATGCCTCTGTCGCTAGATAAAAATTTGGATAAGAAGAAAATTTTGGCTTTATCTTCTTAATATTCTATAAATACTATATAACTCAGTTTATACGAGTCCAAAATCTAGGTTCGTTATGCTTCATACGTCAATGAATACTAACAAAAAAGAATTACTGATAATTCTGATGGTAATAACGATAGGACTAGCTACAGCATTTTATCTATATGGTCTTGACAAATATTCATTACTTTACTATGGTGATTCTACATCACATCTTGTAGCTGCTAGAAAAATTGTTGAATGGACTGAGAATCAGCACCAATTTGAGCAACCTCCTGTCTGGCTTCCATTACCGCACTTTTTATTGACACCATTTTCATTAATTGATCCTCTGTTTACAACAGGATTTGCAGGTACAATAGTGAGTCTAACTTGTCTTGCTTTAACTTCAGTATTCCTATACAAGATAATCAGATCTTTAACAGGTTATTCACATATTGCATTTGCAGGGGCTCTTCTTTATGCATCAAATCCTAACATCTTGTATCTTGGAATAACTGCAATGACAGAAGCTCCCTTCATGTTGTTTTTTGTAGGGGGAGTATACTATTTTCAAAAATGGTATCAGACTTTTGGAACCTCTACTAAATCATATGATCTTATAAAATGCTCAATTTTTGTGGTATTAGCTACCTTGTGTAGATATGAAGCATGGTTTATTCCGTTTGTTTTAATGGCTTTAACAGTGATAGTAATTTTGAAAAAGCGAGTTAGCATAGATATAACACACAAATTTTACACCATATTATTTACACTTGTATCCTTTTCTGGTATAGCAGTCTGGATCATCTATAATTTCATGAAGTATGGTGATCCCCTTGAGTTTGCACATGCACGGTTTTATTCTGCAGCTTGGCAAGCAGCTAATGGTCCAAATCGCGCGATTTTATTCATGCAACCACTACATGTCACAACGGTCTATGGTACTACAGCAGAAGTGATCTATGGACCAATTCTACTAATTATGACCGCGCTTGGAATTATCTTTCATAAACGGTTGAAAGGAAATCATGAAAAAAAATACTTGTTCATCTTTTTAGCAATACCTCCAATATTCACGATAATATCTCTATTGATAGGAATTGGCGAGATGACTTATTGGTTCAATGCTCGATTCTTAATATTATTGTCTCCATTGATCATAGTTGCATCTTCTCTTTGTGCTGATAGAATATATAGAAGGATTAAAAAGAAGGCGATTCTTTTTGCTCTAATTACAATTTTGTTTTTGTATCCGATCTTCTCTCCCACATTTGGAGTACCTACGTTTGCTGATGCCGAAATCGGCTTCCACTACAAACTTAATCCATCCTCAGTTCAAGTAGGGGAAAAACTTAGTCAAATGTATGATGGAGGAATGATTTATGTATTGACTGGTTCAGCGCAGGGAGAAAGAATAATGGTAACGAGTGGAATTTCCTTGAAGAATTTTGACGACATTACAGATTTAAGTACTTCGAAAAGTTCTTTCAAAGAACCTTGGCTGTATGATAAATGGATGATTATAGGAAAAGTTCCTGGTTCTGATGCTTCAGATGTTGCAAAATACTGGCTTGACAATATAGAGATGCTAAATGAGCATTATGATTTGGCATATGAAAATGATTACTACAAAATCCTAATTCGTAAGTGAAAGTAAGATGAATGGTTCTAATTTCGTTTAGAAAACCAAAAAAACCGCGAAAATGATCCTGTAATTCGGTCTGATTCAACTCCACACCACTTCTTTGAAAGTCCATTTTTTATTCAAAATAAAGTTTCCTATCGAAGCAATTGCTACTGCAATAAATAATGATGTTGCATAGTTCATGTGTTCTGAGCCGACCAAAAAGTATACCACCCCTAACTGGAATGCTGCTCCAATTCCGCTAAATACCGAAAATAGACCATATTGCTTCAGAGTGTGTTTGAATCTGAAGTCTTTGTCTTCAAAAGTCCATATTTTGTTGAAGATGAAGTTTGATGTGATAGAAAAGAAAATACCAATCATTGTTGCATGAAGATACCATAGATTTGATAGAACTGCTCCAAATAGAAAAGATGTCAGGTAGTTTACAAACAGTCCAGACGCCCCAACTGTGTAGAATCGTCCTGCTTTTGACAAAAAGCGGACAGAAGTTCTTCTTTCTTTTTCCTGGATGGATTTTCCATAGCGATATAGCCTCCAAACTGATTTCAGATAATCAAGACTTACTGAAACGTCCAGTTTACTTGGGCCGAGTGTTCTATCAATAAAGTCATAAGGAATTTCTTTCACCTTTGCCCCCCTTGCCTTAACTAGTATTTCTAAGAGTATTTTGTATCCCAAGGCATCAAACTTGATATTTTTTATGATATGACGTTTAAATGCAAAAAAACCAGACATGGGATCTTTGATTTTTATTCCAAGACCGTGTTGAGCTATTTTGGTTGCGCCTTTACTTATTAATTTTCGTTTAAATGGCCATCCTGATACCGATCCTCCTTTAACATATCTTGACGCGACAACAATATCGCATCCAGAATCATGCAATTCTGATATCATTTTGGGAATTGTTTCTGGAGGATGCGAAAAATCACTATCCATAACAATAACAGCCTCACCCTTGGCTGATTGTATGCCAGCCAGTACCGCTGAACTTAAACCTCGTTGATTTTTTCGCTGTATGATTTGAATGGAATATGCCTTTTCTTTCTTTGATTTTCTTGCATATTCTTCAACTATCCTGCCTGTGCCATCTGGAGAATTATCATCTATTATTATAATCTCTGCCTCCATTCCCCTTAGATGATACATATCTAGGGAATCTAGCATTTTGATAATATTTTGACGCTCATTGTAGGTGGGTATTACTATGGAAATCAATTTAGAACGATTAGTTAAAATTTCCTTCTGAGCAGACATTAAGAGGACTCATCTTCTTTCAAATACAAGCGGTTATTAAAATTGTCTGAATCTATTTTGTTATTCATTCTGTTCACCAAAAAATCATCATAATATAAGATTTTTTGGTATCTGTGATAGATTGCCTTTGGTTCTAATTCCGAGTCTTCGTGGAGACATTTATGGAATCAAGTAGTGCTTTTGCTCTCTTGAAATGAACTTCGTCAATCATTTTTCCGTCAACTTTTGTGGCACCCTTGTTTTTCTTTGAAGAGTCAATATACGCATGATATACTTTCGTTGCCCAATCTACTTCAGTCTGAGTTGGGTGGAATATTCTATGTACAACAGGAATCTGATTAGGATGAATAATGCTTTTTCCTACATATCCAAGATTTCTTCCAATCATGCAATCCTCTTCAAATCCCTCCTCATCGTTAAGATCTTGCCAAATTGCATCTATTACATATTTTCCTGCAGCTCTTGCATCTACCGGAATTTTAGATCTTGCATATTTTGCTCCTTCTGTTTTTTTTGCGTATTCTATACCCATATCATTTAACAGATCAAAAATTCCAAAGATAAGGGCCAATATTCTATTGCTTGATGATGCTATAGAATATGTATTAATTACTCCTTGTGCTGATTCTATTGACGGAATAATTTCTATAGGTTTTAATTTGCGTTTTTTTTCAAGACTTGCTAGGATCTTTATGATTTTTTTTAATTCATTTGCATTGTTTACTTTTGGAATAACAATTCCATCAATTCCTTTTTGAACTATTTTTGATAAATCCGCTAAAACCATTTCTGAAACTGGGGAATTTATTCTTACATACACATTAGCTTTGTATTCAGAACGTTTTGTTAGTGCATTTTTAATCAAATTTCTTGCAGATTCCTTTTCTTCTTCTGGTACAGAGTCTTCTAGATCAAAGCAAACCACATCTGCAAGCAGGTCCTTTGCCTTCTCTAAAAATCTTGAATTATTTCCTGGTACAAAGAGAAGACTACGGAGAAGTCTTTCCATAAAATGGATTAGTCTATGGTTTCATTAAGATTTTGCCGACAAGACCCTTGCCAGTAAGCATTTTTGTATGAGCGTCTGCAGCATTTTCAAAGCTATAAACTGAATCTACCACAGCTTTAATTTTCTTTTTTCCCATCCAGTATAGACCTTGTTCAAATTCTGCTTTTGTACCTTGGGTTGAACCAAGTATGTTAGTTCCCTTAAAAAAGATGTGTCGTAAATCTGTCTTGGCGTCATATCCTGTAGTTGCACCACAAGTAACAAGTGTTCCACCGAATTTCAATAAAGCAAGTTGTGGATTCCAATGTGTCTGACCAATATGATCAAATGACACATCTATGCCACCTAGAGGCTTTACAATTTGTCTAACTTCTTTACTCCAATCTTCTTTTCTATGATCTACGGCGTAATCTGCACCAATTTCCTTTAGCTTGCCTAGTTTGTCTGGGCTTCCCGTCGCGATTACTGTACAATTGTAAAGTTTTGCAATTTGTATTCCAAAACTGCCAACGCCAGAGCCGCCACCCATAATGAGAACATTTTGTCCTGGATGTATCTTGGCTCTTCCTACCAGCATGTGCCATGCTGTGAGCAAAGTCATGGACGCAGCTGCAGCCTCATCAAAACTAACATTATCAGGAATCTTTGCAACATTTACTTCTGGTAAATGAGTTATTTCAGAAAAAGCACCCCACTGTGGACCAGTCTGGAATCCCCAAATAGTTCTTTGAGCACAATCATATTCACGTCCATCGGTGCATGCATCACAAATTCTACATGACATGTTAGAATGTGAAACAACTCTATCCCCTATCTTGAAAGTCTTAACATCTTCTCCTACTGCAATTACTTCTCCAGCTGCATCCGAACCTGAAATATGCGGTAATGGAACTGGAATTGGTTGTCCCCTCATCCCCCAAATATCATTATAGTTCAAAGCAGCTGCCTTTACTTTGAAAACCACTTCATTGGATTTTGGTTTTGGCTCGTCGACACTTTTTACCTGTAGAATTGACTTAAAATCATCATTTGGTGCATATTTTTCGTAAACTACCGCTTTCATAACTGAATCCGCTTTACTTGCCCCTAATATATTTTCGCTACACTACTTGCGATTTATTTTGAAATCCCGTTTTGGCTGTTGTATTGATAGTAGGATTTGTTTTAGTTGGTCATCAGAAATCTGAGTGTTTAATTTACCCTGCGATACCATACCTATGAGATAGTTTTCAACCATCGCAGCAAGTTCTGGTTTTACCATTCGTACATTGTTCAATCTCAGTCTTGCTTGAGGTGAAAGTATGGTTCGAAGCGCCTGCTCCTTCATAGCTACAACTTCGGCATCGTTAGATCTTTTCTCATCACTTGGTACGCTCATAAGACCACTAGGAGTATTTCTTCAAGCTCGGATTTTTTGCAATTAGTTCGTTTAGAATTTCGGTTGAAAGACGATCAATTTTTTTCATTCCTGCATGTGAAATTGTTCTACCTTTTCCCTCGACTTTATCTAAATACCCAAGTTTTTCCAAATTATGAATAGCTGTTCTAATTATAGCACCACCAGCATCTCTGTGATGGGCACCTCCGTATCCCACAGCTTTTGCTCCTCCATACATTCCTCGAAGATCCCTGACACCAATTGGACCATGAAGATATATTTTTCGAAGTAGTGATGCACATCTTGCATACCACCAATCATTTCTTTGGGGAGGTTTGTCTGCGTGTGAACCTGTTTTTACGAATGGAATCCAGCTAGGGGTTGTAATACCCTCACCCTTTAGAACCTCCGATAATTTGTTAATCAAAACATCTGCTGGTACGTCGTAAGCCTTTGCCATAAAATTGAAAATTCTGAATTCGTCTTATAAATCATTGACCTTTAGAATTTGTTTTTGAATAATCTTTCTGTATGTATGATTACAATATGTGCACGTTATACGAATTGCCTTTACAGGTGATCGTCCCAACCTAATTCTTGCATTCACTCCAGGTGCAATAAATTTTTTACATTTTTTGCAAAAGCTCATTCTGATTTCATATGGCATTCTGATTCTATGTTTTGTACAAAGCTTTTTTGCAAGACTTGCCTGTCGTTGCGCTAATCTTGGATTTAATCGTGCATTTGAAATTGCGTTTTTAATCAAAATATGCATCCTTTCTATCGCAATTTGTCGGATGACAGGTTTCACGTTAGTTAAATATTGTCTAACCCTTAAAATATGATCTTGTTCTCGCTTGTGCTTGCAGAATCTGCCTTAGAATTGGTTCCCGTAGAACTTCAAGATCACAACTCTGTTCTTGCATATACAAAGAGGACAAACAAAAGGCCATCAAACGTCTTGTTAGATATATCTTGGCATTTTGCAGCCATGAAAGGGATTGAGAATGAAATGAAACGAGGAAGACCCGATCTCGTTCATTTTTGCTTACTTGAAGCCTCGAGTATTCCTCTCTATTTTGAGAAAAAACTTCGGATCTACTTGCACACAATAGAAGATAAAGTAATTTTTGTTGGAGACAATGTACGCCTGCCAAAATCTTATCACAGGTTTGTTGGATTGATCGAAAAGTTGTATTCGGTTGGAAAAATAGAAGAGAATGGAAAAACACTACTAGAAATAAAAAATATGACTTTTAGCGAATTGATTAAGAAAATTAATCCAAAAAAAGTATTTGGTCTTTCCACCAAAGGTGTGCCAAGTTCATATGAAAAGTTTGCTCAAGTGATCGACAAGGATTCATGTATTGTTATCGGAGGATTTTCGAAGGGTCACTTCTCAGAGAAGACTCTGAAAAATATTTACAAGCTTTTTTCTATAGATAAGAATCAACTTGAAGCTCATGTAGTCATTTCTAGAGTGTTATACGAGTACGAAAAAAGAATTATTATGTAGGTATAAGATTGGCAGTGTGAAGCGGTCGTAGTATAGTTTGGTTAGTACACTGGCCTTCCAAGCCCGTTACCCGGGTTCAAATCCCGGCGACCGCATCGTAGTTTTGGGATATAGTTAGGACTGAAGATTTTGCACTAGTTTCAGTCACTAAATTTTTTGTTCTTTGTCTGAGTTCAGCTGATGCTATTCCAACAATTAAGAATTAGGATTGAATTGTATTTCTTTTTTAAACTCATCCCATGCAGGTTTTGGGTTTAGATCTACATCAAACAGACCACTATTACACAGATAATTTGCAGTGTTATTTTTAAGAAATTGATTTCCAAATATTGAGCTTTGTTGCGGATTTAATGCATTCAAACAGGTATCAATAGGCCTGTCATATTGTCTATACCAAGTGAGAAATTCAAATTGAGATTCATTTTGTCTGTAAAAGTCATAGACAATTTTCATAAATTTTACTTGGTCATCACTGGTGCCGTTAATGGCTTGTGATGTGCTCCAACTAACTTCAATTAGTGCAATTTTCTTGCCTCCTGCAAAATCTATCATTTTTTGCAGGTTTTTACCCTCTTCTTGTGGACTCTGATATTCAAAATATAAAGAATCCACCGGAGCATATGAATACGCAACAAAGTCTCCTTGATTTAACTTGCTAACAAGATCTGGCTGATAATGATTAATTAATCCATTAAGTGAAAACCAGTTCCCAAATTTGACTGTGGGGTGTTTTTGCTTGAGTTGTGCATATACACCATCAAAAAACTGTACATATTTTGGTACGTCATTTGGATGATCACGAAAATATTCGTCAAGGCCACCACCGATTATTACGTAATCAACTATGTAATATCTTGTTAAAATGGTATCAAGAGTTTGTACTATCTCATTCTGAAGTTTTTGATCAAGTTGTGGATTTCCCATCCAAGAAGGGAAGGGACCAAGCTCACGGTCATTTATTATAGAAAAGTAAAGTGTTACGTTGAAATTTTCATGTCTATTTAGACTCATTAGAATATCGGAAGTTTTCCAGTCGTACTGCCCCTCAACTGGCTCTATAGTTGGCCAAGAAAGATAGACATTACTTCTTCCTATTCCTGTAGACGCAGCTAAATCGTATGCATTTACTATTTGTGTAAGAGTTGGGGTTTGAGTAGGTGCCATTACAACAAGACCAAGTTTTGGATCGCGTGAAACAGTTTGTGGTGTTGTGGGTTGTGACAACATATCTAGAACAGCAACTGCGACGGCTATAGCTATTACGCTAATACCGATTGCGACAATAAGAAATTTTTTTTTCAATACAGTTTGCACGGAATATTGATATTAAAAAAGTTGTGATACCAGAGACTAGCCTGATGTACAGCCACTATATCCACATTCGATGCA
>Ga0187846_10002261_pt1 | contig 10644 bp, 7 predicted proteins | sample TC_taG_FD_161473 | JGI IMG/M metagenome (GOLD analysis project Ga0187846, IMG submission 161473) | Biofilm microbial communities from the roof of an iron ore cave, State of Minas Gerais, Brazil - TC_06 Biofilm (v2) | ecosystem: Environmental > Terrestrial > Deep subsurface > Cave > Wall biofilm ... | reverse complement strand
GGAGCTTGCGTGAACCTCAATCAGGAGTTCGATCCGGCTTCAAAGTCCTGGTCCAAAAGGGCCGGAATGCCGACATCGCGCTGCCACGTCGCTGTAGCAGTCGCAGAAGGGTCCATTTACGTCTTTGGCGGTACCGATGACTCAGGAAAGATATCGTTTCCAAGTTCCGAAACGTTTGATCCGAAGAAGAATGCGTGGTTGAAGCTGCCTGCAATGCCAACGGGACGTGCATCGGCTGCGGCGAGCTTCAGTGGAGGTCGAATCTATGTTTTTGGGGGATCCTTGGCCTCCCAAGGACACGGGCCTCCGTACCTGACGACCAATGAAGCCTACGATCTGGCCCTCCAGAGCTGGATTCCGAGAGCACGTGTTCCTGCGGGCAGGATGGGTGCCGTTGCGGTGGAGATCAATGGATACATTTACCTTATTGGCGGACATGATGGAGCTATAAGCCAATCTTGTGTATGAACCCGATTTGAAGGAGGCGGCGGACGCTGCTGGATGGTCGGTTCGATCTATCGGCACGTTCGCGTTACGTGAACAACTGGTGGTATTGAACATATCCAAGCGATGTGTTCAAATTCCTGAATCGTTCACGTCGCGCGAACAGGAATCCGCATGAACAGGCGCAACGACGCCCATGCGCGTGCGCAAACGAAGGAAGCGCAGCTGCTCGAGAAAGCGCTGCGAGCATTCCAACGGGAAACAGGCATCCGCACCAAATGCGAGCGGCTGGATCTGATCGTCGATGAAAGGCGCGTCGATGCGATCGTCCGGATCGGGGACGCGCGATTTGCCGCCGAGATAAAGCGCATCGATCGTTTTGGCGCGCTTGGCGCAGTCAAGAATGCATATGCGCACAAGGCCGTGCCGCATCCGCTTCTGCTCGTCGCCCCCTACATCACTCCCAAGGCTGCCGAGCACTGCCGCAACATCGAGTTGCCCTTCATAGACGCCGCCGGGAACGCCTTCATCCACGTTCCAGGCGTCTTCGTCTACATCAAGGGGCAGCCAAAGCCTGAGGAGCCGGCACTTGTACATGGCAAGGCGACCACGGCTACCGCGCTGCGCGTGATCTTCGCGCTTCTGTGCAAGGAAGAACTGCTGAACGCGCCATACCGGCAGATCGCTACAGCAGGCAATGTTGCCTTGGGAACCGTTGCTCTGACTCTCTTCGATTTGGACGCCAGGGGATTCACAACTGGCGGAAAGCAGAGGGCGAATCGCAGAGTTCTACTGGAACGCAAGAGACTCATCGACGAATGGGCGACGAATTACCCCATCAGGCTGCGCCCCAAGCTCGCCATCCAGCGTTTTACGGCCGCCGACAAGAATTGGTGGAAGGACGTCGACATCACAGCCTACGGCGCGCTCTGGGGAGGCGAGATCGCCGCCGATCGCTACACGAACGATCTTCGTCCCGCTACAGTGACGGTCTACATGACCCCGGCCGAGCGCACGAAGAATCTCGGGCGCCTGATCAAAGAAAAGCGACTGCGACCGGATCCGCGTGGAGAAATAGAAATACTCGATCGGTTCTGGAACTTCGAGACGCACAACGAACAGGACCGCCTTCCAGGCGCCGTCCCGCCGTTGCTTGCCTACGCGGACCTCGCCGCCACCTTCGACCCCAGGAACACCCAGATAGCCCAAGATCTCTACGCGCGTCGGATTGTTCGTGACCACGCTCACGCTTAAAGCCCCCCTGGACGCGATCACGGTTGACATCACGCGGCATCTTCAGGTTGCGTGCGACCGCCTTCGGGTCGAGTGGCTGATCGTCGGTGCGACGGCGCGAGTGATCCTCCTGGAGCATGTTCTCGGGTTCCCGCCCGCCCGAGCAACGAGGGATGTCGACTTTGCAGTCGCAATCGACAGCTGGCAGAAATTCGACGAACTCAAACAGCAACTCGAGGCGACGGGTCGCTTTGTGGCGTCAAGGGATGAAAAACAGCGGCTACGTTACTTCCCGGCGGGAACCACGGCTGGACGTGGCATCGCTGTCGATCTTGTGCCATTCGGCGGCGTAGAGCGGCCCCAATTCACGATCGCCTGGTCTCCAGACGCTGATACGCACCTTCACGTGTTTGGATACGGCGATGCCCTTGCCAGTGCGGTGGAAGTCACCTTGCATGACGACCTTCGAGTTCGTGTTGCATCGTTACCCGGGCAAACACTTCTGAAGATCAGCGCATGGCTCGATCGTCGATTCCTGGCAGATGGCAGGGACGCGCGAGACGTGACGACGCTAGTGCGTAGTTATGAAACAGCTGGAAATCAAGCACGCGTTTACGAGCAAGACCCAGAGGTTTGCGAGAGTCTTGCCTGGGATCCGGAACTAATGGGCGCGCATTTGATGGGTTCGGACGCCCGGCAGTTGGCTTCCGCTGCCACCCAGGATCGTATAAGGAGCATATTGGCGGACCGTGACCTACTTCTCCGACTTGCACAGGATATGTCCCGAGGCATGGTAGGGCGGGATGACGCAATAGAGCACTCAGAACGACTGTTGTATGCATTTGCTCGGGGATTTGGCCTGGCAAGTAACTGACGGTGCCCGGTAACGGGCATCCCTACCGCAAACTCACCTTGGGGACGCCAACATGCCAGTATTCATGCGGGTTTCCAGGTAAGGAGGTACTTCGGTAACCGGTCCGAGCCCTGCGCGTTTGGCGGACGGTCGGGACTTCGAACTTCGAAGTCGTGCGACCTTGTCTCGATCGTAGCAGCCGTGCTCCTGGTGAGTGAGTACGTGGCAAAAAACACCTGGCGCCTGTCGCCTACCGGGGCCGCGGCGAAGGCTCGCCGCGAGGCCGGTGCTAGGAGGTCGGACTGGAGACTGGAGTTAGCTCAGCACGCGCAAGAAATCGCGGACGTCCGTGGTGATGGCCTGCGGTTCTTCCCAGGCCGCGAAGTGTCCGCCGCTGGCGTGATGCCGCACCTGCTTGAGGTTGTAATAGCGCTGGGCCCAGCGACGCGGGGCGCTGCATATTTCCTCCGGCAACACCGAAATGCCCACCGGAGCCTCGACCACGGGCATGCGGTCGTGCACCGGCGTCCAGGGATTGTGGGCAGCCTCGTAGTAGTAGCGCGCCGACGTGCCGTAGCTCTGCGTGACCCAGTAGATCATGATCGTTGTCAGCAGGTCGTCCTTGGTAAAGCGGGTTTCGACGTCGCCGTGGCAATCGCTCCAGCTGCGTTGCTTTTCGAGCATCCACGACGCCAGTCCGACTGGTGAATCGTTGAGCGCTGCCGCGATGGTCTGCGGCTTGGTGCTTTGCAGCGCCGAGTAAGCCACCTCGGTGGCGAAGAAGTTTTTCAAGCGCGCAGCCATCGGCGCTTCGTCGGCATCGTAATCTTCAGGCGCCGGCATGCCGCCGCTGAACAGGTCCAGCGGCAGCTCCATCGCCAAGTGGACGCCTATCAGTCGTTCGGGATAGCGGTGCCCCAGGTCGGCAGTGATAAGCGCGCCCCAATCGGCGCCGTGCGCAGCAAAACGCGGATAGCCCAGCCGTTCCATGAGCTTCACCCAAAGCCCTGAAGTGCGCCAGAAATTGATGCCAGGCTGGCGCAGCGGAGTAGAGAATCCGTGCCCAGGCAAAGATGGCACCACCAGGTCGAAGGCATCGGCGGGGTCGCCGCCGTGTGAGCCGGGATCGCTGAGCGGGCCGATCACTTTGTGATACTCCCAGAACGTCCACGGCCAACCGTGCGAGAGGATCAGCGGCTTGGGATTGGGACCCTTGCCGCGGACGTGTATGAAGTGAATCGGCAAACCGTCGATCTCAGTGCGGAACTGCGGACAGGCATTGATCGCGCGTTCCTGCTTGCGCCAGTCGTAGCTCTCAATCCAGTAGGAAACCAGCTCCTTGAGGTAGGCGGTGTTGGTACCGTATTGCCAGCCTTCGTTTGCGAAGTCGTCGGCCCAGCGCGTGAGCTTCAGGCGCGTCCGCAGGTCGCTGAGCACCTCGTCTGATATATGGACGCGAAACGGCTCCATCTCGTCTTTCCTCTGCGGTTCTTGGGCGCGTCGGGAATTACCTTCTTTGATCTATCCCTTCCAGCACGCTAACCAACTCCTTGGTGGTCACGATCGCGTGAGCGAACGTAGGACCATTGATGTCATCGGCCGCTCGCATGTCGTTTGTCTCAGGCGGGAGTTAGATTTCTGCGAAGGCGACGCCGGTGAGATTCCCTTGGCCGTAGAGGAAGTTGCGCTCGTTCTTTCCGTCGAGATCGGCGGAATAGACCGAACCGGCCAAGTCTGTGACGAACATCCGATTGCCCGGCACATCGAGGGCGATGCCGATTCCCTCCATCAGGTGCGTGATCAAGATCTCCGGCACGGCCTTTTTGTCGATTGCCGCGCGGTTGACAGTGTTGCCACGCGGAGGATCGCCGCGGTCGGTCCAATAGAGGACACGGCTCGCCAGATCGAGCTCGAGATCGATCGGTTCCGGTAGCTGATCGAACAGCACTTCGATGTCGGAGCGGTTCGTCGGGCTCGCGCCCTTGGGAATGTCGATGTTGGCGCGGAGGATACGACCCTGGCCGGCCTTGCTCGGGCCTTTTTGCGTCCAGTAGAGCTTCTGAAGCTTCGGATCGATGGTGATGCCCACGCACCAGCGGGTCGGATCGCGCTGATCTTTGTCGCCGCGACCAGTCTCGACCAGTGTCTCGACTCGCGAGCCGTCGAGATTCGCTCGCATCACGCGCATACCCTCCCGGTCGCACCAATAAAGTTTGCCATTGTCCTTATCGAGGTGGATCTGCTTCGGGGTGTGGGTAATGCCTCGTGGGACGATCACCCTCCGATTACCGCCGTCGAGATCGACGCGCTCGATCGAGCCGTCGTCGAGATTGGGCGCGCCCATGTTGGTCCAATAGATATGGCCAGCCTGCGCATCGACGACGATGCCGTCCGGGAGATGGCAAGCGGTAACGATGGTCTTACGGTTGGATCCGTCTGGATTCATTGAGTGGATGCGATCGCCACTCAGTTCGAGAAGGAATAGTCGGCCGGAACGGACGACACGTTCGGCGGCGCATAGAGACGCCGTTGCGAGCTCGATACCACTGCCATCACCGGTGATCGGGGCCGTTGTCCCCCGAAGCCTCATTGCCATTTCCTTTGCGTGCGACGTTGGATCGGCGCTCGCTTCTGGCGTGCACCGATCCCTCCGGACCGAGAGGCGCAGCACAAAGTCGCGCCAAGGCCCAGCACTTCTGGCCCGAAAGACTTCCGATGGTCCATCCAGTGGTCCACTTTGGCCCGTCACCCTTAGCGAGGTGGCACGTTCTCAAGCAGCAGCCAAAGCCCCTCAGCCGCTGTCAGGTGCGCAATGACGGCGTCACGAAGCTTCGGGTACGGCAGCCCCGCCAGCATCGCCGTCTGTATCGTGGCCATGACCTCGCCCGCATCGGCGCCGATCATCGTGAAGCCGAGAATGCGGTCGTCATTTGCGCCGACAAGGACTTTCATGAAGCCCTGTGTCTCGTCGGTCGCTGCCCGCCGTAGCACCGCACTCATCGGCAATTTGCCGACGCGCACGGCAATGCTCTGTCGCTGTGCGTCCCGTTCGCTCAACCCGACGTGCGCAAGCGGCGGATCGGTGAACACGCAGTACGGCACCAGCCGGTCGCTCGTGCCGCGCGCGCCGCCGGCTAGGTTGTCGCGGATGATTCGAAAATCATCTACCGAGGCATGCGTGAACTGCGGGCTGCCAGCACATTCGCCAATTGCCCAGACATTGGGCGCCGTCGTCTCTAGACGGTCGTTGACACGTATATAGCCGCGCGTATCCAATGCGACGCCCGCCGTGTCGAGGCCGATGCGGGTGGTGTTCGGAATGCGCCCGATCGCGACCAGGATGTCGCTCGCCTCGATCGTTTGCGCGCCGGCGAGCGTGCCCGCGGTGACGCTGACGCCCTCGCCGGATTGGCCCTGCACGGCAACGGGCTCGGCAGACAATACGAACTGGATGCCTTCCTCACTCAATATGCGGTGCATTGCATCGGCGATGTCCGGGTCCTCCCGGCTCATGATCTGCTGGCCGCTCTCGATCACGGTCACCCGACTGCCGAAGCGGCGATAGGCCTGCGCCAGTTCCAATCCGGTATAGCCGGCGCCGAGCACGATCAGGTGCGAGGGTGCGTAGTCCAGGTCCAGCGCCTCAATATGCGTGAGCGGCTTCGCCTGTGCGAGGCCGGGAACGCTCGGCATCGCCGCATGCGACCCGACATTGATGAAGACCTTGTCTCCGGTCAGCCGCCGCATGCCGCCGTTGTTCAACTGGACGTCGAGCACCTTCGGTCCCATGAAATGGCCGCTACCCATGACTAGTTCGGCGCCGCTGGACTTGAACGGCGCGAGGTGGCTAGCGATCTCTCGATCGACCATATCGCGCTTGCGCTGGCGCACCTTCGCCATGTCGGTCGTGACCGGGCCGGTGATTGTGCCGAACTGCGCCGCGTGCCGGGCCAGATAGGCGATGCGCGCGCCCCAGCCTTCGTTCTTGCTGGGCATGCAGGCGATGTTGACGCAGGAACCTCCGACATACCGCCGCTCGACGACGGCCGCCCGTTGCCCGGATCGCGCCAGGTGCCACGCGAGTAGATTTCCGCCCGAGCCGCTTCCGAGAACCAGGGCATCAAAATGTTCCGCTTGAGCCATCTTCAGCTCCTTCGGCCGCGCATAGAGGCGCCGTTGCGGTCCCGATACCGCTGCCATCACCGGTGATCAGGGCAGTTGCCCCCTGAAGCCTCATTGCCATGTCCTTTGCGTGCGACGTTCGATCAGCGCTCGCTTGGGGCGTGCGCCGATCCCTCCGGATCGCTCCGTTGCAATGTGACCTGAAGCCCGCGCGAAGCCCCGTCGTCCGCCCGCCCGAGTGCAGGCAGGTGGCGGCCGAAGTTCAATTCGAAGTCGCTCGGAACACCGTAACCGATACTACGGACCTTGGCACGGCGCGCCTGCGCACTGGGCAAGGCCAGGGTTGAAAAGAACATGTCGTTGCTCGACTGAAGCTCGGTAGCTGTCGGCATCCCGAACCGATTGAGCTGGGCCTTCGCTGCGGCGAGCGTCTCACGGTCAAACGAGGCCAGACGCCGGACGAGCGTATCGACAAACGAATCGAGGTCGTCATCGTCCAGCGTGCGGTTCACCCAGCCGTAGCGGTCGGCGATCTCAGCATCGAAATCGTCTCCGCTGAGTACGATCTCAAGTGCCCGCGAGCGGCCGACCAAGCGTGGGAGCCATTCCAGCGCTCCGCCGCCCGGGACCAGCCCGACGCCGATCTCGGGGTTGCCGAATACGGCGCTTTGCCGGCTGGCGAAGCGCATGTCGCAGGCCAGCACGAATTCGTTGCCGATGCCGCGCGTGCGGCCGCGAATCTTGGCGATGCTCACGACGGGCGTGGACGAGAGGCGCAGCACAAAGTCACGCCAAAGGCCCAGCACCCCTGGCTGTTCAGCCGCCTTGGATACGTCGAGATGGGCGATGAAAAACTCGGGATTGTCCGACTGGAACACTACGACCTTCACGGACGGGTCCGCCTCGAGCTCGGTCATCAGCGCTCCCAATTCGACGATCGTTGCGGGAACAAACATGTTGATCGGCGGGTTGCTGAAGGTGATCGTCCACCGCCCCGGATAGGTGCGGTCGGTGTTGAACTGCGAAGGGCCAGGCATGGCGCATCTCCTACGTCGATTGGCAGGTCAGTTGTGCGGTCAGCCGCGGGCCCGCTCGGGTTCCCCGGGCAGGCCCGCACCCCGATTCGCTAGCTGCGCAGTGACCTGAAGCCCGCGCGAAGCTCCTCCGAAAAGAGTTGCGGCTGTTCCCAGGCTGCAAAGTGGCCGCCCTTGTCGAGCTTGTTGTAATGGATGAGCTTTGAATACGCCTGCTCGGTCCAACTCCGTGGGGCGGGGTAGAGTTCGTCAGGGAAGACGCTCACGGCAACCGGGATGGAGACGCCTTTCGCATTGAAATACCCGTATTTGCCCCAGTTCTCCCAGTACAGGCGGGCGCCGGAAAGCGCGGTGTTCGTCAACCAGGTGATCGTGATGTTGTCGAGGATGTCGTCGCGCGTAAGGCCTTCGCTCCCTCCTTGGAACACGCGCGTAATCAGCGCGTAGCTGCGTGCGTCGTGATCAAGGAAATACGCCGCCAAGCCGACGGGTGAGTCCGCGATCCCGTACAACGTCTGCGGCCGCAGACCCATCTGAAATCCGTAGGCGATTCCCTTTTGATATACGAACTGCACACGCTCGTAAGCGACCTTTTCCTCGGCTGAGAGACCCGATGGTGCTGGCGCCCCGGCAAAAGCTGCCTTATCGATTTCGGCTGGAAAGATGCCGGGCATGTTGCTGTGAATGCCGAGCAATTCCGGAGGCGCCTCCACACCCATTTGATCGACAACGACTGCACCCCAATCGCCGCCCTGCGCGACGAATTTCTTGTATCCAAGGCGCTTCATCAGTACGACCCAGGCGCGCGCGATGCGACCGGGATCCCAGCCGGTCGTGCTTGGTTTCCCCGAAAACCCGTACCCGGGCATCGACGGAATGACCACGTGGAATGCGTCCGATGCCTTGCCGCCGTGTGCGGTGGGATTGGTCAGGGGATCGACGATCTTCAGCTGCTCGACGATGGATCCGGGCCAGCCGTGCGTAACGATGATCGGCAATGCATTTTCGTGCTTCGAGCGAACGTGGACGAAATGAATGTCGAGTCCGTCGATCTCGGTAATGAAATTGGGCAGGGCATTCAGCCGTGCCTCGCATTTGCGCCAATCGTATTCAGTCGCCCAATAGCGCGCCAGCGCCTGAGTGGTCGCCAGTTGCACCCCCTGCGATGCATCCGTGACTGTTTCCCGCTCAGGCCATCTTGTCGCGTTGATGCGCGCCCGCAATTCGATAAGTTCCGCTTCCGGAGCCTCGAAATGAAACGGACGAATAGCGGTTTTGTCAGTCCCAGTCTGTTGTCCAACGTCATTCATGGCTGTACCTCCTTGTGGAAAGAGAAGACTCGTCAGGCCTAGCGGGCCCGCAGCAACCGTTGCCGCCGCCGCACCGCAAAGGCGACGGCGATTGACGCCAAGCGTCTCTTGCATGACGAACTCCCTAGCAGCTGTTGGTTGGAATGGGGCGCGCCCGCGGAGGCTTACAACCCGGTGAGATCACAGCAGACGCGAAGCTCGGCGTCGATTGCGCGATGGCTTATGCGTCTACACGTTGGTTAAGGTCTGCGCCGACGACGGAAATGCCGGCGAGGAAGCGCCTGGCTAAGTGCGGGACGGCAGAGTGAATCTAAACAGGGTGCCGCGAGGTTGACGCCCCTCCGCCCACAATCGTCCGCCGTGTGCATCGATGATGGAGCGGCAAATCGAGAGTCCAATGCCTACGCCGCTGGCCTTGGTGGTGTAGAACGAGTCGAAGATCCGTTCACGATCCACCGGGGCGATACCCGATCCCGAGTCACCCACTGAGACGAGCAGGGTTTCGGAGGTGCTCGATTCGCTGCTGATAACGAGTTCACGCACTTCATCATCGATGCTGATCATGGCCTCGATTGCGTTGAGGATCAGATTCAGCATGACTTGCTGCAGTTGAACTCGATCTCCACTGATCGGGGGCAGTCCATCCACGAGGCGCATCTCGAGCGAGACACGGTTCTTTGACAGCTCGCCCCGCACGAGTGCGATCACTTCCTCGATGGCGTCGTTCAGGTCGACATCCTCCTTGCGCGGAGGCGCCTTCTTGACCTGATCGCGGATGCGACCGATGATTTCGCTCGCTCGATACGTGTTGTTCACCACGCACTCGAGCGCCTCCTTCACCTCCGTCAATTCGGGTTGGTCCGCGGCGAGAAAGCGCAGGGCAGCATGAGCGTTGTTGCGAACAGCGCCGATCGGCTGGTTGACTTCGTGCGCAATGGATGCGGCGAGCTGCCCCATCGTAGCGAGGCGGTTCGCATGTGCCAATTCCATCTGCAACGCGCGTAGGGCGTCGGCGGATCGCTTTCGCTCTGTTAGGTCGAGCACGAAGGCGACTCCCTGAAACTCTTCCTCCTCGAAAGTCGCCGCGCCGAGCAATACGGGCACGCGGCTCCCGTCCTTGCGGAAAAACTCCTTTTCGAACGGTCGCAGACGGCCCGTTTTCTTCAACTCGGGCATGAATTGGCGTTCTTCCAGGTCGCGCCATTCCGGCGGCGTCAGGTCCGTCCATCGGACGCGACTCGAGACGAGATCTTCGGGTTCATAGCCGACCATGCGAAGAAAAGCGTCGTTGGCCTCGAGAATCCGGCCCTCGAAGTCCCAAATGAAGATGCCGACGATGTTGGCATCTACCAGGCGCCGAATTCGGGCCTCGCGTTCGGTGAGGTCCTGGTAAAGGTGCGCGTTCTCCATCGAAATTGCGGCCTCTGAAGCGAGCAGCTTGAGAATCGCCATTCGGGCGGGGGTAAACGCGTGAGGCGTCAGGTTGTTCTCCAGATACAGCATCCCGAGCAACCGTGTCTGCTTGAGTATCGGCAGACAGAGCACCGACCGTGCCTTGCGCCCGCGAATGTAGTCATCGGCTGAGAAGGGGTTCTCCCGTGACGCATCATGCAGAAGAATGCTTTCTTTGGTTCGCAGCACATAGCGG
>Ga0187846_10002260_pt1 | contig 10644 bp, 9 predicted proteins | sample TC_taG_FD_161473 | JGI IMG/M metagenome (GOLD analysis project Ga0187846, IMG submission 161473) | Biofilm microbial communities from the roof of an iron ore cave, State of Minas Gerais, Brazil - TC_06 Biofilm (v2) | ecosystem: Environmental > Terrestrial > Deep subsurface > Cave > Wall biofilm ... | reverse complement strand
GTGAGCAGCTTTCATGGGCGCGGCTTTTTCTCTCAAAATATTACGTTAGGTGATACTTATGCTCGGCTTGCTGCTACTGAAGCTGTGATCGGACTCGTTATTGAGATAAGCTTCATTGCGACATTCACGCAGCGCTTCTTCGGGAAGTGATCTTTTTCTCGGCTTTAATATCTTCTCATAAACGTTGGGTTTTGAGAATGGTACGCTGGTAGGGGAGGAGAGATGCTCTCCAACGCTGCTTGCTCAGCAGAGCTATCAAAAAAGTAAGTTGCCTTCAATATGGTCCTCGATCTTCAATGACCATTTCAGATGCAGGTTTGCCACCGGCTAATCTCTGAACAAACTGCTCGCGTGCCTCTAATTCTTCCCGGGTCAGCTTGAGAAGCAGTTTGAGATGTGCAGACGGTCGCAAAACCGGTCATATTGCTCTTAGGACACGCCAGGAAATTCCATGATACAGACAACTGCCATGCTTTTGCTCTCCTTTTTAAAAGGGATTGCCACCTGTCTCGTTCAGAGCGGGCAGCTCAATGGGATCAGGTGTTCCCTCCACAGGGGCATCCCAATCTACCTTGTAGGAGTGGACCCAGTCAAGGGCGGTCGGGTTGGCGGAGCGCTTGAGGAAGAACGGCATCAGCAGCTCCCAGAACCACACCTGGATCGGATTGGTCATGACTCGCCACGAACCAAGGCTGCGCGCATACTGGACCATACGCTCTACACGCTCTCGACGCAGGCGTTCATACGTCGTAAACGCTTGCTCCAACTCCGGGATGTCTCGCAGGCATTGTGCCAGGACGATGGCATCCTCCATCGCCAACGATGCACCTTGTCCAGCGTTGGGAGAGACTGCATGGATCGCATCCCCGGCGAGGGCCACAGGGCCCTTGTGCCAGATTGGCTGGGTAGGAATATCGTAGATGGGATACCCGGTAATGCGCTCCGTCGCCCCGATGATCTCCCTGATGTAGGGCTGATCCTCTCGGACTAAGTCGAGCATACGCTGTTGCCACTCGTCGCTTCCGATCTCGTTCACTTCCGGCCTCCCTGGCTCCTGGGTTTGCGGGAACGTGACAAACCAGGAGATCTCGCCGGACGCGCTGATATGGTACCCGAAGAAAGCCCGCTTGCCAAAGACGAGGTGCAGCGTGTCAGGCGTTGGAGGAAGGTGCAAGCTGCGTGTGAACCCGCCGGTACTCATCATGCCGGTGTACTGCGGGGGGGGAGCTCCGGGGTTGATGAGCTGGCGGGTGCGCGAGTGAATGCCATCGCAGCCGATCAGGAAAGAGCCTTCGGTGGTAGTGCCGTCGGCGAAGGCAGCGATCACTCCTCGTCCGCCTGTCATCTCAATGCCGTGAAGCTTCTTGCCAAAGGCAACCTTGATGCCCTGGCGCGTAGCTTCCTCATGTAGAATCCGGTTCAAGGTGCCTCGCTTGACGACAATGCTTGGGGCTCCCACCTCGGGCCGGGCGCCATTGGGCGCCTCTCCAAAACGCTTGCCTCCCCCGCTCGACAGGATCATGCGGGGGATAGGAGACCCTTCCACTGAGACGGGGTCGTCGAGCCCCAGCGTCTTGAGCACGTCGAGCCCATTGCATGCCATAGTCAGCCAGCTGCTTGCGTAATCCTCGGGTATCTCTCTTGCCTCGTAGACCTCTACATCGATGCCTGCACGTTGGAGCAGCAACGCAGCAACGGGACCAGCAATCCCGCCTCCAATAATCAAGGCTTTTCTTTTCTGTCTGCTCATGATGTTCTCCTTACGTATTCCTTAAATTCCGCTAACAACGTGTTCATCGCAGCTTAAAACACCGACAGTTCGATCTATTTGGAAGTACTTTTCTTTCGCCTCCCAATAGTGTATATTATGGCTGAGAACGAGCGGAATGCCATGCCGTTACGTTTTCCACTCATAAAAAGATTGGAAACATGACATGATCCAGCTAGGACAGCGCTTTCGTCTCTCTCCCCCCTCCCTGCTTGCTCGCGTTATTCCTACTAAAGTTACTCATCGTAGTCTCCGGAACCTCAGCATCTTGAGCATAGTTCTAGTCTTGCTCATTATCGCTATGCAGGGTGAGCAGAGCGATGTAATTATGTTTAGCCGACCGTTCACCCCTGGGAATGCTGTGTCATTCAATTACTTGAACGACATTGCCTATCATGACGTTCTTCTTGCCTTGCAACGGCAGCGCTATCTTGCCTGGCAGCGTCAATTCTCAGTCAAGAAGTCGCCTGTGACCAGGAAGAATACCTCAGCGATACCGGTAAGTACGGATTTAACATTGTCTACCGAGGTGGTGCAGACAGCGGCTGGTCCCGAGCAGATCAGTATGCTCAACATTGATCTGACCAGTCCTGTGCTCCGCCTGGGCGTGGTACAGGCTCACAACCGGCTCATTAGCCCAGCTGAGACACTGAGTTCGATGGCGAATCGCACTGGAGCAGTCGCGGGCATCAACGGCGACTTCTTCGAAATCCACGGCTCGAATGTTCCCCTTGGAGAGGAGGTAATCAATAGCCAGCTTCTGCATAGTCCGAGTCCGCAATTCTACGCCGTTTTAGGAGTGACCTCAACTGGAAGGCTGACCATCCGGCCTGAGTACTTCTCCGGTGAAGTTAGGGATGGCCATGCAAGCTACCTGCTCTACTCGATTAATCACTACAGTCAAATTAACAATGGGCGTCTCGTGTTATTTACCCCGGCCTTAGGCGAACCTGTCTACGTTGGAGGAGATCCTGTGGCCTATATACAGCCGGTTGCCGGATCTGCCAATCTCTTCACAGTCCAGGCCGTCTATTCCAGTGTCGCTTGGCTACCTGCCCTGTCGGGTAGGGATGTCCTGGTAGGGAGCGGCGACGCTGCTTATTGGCTCGCAACTACTCTCCACAAGGGTGACCGTATCACGGTGACTGAGCGTGTCTTTCCTGACCCAGGGCTATCGCAGGCTATTGGAGGAGGCCCTCAGGTGGTGAAGCAGGGGGTGTATTATGACGATCCTTACCTGCCTGCACCAGCATATCACTATAGCCGGGACCCGCAAACAGCCGTTGGCGTGACCAGGGATGGGAACCATGCCCTCTTTGCTGTCTTCGATGGACGCTTTGCTGGCCCCTGGCGGAGCAGGGGAATGACCTATACAGAAGTGGCCAGTTTTATGATTGCCCACGGCGCCTATAATGCGATTTTAATGGATAGTGGGGGATCCTCCGAGATGGTGGCTCGTTTCCCAGGACAACACGCTGTGTCGGTTGTCAACTGGCCTTCTGGCGGTTATGAACGTCCTGTTGCCAACGGCCTGTTCATCTACTACAGTGATCTCGCACAACTGGCAGCTGCCCTTCGCATCGATAGATTGAAGCACATATATTCAGGGAGTCACTGAATGTATCTCATCTCTCCCAAGGCTCTTGATAAGTTCTGGTTTTCTCTGCTCTCCTGCTCTCCAGGTTGTTTGAAACCGGAGAAGAAATCTGATACCATGTCATTTCTGGATATCAAGAGGACATGATCTTGAGGAGGATAATTTGCAGAACCTCATGCGACTCTCTGGCTGCGAATTACACCTGCATATTCTCGGTGCCTACTACGCTGAAGATGTCCTGGAACTCGGAAAAGATGTCTATCAGCAAGGAGCTTGGGATGAGTACAGCTACGAAGACACCTATCAGGCTCTCTTTGGAGTCAGACCTGATCCCAAGGCCATCTTTGAGGAAGCTCTGAGCAAAGAGGATGGAGGTCTTGAGCTGATCAAGCGCTGGCATGTCTACACGGAAGAAGATGGGGGCGACTTTGCCCGCTGGGAGGCAAAGTTCAACTTCTTCATGGGAATCTGGACACGCTATCGCAACATTGGTGGTCAGGCCGATGTGACCCTGCTCCAGCGCATGATTGATCGCTATTGGAAACAAGGGTTAGATTACATTGAGTACCGCTGTGGCACCGGCATAGACATAGAGAACTTCCTCTACTTCCACCATCTCTGTGCTCGTCTGCTTCAGGAGGCGTCAGATGAGCACAGAACTGCCCGCTACATTCTTAGTTTGCAACGCTGGGCACCATTGCAAGCATATGCCAACGTTCAAAGACTTTTTGCTGAATACCCGGAGTTGATTCCAACAATCGTGGGGATCGATTTCGCGGGTGTCGAGCAAGGGTTCCCGCCGAAAAACGTGCGTCCACTCTTTGAGCAGATCGCCAGGGATAACCAACACTCTCCTGAACGAGCATTGGATATTGTCTATCATGTGGGAGAAGAGTTTTTTGATAAATCGGTCGAGAGCGCTATTCGCTGGTGCCATGAAATCGCCGAGATGGGAGCGCTACGCCTTGGTCACGCCATCGCGCTGGGACTGGACCCTGATGTTGCGACACAACGCCGACCGCATGCCCACGTGTGTGAAAGTGTCAGTGAACGGCTCGACCAGATTGACTACGATCTTCAACATGAAGGAGAGTTGCGAGCGTACAATGTGGAGATAGATGAACAGGCACTTCTGGCTGAACGTGCAGCATTGCAGCGGGTGCAGCCAGAAGAACAGATTGAGCGTCCCTATTCACCATCACGTCTGGATGAGATACGGAGACGGCAGCAATTTGTTCTGGACCGCCTCATACAACTGGGAACCGTCATTGAATGTTGTCCCACTTCTAACCTGCGGATCGGAGGGGTACCAGATGCGAAGCACCATCCGGTGCATCGTTTCCTGGCCTCAAACGTCAATCTCGTCATTTGCTCTGACGATCCTGGCAACTTCGATGTCACGTTAGCATCGGAAATCGACTGGGTCTTGCAGCAGACAGCAATGAGTGCAGACGCTTTACTCCAGCGACTGGGAGATCCTCGTCGCTTCCGGTTAGGACAACGCCGAGAGATAGGTGGGTAAAGTCAGGCGATTTCTTATTATCCATCCTACCTCTTAAACGCCCAGCCGCTGGGCTATACGGCCGGATCATCCACAGAGGGCTCAGCAGACCATCGAGTTAGTCGATTGCGACCTGACGTGTAATCTGCTACCATGTCATTACAATGCAGCTAAGACGGCAGGAGGGATAGTGCAACTATGGCAATGCGGCAGCACGATGACGACCAGGCAGACGATATCATGATTCACCTCGTTCCTGAACTGCGCCGACGTATCAAATTAGCGGCAGCACAGAGTAAACTTTCTGTACAAGAATACATCGAGCGTATCCTTGAACAGATTGTTCCTCCCGAGGGAACCTTTGCGCAGATACAGACTGGACGACTCAACCGAGCAGCAGTTGATGAGCTGTTAAGATTTCGAGAGGAACTCAAGCGAGCCCATCCTGGACAAGTGTTTGAAGATTCCTCGGAGTTGATTCACCAGTCCCGCGAAGAAAGAACGCGAGAGTTAGAGCAGAGATGAAATAGGCGATCTTTGATCAACACCAACTATCCCAGTTTAAGGATAGTTATTCGGATTTTCGACGTTTAATCCTTCGGCAAGAGCAATCTCATTGAGATTATTGTCAGCACAAACAAAGATAGGCGCAGGAGCTTGATTAGCTAGAGCTTTCCCACGCAGACGAAGTGCGCAAACGAGTTGCACTGCATCGTAGGCACGTAGTCTATGTGAACGGCACAAATCACCCGCAGAGGTATACACAGCCTTGTTGACAATCTGGATGCTATAGATGTTTTGACTATCTTGTCGAAACGTATTAATAAGCATGTCACGTTCGGCAATGGTGATACTCTGTTCACGAGTTTTCCGACATATCGTTGCTACAACCTCCACTAAAGCGGCTTGTGAGATATTGAGATAGTGACTTTGTATAGGATCATGGAGACTTACTACCCAGACATGTCCTTGCTCAGCGAAGTAACGCTTAATGATGGCTGAAGTGTCCAGAAAGTAGGTTGCCATTAGTATGGTCCTCGATCTTCCATCACCATTTCAGACCCAGATTTACCACCTGAAAACACTTGAGCAAGTCGTTCGCGTTCAGCTTGTTCCTCTGGTGTCAACGGCTGTCGCGCGGGCAGATTCTCAATCTCCCCTTCGCGATATAGCAGTTCCATGAACTCGCGCCCTGTTAAAAGATGCTTTGCAGGAGTAGCTGATGAAAGATGCTGCGCCATGATTTCACGGAGCACTTCTTCGGGCTGTGTGCCACGTTTATTTGCCTCCGCAGTGAGTGCTGCATATTCCTGGTCAGTCAAGGTGACTGTCATCTGATAAGCCATAAAGATACCTCCCTATATAAGCCAGAGTCGTTCTATTTAGTATATCACGATGTCGCCCTTATTGACTCCTCGACTTAAACGCCCCCGCCGCTGGCCTATACGGCCGGATCATCCACAGAGGGCGCCTCAACCCGTCGGCCCGATTCACCTGCGGCCGCGTCATCGCCAGCCACTGCTTGTAAACCTCGTACGCTTTATTGGTATCGACAAACACGTCGCCGTAGCGGTCTCCAGCGTGAGCTGCCTCGACCGTCACCTTCTGGTGCCAGCAGTGCATGCCGCTAATGGGGTCCGGGTGTACAGGGAAGGTCAGGTTTTGATGCACGCCGCCTTCGCGCCAGAAGATGCGCGCCGAGTCCGGATCGGTGCTCTCAAAGGGCTGTATACCCTGCAGGTGGCGCATGCGCCAGGTGCCGTCCTGTTCCCGTCCCAACGCTACCTGGGCCGATGCCCAGCGATCCGTCCCCGCGTCTGCGTCCAGGCGCCAGCGTCCCAGGTGATGCGAGCAGGCGACGATGCCCGGGTGGATGCCATCGGTCACCCAGGCACGATTCACGTAATAACCGATCTCCGTTGTCACGCGCAGCAGGTCGCCCGTCTCCACACCGATACGCGCCGCGTCAGTAGGGTGTACCCACACGGGATTGGCGTTGGAGATTTCGTAGAGCCACTTCGCGTTGCCCGAACGCGTGTGGATCAGCGTGGGCAGGCGGAACGTGGGAATCAGCAGGTATTCGCCATGCTCGTTATCGATCGCCGAGCGCTGCACGTGGCTGTGGGTATAGCCTGGCACGGCATACTCGGGCCAGCCCCATTCTTTCAACGTAGCCGAGTAGAACTCCAGCTTGCGCGATGGCGTGGGGAAACCTTCGTACGCCTTTCCATTGATCATTACACCTACAGCGCTGCCGCCGCGTGTAATCTTCCCACTGCGCTCATCAACCTGCGCCCCCTCCAGTTCGGCAGGCTGCAGTTCGCGCTCGTTCAACACGAAAACGGGAGCTTTTTCCTGGGGAATTTCAAAGGCGCCGTACTTCTGCATGTACTCCAGCGGTGAGAGATCCTCTTTTGCAGCTGCTTCCGGCAGCCCCGGCACGCTGTGCTCGAAGATCCAGCGATAATATTCCTCGATGGTCAGCTTCTGGCCGGGTTGATAGGGAGACTCGAAGTACTTGCGAATGCCCAGGCTGCCATCCGGGTCGATGCGCCACGACAATTCAATCCAGAACTCGTCTTCCTCCCACACTTCGCCGGGATTAGCCTGGTAGGTGTACTGCACAGCCTCGCCGTGACGCTCTTTATAGACGCGCAGCACCGGCTGGCGGAAACCAATCCAGCGCGCGGCATGCGTCTCCTGGCTCATCAGGTCGTGGCGCTCGCTGCCAACACCTACCGGCAGCACATAATCGGCGTACCACGCCGTCTCGCTCCACACTGGCGTCAGGGCGGCATGCAGCTCCACCTGCTGCTCGTTGGTCAGCATCTCAATCCAGGCAATGCCATCGGGGTTCGTCCACACGGGATTGTAAACGCGAGTGAAGTAGGCCGCGACCTTGCCGCGCCCCTCGCGCAGGAAATACGGCAGCAGCATGCTCATCTCATAATTCGCCAGGGGATACTCGGGCGGGTAGAGCAGTTCATTCCACACCTCCGCTGGAGCAGGCTTGAGAAAAGGCGCGGGCACGTACTTGTTCCAGCTATTGGGGGCGGTCCCCCCGGGCGTACCAATGCTGCCGGTCAGCACCGAGAGGAACCACAGCGCCCGCGACACCTGCCAGCCGCCCAGGTTTCCGGCGGCAGCAGCTCGCCAGGTGTGCGCGGCAAAGGCAGTCCCGGCCTGCCCAATCTGGCGAGCAATATCGACGATGACCTCCTGCGGCAGCCCGCTCTCCTGGGCCGCAAAAGCCGGGGTAAACCCGGCATACAGGTCGATCAGTAACGCTATGAAGCGGTCGAAGCTCTGCGGCTCGCCGGGATATTCAGCCGCCATGAAATCCTGCCAGTTGACCCAGCGCCGCATGTATTCGCCGTTATACAGGTTCTCGACCAGGATGATACGCGCCATTGCCAGCAACACTGCCGCCTCAGAGCCCGGCCAGGTGGGGAGCCAGTAATCGGCCATACTGGCTGTGTTCGAGAGGCGCGGGTCCATCACCGCCAGTTTGGCACCCTTCATCTTGCCTTCGATGATGCGCTGCGCCTGCGGGTTGAAATAGTGGCCCGTTTCCAGGTGCGAACTGATGAGCAAAATAAAGCGAGCGTTTGCATGATCCGGCGAGGGCCGGTCGGCGCCGCACCAGACCTGGTAGCCGAAACGCGCCGACGAGGAGCAGACGTTGGTATGGCTGTTGTGACCGTCGACACCCCACGCCCCTAGCACGCGCTCCATGTAGCCGTCATGGCCGGGTCGCCCAACATGGTACATCACCTCGTCACGCCGGCCATCCACGATAGCGGCGCGAATCCTGGCAGCAAAGGTCTCCAGCACCTCGTCCCACGTCGTGCGCTCCCACTTGCCCTCGCCGCGCTTGCCCGCTCGTTTCAAAGGATAGAGAATACGCTCCGGATCGTTCACCTGGTTGATGGTGGCTGGGCCTTTAGCGCAATTGCGCCCGCGGCTGCCGGGATGGTAGGGATTGCCCTCGAATTTCTTAACGCGCCCCGTTTCTTTATCGATATAAGCCAGCAGCCCGCACGCCGCTTCGCAATTGAAGCAAATAGTAGGAATGATCTCGTAATGCTTCTCCACCTTACGAGGCCATGCTCTGGCGTCGTACTCAACCCAGTCATGCCACCGTTCCGGCGGCGGGCACGACGCCAGGTCGCGCACCGTCATCTGCTCTCCACTCGGGGCAATATGCTGCTTCAAAGGTATTTCAGTCATTAGCATCTCCCTATACACTCATCACTTTGTTAGCAACTATGGCAGGGGCAAGCCCTGCCACTACCATGAGACGCCTTCGCAAGGCGATGCAGTCGTGTCATGGTAGTGGCACCCCTTGCGGGTGCCATGAAAACGACCGGGTGCCATGCCCAACTTTATATCACACCAGGACATGACGATTGTAAACCTTGCGGGTGCCATGAGAACGACCCGCTGCCATGCCCGCCTGCACCCTGTACTTCATTGCCCGCTTGCACCCTATCCTTCATTTGCCAACAGAGCTATTTGTGCTATGTTTGTCCAGCCACTCGTCCTGGAGGATAGCATACAGGTACTCGTCCCCCCACTTCCCCTTGAACCACACGTTCTGGATGAAGTGACCCTCACGGCGCATCCCCAGACGCTCAAGCAAAGCTACAGATGCTGTATTTTCACAATCGGTAATCGCAACAACACGATGCAATTCTAACCTCCTGAAAACATAGTCCAATACACATGAGACTGCCTCCGTTGCTATACCCTTTCCTTGATAGGCACGAGCCAGCGTATAACCGATTTCGGCCTGGCGCTCATCATGCTCATCGATCTTCAGGGCGCAGTCTCCCACAAGTGTCCCAGTTTCCTTAAGTGCAATGGCGATCTGAAACCACTGGCCGGGTACACCCGCTTGTACCAGCTTTTGCTCTGCTATAAAAGCGCTCGCCTCAGCTTCGCCTATCCCCTCCCAACTCTGATATCGAGCAACATCGGGATCATTGCGATAAGCCATGAATGACACAAGGTCAGCATCCGTAAAATGCCTCAAGATCAACCTGGCCGTCTCAAGATTGGTAAAATGCATCTTTTGCATTGGCATTTTTTCTCCGCTATATAACTTGCATCCCCATTGACGTCAAGTGATGCTGAATGCGCACACCATACCCCCAGGCTGATAATGAAATTTACCGACCAACATCGGTAATACCCATAGGCGGCGCATTTATGCCCGCACCGCCGATTTATCGGCCAACGGTCCATAAATGCCCTTCGCGGGCCGATCATTAATTTTCACGACCAAGATCGGGACTGTCATGCTGAACGAAGTGAAGCATCTCGGTGCCCTTCGGGTGAGACCCTTCGCTTCACTCAGGGTGACAAAGTATTACCGACCTTGAATGTTAAAACTCATCATCGGCGCTGGCAATGTCCTTTCCTCCCATTCAACTCAACGGTACAACCTGTCCCGCCACCACAAAACAATGTTCATAAGCAAACAACCCCACCAGCGCGGCAATACTCGCCAGGGCCAGCAGTACAGGCATGGCAACCGGCGCCAGCAGCGCTATAACCAGCATGGCTATAGGAAGTACCGAGCCAACAGCGAAGAACGGCCACCAGAACGTCTCTCTCGGTCCTCCTCGTCTCATGTAGCGCGCAGCCGCAGCTACGTGGCTGTTGCTATGCGCACCGAATACCTCCCACAGCACCAGCGCGACATGCAGCACAATGGCTATAAGCAGCACACTCGCGAGGAATGCACTGATTACCCTGCCTGGATTGAATACCAGG
>Ga0187846_10002259_pt1 | contig 10644 bp, 8 predicted proteins | sample TC_taG_FD_161473 | JGI IMG/M metagenome (GOLD analysis project Ga0187846, IMG submission 161473) | Biofilm microbial communities from the roof of an iron ore cave, State of Minas Gerais, Brazil - TC_06 Biofilm (v2) | ecosystem: Environmental > Terrestrial > Deep subsurface > Cave > Wall biofilm ... | reverse complement strand
TTAAGAAACTGAATTGTTCTGAATCGCAACAATGCGATGGTCGGGGGCGCGATCAGCTTGGGGGCCGGTTCCGACTTGACCTCGCTCGGCGCGGGCTGCGGCCCGATCAAATACCTGCGCGGCTCAGCAGCTTGGCGCTCGACATTCTTTGCGTATTGGCCGTAACATCGCAAAGCCTGTACCTGAGAGTGGCCGACCCGCCCTGCACGGAGCCGTGCGCGAGCCGACGTCCCGGCAATCCTCGGAACGAGCCCCCGTGGCGCGGCAGTCCGCGGACACGCGGTGACGACACATAGCGTCGGTCGAGGGTGGCACTACCTATCGCGAACATGATCAGGCTGGCAACCGTCCGCCGATGACGCCCGGGGCAATTGATGGCTATTTCACAGCGTTGATATCTTTCCCCCGTCTTCGCCGGCTCTGGCCGGTGTTGACAGCCTTACTTGAGGGTGATCTGAGAGAATATCTCTTGGCCCAGAACCTGTTGAATCAGCGCGTCAATGGCGAAAGCGCGCGGGACATACACGAATGGCCGCCAGGGATAGATGCGGTCGTTGATCCATGGCGGTTCCCAGTAGCTCGTCGTCTCGATGAAGCGCTCGGCGAAGTTCGCCTGCTTTGCCAATGGAAACATTGTCTCGATTTCGAGACAACCATCGAGGCATACATCGACGTAGGACTGCACGATCGGGTGCTCGTCGGAGGGGAAGCGCTGTTGTGTACTGGCGAAATACCAAATGTCACCGTTGGGCACCGCCGAACTGCCGTCGAGCATCGTGATCTGTGACCGATCGAGCTTTGTTGGCTCATAGCCGGTCTCGCGCTCAATGTAGCTGGCGAGCTCCGCCCGCGTGACGGGGAAGATGACACCGTTGCATTGTGCGCCTGGCTGCGCCACGCCACCAAGATAGGTCGGGCTCCAGCTGGGTACGTCGGTCTGATCGAACCAGCCGCGCGCGACGCCTCTGACAACGACCGGCCAGGCGAGCTCCGCGCTCGGCCAAGTGGCTATGCGCGATTCGCGGTCAATCAGCGAGCCGTAGCCAAAAACATACTGTAAGCGCGTCGATGTTGCAGCGCCGATGGCATCACTTGATTGAACCCCGGTTGTTTGAGCGAGCGCAGGGGTAACGACGATGCTGCCCGTGGCGATACCGAGCAGCGACAGCGCCTCCCGTCGCGAGAGGATGTTTCGGGCCGACATCGTGACATCTCCTGGCTGGGTGTAAAACGAGATCGGATCTGCATTTCCAGGATCAGGCGTCCCGGGATTGATCGTAGCCAAGCGCGATCGGCTGCTGGATCATTCGAGTATCGTGGCCGTCGACGGCGAGACCCACCGGTTCGAGGAAAAGCGCCGCGCCGGCTGGCGGAAGCGGTCACGAACCATTGATAACTACCTCGATTGCCGGCCCGACCTGGGTTTGCGCAGCCCGCGTATGGTTATGGGATTTTCGGCCAAGCAGGAGGGTGCCGGGCACATGAGCAGCAGCACCGAACCGATTAGAAGATATATGACGACGGGATAAGGAGAGAGACAGCCGGGATAGGCCGGAGGCGGATCGACGGAATTGTAGAGCGTCCAAAGGAGGATAATCGTGCCGAGCACGCCAAATGCAGTACGGTCTGATTTCCCCGCGCGCATCGCATTCACGGCTGCGGCGGCAGTCACTGCAATGTATACCCAGGATCAGCGAGATCGTGCCGATCGTGCCCATATCACCGTCGTAATCGGCGGCACCCACCAGCGGCGCCCAAATCACCATCCCGGCCACCACCATTAAGATCCCCATGGTCAGGACCGCCGCACTGGGCGTACCGTGCCGGGGGTGCACGGTCCAGGGGTCGAGCCAGCCCCACGCGTCCGAGTGCGAATAGTATCCGTGCTGCGGCACTGAGACTTCCGATCACGCAGAAAAATGGCGAGAGCGCCGCTGCGAGGTCGAGTGTCGTTGCGAAATCGCGCGACGCGAACTACAGGGCGAGTGCATTGAGCGGAGCGCCCTCGGCCGCCCGCGGGTTTATGTTGCCGATCCCAAAACCGACCACTCGCACATACGGGGCGAACACATAGAACGTCCCGGTCAGCGCGACGGTGCCAAGTACCGCGACCGGGACCGTGCGCTTCGGATTTCCGGTCTCCTCTCCCAACGTCGCCGCACCCTCGAATCCGGCGAAGGAGAGCATCGCAAAGATCAGTGCATATCCGACCCCGGGCCACCCAAAACCGGCGGCTGGCCCTCGAGTGTCGTTGCGAAAAGCTCGCGCGGAGCAATAATGCGGTGCGCCGGAGCCCCAAGGCGTGGCGAAGGGGCCTTCTACCAGATACCCGAAGGGAGGGTGACGATGGCTCTGTGGCCGGCGTCCATGTGGCTTTAGGTTAGGAGATTAACCTCGACTGCTGCGGGGCGATACTGCTGAAGCTTCGTAATACTCAGGCCGGCTCTGCCATGAGCGAGGAAATCGCGCATCCAGGCCGCCAACTCCTCCTCCGATAATCCGTGCCGTTCGATTGCCTCCGCGGGTGTCAGGCGCCCGTTCTGAATTGCCTCAGTGACTTCCGCCTTGCGTTTTGGTGTCCAGCGCATGGCATTCCTCCCTTCCCTCGAACAGCTCCATTTTGACGATCTGATCACGACGAAAGCCGCGATTGGGCCGGCGGCCGACCGGTGGGCATGAGACCGCTCAGGCGAGCTTCCGCCGGTTCGTATGATGAATGGATTATCACGGCGCCTCGGAAGGTTTGCGATTTCGATCCAGCCATGAATCATATCGCATAAGCGTGCTCTGGACCGGCATGGGCAGATGGCGACCGATCCAATCCGCCGCCGGATAGGATGCCCGGATCATCAACGGGCACAAGACGGCGGTTATGGCTTTCAATCCCACTGCCAACGAGAAGAGAAAGCTGGGCGTGGCATGCCCGCTCCCGCCCACCTGGGCGAAAAGGATCGAGAATGTGCCGATCTGCGCCATCGCGAACCCGGCTTTGACGGCGGTATCGGGCCGCGCGCCGACGACCGCCGAGGCAAGTGAGACGCTGATAATCTTGCCCGCCACAGCCAGAGCGGTGAGTCCCGCCAGCGCCGGCCAGTGACTTGCCAGCAGTTGCGGATCGATCAGCATTCCGACCGAGACGAAAAAGATCGCGCCGAAAACATACCGCACCGGCTCGATCAGCTTCGCAACCTCTTCCCCCTGCTGCGATTCGGCCACGAGCGCGCCGGCGAGGAACGCGCCCAGCACGACTGTATAACCCAATCGCTCGGCGATCATCGCAAAGGTGAAACACAGCCCCAAGCTGGTTATTAAAAACATTTCCGGCCGTTTGAAGCGCGCGACCCCACGCACGAGGTACGGCACGGTAATCAACCCGATCGCAATCACGACAAGGATGAATGTACCCAGGCGGCCCGCGTCGATCTCAAGCGCGTAGAACGAAGGTGCACCGCCGTTCGCCAGCGTGATCAGCACCGCCAGCAGCAAGATCCCGATCACGTCTTCGCACAGCACGATGCCAAAAACCAATTCCCGCACTTTGGGATCCACCCGCACCTCCTCGAAGGCCTTGGCCACGATGACGGCGCCCGAAATTGACACGAGGGCACCCGTCAACAGGCTATCCCACGGTTTCCAACCCATCAGGCGCCCGACCAGGTAGCCGATAGAGATCATTGAAGCGGCCTGGATTACCGCCACCAGGCCGGCGGTCGGAGCAAGCCGGAGCAGCCGGCGAAACCTGAATTCCAGGCCGATCGAGAACATCAGCACCGTGACGCCGAGATCGGCGACGAGCTGAACCCGCTGCGTATTGGCGTACACTCCAGGAGTGTAGGGTCCCACCACCATGCCGGCAATCAGGTAGCCCACCACCAATGGCAGACGCAGCACCTGACAGACGACGGAGGCCAGCGCCGCGATGCACATCACCAGCGCCATGTCCTCCAGGAAATTGTTGGTTATGAAAAGCGTCACCGTATTGTTCTCCGGTAAGCGCTGACAGCCCTTCTGCGCCAGTGGCGACCGGGTCCAGCGACGGCGTCAACGAAGGGCGTTGGCGTTGACGTGCATAAGCCCGCATCGCTTCATGCCGCGAGCCGAGCCTCTTCGGCGACGCGAAGGGCGCGCACGTGGAAGCGGCCATGCCATGGTGTTTCGGCGGCCGCGGTTGAGGGCCGAGCTTCATCAAAACCGATCACCGTCACGATGTCGCCCTCGTGGCAGCGGGTCACGAATTCCCGGGCGACATCGCCTTCAAGGGCACAGACAACTGGGTGCTGTCCCGGCCCCTCGATCGTGAAGCTGGCCCGCGTACCGAACTCGGGCAGGTTCCAAATACGTAACCCGCCGATGCGCCCGGTAAACAAATACTCCTGCACTGTCATTTCTCTGCTCCGCAACATGCCTGGAGCGGCTGCACACCGCCCCGCTGTCGGGCCGCAGCCTTGGTCGGCAGGGGATGGAAGCCATCGCCCTCGCCACCAAGGCTCCACGGCATTCTTTCGCTGCCGGTCGCCCGGGCTCGCTTTTGGCCGGGCCAAAGACAACCGCGGCGACCGCGAGTACCCCGGAAGGAACCCGCGCCGTGCCCGATATGGCGATAGACGTTAATCGCCGCGGCAGTTAATCTCCTTGGTTAAGAATCTGAATCGTTCTAAAGCGAGACAATCCGATGGTCGGGAGCGAGATCAGCTTCGGCCAGTTCCGACTCGACCTAGCGCGGCGCGAGCTGCGGCGCGATCAAACACTTGTGCGGCTCGGCAGCCGGGCGCTCGATATTCTTTGTGTATTGGCCTCGGCCGAGGGCGCGGTCGTCACCAAAGACCAACTGATGGCGCGGGTATGGGCCGGGGTGGTCGTCGGCGAAAACAACATCCATGTCCACCTTTCGGCGCTGCGCAGAGCACTCGCCGAAGAGGGGGACGAGGAAAGCTGGATCGTCACCATTCCAGGGCGCGGCTACCGGCTGCTCCGTTCGCCCGAACCGTCTGCCGCCGGCAAATCCGAAGCCGCCGCTGCACCAAGCACGCCGGCTGCGGGCGAGCCGTCGCTGGCGGTGCTGCCGTTTCTCAATCTGAGCGACGATCCCGAGCAGGAATATTTCGCCGATGGGATTGCCGAGGAGATCATCACCGCGCTGTCGCGCATTCGCTGGCTGTTCGTCATCGCCCGCAATTCGAGCTTCATCTACAAGGGCCAGAAGGTCAACGTGAAGCGCGTCGGCCGCGAATTGGGTGTCCGTTACGTGCTCGAAGGCTCGGTGCGCAAGAGCGGCAATCGGGTCCGCATCGCCGTCCAGTTGATCGACGCGGACACCGGGGCGCACTTGTGGGCCGATGGCTTCGACGGCTCATCGGCAGACGTGTTCGAGCTGCAGGATCGGGTGGCGTCGAGCGTCGCCGGTGCCATCGAGCCGACCTTGGAAGCCGCCGAGATCCGGCGATCGGACGCGCGTCCGACGACGGATCTCACCGCCTACGATCTCTACTTGCGGGCGCTGGCACACCACCGCTCCTATGAAAAAGATCGGCTCGTTCAGGCGCTCGACCTGCTCGGGCGGGCGCTCGAGCGCGATCCGGGATATGGTCCCGCCCTCGCTCTGGCCGCGTACTGCCACGGCCAGCTCGATCTCAACGGCTGGGTGGAAGACCGGGAGGCGAACCGCCGTACCGGCCTGGATCTAGCTCGGCGGGCGCTCCGAGTCGCGGCTGACGACCCCGACGTCATCGCCCCCGCTGCTTTCATACTCGGACATTTTGGCGACGGGATCGATGCCGCTATCGGCTTGATCGATCGAGCTCTCGCGGCTCGGCCCAGCTTTGCCCACGGCTGGTTTTGGAGCGGCAATCTGAGGCTGTTCGCCGGCCAACCCGATATTGCGATCGACCATTTTGAGAGGTGCAGGCGCCTCAGCCCGCGCGATCCGATGGGGCCCCGGTGTCTGACCGGGATCGCCAGCGCCCACTTCTTCAATCGGCGGTTCGACGACGCGGTCAAGCTGCTTCTCATAACTTTGGGGGAGCTTCCGACTTACACGCCGGCCTATCGCTTTCTTGCGGCCTCTTACGCTCATTTGGGGCGGCTCGATGAGGCGCGCGCCGTTGTCGCTCGGGCCCGGCAGATCACCAGCGACCTGGAGGCGGACGCCGAGCGCTGGTTCCGCAATCCCGAGCATCGTGAGCTGATCCTGTCGGGCCTGCACCTGGCGGCCGGCGACGACCGCACGGTCGCGCCGCCGCCTGTCAAGGCTCGATGGCCCGTTGTCGCGGATGAGGCGCCTCCGCGCGCCGACGCTTTGCGGGACACCATGCCGATCCAGCGTGAGGCCGAACGGCGCCAGATCAGTGCAATGTTCTGTGAACTGGCTGGTGCGACAGTGCGAACCGACGGCAGCGGGCTCGAAGAATGGGGCGACGCGGTCGCCGACTTTCAGCGCTGCGTATCGAAGGCGGCCGATCGCCACCAAGGGCTGGTGTACCGGGATCTCGGCACCAGCGCGCTCATTCTGTTCGGTTACCCCGAGGCGCACGAGCACGACGCTGAGCAGGCGGTCCGCGCGGGTCTTGAACTGTGCGCGGTGGTTAGGACACTGAGACCCGATGCGGGCATGCCGGTGCGGTGCCGGGTCGGCATCGCGACCGGCATGGTCATCGTCGGCGATCCCGTTGGGTTTGGGACGACACGCGGCGAAGGGATTATCGGTGACGCGCCGAACCTGGCCGCGCGGCTGGCGGCATTGGCGAAGCTGGACACGGTTGCGGTCGAGCCGGCAACCCGGCGCCTGATCGGCGACTTGTTCGACTGCCGCGAGCTCAGCGCGATCGATACCCCCGGCGCGCCCGAGCCGGTTCGCAGCTGGCAGGTGCTGGGCGAGAGTATCGTCGCGAGCCGGTTCGAAGCATTGCGGGGAGCGGCACTGACCCCGCTGATTGGCCGCGACGACGAGATCGACCTGCTATTGCGGCGCTGGGCGCGCGCCAGGGCGGGCAATGGCCAGGTCGTGCTGATTTCCGGCGAGCCCGGCATCGGGAAGTCCCGCATCGCTGCGGCGCTGGCAGAGCGGCTTGGCGGCGAGCCGCATTTGCGCCTGCGCTATTTCTGCTCGCCCTATCGCCAGGACAGCGCGCTGTTCCCGTTTCTCGACCAGCTGGGCCGAGCGGCTGGGTTCTCGCGAGAGGATTCACCTGCGGCCAAACTGGAGAAGCTCGAGGCCTTGCTTGCCCGTGCCGCGCCGCCCGAGGAGGATGTGGCGCTTTTGGCTGAGTTAATGTCGCTGCCGGCGACCCAGCGCTATCCGCTGCCGAGCCTCACTCCGCAGCGCAAGAAAGAGCGGATCCTGGAGGCATTGATCCGGCAGCTCGAGCGGCTGGCGGCTCAGGAGCCGGTGCTGTCCGTCTTCGAGGACGCCCATTGGGTCGATCCGACCTCGCGCGAGCTGATCGACCTGACGATCGAGCGCATTCGCTCCCTTCCGGCACTGCTGATCGTGACATTCCGCCCCGAGTTCGAGCCGGCCTGGACCGGTCAGGAACAGGTCAGCACGCTGGCGCTCAACCGCCTCGACCAGCGCGATCGCGCTGCTTTGGTCGCACAGATCGCCGGCGGCAAGGCGCTCCCCGATCAGGTTGTCGCCCAGATCGTCGACCGCACCGACGGCGTGCCGCTGTTTGTCGAGGAACTGACCAAGAGCGTCTTGGAAAGCGGGCTATTGCAAGAGGAGGCAAATCGCTGGGTGCTCGACCGCGCGCTGCCATCGCTGGCGATCCCGACTAGCCTGCACGCCTCATTGATGGCGCGGCTCGACCGCCTGGCCGGCGTACGGGATGTGGCGCAGATCGGTGCTGCGATCGGACGCCAGTTTCCCTACGCGCTGTTGCGCGCGGTCTGCCATCTTCCGGAGGACGAATTATTAGCAGCCCTCGGCCGCCTCGTGGCCTCAGGGCTGGTTTCCCAACGCGGCACGCCGCCTGACGCGGTCTACCGCTTCAAGCACGCGCTGGTGCAGGACGCGGTGCATGGGAGCCTGCTGCGCGACACCCGGCGGCAGTTGCACGCGCGGATCGCCGATGCGCTCGAAACCACCTCCCACGAGGTCATAGAAAACCAGCCTGAAATCCTCGCGCAGCATTACGCCGAGGCCGGGCTCGTCGAGAAGTCCGTCGCTTGCTGGTACAAGGCCGGTCAGAGGTCCGCTACACGCTCGGCGATGGCGGAAGCGGCCGCCCAATTTCACAAAGCGCTGGACCAGCTGTCGCTGCTGCCGGACGCCCCAGAGCGCCGGCGACAGGAGCTCGAATTTTGGAGTGCCTTGGGCGCAGTATTGCGAGCGCTCAAAGGGAACGCGGCGCCGGAAACGGGCGAAGCCTATGCCCGCGCGATGGACCTTTGGGAGCAGCTCGGTTCGCCCTCGGCGTTTCTGTACATTCCCTATGTGCTGTCATACTATCACGCGTTCCGCGGCGAATTCGATTTAGCAAAGCCCCTGGACGAAGCGTTGCTCCGTTTAAGCAAGGGGCGCGACGACAAGGCCGGACTGTTTTTGGGTCACTTCTCGTGTGGTCGAACACTGCTGCTTACTGGCCGGTTTTCTTTATCCCGATCGCATCTGGAAGCGGCGCTTCGGTTCTCTGATCCGGCCTTCCGCAGTGCGCTTGTACATCAGACTGGAATTGACCCCCAGGAAATAACACAAGCTTATTTGGGGATAGCGCTTTTCTGCCTTGGCTACCCGGAACAGGCGTTGGCACGGATTAACGCCGCCGTCGCCGCGGCCCGGAGACTTGCTCATCCACCGTCTTTGGCTGGGTGTCTGACAATCGCCGGCGTAGTGCTTGTTCTCGCAGGAGACAATGCAGTACTGGGCGAGTTGACACATGAATTGGCTGCCATCGCCGCTGAGCAGGGTTTTCCCTACTGGCGTGCGGCAGCGACTTACGATCGCGGTTGGGTAAAGATCAATAACGGTGACGTGTCCGAAGGGATATCGCTCCTACGCAGCGGCATGGCGGAAATACGCGCGACCGGGACGGAAGCGTGGATGCCGTTTACTTTCGGCTTCGTGGCCAAGGGATGTGAAATCGCGGGGCAAATCGATGAGGCCTTGACCCACTTGGGCGATGCTCTGCGGATCGTCGAAAGGACCGAGGAGCGCTGGTTCGTGGCGGAGCTGTACCGGCACAAAGGCCAATTGCTGCTGCGCCAAGGGCATGGGGAAGCCGCCGCGGAGCTGTATCATAAAGCCCTGAGCGTCGCCCAAGAGCAGGACGGCAAGCTCTGGGAATTGCGCGCCGGCATGAGCCTCGCCCGGCTCCGCCGCGACGAGGGTCGCAGTGCCGAAGCCCGCGATCTCCTAGCGCCGGTCTACGGCTGGTTTACCGAGGGCTTCGCCACCCCCGACCTCAAAGAAGCCAAGGCTTTGCTCTGCGAGTTGGGCTAGGCGATTGTCTGACATCAAATCCTGTTGAGAAACGACCGCGAATCGCGAAAGCTGCATAGCAAGCGGTGGTTGTTGCGCGACCCTATGATGGCGCGGTATGTCGGGCATCAGGTGGCTGACGAATGACCGGAAGGGGCATGAAGAGGCATTCCCGGCCAACAGCTGAGTGGCGGAGAAGGGTCGTACAAGCGTACACGGCCTTCCCGCGGGTTCGCTCATCGGGGGCTTTCCGACGCCGGCCCCCTTACCCGGGTCGATCGCTCACGCCAGGCCGGCATCCGAAACCCTAACCGAATTGAGCCGTTCGGCGGCCGAAATCCCGGACGTCGGGTCTTGTTAAGGGTTTTCGGACGCCTGCCAGGCTCGGGCGCGATGCAGTACTCGGAGGCGGGCGTCCGAAAAGCCTCAGGGGAGGAAACCGCGGGGGAGTGTGCGCCGGCGGCCGTGTCGGTCTATGGGGATTTAACGCGAGGCTCTGAGTGGCTTCGTCGCTCTCGGACGGGGATGCCGGCTTGAGTGGGTAGCGTGGCCGGTGATTTTGGTCGCCTTGCGCGCCGCGGACAGCGTGCCGGCGTGCTGAGAGGTCTGGGTTTTGGTGGTCGAAGTCGCGGGCGACGGTGCCATCGGCAGAGTGTGAGCGTTGCCGGTGTGATATTCGGCGTCGGACGGGCACAGCGATGGGAGCGGCGAGGACAGCGTGTTGGTCATGAGCTGTCGAGCCGGATCGATGGGAACGACCAGTGGCGCGGTTGGTAGCCGGGTTCGAAGAACTCGACGATGATCATCCGCCCGCCGCAGCACGGACAAGCGTTCCAGTCTTCGTCTATGCGACCATTTTCGGCGTCGTCGCTCAGCCCGCTCGACGGAGCCGGGTCGGGTACGCCGAGGAGGCATCGGGCCAATGCAATGTTGCTTGCCCGGTTGGCATTGGCAAAAAGGCCGTAGTGACGGATCCGATGAAATCCGTCGGGCAGAACATGGATCAGGAAGCGGCGGATGAACTCGTCGGCGGCTGACGCCGACAATCCCTGCCGCCCGCATCAGCCGGGCAACCCGCTGTTTGCCGACTGCCCGACCTTTGGCACGCAACTCGGCATGAACTCGAGGTGCACCGTAGGTGCCGCGCGAGACGGCATGGATCGTGCGAACTCGTCTGAGCAACGCATCATCGGCGATGGCGCGTGCCGAAGGGAGGCGAGAACGCCAAG
>Ga0187846_10002258_pt1 | contig 10645 bp, 11 predicted proteins | sample TC_taG_FD_161473 | JGI IMG/M metagenome (GOLD analysis project Ga0187846, IMG submission 161473) | Biofilm microbial communities from the roof of an iron ore cave, State of Minas Gerais, Brazil - TC_06 Biofilm (v2) | ecosystem: Environmental > Terrestrial > Deep subsurface > Cave > Wall biofilm... | reverse complement strand
TAGACCGCGAGCATCAGCATGATCGCGTGTTCACCGACCGCTACGGAGTTGGCGCCGCCGTTGGAGCAGATCGGGATGCGGGCTTTGCGGGCGCCTTCAATGTTGACCATGTCGTAGCCAGCGCTTAGCACCTGTACCAGCTTCAGGCGTTTGGCGTTCAGATAAGCTTCATCCGGCAGAAAGCGCAAAAACCCAAGAAGATAGTCGGCCTGGCGCATCCCCGCCGCGATATCACCAGCGCTGGCGCGGGGCGGCAGCATCTCCATCGCGAAACCCGCAGGCTTCATCTGCCGCACCTGTTCGATGATATCAAGCGGCATCTCGATACCTTGAGTGAATACGATCGTCTCCTGTGCCACGGTCAACTCCGATGCTGTGGGACAGCCCTTTCAGGCTGTCAGTCCGACCGGCTGGAAACCCGGTCCCACAAGTAACAGACGGTCACTATCTGCCGCCGGTCGTTGCAGGTGATTGGACCGCACCTGCGGCCATTTCAAGTCGCACGGTCTCTCCTGCAGTCTCATGCAGTGTCAGGCTCATTGCAAATGCCAGCGAGGGTATCACTGCCACCAGGAACATTGCCGTAGTCAGACCGTAGTGATCGGCGATTGTGCCCAGCACGGGCGTCAGCATTCCGCCTATGGTCATCGACAGGCCCAGTGTGACTCCAGCGGCGAGGCCAACGCGGTTGGGCAGATAATCCTGGGCCATTACGACCACGACGCTGTTCGCGGCGGCAGCGGCGATTCCGATCGGCAGGAGCATTATCGCAGCCACGAAAATTCGTGAATTTACGAATATTAGTAAGAGCGGCACAAACGCGGCCAGCGATCCAGCAATAACGATTTTCCGGCCGTAGCGATCGGCCAGCCTGCCGCCAATCAATGTGCCAAGCGCGACTGATACCGCCAGAGCGGTCAGCGCCATACCTCCGCCGGTTTTGGTACCGTGCAAGTGTGCGGTCCAGTAAAGCGGCAGAAAGGTGTTGAGGCCGAAGAAGGCCATCGAGCGCAGCACGACCACCGCGGTGAGCCGACCGAAGTCGCTCCACCGTTCCTCTCCCTCGATAATAACGCGGCCCTTAATTTCAGGTTTTGCGGACGGCTCTACTGCCACTAGCCGATGCAGGTTAGAGGTCAGCACCACTGCCATGACCAGGACAGGAATCGTCAGCACAAGGGCGCCGCGCGTCCCCAGCGCTATCAGTGTCGGCGTGATCACCAATGGTCCGAGCGCGAAGCCCACCATTCCGCCGACCGTGAAAAGACTCATCGTGGTCGCCTGGCGGGAACCGCTCAAGTATCTGACGCGGCGCGCAGCCTCTGGATGGAATGCTGAGATGCCGAAGCCGCTCACCGCTATCGAGATGAAAATCAGGGCGTAGGTCGGCGCCAGTCCAGTAAGCGCTACTCCCAGACCGGCGAAACTCATTCCAACAGGAATCAGCCACGGGGAGGAATGGCGGTCCGCCCACAACCCGAACAACGGCTGAACGACCGACGACGAGAGAGTCTGGGCGAGCACCAGGCCGGCCGCGGCCGCATAGGTGAGGTGATATGCGCTGATAAAGAACGGCAGCATCGCGGGCAATACACCCTGATTGATGTCGTCACACAGATGTGCCGCGGACAGGAGCGCGACCGATTTGTAATCGACCTGTTCGGCTGGGTCCGCAGTTGCAGTCGCCAAGGAATTCATCTTTTACCGCACGCTCCGCGCTATTCGGACTCTGCGGACTCGAAGCCCGCTACCGTTTTGACGCTTGGCCTCGTGTGTACTTATTGCCAGAAAAATCTACACAGCAACAGCCTGATTACATAAAATCGAAACTGCTGATTGGCCAATTGTGGTGTAGAAGCAAGTCTGAACGTCGGCAGACGGCTAGAATTCTGCTTGCCATAAATTGAATGGGTGTGGCCCGATCGGATAGTTCTGACCAGTGATGAATGCAGAGCCTGACCAAGCGGATCGCTTCCCATTTGTCGTACCGCTGATCGTCGGCTGCGCCCTGTTTATGCAGACGCTTGATTCGACTGTAATCGCCGTCGCCTTGCCGGCGATTGCGAAGTCGATGCATCAGGACCCCATCCGGCTGAATCTGGCGATTACCTCTTATTTGTTGAGCTTGGCCGTGTTTATTCCTATTAGCGGGTGGGTCGCAGACCGTTTCGGAGCGCGCGGCGTGTTTCGCGCTGCAATTATTTTATTTACCGCTGGCTCGATCCTGTGCGCGGGCGCCAGCACGCTCTTGCAGCTGGTGGGTGCACGCGTGGTGCAAGGCCTTGGCGGCGCCATGATGGTTCCGGTGGGGCGCCTGCTCGTGCTCAGAACGGTGTCCAAGGCAGATCTCGTCGACGCGATGTCATACCTCACGGTGCCAGCCGTATTCGGACCCGTCGTCGGACCGCCGATCGGCGGCCTTATCGTGACCTATGCCTCTTGGCGCTGGATCTTTTTGATGAACGTGCCGATTGGAGTGCTCGGCGTTGCGTTAGTAACGGTTTATATCAGCGATGTTCGTGAGGAGGGTGTCTTCCCGCTTGACCTGCAAGGCTTCCTGCTCACGAGTCTTGGACTCGCCGGATTGATGTTCGGTATTGAGACGATCGGCCGCGGAATGATGCCGGCCAGCGTCGTTATCAGTGCGATGGCGAGCGGGGGAGTTTGCGCCGGATTATATGTCGTACACTCGAGGCGCGTTTCGAATCCAATTGTTGACCTCAGCCTAATGCGCATTCCGACGTTCGCTGCCGCTACGGTCAGCGGCTCGCTGGGACGTATGGGCATCGGGGCGCTACCTTTTCTTTTGGCGATGTTGTTGCAAGTGGTCTTCGGCCTTACCCCGTTTGGTTCCGGCATGATCACGTTTGCGAGTGCGGCCGGGGCATTGATGATGAAGCCGACCGCCGCGCCCATAATCCGGCGTTGGGGATTTCGCAGGGTGCTGATCGGTAACGGCATTATCAGTTCGATCATATTGGTGCTGTACGCGCTGTTCCGGCCATCAACTCCATATGTTGTTATCATTCTCACGTTGCTTATCGGCGGGTTTTTCCGCTCGCTGCAGTTCACCAGTCTCGGCACGCTGACGTATGCCGATGTGCCGCCGCCGACGATGAGCAGCGCCAGTACACTCGCCAGCATGGTCCAGCAACTCTCTCTCAGTCTTGGCGTCAGCATCGCGGCGATGCTCCTGCATATCAGCCTTCATCTCCGGGGCGCCCAAAAACTCGCGACGCGCGATTTTGTGGCCGCTTTTGTTGTGACGGGAGTACTATCGCTGATTTCGGCGCTGCTTTTCCTGCGGCTCTCATCGGATGCCGGTTGGGAACTTAGCGGACACGAACAGCTACCCGTCCAAGGAGTCGAAGGCTCGGCTGAAGCGGTCGCCGGCGCCGCGGCTGAAGCGGATTGATGTAAACCGTCGAGCTCGCTTATCTTTGGTCAGACCCGGGGGTATATGGGAATTGTCGAAATGATTCGTCTCTTTCTGTCGCCCAGGAAGCGGCTGTTGAATCGATTGGCCGACACTGCTGCGGATGCGGAAATTCTCGCCGCTAATCTGACTCGGCACACAGAGATGTGCGCCTATCCGACGCTGAAGGCTGGCCTCGAAGCATTGGCTGCAGCCGAAGCTGCGCAGGCAAACGCGATACGCGAGGTACTGGCGCAGAATGGCGTGCGGCCCGAACTGCCCGGCAGGCCACCGCATGAAGGCACGAGCAATTGGGAACGGCTACGAAATGATCTCGCGCTCCAGGTCAAAATCCTCCGCGCATTGCACTCTCAGCTTGCAGAATGGACTACTATCGACCCGCCAATCGCCGAGCGCCTGCGCGAAGCCGCCAAAGAGGAAGATCGCCACATCGGCCAACTTCGGGATTTGACGCTCAAGTGCGACCCGCACGCAATCGATTAAAACGTCAGTCAGCGGAGAGCGATTCACGCCGTCACCTGAGCGCCGGGTGCGGCAGCCTACTTAATAGCCAGCGCGTTTGGCGGCGAACCGACGCCGCCGGGAATATTCAGCGGCGCTGAGGTAAAGAAGAACTCATAGCGATTATCTTTGGCGCAATCCTCGGCCAGTTCCTCCAGGTTCCACATTTCACCGATCGGCATTCCGAAGAACGCTAACATATGGAAATGAAGCAGGTCGCTGGCCTGCATAAAATCGCTAACCTGGGGTGGCGGAATCGCCTCAAGTCCAGGGGAATCCGATGCTACCGCCGCGACATGCTGCTCCCAAATCCATCGCGCCGTGCGCTGCGAGCCCTCGATGCCGGGAGACTTGGTGTCGCGCGCCAACTCCGCCCTTTGCTCCTCACTCATCGCGCGATAGGCCTTGGTCCATCCAACCCGCACGAGCAAAACGTCGCCCGGCCAAACTTTGGTGCCTTGCGCATCTAGTGTAGCGATCAGATCCTCCAACGGGACAACATCATTTGTCGTGCAGTCGAGCTGTCTCCCTTGCCTTTCATAAAAGCGCGCGACGTCGGCCAGAATTCCACGAGCGGCGATCCCCCGCCGCGCCAGATTATCGATGCCAAGCTTAGAGCCGCCGTAGCCTGTGATGTCGCCATCGGGGATACCGTTGTAAGCGCCCAGTTGAGGGTGCTTTACATGCGACAGCGCATCCCACTGCGAAGACGCTTGTGGATAGAAATTATCGAGATAGTCGTCGAGCATGTAGTTGGCGAAATGCTTGATTACGTGGCGATGCTTTCCGCGTGTAAAAAGCGGCGGATCCGGGATATCAATGGGCAGATTGAGGGCGAATACACGTCCGCTCCGAACGAAGTTGGCAGCTTGCATAACCCGCTCGGCCGTCAGCAGGTTGATGGTTCCGAGTTGATCATCGTTGCCGAAAACCCCCCATGCTGCTCCCGCGGGCGCGCCTTCACGGATTGGCAGTTGGTCGTAGGAAGGCACGTCCGCGGGAATTGGCCGGATCTGGGCCGGGGCTGAGCGCTGCGGGCTGGGCCGCCTGCGCGCTCGTCGCGGCGCTGGCCTGGCTGTGCTGCTCTTGGCGATTGTTTTGGCAGCTGCTTTTTTTGTCGCTCTGGCCTTTGGTTTCGGCATAAGGTTGGCCTTGGGCCTGGGTTTGGCCACGGTCCTGCCCCGTGATGCAGTCTTTGAGGAACGCGTCTTGGTGATAGTTCTGGCCATCGATTACCCCCGATGAGATTTCGGCATCAGCACAACCATGCTTCTTCTAAATACTATCGCGAGGTTCCGCACAAGAGGCCCCCGTTTTGGGACATTCGCATTCATCCCCAACCCAGGCGGCGGTGCTGACGGCGTTATCCGCCTGATTGAAGCGGTTGGTGTGGGATGCCCAGTACCGCCGAGAGCAAAGCCGTTTCGCTTGTCTGGTCAGCACAGCCTTTGGTACGATGCAGTGTACTCCTTGTCCCCGCCGCCGGGGGCTTGAATCCGAAAGGAGGTGAGCGCGTTGCGGCGCTACGAGACTATTTTTATCCTGCGTCCCGATCTCGGCGAATCAATACAAAAAGAGTCGATCAGACGGTTCGAAAACATCGTCCGCACCAGCGGCGGCGAGATGATCGAGACCGATGAATGGGGCTTCCGCGAACTCGCTTATCATATCAAGGGCGAGCGCAGAGGCTATTACATCCGTTTAGACTATGGCGGCAACGGCGCGACTATGAACGAGATCGAGCGCAATTTGAAGCTCTCCGATAGCGTTTTACGCTATCTCTCGGTGTTGGTCGATCGCGATATCGAGCCAGCGACTGTTCGCGCTGAGCTCGAAACCCAGCGGCGCCGCAGCGCCGAAGCTCGCGCCGCGGCAGAGGCCTCTCGTGCCGCAACAGAAGCAGCCCGCGGAGCCGCGACTGAAGCACCTCGCGAGGACTCGGAATCCCCGGCTGCAGAGGCATCGCCGGAGGCGAAACTTAAGCAGGCGCAATCGACAGACGCTATACACTCGCCCAGTCTTAACGGAGAAGGCGACGAGCAGACATAATTGTACTCGACCATGTCCCGCACGCGCACAGCCACCGCGACCGCAGCTTCGGACCCTGGCTCAGGTTGTGCGGGCAGACTCGGCTGCACCGGTCGTTGGTAATAACCGCCCCGAACAAATTTCACTTCGAGTGCTTGTATTCGCCGAGGCCGGCATCGAATCACTCATGATCTGCGGGAACATCGGCGCCGCTATTAAAATCAAAGGGAAAAATCGAAGGGACAACGGTGGAGCAAGATAGAGACGAATCAATCGCACCTGGGGCAGACATCTCAGATCATCCGCGAGGCCAGCGTGGCCGTGCTGATGGCGAGGGGCGACCCGGTGGACGCAGGCGGCCCGGTGGACGCCGCAAGGTTTGCCGCTTCTGTGCGGACAAATCCCTGACCGTCGATTATAAGGACGTGCGTACTCTGGGGAGCTTCATAACCGAGGGGGGAAAGATTGTGCCCAGTCGAACTTCAGGAAATTGCGCCAAACATCAAAGGCAGCTCGCGGTAGCCATCAAGCGCGCCCGTATTTTGGCCTTACTGCCGTTCTCGACTTTGGGACTTTGACGCTTGGGCTGCAGGACACGGTGAGCCTCAAAGACATTGCAGCCATAGCACGGGCGGCATGTGCCTCGGCACTAATGTTTTTGGCAGGAGCTATCATACCGGTCGTGGGCGGGGCAGTTATGGTGTTTGCACCGGCTCCGCTATTAAGCTACGCGGTCGGCTTTCCGCGTGCGCTATCGAGGATCAGTGTGGCGGTTGTGCTGAGTGCGGCCCTGGTCGCAATGGGTGGTGGAATGGCCTCAGCGACGGCCTATCTGGCGAGTTTCGGACTGGCCGCGGCAGTGATGTGCCTTATGCTGGAGTGGCGGCAGCCGTTCGAGCTCATCGTACTGAGCACGACGACGCTGGTTATTCTGGCGGGAACGGTTACGGCGATGTGGTTCGCAGGCTCACCGGTCGCGCTGGTGCAGCTAGTACAAAATCAACTGAGCGCTGGAATAATGCGCGGAGAGAGCTTTTACAAGACTTTAGGCGTCGACACCGCAATTGCGCCTGACACCCGGGCTTACATCGTGGACACCGTACTGAGGCTCACTCCGGCGCTGATTGCATTATTTGGCGCATTGATGGTGTTGCTCAATCTCTCAATCTTTTGGCGACGGGGCCGTAAACAGCAAAGGGTAGGGTATCTGTTGTTCGGTGATCTGGCGCGCTGGTCGGCGCCGGAATGGTTGGTTTGGCCATTGCTTATCAGCGGGTTTACTTGGTTTGTGCCCCTGGTGCCGGTTGCGACCATCGCACTCGATTGTTTTCTTTGCATAGTGGCGGTTTATTTCTGTCAAGGACTCGCCATCATGGCTTTCTATTTCAAGCAGTTGAAGATTCCTGCGGTTGCGCGTGGACTGATTTACTTTCTCACCCTCGTGCAGCCGGTCTTGATGGCGATGGTGGGTGCTGCTGGGGTCTTTGACCTTTGGGTGGATTTCCGCCGCTTGAAACGGCCCAATGCGGCGGCTCGTAACTTGCGCAATTTCCTGTAAAATCGAAGCCTTGCGGTGCAACGATGAACGTCCAAGTAATCCTTAATGAGGATCTGCCTAATCTCGGCCGGCCGGGCGACGTGGTTAGGGTGCGCGCCGGCTATGCGCGTAACTACCTGCTACCACGCAAGCTCGCGGTTGAAGCAAATCCGCGTAATCTGAGGGCCTTTGAGCATCAGAAACGGCTGGCGATGGTTAAGCGTGAAGCACTACGCGCTCAAGCGATGACCGAGAAGGAGAAGATCGAAAACCTGCACCTGACGCTGGCCGCTCATGCCGGTGATGAAGGTAAGCTGTTTGGCTCAGTGACTAACCTTGACCTTGAACGGGCTCTCCATCAACAGGGCTGCGCGGTAGATCGGCGCCGAATCCTGTTAGCGGAACCAATCAAACAACTGGGGGAATACAGCGTAACGATTAGACTGCAGCCGGAAGTAGATGCAAGCCTCAAATTTAGCGTCACCGCCGCCACGGATTGAACCACGGTTGGAAAAATGATGAAGCTCTATGATTTCCTGCCCTGCCCGTTCGGCCAAAAGGTGCGCATCGTGCTGGCCGAGAAGGGCCTCTCTTATGAATTTGTCCCGATCGACCTGACCCAGGGCGAGCAGCGACGGCCCGAGTTTCGACGTCTTAATCCATTCGGACGCGTCCCTGTACTCGTCGATGAAGACACGACGGTTTATGACTCAACTATCATCGCTGAATATCTGGAGGACGAATATCCGGAACCTCCGCTGCTGCCGGCGGTCGGTTCAAGCGCTTTGCGCGCGCAAGCGCGGACCTGGGAGGATATAGCCGACACGTCCTTTACCTTGCAAGTCGGCCAGCTCATGGCCGAGATGAGCAAACCCGACTCAGACCGTGATTCGAATCGAATCCAGCGGCTGCAGCAGTGGATTGAGCAGATGCTCAGTTTTCTAAACCATCAGCTGCAAGGGCAGGACTTCCTGGCTTCTCAGTTCTCGGTCGCTGACATTGGTTTCGTGCCGCGCTTGCTGGTGTTGAAGGAACTGGGACTGGATCCGGCGACCAATCGTGGGAATATCGACGGCTGGATGAGGCGTATGCTCGACCGTCCCAGCATCCAGAATCTACAGGGTGTCACCGTTCAGCTCGTGGCAGGGATTTAGCTCCCGTGCCGAGGGCTCTAAATGGACAACGCGCCGACGGTATAGGATGCCCGTCGGCGCGTTTTATCCTGAGGTTTTGGGGGAGCGACTGAGAGAGAGATTCTATACCTCGTCGAGAGTTGATTCTTTGCTTTTAGCGAAATTCGTTCGCATCTGGGAGTTCGTCTTCGTCGAGTCGCGGGCCGACGCCGGTCAGCCGGAAAACTAACTTCGCTGAAAACAGCTTGCTGCCCGAGCCGCCCTTGGGGCTTCAACATGCCCCCATGGCGACGGCATCGCGGACAAGCCATGGTACCGCTCAATAGGCTGGCATTGGCTGGGGTGACGCGTAGATCAAAAGTGTGGCCACAACCGGGGTTCTGGCAAGTTGTACGATAAATAATGCCACCTTCAGACTTATTTTTGTGAGTTTGGTGAGTGGCGGATTCGGTTTGCATCCTCGTTACCTCCTCCCTGCGCAGAAATGCTCTGAATTATCGGTTGCCTTTCACGCAGCTTCTGTTTAGACGTAGTTCCACTGGCGAGGTTTCACGAGCAATTGTCGTGCCTGGTCTCAGTTTAGCGACACGGACCGCGCAAAAAGGAGCCCACGGCAAGGTCGCTCGACGCGGATGCTCGTCTAGAGACGAATACATCAGGTTTGAGTAATAGTTGCAACAATACAGTAATAAACGCTCAAATGAACGGCTATCCTCCCATTCTTCAACCCGCAAATGACCATATCCTCAGTCTAGTAAGACAAGTCCGCGTCGGCGACACGACCGGGGGGAGTACTTTTGATACCACAGTCAGGAGTTCGCCTCCGTCAGGTGATCCAATTTCGGTTCATAAGCAGCATCGGACAATTGCAGCCGGTCTTGGATATCAAAGTGTGCGGGCGATGCTCGGAAGCCGAATCCGCGAGCGACTCGAACCGCAAGAAGTTGAACAGCCTTTCGGTTTGCCTCGCATCGCCTTTTAGCGGTGATCATCGGTGGGCGGACATGAATGACACTACTGCTCGACCGCATCTGCGGGTAAGCACTAAGATTCCGCACCAGTACGGCGGTAGCGAGCGGGTCCGAGCTGCAGCTTAGCTCCCGCCCCGCCGCCTGATTGCACCGAGCGAGGAGTTCGACGTGGATTTCAAGTACCCACTCGAGGCCGAGGAGTTCCGCAAGGAGATACGCGCCTGGCTCGAAGTCAACGCGCCAAAGCACAAGCATCCGCCGTACGACACCATTACCGTCGCCAGCGACGAGGAATGGGAGGAGCGCAAGGCTTGGTACCGCAAGCTCCATTCCGGTGGATGGATTGGGATCGCATGGCCCCGCGAATACGGCGGCCGCGACGCCGACGTGATGCAAGCGGTAGTCTTTCATGAGGAGTTGGCACGCGCTAGTGCTCAGGTGCCTTATATCGGTGCCGGCGTGGCCTTGGCAGGTCCGACGCTGATTCAATGGGGCACCGAGGCACAAAAAAAGAAATTCATTCCAAAGATTCTTTCGGGCGAGGAAACCTGGTGCCAGGGCTACTCGGAACCGAACGCCGGCTCCGACCTGACCTCTTTGCGCACGCTAGCGATAGAGGAGGGTGATTACTTCGCCGTCAATGGCTCAAAGATCTGGACCTCGCAGGCTCATCGTACCGACTGGATGTTTCTGCTGTGCCGCACCGACCCAACCCAATCCGGCAGCCGCGGCCTGTCATACATCCTGGTCGACATGAAAACGCCTGGTATAACCACACGTCCGATGGTGGAGATCAATGGCCAGGTCAGCTTCAACCAGGTCTTCTTCGACAACGTGCAAGTGCCGAAGGAAATCTTGTTGGGAAAAAGAATGATGGGTGGCGCGTCGCAACGACCACGCTCGCGTTCGAGCGCAACTTCGGTGGCCGCCAGTATCCCAACCTCGTACGCGACCTGGCGCGGATGGCCCGCGAAGTCAAGATCAACGGCGCGCCGGCATGGGAGAGCAGCGCAGTGCGCCAGCAGATCGCTGCCTTGGC
>Ga0187846_10002257_pt1 | contig 10647 bp, 11 predicted proteins | sample TC_taG_FD_161473 | JGI IMG/M metagenome (GOLD analysis project Ga0187846, IMG submission 161473) | Biofilm microbial communities from the roof of an iron ore cave, State of Minas Gerais, Brazil - TC_06 Biofilm (v2) | ecosystem: Environmental > Terrestrial > Deep subsurface > Cave > Wall biofilm... | reverse complement strand
GACTGCTCAGGGGCCTTGAGCCGCGGATGCCGCGCGTTCCTTTCGACGCGTGTTCTCCGCGCCAACGATCTCGTTCGCGCGGTGGATTTTCCGCACTTCCGCTACGAACCGCTCAAGATAGTCACCGCGAACTCCCACGAGCATCGTGTCATCGCCCATGGAGGTGTAGATCCGCGAACCAATGCATCCTACCGACAGGGCGACGGGCGCGCCGTGGTTGAGAGTGGGGACCAACGAGCACATCGGTCGCCCGTTGACCGGAACGGATTCGGGAGCCGCTTCGAGCGCGAGCATCGCCGATTTTGGATTGGCGAACATCAGTACGGCCGTCGGAGCCATCGGCAGCGAGCCGAGCGGACCGTACGCTACGAAGTTCGGCGCCTTCTGGTTGCGCACGATCTTCCCTTCGTCCCCCGGACGCAGGTACCCTTCGCGTTGCATCATTCCCACCGTGGACGTCAAGCGGTCCCCGAGGGGACCTTGCGGAGGAAGGCCCAGGACGAAGGCACCGATCTCGCAATCCTCATGGGCGCGAATCGAAGCGAAGAATGGGTTCGAACGGCCGGCGGCGAAGAACGTGCAGACCGACGGAGCGCCCCCCGGATGTTCGGGGACACCCGACGGGGCCTCTTCGAGGTAGGTGATCTGAATCGGAGGAGCCGAGAGCTCCAGATCCTGCTGCAACTCCTTCGAGACTTGCTCGAGCTCGGGCGAGGCGGACATCGCATCGGGTCAGTAGCCAACCATATACATGCTTTACGATTGGATACTCCTCCTGCGGATTCCTTTCGTAGCCCGGCGGGCCGATCCGCAGCTCGTCCGGTGTGTGACGCTCTCGCGCGCGAAGCGCGCGTTATATAGCCGACCTTTCTCCGCCGACCGGGAGAACGGCGAAGCATGGTCAGCGACACGATTTACGCGGCCTCGGTGATCGGCGCCGGGCTCGCGATCGCGGGAGGGCTGATCGGGACCGGGATGGCTCAGTCGGGGATCGGAGCTGCCGGTATGGGCATCATCGCGGAGAAGCCCGAGAAGTTCGGACAGGTGCTGTTCTTCTTCGTGATTCCCGAGACGCTCTGGATCATCGGATTCGTCCTCGGGATCATCCTTCTGCTCTACATCATTCACCCGTAGCCCTTCGATGAGCCTCGAACGCCTTGTCGAGGAGATTCGGACCCGCGCTTCGGCCGAACTCGCCAAGGATCAGGAGCATTTCGGAGCTGAACAACGTCGCGAAGAGGCCGAACGGGACCGACGGCTGAACTCGATCCGAGAGGAATCCCGGCGACAGTCCGAGATCGAGATCGCCCGCGAGCGGGGGCAACGCATCGCCGCCGCGAAGCTTGAGTCTCGCAAGCTCACCTACGAGGCCGGGGAACGTCGGATGAATGCTTCGCTCGCCGAGGCACGAGAACTGTTGGAGGAGTTTACGAAATCCTCCGAGTACGCCGCGACGCTTCGCCGAATGTACGCCGTAGCCACCGAGGAACTCGGGACCCCGGTCCGGATAGCCGGTCGATCGGAAGACGGACCCACGCTTCGGAAGCTCGCCGGGAAAAACTTCGATCCGGCTCCCCTTCCGATCCTGGGCGGTTTGGTGGCCGAGACCGTGGACGGCTCGCGCCGCCTCAACCTTTCGATCGACGAGCTTCTGCGGCTGCGCGGCGATCGGTTGCGCGAACTGCTCTCCGGATAAGGTCGGTTCCCGTGGCGAGCTCATCGTACGCGAGCGCGCTCGGCCGTCTCAAGGTCCTCTTCCCCTCTTTTCTGTCCAAAGAGAGCTACGCGCAGCTCCTCAATGCCAAGGATGTCAACGAAATAGCTAAGCAGCTCGAATCGTCGCCCTACGCGCCGGAGCTGACTCGCTCCCGCTCGACCTATCAGGGGGAAATCCTCCTCGAGATCGCGGTCAATCGGACCTTCATTCACCGCAATCTGCACGCCTACGAGGCCGCGGGCTTTGCTGGCCGCCCGATCGTAGCGGCCTATCTCAAGCGCTGGGATATCCAGAACATCGAACTCATTCTCTCCTCGAAGGCCCAGGGCCGATCGCTGACCGAGACCGAATCGCACCTTGTGTCGAGCCGGGACATCCCCGCGGGGGTGCTTGCGGGGACGATGACGTTGGACGATTTCCGACTCCTTCTCGGCCAACCGTCGCTGGAGGCGATCGCCTCGCAACTGGTCCGTTTTGGCTATGGGCAGATCTTGCTCCCGCTCTTCGAAACGTACGAGCGGTCCCACAACATCTTCCCGCTGACCCATGCCCTCGATCGGGAATACTATCGGCAGCTGCTCGAATCGCTGCGCTTCTTCCAAGGCGATGAGTGGGTCGTGCGCCACTTCGTGCAGAGCGAGATCGACGTGCGCAACCTGCTCTTGCTCCTCAAAGGGATCGATGCCGAGCTCCCGTTCGAGGAAGTAGGCAACCGGTTTCTCGAGTGGGGGACCCTCTCGCGGAACGGGGCCCAGGATCTCTACTCGGCCCGAGGCGTGCCGGAGCTCGTGGAAAGTCTGCTCGATCGCTCCCCGTCGCTCGCCGAGGGGAAGGCCGCGTACGCGGAGAATCGGAGCTTGACGGGATTCGACGCCGCGCTCAACGTCGATCGGGGGATCGCGGAGATTCGGCGAATGAAGACCTATCCGCTCTCGCTGGCGGTGATCTTCACGTATCTCATGCTCGCCGAGCTCGAACGCGCCGACCTGCTTCGTCTCGTTTTCGGCCGTCTCTACGGCCTTCCCAGCAGCACGATCGGGCCCCTGTTGGTCTCGCCCCGACTCGGTTCGTAAGGCCGCCCGCTCCGCCGAGCCCGCTCACGCGGGAGGCTGGGGCGAGCTGGTCAGAGTCTGGGGCGAAGGGGTCGACGCAACCGGGGCGGGTAGGGTCAAGGAGCGGCCGGCACCGAAGGGCCGGAAGGGCCGCCCGTTTCCGGTGTAGTATTTCGAGAAGTGTTCTACGAAGATGAGCCGCGCGCCCTGGATTCCCGGTTCGAAGACCCCGACGATGACGTTGAAGGTCTGGCCGATGACCAGGATGATCACGCCGAAGATCAAGAACAGGATGCTCCCGGAATGGATTCCGCCGGAGAAGATCCCGTTGATGACGAGCGCTAAGAAGACCGACACGAGGAGGATGCCCACGAGGCGCGTGTACGAAAGGATGTGACTGACCGTCTCGATGAGCCCCATCATTCCGGTTTGGATTCCCTCTCCCCAGATCAAGAGGCTCAGACCGACCGCGATGAGGATGTAGTAGACGATCGCGATCGGGTTCGACATCGGAATGGCGGGGGTCAATCCGGAGTGCCCGCGCAGCAGCGAAAGCCCGAGGAGAGTGAGTCCCCAGGCGAACGCGATGCCCCCGGCCTTGCCGAACGCGGCACGGGGATGGTGATGAAAATATTCTTTGAGGGCGCCCAGAAGGTAACCCAAGCTCACCATGCCGAGACCGACGAAGCCCGCGAACAGCAGGAGCTGACCGACGTTCGCATCGGGAGCGATGGGGGCGACGTACGCGCCCTTGCTGAGGTAGTTGAACATGTGCCAGCCGAAGAATTCGTCGAAGACGAAGCCGAGGGCGATCGCGATCGCGCACCCGGGCAGCAGCGTCCAGGCGATCGATTGCATCGAGCGGGGGCTCATGATCAACTTAAGGAAATTCCGGCCCGACCTGGGAAGGTGCCGCGCACCGCGGAAGCCTTGGATCATCCAGATCGAGATCAGGAGGATGACGAGCCCGTACCCCCAATCCCCGAGCATGAAGCCGAAGAACACCGGGAAGACCAGAGAGAAGATGAGGGTCGGGTCCCACTCGGTGGCTTCCGGAAGCGAGTAGAAGCGAATGAAGAACTCGAACCGCCGGACTCCCCGGCGATTCTCGAGGAACGTCGGTGGTTCCTCTTCGGTGGGAATCGGATAGAAGAACGCGCGTCCCTCGGAGACCCGTCCGATCTCGGCCTCGATCCGGCCGAGATCGCGCTGCGGGACCCAACCTTCGAATGCGAACGAGCGCTCGGAGACCCCAAGCTTACTGTAGATTTCTGCCGTTCGGTTCTCGATAGCGAACGCCTCTTCGAGCGTGGCCACGGTGGGATACCAGCGTTGAGCGATCGCCTTAAGCCGGGTCCGGATCTCCTCCAGCCGCCGGTCGAGGGTGGCGCGTCGATCCTCGAGCTTCCGCTCCTCCTCCTCGGCCGTGCCCGAAAGGCGAGGTGCAGCGACGAGGGAAATTCCCTGCTGCTGGACGAGCCGGTTGATCGCGTCGGCTTGTTCGGTTCGGACGACGACCAGGAACCGGACGCCGTCCTTCGCGGTCGAATCTAAGAAGGCGATCTCCGAGGAAGTCGGGACGGCGGCGCGCAAGCCCGCGTAGGCCTCGGACGACGCTTCGCCGAAAAACGCGAGGATGTTCCGACCGGAAAGATAGTCGTACCGATCGTGATAGAAGGAGAATCGATGCAACACGGAGACGGTATCGACGAGCGACTTTCGCTCGGTCAACAGTTGATCGGCCTCTCGACGCAGTGTCCCGACTTCGTCATCGATCGGGACCTCCTGGGCCGCGCGGAGGAGCTCGTCGAGGGAGCCAAAGTGGCGTCGTTCGGGCGCCGGAACGGCGGGTAACGCGCTCTTCAACCCTCGAAAGCGCAGAAGCTCGTCGCCGATCCGGCGCTGCGTTTCGCTCGCCCGTTCGGGCTCGAGGTACTGGAGAGCCTCTTTACTGATCGGCTCGATCTGGACGGCGCCGAGATCGTAGAGCGATGCGAGAATGCCTTCCCGATCGTCCTTCAAGCCCACGACGCCGATCTTGCTCATCGGTACGGGACGAAGAAACGCCACGAGTGTCCCCCTCCCGCTCCCTATGCTGAACGGAACGGACCCAGTACCGCGTTGAGGACGGCTTCTCGTAAGGATCGGACATCCCGGCTCTTTTCGCGGTCGATCGATTCCGCCGCACGGCGTCCTTCTTCTTGGATCTTCTCCGCCTCCGCAGCAATGCGCGACCGTGCGGCGATCACGGCGGCCTCGCGGTCCCGGTCCGCCTGCAAGCGGGCTTCTCGCACCGCGATTTCGGCCGCCTCGCGCAGGCGGCTGAGAGTGCGTTCGCCCTCCTCGCGGACCCGCTTTAGCTTCTCATCCCACTCGATCTCGGTGGCCTTGAGCTGCTTTAACGAATCCACGGACAACGGAGCCTCCGGACCCGTCGTCGCGCTCATCGGAAGACTCCAACGGCGATCACGATCGCGAGGAACGCGCCGAGCGCGGCGAGCTTAACGGCCATCGAGACCGTCATCACCTGACGGAATCGCGCGAGAGCGACCTCACGCGACGGCGTCGACAAGGGCCTCCTCCTCGAGCTTTCGTTTGACGGTCTTGAGCATGCTGAACGAGTCGCGCTCGAGCTCGTCGAAACGGAACTTGATGTAGCGAACGGTCGCCTCGAGGCGCGGGATGAGCACGTTCTCGATCGCGCTAGCCCGGCGCTTGGTCTTCTCAATCTCTTTGAGTAGCCGTCGGAGCGCGTTCTCCTTCTCCGCGATGTCGAGCACGACCGCGTAGATCCCTTGAAAGTGCCGGATCGCCTCGTTGATCGACGTAGGCAGATCCAACAGCTCGGGGGAGGCCACCGGCTGGTATCCCCCGGCATCTACGCGGGGGGTTTTGACGCCCATCACGTTTTTCGTCGAGACCCGCACCGGCCGGAGCGTCGGTAAGAGCATCGCGATGTTCTCGAGGCGCGTCTGCCCTTCCATCATCTCTGCCTTCCGGATCGCCTCGTAGCCGCGGGCGATCCGCCTCTTGAGATCCCCGCGGAGCTGAACCGCGACCCGAGAGAGATTGAAGAATTCCTGGATGAGCGCGGTGCGTTTGAGCTTGAGCAGATTGAGTCCCTTCTTCGCCAGCACGATCCGCCGCCGCGTGCGGAGGAGCTCGAGACGAGTCGGCCGTACGTTCTCGATCGCCATGGCGTACGAGAAAGGCTCCTAGGCCGGTGCGGACGCCGCGGTCCGGTACCGCTGGATGAACTCCGGTTTGATGCGTTTGAGCTCGGATTCGGGCAGTTCGGAGAGGATGCGCCAACCGATCGCGAGACTCTCGTCGATCGTCCGATCCTCATCGGGTCGTTGATTGAGAAATTCCTTTTCGAACTGATCGGCGACTTTGAGGTAGATGCGGTCGGTATCGCTGAGCGCCTCCTCGCCGACGATCGCGGAGAGGGCGCGCTGATCCTTCCCCGTAGCATAGCTCGCATAGAGCTGATCGGACAGGCCGCGGTGATCCTCGCGCGTGCGGCCCTTCCCGATCCCCTGGTTCATGAGTCGCGACAGCGAGCTCAGAACATCGATGGGAGGGTAGACGCCCCGTCGTTGCAGATCTCGACTTGCAACGAGCTGGCCCTCGGTAATGTATCCGGTCAGATCCGGGATCGGGTGCGTGATGTCATCGGCCGGCATCGTCAGGATCGGAAGTTGTGTGATCGATCCCTTTCGCCCGTGGATCTTGCCGGCTCGCTCGTAGAGCGTGGCCAAGTCGGTGTAGAGGTAGCCGGGATAACCGCGACGACCGGGAACCTCGTCCCGCGCAGAGGAGATCTCCCGAAGCGCCTCGCAATAATTCGTCATATCGGTCAGCACCACCAGAATGTGCATGTCCCGTTCGTACGCCAGGAACTCCGCTGCCGTGAGCGCCATGCGCGGCGTGATGACGCGTTCCATGGAGGGATCGGACGAGAGATTCAGGAAGACGACGGTGCGCTCGAGCGCGCCGGTCGTTTCGAACTCCTTGAGGAAGAAATTGGCCTCCTCGCTCGTGATTCCCATGGCCGCGAAGACGACCGCGAATCCCTCGGTCGAGTCCCGCAGCTTGGCCTGCCGCACGATCTGTGCCGCGATGAGGTTGTGCGGGAGTCCCGCGCCCGAGAAGATGGGAAGTTTTTGCCCTCGCACGAGGGTGTTCATGAGATCGATGTTCGAAAGCCCGGTTTGAATGAACTCGCTCGGTTCCTCGCGCGAGTACGGATTCATCGCATTCCCGACGATCTCGAGCTGTTGTTCGGAGACGATCCGGGGGCCTCCGTCTCGGGGTTCCCCGAGTCCGGTGAAGACACGGCCGAGCATCTCGTCGGAGACCGGCAGGCGAGCGACCTCACCGAGGAATTTCACCGATGTCGCCGAGACGTTCATGCCCATCGTGGGGCCGAACACTTGAACGATCGCGAGTCCCTTGCGCGAGTCGAGTACCTGTCCTTGACGCCGGAGGCCATCGGGCAACTGGATCTCCACGATCTCTCCAAAGGCTGCGTTGGCGACGTCTTTGACAAACAACAGCGGTCCGGAGACGCGGTCGATGGTCCGATAATCGATAGGGACGCGGAAGTCGGGGGTCGCTCGGGGGGTCGATTTCGCTTGCGCCATCACGTCGCTCCCGCTGCGGATCCGACGGCCTGGTTCACTTCCAGTTCGAGCGAGTCGAACGACGGCCCGAGTTCCTTTTCCAGCACCCATTTCATGCGCGAGAGTTTCGAGCGGACCGGTAGCTTTTGGAGTTGATTCACGGTCGCCCCTTTCTGAAGCGCTTCTTGCTCTCGGTCGCCGTAGTCGAGGATCGCCTTGAGCATTCGGTACTGCTTGCGGATCGATGTGTACGTGTCGATCTCATCGTACGCGCTCTGTTGGAGGTAATCTTCTCTGATCATGCGCGCGACATCCAGGATCGCCTTCTCGCGCTCCGGAAGCGCATCCACGCCCACCAGTTGAACGATCTCTTGCAGTTCGGCCTCCTTCTGAAGCGTCTCGAGCGCCTTCTGACGGAGCCGGGCCCAATCTTTGCCGACTTCGCTCTGGTACCAGGCTTCGATATCCCCTACGTAAAGTGAGTAGCTCAACAACCAGTTGATCGAGGGAAAATGCCGACGGGAGGCCAACGCGGCATCGAGCGCCCAGAAAACGCGCGCGACCCTTAAGGTGTTTTGCGAAACCGGTTCGGAGAAGTCCCCTCCCGGGGGGGAAACCGCGCCGACTACGGTGACCGATCCCGGCCGACCTTCCGGGGACAGGGTTACGACTCGCCCGGCGCGTTCGTAGAACTCGGCGACCCGTCGACCGAGGTAGGCGGGGTATCCCTCTTCTCCGGGCATCTCCTCGAGCCGCCCAGAGATCTCGCGCATCGCCTCGGCCCAGCGCGATGTGGAGTCGGCCATGAGGGCGACATCGTAGCCCATGTCGCGGTAGTACTCGGCGATGGTGATGCCGGTGTACACGCTCGCTTCGCGCGCGGCGACGGGCATGTTCGAAGTGTTGGCGATGAGAATCGTTCGTTCCATCAACGGTCGATTCGTTTTGGGATCGCGAAGGTTCGGGAACGTCGCCAAAACTTCGGTCATCTCGTTTCCGCGCTCGCCGCAGCCGACATAGACCACGACGTCGGAGTCGGCCCACTTGGCGAGTTGCTGCTGGATCACCGTCTTCCCCGAGCCGAACGGGCCGGGGATGCAAGCCGTTCCACCTTTGGCCACGGGGAAGAACGTGTCGATGACGCGTTGCCCGGTCAGGAGCGGAATCCCCGGAGCGAGCTTTTGCTGGACCGGCCGAGGGATCCGGACGATCCAGCGCTGCGAGAGGGTCAACGGCTGAACGCCAGCAGCGGTCCGAATCGACCCGATCGAATCCCGGATCGTGAACGAGCCGCTCGAGAGAGCTTCCAGAGTACCGTGAACTCCGGGAGGGACCATGATCGTGTGGAGGATGAGCGGAGTTTCCTGGACCGTCCCCAGAATCGCGCCGGGCGAGACTTCCGAGCCGACCTGGGCGGTCGCGACGAAATCCCATCGCTTCTTTTCGTCGAGCGCGGGCGCCACGAACCCCCGCGTGATGAAATCCCCGAGGTTCTCCTTGAGCACGTCGAGCGGGCGCTGAACGCCGTCGTAGATGGATTTCAACAATCCCGGTCCGAGTTCGACGGACAGAGCTTGGTTCGTGTTCTCGACCGGGTCGCCCGGCCGAACTCCGGTCGTGTCTTCGTAGACCTGAACCGTGGCGGTCTCCCCTACGAGGCGGATGATCTCGCCGAGCAATCCGAGTCCACCGACTCGGACAACGTCGAACATTTTGGCTCCGGTCAATCCGTCCGCTTGTACGACGGGGCCCGAGACGCGGACGACGACTCCCATGGCTGGTTACCCCGCCGGAACGAGGGAGACGCCCAGGATTCGCTTGGCCAGCGCACTGATGCTTTCGATCTCGTACTCGCCCGTAGGCGTGGGCACAAAGATCACCAACGGATTGATCGAAGAGTCGACCACCGTTCGCTGCGCTTCGGTCAGCCGGGGGCGGATCGATTCGCTCGCGACGAGCAGATTGAATTCTCCGCTTCCGAGCACGCGTTGAAATTCTGGTACAGCGTTTTGGGAGTCGACTTCGAAGACGTCAGAAAGCCCGATCAGCCGAAACCCGATGGCGAGCTCCCGCTCGCCTAACACGGCGACGCGGCCTTGAGGCAGGCGAGTTTCGGGCACGGCGTCCCGGCGGAGAATCAGCGTATTTAACGGCTCCTCCGGATTGGCCCCAACTGGTCGGTCCGGAGCTCGATTTTCGACGGCGAACGGTGTGGGCGAACGAACGATTTCAGCGGTCCGTTGAACGGACGCTTACTTGTAGGTCGAGTGGTGGACGTGGCCCTCGTCGTCGGTGATCAGAATGCACTCGCCTTCGCATTCGAACAGGCAAGCCTCGCATACGATGCACTCGGGTCCGTTGATGGCCACCGACTTTTCACCGCGAAATTGGAACTTGGCTCCGACGGACGCATCGTCCACGAGATCGGGGAATTGATCGCGCGGTTTGAGCTCGAAAACGTTCACCGGGCAGACGTCACGGCAATGGGCGCATCCGGTGCATTTACCGAGGTCGATATCGACTTGGACCATTCTGTCCGGCCTCGAACGATTTTACCGTCGGTTTCTATATAGGCTTTGGCCTGCGCAAGGCCCTCGGACACGTTAACTCGGCGCGCGGACGTCAGGAGGACGGCTCCGTGGGCGCGATCACACTCGGCACGAGCGGCTGGGATTACCCCGAGTGGATCGGCCGCGTATACCCTCGTCGCGGAGTGCAGGACAAGCTCCGGTACTACGCGGACCTGTTCCCCGTGGTCGAAGTGAACTCGACGTTCTACCGCTTGCCTCCGGTCTCCGTCGCGGAGTCGTGGGTGCGGCGGACGCCGGCGAAGTTCCGATTCGCCGCAAAATTCCCTCAGAAGATCACGCACGAACAACGATTGATCGGTTCCGAGGAGGAGCTCCATCGGTTCTTACAAGTCGTTCGTCCGATTCGCGAAGCCGGAAAGTTCGCCGCGGCGCTGCTCCAACTTCCGCCGTCGCTCCCTTTCGAACGCGCGACGGTGCGAACGTTCTACGAATCGCTCCCCCGGGATCTTCCCGTCGCGGTGGAGTTTCGCGAACGCTCGTGGCTGAAGCCCGAATCGTTCGAGCTCCTGCGAGACTTCGGTCTAGCGTACGTCGTGGTCGACGAACCCCATCTTCCGATACAGCTCGATGTCACAGCGCCGTTCTCGTACGTTCGATGGCACGGCCACGGTTCGAATCCCTGGTACGATTACACCTACTCCAAAGAGGAACTGCTGGGTTGG
>Ga0187846_10002256_pt1 | contig 10650 bp, 10 predicted proteins | sample TC_taG_FD_161473 | JGI IMG/M metagenome (GOLD analysis project Ga0187846, IMG submission 161473) | Biofilm microbial communities from the roof of an iron ore cave, State of Minas Gerais, Brazil - TC_06 Biofilm (v2) | ecosystem: Environmental > Terrestrial > Deep subsurface > Cave > Wall biofilm... | reverse complement strand
CGCTCAATTTTTCGACAGCTTCTGGTACTGTTTCGATAGTAGAGATCCGATGCTTTTCAGGCCGCCGTAGCGTGACGGCGAGAATGAAGACAACAATCAACAAAGCAATCACGATCAGGTTAGCAAGTGAGATCAGGATAAACCCGACGTGCAGATATTGTGCGGGGCCACCCATTGCATTGTCTCCTTCCTGCGGAACTTTTACTGTACTCCAACGATAATGTAGTGTACTTCCTAACGCCTCCAGGCGTTTCAGTTCAAGTATTTCCGGTAGTTTAGGAGGAGTTGCCTGCAAACTGGCACAGACAACTCATTTTGCAAAGTGTAAAGCATTGGCCTCACAGCTTTATCACAATCGAACCGCTTTCTATCACGAAGCTATCACAATTTTGCGCCTGCTCGATGCAACTGGCATCTATACTGATTGAGACGACCTCTTCAAGATGCATTTCTAACTGATCACTTTAACCCTTGCTCATCGGCGATCTTCGTTAATTCGTTGCGTAGCTCCCAAAGGTCCGGGTAGAATTTGTCTTGAAGGGTACGCTCGAGCATCTCCATTGGAGTGCCGCCGGTTCCTATGGAGCCAGGGCCGATCATGCGTTGCGCCATCTTAATATGCTGTGAACGGAAGAGCTGAAAAACCTCGTCATAATCGGTTAGCGCTTCTGCAAAGGCCATCAGCAAGGGATAGCGGTCAGCGTGGATATAAATGTCTGTGAGCGTGACCTCTTCATGAGCAAGTAAGGCCTGGAAATCATCCCACAAGAGCGGCGAAATGGTCATCAAGGCATGAAAGCCGGGAGAGTCTGTACCAGCGCCATCGCCGAGCGTTTTGCGGAACGCGTGAAAATCCCAGGGAGTCATTGTCTCTAACATACGCATGTTTTGCAGCATTAAATGCTGAATCTGGATGACGCGCTGTAGCAGGCGTAGCGCATACGGTATATTGTGTTCCTGGAGCAGTGTGCGAATGGTGCGTAGCTCGAAAGCTGCCTCTTTCCACCACAACTCAAATACCTGGTGTACGACCTGAAATTGTAGCTCGTCATGATGGGTCAACTGGTCCTCAGGTTTTTGCAAAGAGAGAAGTTCCTGAGTACGCAGATAGCGCTCATAGGTGCTCTCCCCAGGAGCATGCTTCGCCTTATGTAGTGTCATGTTCTTTGCCATAATTGATATACCTTCCTTCCCTGGCTTGCGAATGAAGACGGCTTCGTCTTCCTACCTGATAAAGTATATCCCAGACATGGGAGGAGTGTGTAGGGTATAAGTACCCGGCCTTTTCGAGGAAAGAGGCAAAATATATTTGACATGACTACTTGCACATCTCGCTCAAGCGTACTATGATAGCATGGATGATGTGTCTAGAAGCATGGGAGAAATTATATGTTGGCATATATCTACATCAATATCGACCCCGTAATTGTGCAGATTGGCCCGGTGGCCTTGCGCTGGTATGGGCTTATGTATGTTGTCGGCATCATTATAGGGTTGTTTGCCATGCGAGGCTACGCGGCACGCACGGGATTTCGCCAGGATATTGTATACCGTGTCCTCTGGTGGTGTATTGTCGCGGGCCTGGTTGGCGCACGGCTCTATTTTGTAGTCCAGCAACCTAACTTTGTTTCGTACTACCTTGCTCAACCTCAGCATATACTCGCGACCTGGGAGGGCGGCATGGCTTTCTTCGGGGCCATCTTCTTCGTCGTCCCTGTACTCTTCTGGCGAGCCAAAGTTGAGCGCATTAACCCGTTAGTAGCGCTTGATGCTGGTGTGATATTTGCAGCAGCCGGGCAGCTCTTCGGGCGTATCGGCAACATTATTAATGGGGACATCATCGGCTATAAGAGCACGCTTCCCTGGGCCACTGTGTATCAGAATCCACACAGCTTTGCCTGCCTGAATCCCGCTACCTGTAACGTACCCGTACAACCTGCTGCTGCCTATGAACTGCTCACGAACATTGCCTTACTGGCGCTCTTGTTGACTCTTTCTTACCGCCTGCGCAGACCTGGGGTACTCATGCTTGTCTACCTGTATGGTTATGTGATTACGCAGTTCCTGCTCTTCTACGTTCGCGATAATGTCATCGTGAGTTTCCTGGGCTTGAACTGGGGACTGAAGCAGGCTCAATGGACATCGCTGGTTGTATTCATCCTTTTGTTGCTCGTCACCTTCCTGGTGTTTCGCTTCTCAAAGCCAGTACCAGAGGGCGAAGTAGCTGCAACATACGGCATTCCGCAGAAACCTAAGGCAGAAGAGAAACGAATAGTAACAGTAGACACAGAAGCCGTTGAAGGTGAGCAATCGGAGGGTAAAGGGGCAGCAGAAAAGATAGAGGGCTAGATGCGATTGACAAGTCTAGATTGATCACTTACAATGCCATACAAGTGGGAGAAGTTCTTCTCATCGTAGAACCTGTAAGGCCAGATGGAGGTGTAAGAGGATGCAAAGGGAACTGAAGTATATAGACATTAGCAATGTGCCAGAACTTTTGCGCATTGCTGAGGAAGTGCGAATTACTAATCAGCCAAGCATCTTGAGGTGGGATAGCGAAGATGTAGCTGTCCTTATGCCGATTACTCCCTCACTAAAGCGACGAGCAAAGCGAGAAATCACCAAGTCAGACTACGAAGCTTTTCTTTCCGCAGCAGGAAGCTGGAAAGGCCTGGTTGATCCTGATAAGCTGATTGCGAATATTTATGAGAGCCGTAAACATTCCTCATAACTGATACAATAGCTTGCGATGCATGACTGAGATCAACGTATCAGTGAGGGTAAGAATCATCTCAAACTGCCCGGCCTGTTGCTCAGGTGACAGGCCTTCTTCTTGCCAGCGTGGCTGCATATGTTGTTCAAAAGCGGCATTTTCGCTACGTGCAAGCTGGCGCAATTGAAAGCGAATAAGGGCCGGAAGGGCAATTGGAAGACCAAGACGCCCGAGGTACTCATAAATCTGTAGCAACAGGATATCATCTCCACTATACACCAACCCGTTTTCAGATTGCACCGGAAAGAGGAGATCCTGGCGTGTCAATTCATCAATCCACTCCTCAGTTGCACCTGTTTGCTGCATCAAGGCTTCTTTAGAGAGACGCACCTCTTGACCACTCCCAGTGAGCGGGCGCAGCAGGCGCTGTTTGAGCGCCAGGTTCATCTGTAGATCGCCATACCTGGCGCGAATATCCAGCATTTGCCTGACAGTTTCGAGCGGAAGATTCTGCCGCTCTTTCAACTCTTTGATAATATTCAGTACTAGCAGATGTTCCTCACCGTAGTAGGCTACTCGCCCGCGCATAGTGGGAGGAGGCAACATACCCTGGGTATTGTAAAACCGGATCGTTCTGCTCGGCATGCCGGAGATGTGCGCCAGCTCATCGATCGTATGCATTGTTGCACTGTCCTGTACTAAGAATACTGTATCGCCTGCATTGTACATTGCTTTGTAGCAATGGCATTGTAGCAGGTACATTGTAACATATGCATTGTCATATTTGTGCAGGAAAGCCATTTGCAATAATCTGAGGCGGAGTCTCATCGCTCCGGAGGTCTTCCCTTAAGGGTTCGCTCCAGGTGTCAATAGAAGTGATCTTGCGGCGATAGAAGCGCCGGTTGTATTTTACACGAGATTCGTATTACTAAGGAGTCTCGCTGAAATAACTTGACCTACGAATCGCTCTTTTGACGACCACGCAAGGCGTTTCACCCTGCAAAAGTGGTCAACTTATTTCGGTGGGAGCCCTAAAGCTACTAATTGATCCGCTGAACAGGACTTCCGCATCAGTAGCAGTCGAGCCGAGCACCGCATTGAAGATACCATTCTCATTAGAGATCTGTCCTGTATGATTGAGGATCGAGAAGACGCTTACCGTATTGGCGTCTCCACTCCAGGTATGTCCATCGGAAGCCATTCCCCACAATGCTTGATTTGGCCGCTGGAAGGTGTCCTGCGCCAGCGTTGATCCAGGTGATGGACTCGGTGACAGTGATGCCGTTGGTGTGCCTCCTGCTACGGTTGCCAGGAACGACGTATAGCTGGCTGTGACACCACTTGCTAGCTGCATACGCAGGCCGCAGAAGCCAGATGAGAACGTGGTGTCAGTTACCGTAATCATCCAGCTGGTTGGCTCAGTTGTCCCTGTTTGCCAGACCCTGGCGTACAAGGTGCTGCCAACCACCCGGAAGCGCAACGTGTAGGACGTGCCCGCTGTCGCTGCAAAGGACGCGGACCCAATAATAGTCGGGGTCCCGTTGACTTTCTTCTGAACCACCAGTGCCGTCCCATCGATATACGCCTTATACCAGTTATTGGTATCGGTCCAGCGCAAGACCGCGCCCAGGTTCGTATTACTAAAGCTACTCATTGATCCGCTGAACAGGAGGCCAGTGCTGAGGATAACCAGGCCAAGGACAAGCACCCCACCAAGGGCGACAGCCCTCGATCGGGGTATGATGATACCAGCCAGGCCCCCCAGAAAACCAAGCACGCCAATTCCAAGCGCTGCAGCGGCCCGTTCACCATAATGCAAGTTCACGCGAAAATAGAGGCCGATGCCTAGCGCAATCAGACCAAGCACGAGGATCACGCAGGAAGTGGCTAGCGCTTTCGCTCGTGTCACGACAGTCCCAATTATGCCAGCAACGAGGCAAAGCAGCCCCGTGAGAAGCAGCACATGCGGGAGCTCATGATAGAGCAAAGCTGCATATGTAGAGGCCCCGATCTCGAGTGCGATGATTTCGAGCGCGATGACAAGCGAGAGCCTTGTGGTTTTCTTCATTGCAAACTCACTACCCATCCAAAACAGAGTGCTTCCTCAAGAATTTCGTTGTAAGATAACGTTCTTTTTCCATTCGTATTTTAACATAGCCCGCGAATTGCGCAACGAGATGGGTGGTGAGTTCATGTTCCTGCCAGAGCGCCATGCAGATAGTCCAACAAAGCCACCAACAAGCAGCGAAACGTTTCAACAGCCGCTACCGCGTTGTGTATGAATATTGAGCCTATAGCTGCCTGGCTCCCTCGCTGGAGGAGTTTTCATTGGTGAGATAATATCAGGCTTGCGGGGCCTGTGTAGACTGCTCCTGTAGTCTCCTTGCACGCCGCTCTGTCAGCATGTTTATGGTCCGGCGATACAGGAAGATAATCAAGGAGAGCCAGAGCGCGCCAGAGAGGTAGCCACCTAAGGCATCGGTAAGCCAATGGGATCCCTCTAACATGCGTGAATAGCCAATCAAGAGAATATTCAGCACGGCGTAGATCTGGAACGGAATCAATACCCAGCGATAGCGCCACTCGCTTACCGGCTTGGTGAGGCTTAGATAGAGCAGAAAACCATAGTAGACCACGACGTTCTGAACGTGACCCGAGGGAAAGCTGTGAGTTGCCGCAGACATATAGACATGGATGAGCGGCGAACTTGGACGCGGGCGTGCAACCCAGGTGCTGATGATCACATAGAGGCCAGCCGCTACACCTGCGCCAAAGCAGAGAAAGATGGCCGTCACAAACCAGCGCATTGGTGACCCACCCCTGCGCTGAACAAACACGCCTATAAGCATTAGTGCAATGAACCATACAATAAAACTGATTGTGCTAGGAAGCACATCGTCCACGATACTGGCCCAAACGATAGGAGTACTCACCCAGGACCACAATTGCAGATGCTGCAGGGTGATGGTGGTTTGCAGGTCGATTGGCCAGGGTCCTGGATGAGAATGGACGATCACAGCACTCACTAACAGCAGCACGAAGCCTAGCACCCAGAGGGTGAACCCGGCAATCCGGCGTGTATGTGACACGTGTTGCTTTGAACTGGCAGGAAGCTTACTACTGTCCAGTGTCTGTTTACCAGGAAGACCTGTTGAACTATCCATCTTGCTCCTCCTCTCGGTGTAGTTGGTTCTGCCGCATATTAACGTGTGTATATTCGGCTTCTTCAACCCACCCATGCTCTTCGCGGAAAGGCAATCCGTGCTGCCGCGCCTCCTGAGCCGTTAGATATGGCAGGAGGTGGCCTAACAGGGGCTGCCTGGCTTTGTAGCGACGCAGGTTGTCCTGTGCACGTTCCATCATGAGAGACAGACCAACCAGCGGATCGCCAAGTGTCTCTTGCAAGGAGTGGCAGACCTGTTTTGCCTGTGCCTCATCTTCCTGCCTTTGATATTGCTGGCCCAGATAGCCTGCTACGCTAAAGAGAGCTTCCTCGCTTACCAGCCCAAGATGCTCAGCCCACAGCATCAGGCGTAAGCCCTGCGCGAGTTCTGCGTCAAGCGTAGTGACATTCATCTCGGTATCGTCCCGCATGCCTCGATTGTTCAAATTCGCCGAGCCGACGGTGGTCCGAAGATCATCAACGATGGCAACTTTGGCGTGGACGTAAATCGGGCGGTAGTGTTCGCCGTCCTCCTGGCTGGTCGAGCTACCCAGGCAGAAGACCTGGAAGCGTCCCTTTGCTACAGCTTCAGGAGCTTCTTCACGTAAGCGCTCAAGGCTATCATCTGTGTCAGCTCGACCCACATTGGGGTGGTCAGGCAGCACAAGGGCAATCGCGACTCCACGTCTCAATGCTTCACCCAGCTCGCGTATGATGTGTTCCATGGCAAGGTTTTCCCTTCCCAGGGAGGGCAGAACGATGCCTATACCTGCATGGAGCCAGAAGTATTGATTCTCAAGGTAGATAAAACGTTGCGCGTTGCCCAGGGCGTTTATATATTGCTGTGCAATTCCCTGGACGCCAGCATCCAGCACTAAGTGATAGGTGCGTTCGGGGATGGTACGGGCCACCTGCATGAAGACCTTGCTCTCTAATGGAAGCGCAGGTGGATGCTCGGGAAGAAGCAAATCCTGCCAGGCATGACGCTCCACCACGCTATTCCAACGTTGGCGAAAATTGAGTTCAACATCCCATGCTGCCGGCCCTGCGATCTGTGCGTGGGCATCATGCCAGGGATGGGGGCTCATCCCCACTTTGGTGCGCCGAATAGGGGAGGAGAAGGGATGGGATGGACTATCCCAGCGGTCGAATTCACCACTCAGTTCCATCACCGGATCAATACCGCCAACAAAGGCGTGTGTGCCGTCCACTATCGCGATCTTTTGATGCAATGACTCGGTGGGATGATGGATAATACCATGAGCACTATCATCAAGAATACAAGTGACTCCTACCTGTGTCAATTGCCTCTGGGCTTCCTTGGGCTTGTCGTGTACCAGTATTGGAATCTCCGGGCCGCCCCAAACCAGGACCTTCACCTCAACTCCTTTGCTCACGGCATACCCCAGGACAGCTTGCACAGAGAGATCGTGGGTACTCCAAAAGTCAATATCGGCCTGCTCAAGACCCCGGGCTCGTAGTCCGGCCACGAGGGCATCCTGCTCGGGGCTCCCATCAGGCCCTGCTCGATGGTCGCTTCCGCGTACGAGTTCCAGGTCAGGAGTCATACCCCAGCTTGCAATATAGATATACTTGCGTGCCTTGAGAAAATGCAGGCAGAAGGTGAGCATGGCGCTGCGTCCATCGACGAAGTAGGCGGCTCGAGAATTAGTATGCACCGGTATATCGCCCTCAGCCCACCAGTTCTTCATCACTTGCTCATTATCAACTCCCATGTACTTCCTCCAGAAAACAGGCAATTCCTATACGGGTTGCTCCACAAGTCTCTTTGCGCGCCGCTCCTCCAATTTCTTCAAGGTCCAGCGATACAAGAAGATGAGCAGGACGAGCGCGACAACACCTTCAAGGTAACCCGCCAGGACATCGGTTAGCCAGTGTGAACCCTCCTCTATGCGAGAATAGCCAATCACGAGGATATTGAGAGCGGCAAAGATTTGCAAGGGCAGTAAGAACCAGTGGTAACGCCACTCGCGCACAGGTTTGGTAAAACTCAGAAACAGCAAAAAGCCATAGTAGACAACCGTGTGTTCGACATGACCCGAGGGGAAGCTGGGAACTGGCTCGGGCATATAGATGTGAATGAGTGGTGAGATGGGACGGGGACGCCTGACAAGATTGACGATTAAAAAATTGAGGACAAGATCAGCAAACGCCGTTCCCCCGACGAGAAAGAGGGCTGCGACAACCCAGAGCAGGGGTGATTTGCCCTGCCGCTTGATGAGCCATGCCACCAGTAACAGACCAACACCCCAGAGGGCCAATGCAATCACTGCAGGTGCAATATTATTGAACACGCTGGGAAAATCAATAATGGTCAGTAGCCATGGCGGGTAGTAAAGACTTTGGACGGTTACCGTCGTTTGCAGGTCGAAAGGCCAGGGGCCAGGATGAGAAAAATGGACGAAAGCAGAAGCTGCCAGTAGCGCAAGCAAACCAATCACCCAGAGAGTGAAAGCACTCACCAGGATCACTTGTCTTTGACGCTTCTTTGCCTCAGCCACCGGGGTAGCAGTGCCAGGTACCTGAGTACCCGCAGGATTTGTAGTACTATCCATCGGTATTCTCCTTTGTCACTTCAAACTGGAAGATCCTTTATTATCCTTCTTCTAAATCAGGATATGCTTTGCCCGGATGACCCCGTACTTGCTCTTCTTGCCATCAACCACAATCACGACCCCTTCATGCAACTGCTGTAGCATAGCAGGAGCAACCTGTTCGCCCGAGCGTCTGAGGATGGTCACACCATCCTCCACCCGTACAGCAACAGGCGTGGCGTCACCTGTCATCTGGTGCGGCACCGTTCCTGCAATAATGTATCTTTGTTGCTTCCCCAACTGCTCAGCAACTCCTCTCACGGTCAAGTGGTGTCCATGTTCCATCAGCGCTGCGATCAGTTCCGGAGATTCGTGCTGCACCTCACGAACATATTCATCCTTCTGCTGAGCAGGACCTTCAACTTTTTGCTCTTGTAAAGGAACACGTGGCTTCTCTTCAACAACCGGTTTTTCAAATAACGTCTCATCATACGTGCTGGGAATTGCCACTTGCAAGGCCCGAGGCATGGCATCGAAACGGTATGTGACCGTCACCTGTTCCGCGTTTCCGGCACTTTGGAGGGCTTTTCGATCTGACTTGCTCAAATAGTCCCTGAGCCTCACTGCACTTCCATCAAGTTGCAAGTCAATTGAAGCCGGGACGCTGATGGTTATGCTCGCCCCTTCAAAGTATTCGCCTGCTGCGTTATCAGGCCTGCGCCGGAACAATAGCGAGGCGAGCTGTTCAATTGTCTTCAGGGGATGGCCTGCTGTGATGACACACACATCGAGCAGCCCATCATCGAGATAGGCGTTTGGCGTCATCTGCGCGATGTTGGCGTAGCGGCGCGTATTGCCTACAATTACTTGAAAAGCTTCGCCTTTCCAAATTTTTTCGTCTTCGTGATTAGTTCCGCTTACCCGTATTTCTAATGGGAAGGCATGGCGCTTTGGCAGTTCTTCGGCTACTGAGACCCCTACAGCCAGGCGGCCAACCCGGTACTTAAAGGCCTTGGAGACATGCTCCATAACTGCGGCATCGAAGCCCAGGCCGGCCATCAATAAGAAGTGATGCTTCGCGCTTGACGTTGTCTTCACTTCTTTTTTCTGTATTTGCTTATCTTTCTTCTCTGGCGGCTTCTCCTGAGCATCCTGAGCTGTACCAGGAAGCGAGAGCCCTTGCACCTCGATATGCCCGATATCAATCTTGCGAGCTTCACTGTTGACCAGGGTTAGAGCGGCTTGCACAGGGTCATGGGGCACACCAATTTCAGCCGCCCAGACATTGACAGTACCTCCAGGAATGACGCCAATAACGCTTTGACACCCTTTGGCATTCATCACGCCGTTGAGGACTTGACTCAAAGTCCCATCCCCACCGTAGCTTATGATCAGGTCGTAGTTTGCCTTTGCTGCGCTGGTGGCTAATTCCATACTGTGCCCGGCGTACTCTTTAAGGGCGATCTCAGTACGCCAACCAGCCGCAGATAGCACAGCTACCAGGTCAGTGATTCTTGTGACATTCTGTCCCGCATGTGGATTAATCACCAAAGAGGCCCTCTTGCCCTTCATAAATCTCCTTCTTTCTGCCATCTCAGCTATGAACATCACAGGGGTACCCCTGCATTGTCGCTGTATCCTGTTACGCTTCTTTCGCCTGTCTATTCCTTTCCCTCAGCCGTCCGTTGTCTCATCAGCGTTCACCCGGCTCACTGCAAGCAGAGGCAAGCCCAGGTCGCGCACCTTCATCAGCACCCCGTGGAGCGCAGCCTGATCAACATTCGTCCCGCAGATGATGGCTTCCCCATCCTCGACATTGGTGATGGTGAAGCCGTCAAACCACTCGTTCCACTGCTCACCAAGATGCCCCCTAACACGAATGAGATACACTTCTTGTGCCATGCGCATGCCATCCTTCTCGTTGTTCGCACAGCGCTTTCCCCAAAGTGCTGCTGAAATCGCGCTCTTCAGGCCCTTGATATACCTGGTTGAACGCAAGTGACTGATATGCTTAGAGTATATCGTAAGTCAGTTGGGAAGTCATGCCACTTGAGTCGTATTGAGAGGTGTAATCTGCACAGTGAGAAGATTACATCTTTAGTAGCAGCGAAGTAAGGATAGGTTGTTGGAACGAACGAAAATACTCCGATCATTGACAAAGCCTGTACTACATCTTTTGGAACATGACAATTTTCGTGTATAAACTGTATACTCATTCT
>Ga0187846_10002255_pt1 | contig 10652 bp, 11 predicted proteins | sample TC_taG_FD_161473 | JGI IMG/M metagenome (GOLD analysis project Ga0187846, IMG submission 161473) | Biofilm microbial communities from the roof of an iron ore cave, State of Minas Gerais, Brazil - TC_06 Biofilm (v2) | ecosystem: Environmental > Terrestrial > Deep subsurface > Cave > Wall biofilm... | reverse complement strand
GATGCGATAGACATCACCCTGCAAGGCATCGGTTGGAGCGACCGCCAGGGCCTGATACAGACCGTAAGCCAGCAGCAGCGCTGTCAGGACCGCCAGGATGGGGAAGGCCCGGTTCATTCCGCGTGCAGAATTGTTTCGAACAACGCCAAGCTAGCAGTAGTAAACACCACATCGTAGGTGAGAAGCAACACGAGGTAGAAGTGGGCGGAATCCTCTCCGCTGAGAACTGCGGTCGTCGCTCCGACCATGGCGATCACCGCGGGAATCGAGATGGGGAACAACAGCAGCGGCAGCATGATTTCGCGGCTGCGCGTGCGCACCGACATCGCGCCGAAAAACGTTCCGTTCACCACCAGCGCCCAGGTTCCCAGAATCGCAATCGGAATCAACTGCCAGGCAGGACCCAGCGCGCGCAGGTTATAGAAAATGACGAACAGCGGCGCCATCAGCGCTTCCAGCAGGCCGACAAAAATGAAGTTTCCCAGCGCCTTGGCCACAAACATGGCGCCGGCCGGCGCCGGCGAAACACGGTATGCGTCGAGCACCTGATTGCGCAACTCGCGCGCCCAGGTTTGATTGAGCGCGACCACCGCCGCGAACAGGAACGCAATCCAGACCAGGCCGCCGGCAATGTGGCGCGACTCTTCGGCCAGCGGATCGAAAGAGAAGCTGAAGATCACCACCACCAGCAGCGAGAAGAACAGCGTGGAGTTGATCGCGTCCTTGGAGCGCCACTCCAGCCGGATGTCCTTGATCAGCGTGGCGAGCGTCAGAGAGCAGAAGGATTTCATTGCGCCCCCGCCGGGAGAGTGCGCGAGCGGTCCACGATCTCGCCAAACTGCATCCACACGAACTCGTCTGCTGTTGCTGCCAGCAGCGACGCCTGATGCGTCACGACCAGAACTGTCTTGCCGGCATCGCGCATGCCTTCGAGCAGGGCGACCATCGCGCGGGCCGAATGCACGTCGACATTGGAAAACGGCTCATCGAGCAGCAGGATCTTCGGGTCGTGCAGAATGGCGCGCGCCAGCGAGAGCCGCTGCCGCATCCCCTGCGAGTACTGGCCGATGGGCCGCGAGAGCTCGGGATCGAGTCCGACCGCGCCAATGACTTGCCGGCAGCGCGCGTCTCCGGCAATGTCGTACAGGCGTGCGAAGTAACGCAGGTTTTCCATCCCGCTCATTTCGTCGTAGAGCAGCGAGGGATGCGCCATGTAGCCGAGTTCGCGGCAGGCGGCGCGCGGATCAGCGCCCTGCACCAGGATCTCACCGCGCGTGGGCCGAGCCAGTCCCGCCAGCGAGCGCAGCAGCGTGGTCTTGCCCGCTCCGTTGTCGCCGAGAATGGCGTAGAACCTGCCGGCGTCAAAATCGGCGCTCACCCCGCGCAGAGCGGCAAAGCGGCCGAATTGTTTGACGACGTTGCTGACACGAATGATCGGCGAACTGGCGGCGGCTCGGTCAGTCACGGGCACGGGAGAGTTGCATCGTGAATTGAATGGATTTCACGATAAGCGAATCTATGCATTTTCGCGAAGATTTGCAAAGGAGTTTCGCTGCAAGGCAGTTGCCGCGGGCCGCTCGCGGCGCGGGAAGCGGTCGCAACTACGTCATGCTTTTCGCCGGCTGGCTGGACGGCTCGCCATGGGCCGGAGTCCCGGGCTGCTGCGGAGCGTACTTCGAGGCGCACTTGGCCTGCAGTTGCCTGGCGTGGAACACGCCGTCGCGGCCGAAGCTGCCGTCAGCCAGGGCTTGCGAGTCGTCTTTGAAGGTGTCGGGAGGAGCTTCCGTGCCGGTGTAGTCGACTTGCAGAATCTGGTCCTGCTCAACCAGCACGAACTGCACGTGCGTTCCGCTGCGCTTGATCGACCCGGGCTGGACATTCCCCGCCACTCGTAACCGCTTCGAGTATGCGCGGTCACCCATCGTGCGCAGCTCTTTGATGGTGACGTAGTAGCTCTTGCTGTCCTGCACGCCGGTGTAGGCGAGGTAAGCCAGCAGCATCAGGATGATGACCGTTGCTCCGCCAAACTTCAGGTAGGTCCTGGCTTGATTCGACATCGGAACGCTCGACATAGATTACGACCCGCGCAGGGAGTTCCCTTCCAGAAACTCTACGCGCCGGGGCGGGATGGAAGCAAGATTCGACAGGACAACAGATCGGCGCCCGATTGGGCAACGCGAATTTTTCGCTTGACAGAATTGTATTAGTGATATAGAACACTAGTAAATTGAATGACTGCCCGGCCCCATTCCGCGTCGCGCTTGCCATTTCGCTTCGCCCTCGATCTGCGCAGCGGCGTGCCGGTCTACCGCCAGGTGATCGATCAGGTACGGGCGGGCCTGGCTTCCGGGTCGCTGGCCGCGGGCGACCAGCTGCCAACGGTGCGGCAGCTGGCCGTGGATCTGGCGATCAATCCCAACACCGTGATGCGCGCGTATCGCGAGCTGGAACTGGGGGGGTTGATCGAAACCCATCAGGGAACCGGAACCTTCGTGGGCGAAAAGAAGATCCGGCGGGACGACGCCGAACGGCAGCGTCAATTGGCGCAGCTGGCCGGCGAGTTTGCGGCGCGCGCAGGGGCTGCGGGCTTCACCATTGAAGAGTTGCTCGAGCAGTTGCAGGACCTACAGGCAGTGCCCAGGAGGTAGGAGTCATGGCGAGAATCAATGTCGGCCAGATCAGCAATGTCGGAAAGCTGGTGTCTTGTATCTGCCTGATCGCGGGAGCGCTGGTGACGTCGGCGACGAAGCATCCCGCCGGGTTCGTGGTGGGCGCCAGTCTGGGCTTTTACTTTCTGTTCGCGATCAAGGTCGTGCAGCAATGGGAGAAGGTCGCCGTGCTGCGGCTGGGACGCTACGTAGGGCTGCGTGGCCCCGGACTGTTCCATATCATCCCCATCATCGAAACACTCAGTCCGTATGTGGACCAGCGGGTGCGCGTGGCCAGCGTTTCGGCGGAGTCGACGCTCACGCGCGACACGGTGCCGGTCAATGTGGATGCCATCGTCTTCTGGCTGGTATGGAACGCCGAGAAATCCATTCTTGAGGTCGAAGACTTTGTTCAGGCCATCACGCTGAGCGCGCAAACCGGGCTGCGGGAGTCGATCGGACGGCACGAGCTGGCGCAGATGATCACGGAGCGCGAAACGCTGGGACGCGAACTGCAGCGCATCCTCGACGAGAAAACCAATCCCTGGGGCATTACGGTGCAGTCGGTGGAGATTCGCGACGTAAAGATTCCACAGGCTCTGGAAGATGCCATGTCGCGGCAGGCGCAGGCGGAACGCGAGCGCCAGGCCCGCAACATTCTGGGCCAGGCGGAGACGGAGATTTCCGAAAAGTTTGCGCAGGCCGCCGCGACTTACAGGAACGACCCGACCGCGCTGCATCTGCGCGCCATGAACATGCTGTATGAAGCGATCAAGGAACGGGGGTCGATGGTGATTGTGCCGTCGTCCGCGGTCGAGACGATGGGGCTGGGCGGGAGTCTGGCGACTGCAGCGCTGGGGGGAGCGAAGCCGTAAGCGGCCCGAAGGTGAAAGTCAAGATCGCGGCCGTAAACATTCCAACGTAAGCGATCGAAAGGAGGAGGCAAAATGAAGTGCTCACTATCAGTGTGTCTCATCGCATTGGTCATCGTCGCGGGGGTTGCGACAAATAATCTCGGGCAGGCTCCCGCGCTGCAAAAAGGCATCAGCGTGCAAATGGCCGCCAGCAGGACTGCGACTGCGATGCCCGAGGCCGACAACGAAAACGCGTGGGTCGTCACGGTGGCCGAAAATGGCGACCTCTACTTCGGCGTCAACAAGCTCTCGCTCAACGGGCTCACGGAGGCGATGCGCGCCACGCCGCGCAAGCGCGCGCAAAAACTCTACATCAAGGCGGACGCCCGGACCCCATTCGCTAACGTTCGCAAGGCCCTGGAAGCGGCGAAGGACGTGATGTTCGAGACGCCCGTCCTGTTGACGGCGCAACCGGCAACCCATGCGCCCGATGTCATGGTGCCGCCCATGGGTCTCGAAGTGCTGACGGATGAAGAGCGGAGCAGATCGGACGCAATCGTGGTGCAGGTGCTCAACTCCGGGCAGCCGTCGCCTACGCTGAAGATCGGCACCCAGGAAACCAGCGGCGCCGACCTGACGAACACGCTCAAGCAGTTGCTGCAGAATCGCGGTGAAAAGGTGGTGGGCCTGAGCGCCAGCGGAGCGCTGCCCTTCTCCGCCGTGGCCAGCGTGATCGACATGTGCCACGCCGCCGGAGCCACGACAGCGATCCTCACGCCGGAACTGTAGTTCGGGCGCTTGTTCTGGGGCTGGCGCTGGAGGCCAGCCCCATTTCCCTCTCAAACAAGAATCTCACCACACGTGGCAGGCGTTTTCGGCGACCATCGGCTGTCCGGCCTTGCAGCCCCATGCTTTCTGGAACTCGGGCATGTTCTGCACCACGCCGTCCACGCGATACTTGCCCGGGGAGTGCGGATCGGTCAGCACTCTGAGGCGCGCCACCTCCGGGCGCCGCTTTTCGCACCACACGCGCGCGAATCCCAGGAAAAAGCGCTGCTCGGGAGTGAAGCCGTCGATCTTGCGCCCTTCCTTGCCGGTCTTGTCTTCTGCGATCATACGTTCGAGCGCGGCCAATGCGACGCGCGCGCCGCCGTTGTCGGCGGTGTTCTCGCCGAGCGTGAGTTTGCCGTTCAACTTCTTGTCGTCGACGGCGACAAAGCCGGAATACTCATCCGCGATGCAGCCGGCGCGCTTCTCGAATTCTTCGCCGTCCTGCTTGGTCCACCAGTCGTGATAGTTGCCCTGCGGATCGAACTTCCGGCCCTGGTCGTCGAAGCCGTGAGTGAGTTCGTGGCCGATGACGAGGCCGATGCCGCCGAAGTTCACGGCATCATCCATGGTTTTGTCGAAGAAGGGCGGCTGCAGAATGCCGGCGGGAAAAACAATCTCGTTGAACGATGAACTGTAGTACGCGTTCACCGTCGGTGGAGTCATGCCCCATTCCTTGCGATCGAGCGGCTTATCGATTTTCGCGATCTGGCGCCTGGCCTCAAAACCGTTGGCGCGCGACAGGTTGCCCAGCAGATCGTCGGGCTTCACCTCCACCGAACTGTAGTCGCGCCACACGTCGGGATAGCCGATCTTGTTGCGAATGGCGTCCAGCTTGACCTTGGCCTGCTTCTTGGTGTCCTCGCTCATCCAGGAAAGATCGTGAATATCTTCGGCCAGAGACTTTTCGAGCGCGTCCACCATCTTCAACATGCGCGCTTTGCCTTCGGGCCCGAAGGTTACTTCGACGTATTTCTGTCCCAGAGCTTCGCCCAGTTCGCGATCGGTCAGGTTCACGCAGCGCTTCCAGCGCGCCTGCATTTCTTTTTGCCCGGTGAGGTCCTGCTGCAGTTTGAAGTTCGCGTCGACAAAGGGCTGCGAAAGCCAGGGCGCGGCCGCGTTAAGAACATGCCAGCTCACGTAGGTTTTCAGGGCCTCCAGCGATTGCGCTTGCAGCACGCCGTTGACCTGCTTGAAGAAATCCGGGTTGGTTACGTTGATCTGGGTAAAGTTGGGAGCGCCCACCGCCGCGAAATAGCGGTTGAGAGAAAAGTTCGATCCCAGGGCGACGGCGTCGTCGCGGGTCATCTTGTGGTCGCGATTTTTGGGATCGCGGCGCTTGGTGCGGTCCATCGAGTCGGCGGCCAGCAGGGTCTCGATCTGCAGCACGGTCTGCGCCGAATCGGCTGCCTGCTGCGGATTCTGGCCGGCCAGGGTGAAAAGTTGCGTGGCGTATTCCACCAGGCGCTGCCGTTTTTCCACCTGGTCGGCATCGTCCTTGATGTAGTAATCGCGATCGGGCAGCGTGAGCCCGCCCTGATCGATGTACGCGATCACCTGATCGGCATTGTGCAGGTCGGATTGCGAATAGAAGTTGAAAAGCGGATTCGGGCCGATCATGTGCACGTGCGCGATTTCTTCGATCAACGCGCCCTTGTCCGGGACGGCCGCGATGCGATCCAGTTCCGGCTTCAACGGGGAGATGCCTTTGGCGTTTACCGTCTTTTCGTCCATGCAGGCGCCGTAGAAGTCGCCGATCCTCTGGTCGAGCGCGTCGCGGCCCGTCCCGCCGGCAGCGGCCTTCTCGAGAACTCCGTGCTCGATGTCGAGATTGCGTTCGTGCAGTTCGACAAAGCTGACCCACTGCGACTGGTCGGCGGGAATTTCCGAGTTTTTGATCCAGGTGCCGCAAGCGTACTCGTAGAAATCCACGCAGGGGTCGATGCTCTTATCGATGGCGTCGATGCTGAAGCCGGGCGCGGGCTTCACCGCGGACTGAGCGAATCCGACTGTGGTCACGAAAAATAACAAGGCCGGGAAAAGACGCAATATTCGCATGGAACGATTCTCCTTTGGGGAACGGCTGAGATTTTATGCCCGGCTGTCATCGATCGGCAACCGGCGGTGCGCTCTGACTGCACTGCTCTTCCGCATCCCGGCGCGGGTATAATCGACCATCAGGAATTTCTCGATCGAGGCAGGCAGTCCTATGACCCCCGCGAATCATGCAAGTGACACCTTCAATAACGGCTACACCGTTCCCAAGCCGCGCACGGACTGGATTTCGCGGCGCCGGCAGCAGAACACCGACGGCAGTTTTTCGCAGATGCATTACGCCCGCCAGGGCGCGATCACTGAGGAGATGGGCTACGTCGCCCATCGCGAAAAGCTTGCGCCCGAGCTGGTGCGCGACGAAGTCGCCCGCGGGCGAATGATCATTCCGTCGAATATCAATCATCCGGAGCTGGAGCCGATGGCGATCGGCGTGGCGTCGCTGTGCAAGATCAACGCCAACATCGGGAACTCGGCGGTCACGTCAGAAATCAACGAGGAACTCAAGAAACTTCATACCGCCGTGCACTACGGCGCCGACACGGTGATGGATCTTTCCACCGGGGGCAACATTCCCGAGATTCGCGAAGCCATTCTTCGCCACTCGCCGGTGCCCATCGGGACGGTGCCGATTTATGAGGCGATCGCGCGGGTGAAGCGGGTGGAGGACCTGAACGCGGAAGTGATGCTCGAGGTGATCGAAGAGCAGGCCGCACAGGGCGTGGACTACATGACGATCCATGCCGGCGTGCTCATCCAGTATCTGCCGCTGATTTCCCAGCGCATTACCGGCATCGTGAGCCGCGGCGGCGCGATTCTGGCACAGTGGATGGCCTACAACCACAAGCAGAATTTCCTCTACGAGCGCTTCGACGACATCTGCAAGATCTTCAAGAAGTACGACGTCAGCTTTTCTCTGGGAGACGGCTTGCGTCCGGGCTGCGTCGCCGACGCCAGCGACGAAGCGCAGTTCGCGGAACTACGCACGCTGGGCGAGTTGACCAAGAAAGCCTGGGAGCACGATGTGCAGGTGATGATCGAAGGCCCCGGCCACATCCCGATGGACAAGATCAAGGAGCAGGTGGACAAGGAAGTCGAATATTGCTGGGAAGCGCCGTTTTATACGCTGGGGCCGCTGGTCACCGATATAGCTCCCGGCTACGACCACATCACATCGGCAATCGGCGCGGCCATGATCGGGTGGTACGGCGCGGCGATGCTGTGCTACGTCACGCCGAAAGAGCACCTCGGCCTGCCCAATGAGAAAGACGTGAAAGACGGCATCATCGCCTACAAGATCTCGGCGCACGCCGCCGACATTGCCCGCGGACGTCCCGGCGCGCGCGACCGCGACGACGCGCTCAGCTACGCCCGCTACAAGTTCGACTGGGAAAAGCAGTTTGCGTTGTCTTTGGATCCGGAGACCGCGCGCGCGATGCACGACGAAACTCTGCCCGACGACTACTACAAGGAAGCGGCTTTCTGCTCCATGTGCGGCCCGAAATTCTGCTCGATGAACTACTCGTCGAAAGTGGACGAGTACAACAAGCAGGTGCACGGCATCGAGAAGAAGGATTACTCGGAGCTGGTGGCGAGGCTGGTGACGTTGAAGTAGCAATGCCTGTGGCGCGGGCGCCCTCGCCCGCGAGGGGCTGGCATGAAAGTTCTCGACACAATCCTGGCAGTGCTCTTGGGCCTCTCGCCGATCATTGCGTTTACATTGTTGTTCAACTGGCTGCGGCGTTCGGCCAAAAGACTCCACCCTCGGGAGGACGGCAACACCCTCGAATTCTTTGTCGCTCCCGGAATGCGCATCCTGATCAACCTGGTCCTGCTCTCCCTCGGCGCTTTCACGATCCTGGTTCTGTCTCTGGGCGGGGACGGTTGGTACGCAGGATTCTTACCGCTCGGCGTGTTACTGGCCATCCTCCTGCTGAAACCCAGAGCGGTGGTCGTGGAACAGCACGGCATCCGGCAGCATCGTTGGATTCGAGGTGATCGCGAGATTGCTTGGAACGACATCGCATGGATGCGACGGGGGGTGAATAGCGGCACCACATACGTGAAGAGCAAGCAGGGCGGGCGTCCGGTTTTGTTCTCGCCGCTGCTAGCAGGTCAGTCGCGTTTCGAACGCGAAGTACGGTCCCATGCTCCGACTTGCGATGAGATAGACGAAGGGTAGCTCGGTCGTGATCCAGGCGGGCGACGCTTCCACCGGCCCCGTTTGGGGGCAGTATCGTCGAAGCGACAGCCAGAGCCAAGAAGCAATTCCTTAATGTCCGGCCGGACGCTGCGCTGCAAGCGTCGCCAATCTTCCACGGGCACCAACACTGCCTCCTCGACCCCGCGCCGGGTCACGACCTGTGGCCCCCGCCTTAGTGCGGCATCGAGGAATTCGCTGAAACGCGCCTTGGCCTGCTGCAGTTGCCAACTCTTCATGGCCGGTCAAATATGACTAGTCAGGTAACCAGTCAACTGGATAAACGACAGCGCGGTCGAGGGTACCCGCGCCACACAATCCTACTTCCCTTCCAGACTGATGTCCCCCACGCCTACGTGCGCCCGCAGTTCGTACTTGCCGTCGCCATGATACCTGAGCGTTTTGCCCAGCCAGCCCTTGGTTTCGCCGTAACTGTCGGCTGCATTCACGTCCCCGATGCTGGTGCTGGCATGCACGAGCCGATAGGTTGAATTTCCCTCCACGTGAATGTCGCCCACGCTCAGGTCGAGATCTTTGTCGCCTTCGACGCCTTCCACGGTCATGTCGCCGACCTTTTCGTGCACGTCGAGGTTGGTGTTGCGCGGGACTTCCAGCTCGACATCGAACTGCGTGTTCCCGCTGGAGGATGCGTGAAACTCGATGCTGGCATCGTTGCCACGGACGGCGAAATCCACGCTGGCATTCTTCACCTGGCTTTCATGCCGCGACTTGACCGTGTAGCGCAGATGAATCTTGTTGTCGGCGCAGCGCGTGATGTGCACGTCCCCGACACTGAGCCGCACATGCACCATGCCGCCGGCAACGAAGTCGCGCGCATCGGTGCGCGTCTCCTCGTAGTTCCAGTCGGACGCCATCGAGAAAGGCACCAGCAGCAGGCAAACCAGCAGGGCCCTGGGAAACGGAGTCGAGCGAAGAGATCGAGGCACGGATCACCTCCAAGGCGCAAGTGCGCCTGATTGTGTTACGCGAAGGGTGGCCCGGCGGTTCCCTGAAAAGTCAGCTTTGGGCTCTCCAGGCAGGGCCGGGGCCGGCTAGCCAGTCAGCCCTTGAAGTCCGCCACGCCATTCCACACCAGTTGGACGGCAATGGCCAGAATCAGGAAGCCGAAAATGCGGTTGATGGCGCCTATGGCGCTCGGCCCCAGCCGCCGGACCAACGGGCCTCCCATGCAGAGGAAGAGATAAACCGTCAGGGACACGGCCGCGATCCCGATCACCATGCCCATGTAGGCCGCGGCATTGTCCACGTGCGCCGCCAGCGCCATCACTACGCCGATCGCCCCCGGCCCCGAGAGCAACGGCATGGCCAGCGGGGTCAACGAAATGTCTTCTTTTGTGCTGGCCTCGTTGCTTTCCGCGGGAGTGATGCGGGCCGTCGAGGTCACCATGCTCCAGGCCGTGTTGGCGACGATCAGGCCGCCCGCGATCTTGAGCACCGGCAGAGAAATGCCGAAGAAGAACAGCACGAACCTGCCGAAGAAAAGAAACACCACGAGGATCCAGAAGACGTAGAACGATGTTTTCATTGCGGTGTTTCGCCGGTCCCTGGGCGTCCACGTCGACGTGAGGCCAAAGAATACCGGGATGCCGCCGAAGGGGTCGACGATAGGAAACAGCGCCAGAAATGTCGCCAAGGCCGAGGACGGCAGCGTGCGCAACAACTGTCCCAGGACGTGAGCGGAGGTCATGACGGTAGTGTAAGCCAGCGCTTTAGCGGTAGCTCTCCAGCACTTTCGCCGCGCGCTCCAGGGCTGCCGCCAGGACGGCAAGTTGCCGGCGAGCGCGGTCAGGGTCGCCCATGTCGAGAGCTTCGTTCACGCCAGGAATCACCACGGCGGCATACCCGGTGTACTCGCCGGGAGCGTAGATGGCGTGCTTGAACCACGGGCGGTGCGGCAATCCTTCGGGCACAAGCAGGGCGCGCTCGGTCTCGTGGAGAGCCTGATTCAGGCGCGCCGGGTCGCGCGGCGGGTTCTTCTGCTTGCTGAGAATCCTTGCCCCGGCTACCTCAAATCGGCGCGCGGCCGCAGTTACCGCGGAGAAGTCGAGG
>Ga0187846_10002254_pt1 | contig 10658 bp, 7 predicted proteins | sample TC_taG_FD_161473 | JGI IMG/M metagenome (GOLD analysis project Ga0187846, IMG submission 161473) | Biofilm microbial communities from the roof of an iron ore cave, State of Minas Gerais, Brazil - TC_06 Biofilm (v2) | ecosystem: Environmental > Terrestrial > Deep subsurface > Cave > Wall biofilm ... | reverse complement strand
CCGAAGAGCGCGACCGGAAAGATCTTGAAGCGCGTATTGCGCGACGCCGCCGCGAACCGCGCGTGACGCGGGACCCGGCACGGCGTCGAACCGGCCGGAGAACCTATCCAGAGCAGCCGCTACCGCCGCGCTGGAACTCAGCCCCGCAGCGCCGGCCGGCATGGGCCGCTTGCCCGGCGCCTCCCCCCGCCTTGAGGAACGCCGCCATCGTTGGCGCGCAACGCCGGCGTGGCGGGCGGACGCTGGAAGGGTGCGACGGCCCGACGCCGGGCGCGAGCGCCCCGCTGGGCGCCGGTGTGCCTAGCGCTTCTTGCTGGGATCGCGGTAGATGTCGCGGCCGTGGTCGGAGATGTCGCGGCGAAGCTGGCGGCGCTCCTCGGGCGTGAGATGCGCGGCGGCCCCTGACTGCTGCCCCGCCCCGCCGTTGCGCATGTCCCGGCCGGGGGGCGGTGCGGTTCGCGCCGGTCGCGGGAAGTCGGCGTGGCGCCCGGGCTGCTGGGCGTAGCCCGGCCACGCCACGGCAAGCAGGGCTCCAGCCAACGCGATGACCATCATCCGCTTCACCGATCCTCCGCCCAAAAGCATCTCCCTAGCGGGCATTGCTCACCGCCGCCGCGCCAGGGGTCCGGCTTGCCCCGTCCAAGCCTTGCTGCACGCCGTGGCGGAACGCTCCCCCCGCCACGGGTGGTGGCGCTGCCGACCGCGTCGCGGACGCCGCCCACGAACCTGGACTCTAGGGGCAGCGTGTAACCAGACTGTGTGCACGACTGCGGAGTTTGTAACAGGTTGTTGCGGCCCTCCCCGGAGCAACCCCGCGTTACGATTCGCTCCCCGCGGCCGGCGCGGCGCGCTTACCATACGCTCGCCATGGCAGAGCCGAAAACGAAGATCCTGGTCGTCGACGACGACCTTCGACTGCGGGACCTCCTCAACCGCTACCTCACCGAGCAGGGCTTCGTCGTCCGGGCCGTCGCCGACGCGCACGGGATGGACAAGCTGCTCGCGCACGAGCGCTTCGACCTCCTCGTGCTCGATCTCATGCTGCCGGGCGAGGACGGGCTCTCGGTCTGCCGCCGGCTGCGCGGCACGAAGAACGACATTCCGATGGTCATGCTCACCGCCAAGGGCGAGGACGTCGACCGGATCGTCGGCCTCGAGATGGGAGCGGATGACTATCTGCCGAAGCCGTTCAATCCGCGCGAGCTCGTCGCGCGCATCAACGCCGTGCTGCGCCGCCGCGCCGCGCCGCTGCCCCCGGGCTCGCCGTCGGCGGATACCGAATCGGTGGGCTTTGGCGGCATGACGGTCAACTTGGCGACCCGCACGCTCAGCAAGGACGGCGAGACGATTTCCCTCACCACCGGGGAGTTCGCCCTGCTCAAGGTGCTGGTTACCCATCCGCGGGTCCCCCTGTCGCGCGACAAACTGATGGAGCTCGCGCGTGGGCGCGAGTACGAAGTCTTCGACCGGGCGATCGACGTCCAGGTCTCGCGCCTGAGAAAGCTGATCGAGCCCGACCCCTCCAACCCCACCTTCATCCAGACCGTCTGGGGCTTCGGCTACGTCTTCGTCCCGGACGGGACGAAAGCGTGACGTTCTTCCCCCGCACCCTACTGTGGCGCACCTTCCTCTTGATCGCGGCGCTCATCTGCGCCTCGGTCGCGGCCTACTTCCAGATCTTTCGCCTCTACGACCGGGAGCCGCGGGCGCGGCAAATCGCGCAGATGGTCGCGAGCGTGGTGAATCTCACGCGCGCGGCGCTGGTCACCGCGCAGCCTGATCTGCGGCGCGAGCTGCTGGTCGAGCTCTCCGAGCGCGAGGGGATCCGCGTGTACCCGGCCGAACCCGACGATAAGGTGACCGCACCGCCGCCGGACCAGCGGCTCATCCAGCTCGTGACGGAGGAGATCCGCCGCCAGCTCGGTCCCGACACGCGGGTCGCGTTCGAGCGCGACGGCCTGCCGGCATTCTGGGTGAGCTTCCGCATCGACGAGGACGAGTACTGGGTCATGCTGCCACGCGAGCGCGTCGAGCGCCGGTTCGCGCTGCAGTGGCTGGGCTGGGCCTCGGCGGCGCTCGCGCTCGCGCTCGCCGGCGCCTATCTCATCGTCTTTCGCATCAAGCGACCGCTCGCAGCGCTCACCGGCGCGGCCGCAGATATCGGGCACGGCAAGATCCCGCCGCCGCTCGCCGAATCGGGGCCGGCCGAGATCGAGACGGTATCGCGCGCATTCAACCAGATGACGCGGGACCTCGCTCGCCTCGAGGACGACCGCGCGCTGATTCTCGCCGGCGTGTCGCACGACCTGCGCACGCCGCTCGCGCGGCTGCGGCTCGGGCTCGAGATGGCGGACGCCGACCCGCAGCTGAAGGGCGGGATGGCAGCCGACATCGACGAGATGGACCGGATCATCGGCCAATTCCTCGACTTCGCGCGCGCCGCGGGCGGCGAGCCGGTCGCGCCGCTCGACCTCGCGCTGCTCGCCCGCGAGGTGGCGAGCCGGTACCGCGAGACCGGCCACGCGCTGACCGAGGATATCCACCCGGTACCCGAGCTCCCCGCGCGCAAGCTCGCGCTGCGCCGGCTCATCTCCAACCTGCTCGACAACGCCTTTCGCTACGGCGAGCAGGACGTTGCGCTGCGCGTCGCGCCGGGGAACGACGGCGTGACGATCGAAGTGCTCGACCGCGGTCCCGGCATTCCGGCCGACGAAGTCGAGCGGCTGAAGCAGCCCTTCACGCGCCTCGAGACGGCGCGCAGCGGCAAGGGCGGCTCCGGGCTCGGCCTCGCGATCGTCGACCGCATCGCGCGCATGCACGCCGGCACGTTCGACTTGCTGCCGCGCGAGGGGCGCGGGCTGATCGCCCGCGTCGTCCTCCCCGCGCGTCAGCCCCAGCGCGCCTGAACCGAGTAGTCGCTCCCGGTGGGCCCGAGTGCCGAGCGCACGAGCGCGAACTCGCGCACCGACCAGCGGATCGGCTCGAACCGGGGCGGGGTGAATCCGAGACGCGCCTTGCGGATCAGCGTGATGTGCGGCACGAACGGCTTCGGATCGAAGTGGACTGCCGCCTCGGCCAGCGCTCCCCGTAGGTCTGCGACCAACTCATCGAGCGCGGGCGCGATGCTGCTCGCACCGGCCCACACGATCCGGTTCGCGCGCCAGAACCCGACCTCATCGAGCGCGCACACGAACGGCGCGGTCCGGATGCCCGCTGCCGCGGCCTCGATCACCGGCACCCGCGCGGCATCGGTCGCCCCGAGAAAAGCGAGCGTGAGGTGAAGCGTCTCGGCCCGCGTGGCGCGTCCGCCGGTCAATGGCTGGATCGTGCGCGACCAGCTCGCGAGCGCCGCGCGCGTGGCCGCATCCGGCCACAGCGCGAAGAAGAGCCGGAGCGGCGGCGGCGCGGCGACGGGCTGCTCGCGGGGTGCCACGCTTAGGGCGCGTTCTCGAGCAAGACCACGGCCTCGGCGGCGATACCTTCGCCGCGGCCGGCGAAGCCGAGGCGCTCGGTGGTCTTCGCCTTCACGCTCACTTGGTCGCCGCGCACCCCGAGATCGGCGGCGATGTTGGCGATCATCTGCGGGATGTGCGGCGCCATGCGCGGCGCCTGCGCCACGATCGTCGCGTCGACGTTCGCGACCCGGTAGCCCGCCGCGCGCACGCGGTTCATCGCCTCGCGCAGCAGGCGCCCGCTCGCCACCCCCCGGTAGACCGGGTCGGTGTCCGGGAAATGCTGGCCGATATCGCCGAGCGCAGCGGCGCCGAGCAACGCATCGGCGATTGCGTGCAGCAGCACGTCGGCATCGGAGTGGCCGGCGAGCCCCCGTTCAAACGCGATCTCCACCCCGCCGAGAATGAGCTTGCGGCCCGCGACCAGCGCGTGCACGTCGAAACCGTGTCCGATTCTCATGCGCGCGAGTGCTCGAGCAGCGCCGCCGCGATCGCGACGTCGCCGGGATAGGTCACCTTGAGGTTGCGCGCGCTGCCGAGAACGAGCTTCGGGCGGAGGCCCAACCGCTCCACCGCGGCGGCGTCGTCGGTCACTTCAGCGGTCGCGCCGAGCGCGCGCGCGAGCGTGCCGTGGCGGAACATCTGCGGCGTCTGGGCGAGCCACAGGCCCGCGCGCGGCTCGGTGCCCGCGATTCGGTCCGCGCCGTCGGCGCGCTTCAGCGTATCGGCGAGCGGCAGCGCGAGGATGCCGCCCGCGTCGTCGTCGCCCACCGCTTCGAGGAGCCGCGCGACGTCGCCGCGGGTGAGGCACGGCCGCGCCGCGTCGTGCACCAGCACCCAATCCTCGGGGTCGACGACGTTCGCCATCGCATCCAATCCGTTGAGCACGCTCTCGTGCCGCGACGCCCCACCGCACCAAAGCGGGGCGATCCGGTCGCCGAACTCGCTCCAGTCGTAGCCCGAGTAGTGCCGGTCCGCCGGCGCGAGCACCACGAAGGCGAGATCGATCGCCGGGTGCGCGAGCAGCGCGCGCACCGCGTGGGCGAGCATCGGCTGGCCGTTTAGCGCGACGTACTGCTTGGGCATGCCATCGCCGAACCGGGCGCCCCGCCCGGCAGCCGGGATCAAGCCAACCAGACGTGCCGGCATGGGGATTGTGCTGGAACGCTCATCGCAGCCCGTATAATACTGGGCCGCCGCGTTCGGGCGGCCGCCTCTCGCGAGGCACTGCTCGAACGCGGCAACGCATTTGTGATGCGGCGCTGCTGCAGGGGGCGCCGCGCCCGTATTTCGATCGGCGATGCTCACCTCCGCCCCGGCGGCGACCAGACTGCGCTTCGGCAAGCTCCACGGCTCGGCCGGCGCGCTCGCGCTCGCGGGTCTCGCGCGCGTGCATCGCCCGCTCGGGATCGTCTGCGCCTCGGCCCTGGAGGCGCAGCGGCTGGGCGAGGAAATCGCCTGGTTCGCGCCCGAGCTCCGCGCGAGCCTGTTCCCCGACTGGGAGACGCTGCCCTACGACAGCTTCTCGCCGCACCACGACCTCATCTCGGAGCGGCTCGAAACCCTCTACCGGATCACGACCGGCGAGTGCGACGTCGTGATCGTGCCCGCCGCCACCGCGCTCTACCGCCTGCCGCCGCCGTCGTACCTCGCGGCGTACACGTTCTTCATCCAGCAGGGCGCGCGCCTCGACGCGGTGCGCCTGCGCGCGCAGCTCGCGATCGCGGGCTACAGCCACGTGACCCAGGTGGTGGCCCCCGGCGAGTACTGCGTCCGCGGCGGGCTGATCGATCTCTTCCCCATGGGGAGCGCCCTGCCCTACCGCATCGACCTGGCCGACGACCAGATCGAATCGATCCGGACCTTCGACATCGATACCCAGCGCACCGTGTACAAGGTAGCCGAGATTCGCCTGCTGCCGGCGCGCGAGTTCCCGCTCGATGAACCCGCCCGCACGCGGTTTCGCGCCCGCTTCCGCGAGAGCTTCGAGGGCGATGCGTCGAAGAGCCCGGTGTACCGCGACATCTCGAACGGCGTCGCGCCGCCCGGGGTGGAGTATTACTTGCCGCTGTTCTTCGACCGGACTGGGACCATCCTCGAGTACCTGCCGGCGCAGACGACGCTCGTCCTGCAGCACGACGTGCACGGGGCGATCGACGAGTTCTGGCACGAAGCCCGGTCGCGCTTCAAGCTGCTCGCGGGCGATCGCACGCGGCCGCTCCTCCCGCCGGAAGGGCTGTTCCTGACGGCGGAGCAATTCTTCGTCGCGGCGCAGCCCTTCGAACGCGTCGACCTCCACGCGCCCGCGCTCGCCCGCGATGACAGCGACCGCCTGGCGGCTTGGCCGCTGCCCGCGGTCGCGGTCGATCGCCGCGCCGCCGATCCGCTGCACGCGCTCAAGGGCTTCCTCGACGCGCGGCGCGAGCGCGTGCTGCTGCTCGCCGAATCCCCCGGTCGGCGCGAGACGATGACCGAGTACCTCGCGCAGTACGGCCTGCAGCCGGTACCGTGCGCGAGCTTCGCCGAATTCCTTGCCGGCCAGGAGCGGCTCATGCTCAGCGTGGGCCCGCTCGGGGCCGGTTTTATCGTCGCGGCCGAGATCGGCGAGGGCTGGGCGAGCCTTGGGCTACCGTCGGGCTTCGCCGTCGTCACTGAGGCCGAGCTCTACGCCGGCACCGCGCGCGCCCGGGGCCACCGCGACCAGGCGCGCCGCAGCTCAATCGAGGGGATGCTGCGCGATCTCTCGGAGCTCTCGGTGGGCGACCCGGTCGTGCACGAGCACCACGGGATCGGCCGCTACCGCGGCCTGGTGAATCTCGACCTCGGCGACGGCGCGACCGAATTTCTGCAGCTCGAATATGCCAGCGCGGACAAGCTCTACGTGCCGGTGGCGCAGTTGCACACGATCGGTCGGTACTCGGGCGGCCCGCCGGAGCAGGCCCCGTTGCACCGCCTCGGCGGGGCCGATTGGGAGAAGGCGAAGCGCAAGGCGGCGGCGCAGGTGCGCGACACCGCCGCCGAGCTGCTTGCGCTCTACGCTCAGCGCGCCGCGCGCGAGGGCCGCACGTTCACGGTGACGCCGCACGACCTCGACGCGTTCGCCGAAGGCTTCGGCTTCGAAGAGACGCCCGACCAGGCGGCGGCGATCGAGGCGGTCCTGTTCGACATGCGCACCGGGAAGCCGATGGACCGCCTGGTCTGCGGCGACGTGGGCTTCGGCAAGACCGAGGTCGCCCTGCGCGCGGCGTTCGTCGCCGTCGCCGACGGACAGCAGGTCGCGGTGCTCACGCCGACCACGCTCCTCGCCGAGCAGCACTTCAACACCTTCTCCGACCGGTTCGCCGACTGGCCGATCCGGCTCGCCGAGCTGTCGCGCTTCAGGAGCGGCAAAGAGCAGGCGGGAACGCTGCAAGCGCTCGCCGAGGGCCGGATCGACATCGTCATCGGCACCCACAAGCTCCTGTCGCGCGAGCTCCGGTTCGCGCGGCTCGGGCTCGTGATCGTCGACGAGGAGCATCGCTTCGGCGTGCGCCAGAAAGAGCGGCTCAAGCAGCTCCGCGCGGAGGTCGACGCGCTGACGCTCACCGCGACGCCGATCCCGCGCACGCTCGCGATGTCGCTCGAGGGGCTGCGCGATTTGTCCGTGATCGCGACCGCGCCGGCGCGCCGGCTCGCGATCAAGACGTTCGTCACGCCCTACTCGAGCGGCATCATCCGCGAAGCGTGCCTGCGCGAGTTGAAGCGCGGCGGCCAGATCTACTTCCTGCACAACGAAGTGGAGTCGATCGACGCGCAGGCCGAGCGGCTGGCGGGGCTTGTCCCCGAGGCCCGGATCGTGGTCGCGCACGGCCAGCTGCGCGAGCGCGAGCTGGAGCGGGTGATGCGCGAGTTCCTGCAGCAGCGGGCCAACCTGCTGGTGTGCTCGACGATCATCGAGACCGGCATCGACATTCCGACCGCGAACACCATCGTCATCAGCCGCGCGGACCGGTTCGGCCTCGCGCAGTTGCACCAGCTCCGCGGCCGCGTCGGGCGCTCGCATCACCAGGCCTATGCCTATCTCCTCACCCCGCCCGAGGAGGCGCTCACCCCGAACGCGAAGAAGCGGCTGGAGGCGATCCAGATGATGGAGGAGCTCGGCTCCGGGTTCTACCTCGCGCTGCAGGACCTCGAGATCCGCGGCGCGGGCGAGGTGCTCGGCGAGCAGCAGAGCGGGCAGATGCAGGAGGTCGGCTTCAACCTCTACAACGACATGCTCGCGCATGCGGTGCGCAGCCTCAAGGCGGGCCGCGAACCCGACCTCACCCAGCCGCTAGGCATTGCGACCGAGATCAACCTGCATGTTCCGGCGCTGCTACCCGCCGACTACTGCGCGGACGTGCACGAGCGCCTGGTGCTCTACAAACGGCTCGCCAACTGCGACTCCGAGGAGGCGCTCACGCTCATGTACGAGGAGCTCGTTGACCGCTTCGGACCCCTGCCCGCGCCCGCCCTCGCGCTGGTCGAGAGCCATCGGCTGCGCCTGCTCGGCCAGCCACTCGGCATCTCCCGGATCGACGCGACCGGCGAGCACGTCCAGATTCAGTTCGGCGCGCATCCGGCGGTCGATCCAGCGCGAGTGATCGACCTGGTGCAGAGAAATCGCGGCTGGAAGCTCGCCGGCCCGACCAAGCTGCGCATCGCGGCCTCGTCGACGACGCTCAAGGAGCGCGCTCACGCCGCCCGCCAGGTGATCGAGCTCCTGGCCGGGTCCCAGCCGGTCCGGCGCGCTGGAGTCTAGGCGCGCGCTGGTGCGACGGGTGCGGGCGGAGCCGTGCGGATTGCGGTGGGAGGTCGCGCCGATGATCGGGTAGGCGCGGTCGTGCCTAGCGTGCCGGTGGCAGCCGGGACACCGCAAACGCTAGATCGCACCGCCCGGTGTTCGCTTCGGGTCGAACGGGTTGTTCTGGGCCAGCCACTGGCGAGCCTGTACTTTTAGCGGCTCGGGCAGGCCGGCAATCCGCTCGGCATTGGGATCGAGGTGCAGGGCGAGGCCGAGCGCGCGGATACGCTCCGCCTCGTTGTTCGAGTACTTCGCCTCGAATGCGTAGGCCCACGCGATCATCGGCTGAATCCGCTGATGCACTTTCGCCCAGGCGAGCGCGAGGTCGATGTAGCGGCGGTCGCCGGTCGCCTCGAATAGCCATTCGCACGCCTCGGTCCATTGGTACTCGGTCGGAATAGGACGCTTGTCCGTGAACGGGCGGCTGTCGAACGCACGCTTCAGGTCCGACAGCGCCTCGTTGGCGTCGCGCTTCACGCCGGCGAAGAAGGCGCGGGCAAGGAAGATGTCGAACGCCGCCTGCTGGCCGGTCGGGTTGAGCGCGCGTACGAAGGCCTCTAGTCCCAGCTTGTCGCCGGAGCGCGCGGCGGCCCAGCTAAAGTACGGCAGCGCGTAGGCATCGACCTCGCCGAACGGCGACCCCTCGATCGGGTAATACGTGGCCATTCGGTCGAACTTCTCTACCGCCGCCGCGTAGTTCCCGTGACGGAGCGGCACGTACGCTTCTGCGAACAGCACGAACGGCGACTCCACTGCCTCCGTGCCGGCGAAAGGCGGTCGCTGGTTCGCCCGGAACCCGGAGCGCTGGATGATCGCGAGTCCGTCGGCAAGCGGGTGTGGCATCGACACCGCTCCGCCGCCCGGCTCGGTCATCGCCACCGGCTTGCCCTCGATCGCCCGCATGGTGTCCACCAAGTCAGTTGCCGGCATGCGGTCGACGCTCGACTGCATCAGGGCGAGCCGCAGCGCCTGGCGGTCGCGATTGAACGTAGACGCCTTATAGGGCTCCGAAAGGAGCCACTGCTTCACGGCTGGCCACCGGTGCTGATCGACACGGTGCCCGACATCCGCCGCAAGCCAGACCTGTGGGTTGGGCATCTTATCGTGCAGCTGCGCGAACGCGGCCCAGGCTTCGTGCCGGAAGTCGAAGGCAAACAGCCATGCGAGATAGTCGCGGAAGGCGTATGGGTCGGTGTAGCGCTGCCCGCGAAGCAGCGACAACTCGGCGGCAGTCCGAAAGTCACCGTCCAGAAGCGCGAGCCGCGCTGCGCTCGCGATCGAGGCGGCCGAACCGGTGCGGAGATTCGCCGCGATCCGGTAGAGCGGGCGCGTCTCGTCCAAATGCCCGCGCCAGAAGAACAAGCTCCCCGCCTCGTAGGCGTAATTGCTGAGGGCCACACCGTTGTACTCGCTACCCTCCTTGAACCCTGGAAACCGCATGAACGCCTTCCGCGCGGTTTCGTAGTCCCCTCGTTCCCGTATGTAGTCGGTCCCGAGTTGGAGGTAGTTGGACCAGAGGTCCGGGCGTTCACGACTGGCGCTTTCCAGTTGGGCGAACTTGTCATCGCCCGGCAGCGGTCCGCGCGCTGCAGCGAGCGCGCTCATTCGACCGGGATGACCATGGAACCGTGACTTGGCGACATCGCCGCGTTGCAGGTCCGCGCCGCCTGCATTGGCCCACTGCGCGAGCTCGGTGACCACATTGATCTCCGTGACTGCAGCGTCGGCGCGGGCGCGCAGCATCCGCGCCAGCTCGTCCTTGGTCGGCGCCGACCCCAAAATCCGGTCGCCGCCATGTAGAAACCAGTAGCTGCGCACGGGGAGATCGAAGAAGTAGGCCTCCAAGAACGGCATCGAGTCGAGCGAGGGGACGCCAAGGATCGTTAGCGCCTGGAGCGCGGTTCGACTCGCCCCCTGCTCCAGCCACGCCACGGTCGCCGCTGCCGAGCGGAGGCCTGCAGCGTCGACACCCTGTTGTTGTGCCTGTGCTTGGCGGGATTTTTTGAGGAGCACTTGCGCCTCTGCGAGGAGCAGGTCCGGCTGACCATCGAACTCCGGTTTGAGCGCGCGGAGCTCGGCGAGCGCGTCGTCATAGAGCGCTTGCAGAATCCCGCGTCGGTGTACGCTGCGGTATAGATTGGCGAGCAGTACCGCCTCGATCAGGTCGGCGTAGGCGTTGCGCGCGCATGGTACGCTCTCGTCCAGGCATCGGTGCAACGCTCGATCCTCCTTGCGGAATCGTTGCAGATGTTCGAGCATGCCCTTGGCGAGGGTCGGCGTGTCCGGCGTGCGCCCGATCACCTGCAGGCCGCGCATCTGGTCAGTCATCGACATGCCGGATACGGGAAGATCGCGATCGAGTAGCTGTCCCGACGCCGCTAGGC
>Ga0187846_10002253_pt1 | contig 10658 bp, 6 predicted proteins | sample TC_taG_FD_161473 | JGI IMG/M metagenome (GOLD analysis project Ga0187846, IMG submission 161473) | Biofilm microbial communities from the roof of an iron ore cave, State of Minas Gerais, Brazil - TC_06 Biofilm (v2) | ecosystem: Environmental > Terrestrial > Deep subsurface > Cave > Wall biofilm ... | reverse complement strand
AACGGCATACGTGCGCCCCACGACAGCCATCGATCCCTTGTCGAAGTACTTAAATGGCTTTTGATGTTGCTTACCAGCAACGCGGTCGGCGATCACTGCGGCCGCATAGTCGCCCCCTTGTATTGCCGGTTGCGCCACACCAGGCAGCGGTTTGCCATCTTGCATGACGCACGCGGTATCCCCGATCACAAAAATGTTGGGATGACCTGGAACCGTCAGGTCGCTTTGCACTTTGACCCGTCCACCACGATCAACCTCGGCCCCAAGCCATGTGCCAGCTGGAGAGGCCTGCACGCCGGCCAACCAGAAGGCGTTATCCGTCTCGATGTACTCTTCCCCCACCTGCACCCCATGCTTATCCAACTCCGTGACATGCACACCCGTGATGACATGGACACCTAGCTCTTTCAGCTTCTTCTCTACTTTCGCTGTGAGCTCAGGGCGAAACATAGGTAAAACTCTTGGCGCTCCCTGCACGAGGATAAGACTGGCATCTCCCGGTCCGATCCGTTGGAAGTTGCCCGTCAAGATATGATTGATATGCGTCGCAGAAGCTGCTGCAAGTTCAACTCCCGTTGGGCCACCTCCTACAAACACGAAGGTGAGCAACCGTTTGCGCTTTTTCTCGTCAGGCTCTTTTTCGGCTTCCTCAAATGCGCCCAGGATGGTCTGCTGCACCTCCAGCCCATCCGCCAGAGTCTTCATGCCAGGCAAGTTGCTTTCCCACTCCGGGTGACCGAAGTAATTGCTTGAAGCTCCGGTGGCCAGGATCAGATAATCGTAATGGAGAGGCGGCAGGCTTTGCATGAACACAAGTTGTTGTTGCGTATCCACACCGGTTACCTCTTCCAACAGCACAGTCGTATTCTTTTTGTGCTTATGCAGTGTATCGCGAATCGGAGCTGCAATATCTGCAGGAGCGAGACCCGAGGTGGCGACCTGGTAAAGCATCGGTTGAAAGAGATGATAGTTATTGCGGTCGATCAACGTCACCTGGACGGGCTGCTTGCCCAGCTTTTTCGCAGCTGAAAGACCGCCGAAGCCCCCCCCCACAATGACGACATGTGGCACAGTCGCAGGAGCGTTCTGCCTTTGCCCGGTCATTGGTGGCGTCCCGGGCTGAGTCGAATCTGTGTCTGTCATGGGAGGGTGATCCTTTTCCTTCCCGCGTATTGATATATATAGTCTCTCGCTAGACAGTGCCCGGCTGCATCCTGTCTCCCGTCGCCGATGTATCAACTCTCCCCCGTCCAAAGGCATCGATGCGGCCCCAACGTCCTGGAATGTCGAGCAGTTCAAGCTGTCCCAGTTCTATGGGTATGGCAGGATCAACAAGAAGGTTCTCGCCAATCGGCTCCAGGCCCAGAATCGCGCGCAGCAGCAAAAGTGGCGCCCCGCTGGCCCAGGCTTGCGGGCTACATGCGGTTGGGTATTCCACCGGAAACTCAGTTAAATCACGGCGATAGCCGGCGAACGCCTCAGGCAGGCGGCCCCTGAAGTAGGTGGCTGCCTCGAGCATGTGCATCGCGACTCGTGCTGCCTCCTCACGATAGCCGTAGCGTCTTAATCCCATCGCAATGAACGAGTTATCGTGCGGCCAGACCGTGCCAACATGATAGCCAATCGGGTTATAGCCGCCCTCGCCTTCCGCCATGGTACGCACGCCCCAACCAGAATAGAGCCGTGGGCCCATCAGGTGGCGCACAACAGCCTCCGCCTTGTCCTCGTCAACGATACCGCTCCAGAGCAGGTGCCCGATGTTAGACGTCAGCGAGTCGACCTTGCGCCCGTCGCCATCAATGGCGAGCGCGAAGAACTCACGATCTTCGAGCCAGTAGTCCTGGTTGAACCTCCGCTTCAGTTCGGCCGCTTCCTTCTCCAACCGCTCTGCCAGCGCAGGGTCGTTCCAGAACGTACGAGCAAGTCGTGCGCAGCGCCTCTTTGCGTCGTAGACGTAACCCTGGATCTCGCACGTCGCCCGCGGCAGGCGTGAGTTCGTGCCGTCGGCAAACAGGATCGAGTTCCAGGAATCCTTCCAGCACTGGTTCTCCAGCCCCGTCTCCTTGTTGCGGCGGCTGTACTCGACGTAGCCATCGCCATTGCGGTCCCCGTATTTGTCGATCCAGGTGAGCGCAGCCCTGGCTTCCAGCTCAAGCTGCCGGACAAGCTCAGCATTACCAGTCCAGCGCTCGACCTCGTCGAGCAAGATGAGGAAGAACGGCGTGACGTCGCAAGCTCCATAGTACGGTGAGTGCGGGCGTTCCTCGAACGCGGTCATCTCGCCGAAGCGCACCTCGTGCATGATCTTGCCAGGCTCCTCGTCGCGGAAATCGTCGATCCTTGTCCCTTGTCGTTGCGCCAGGGCCTCTAGCGATGCTATAGCTAGCTCGGAGGCGAAAGGGAGTGCCTGGTAGCTCGTGATCATGCTGTCCCTGCCGAAGATGGTCATGAACCATGGTAAACCAGCGGCAGGGATCGCCTGGCCTGAGAGCGTCAAAGGATAAAAGCGCAGGGCCGCCAGGTCAACAAGACTTCGCGTGTAGGTCACCTGGAGAGACGGCCACTCACACGAAAGTCGTGGGACCTCTTTACTCAACTTCTCCAGGCTCCTTTTCACGTTAGACGTCGCTCGTTGATCCCACTGCATGTTCTTCGTCTCCTGGGGATTCCCGGCGAACCAGCCTAACCGGATTACTACATCTAGACTGGTAGTCCATTGGCCGTGAGGCTCAATATGCACTGCGAAACTCAAGCCGTGCTCGTCGATGTCGGCTTTAGCACTGGCAGTAATCAGGGTCTCATGTACGAACTTTTCACGACGATAGCCGAGCACCAGGCCATCGCTTTCGATCCGGTGGTAGAATTCGCCTTTCTTGGTCAGTTTATCCTTGACCTCGAACAGATCAGCAAAGTCAGCAGCCGCCTCAATGCGCACCTTGAGATCAACCGCTTTGTCTTTGTGATTGAGGATGGTTAAATCCTCGTGGAAGCCGTTTCCGATTTCTCGTTTGCGAATGATCGACTGGTCAGCATCGACATAGATGGTGCCGGTTCCCGGAACGAGGAAGAACCGCACAGAGAAGTAATCGAGGTCATCCGTAGACAGGACGTTCGGACGCAGCCCGTCCACCGTCAGCAGCCAGCGTGAAAGAAAACGTGTATCCCACGCAAACAGTCCCAGCGCCTCAGTTGGTGAGGCATCGATGTCTCCGCGCAAGTCACTGACAACGAAATTGTTTCCCTCCAGGACACTCACCGTTGTTTTCTCACCCATGGTCTTCTCCTTTATCCCTGTTTCGCGCCGGACAGGCTCTCATCGGGAAAGAGCCGCTGGAACATCTGCGCCAGGCCGGGATTACCTGCGAATTTCATCTTCCCTTGCATGAACAGTGTGACGGGATTCTGCTTTCCCACCGCCATGCGCTCGAAGTCTTCTCTGTTGCACGCAGCCACGCAGTCTGCTCCAGCAGTATCCCTGCTCACCGTCACCGATCCTTTGTCCACGATCACATACCAGTTTCCCGCATCTTCGATATCCCAACGGATCGTTCCAGTAACACTATGCAGCAGTGGTTCGTAGCCACGTTTGGCCAGTCCCTCAAAGAAAGCTTGAGTTGTATCACTCATAGGTCCTCCTCATATCGTCTTGTTACAACTACTGTTTAAGTGTACTTGCCTGGGAACGATTATGCACCCTTAAAATACACTGTTTTTGTGTGCTATGTGAGAGGCGAAGACGCCGGGTTCACATAGTGTATTTGTACCATGCACTACATCAACAGCCAGCAGCGTAGTACCTCCGCCACGCTCCAGGCCTGCGCAAAACATCCCGCTGGCGTGAAAGGAGCTTCCGGTTCTGCTACTTCACTGATTGTACCCAGGCAGGCATCCCACAGATGCCGCACGAGTGGCTGGAGGATAGAGCGTACAGCTGCGCGGTCATCGTATAGAGAGAGATGAGCATCAACGTACGGACCGATCAGCCACGGCCAGATTGTTCCCCGGTGATACGCACCATCACGCTGTTGCTGGTTCCCGCTATAGTGCTTGCAGTACGATGGATCCTCAGGACTGAGCGAGCGTAACCCCAGAGGGGTCAGTAAGGTTTCTGTTACCTTCTGCAGTATACTCCGCATCTGTTCCTCGCTAAGCAGCGAGGGGGTCAGCGATAAGGCGAACAACTGATTGGGACGCAGTGAGGCATCGTTCTGACCCGTAACTCCCTCAACATCGACCACATCGTAGAGATACCCTCCTGCTTCATACCAGAAGCTCCGGGTGAAGTGCTCGCGCACCTTTGAACGAAGTTGACCAAACCTTGTAGCGTCGAGAGAGAAGCGTCCCGCCCAGGATTCCATACAGGTAAGCGCATAGTACCAGAGCGCGTTCACCTCTACAGGCTTGCCATGACGAGGCGTGACCACCCAATTACCAACCTTAGCATCCATCCAGGTGAGTTGCACCCCCGGTGTACCTCCACGTAGCAAGCCATCAGCCGCATCGACTCCTATGCCATAGCTTGTGCCTTCAACATGCCTGTCAATAATGTAGCTGAGCGTCAGGAAGAGTTCATTGAGTAGCGACCAGTCTCCTGTTGTCTTCAAATAGCGATCAAGGGCATGAAACATCCAGAGAGTCGCATCGATGGTGTTGTACTCTGGCGCCTCTCCACTATCAGGGAAACGATTGGGAATGAGTCCAGCATGGGTATAGGAGGCAAATGCTTTGAGGAGGCCTCTCGCCTCGTTATACCTCCCTGTGCTGAGCAGCAATCCGGGCAGCGAAATCATGCTGTCCCGTCCCCAATCGGTGAACCAGGGATAGCCGGCAATGATCGTCTTACGATCAGAGGAGAGCTGCTCTTGCCCATTATCTGGCTGACCGTCATGCGTGTTTGCCGGGCGAGCGACGACAAATTGATCGGCGGCAAGTGCCAGCCGGGCAAATACCGGATCTTGCTGTGGCAGGGGATATTTTGATTGATTCGCCGTCGCCAGGAGGTGCCGGATACGCTGTTGGTGGCGCGTCCAGGCCTTCTCCACGGCCGCTTCATGTTGAGGGCTACCAAACTCAGCCTGCAATTGAGATTCAGCGCTGAGTACAATGGTCGCACGCTCCCCTGGATTCATCTGTATACGAAATGTGCCCGGCTGATACACGTCCTCTATATCAGGCAGTCCGCGCTCTGTCTCACGCCGGTGCTTCACTCCCCAGAACCAGTACCCTGCCAGGGTAAAATGGGCTAATGGCCCCAGGACAATGAGGTAGGCTGGGGCTCCCTCATACGCACGTATGCGGCAGCGATTTCCCTGGTCCTCTACCAGAAAATGCCAGTTGGCGTCTCCATAGGTGGCACTATGGTGATCGCGGTAGAGACAGAAAGGTGTGAGCGTAAGCGTCAGAGGCGCGTCATTGTACCCGCCAGGGGCATCTTTACCATCATAGGAATCGCGTAACGTGTATTGAACATAGGTTGTGTTCTGTCCATATTCCATCCAGATGCGCTTCTCGAGCGTAATGTTTTCGTCCAGTCGATAGCGAAAGCAAGGTACATCGGCCTCTAACGAAAACCTGTCGAGGTAGTTATATCCCTGCGGGTCTACAGTACCATCCCGGTACTCATTCACGCCCAGTTTCAGAACGCGCTTATCTGGTAGTTCAATCGTTTCGTCTACTTTGGTGATCAGGACGTCCCGTTCGACAGGAGGGCGCAGCGCTGCTACAAGCAGGCCGTGATAGCTGCGCGTTGTTGCCCCAACAATTGAGCCAGCAGCATATCCACCCAAACCATTGGTCACTAACCATTCGTGATCGAGTCCCGCTTGCACATTTTTGCAAATATCCGGGCCCACAGAGAGATTCCAGGCATTTGCGGAAGCGTGATCGGTTTCAACTGCAGGTTGCATCGTCATTTTTTGTGTAGCCGTGCGGAGATCCTTCCTTTCAAATTAAAGTACAGAGACCTGGCACGCGCTCTCTCCTTTCATAATCTCGGTAGCAACTATTCAGCCGGGAAAAATCATCTCCGCAATAAGAACCTTACATCCATCGTGTTAAGGAACTGTTAAACGACGGTAAAGTTCGATGTACAATATCTTGTGAAACACCAATCCTATGTCATTCCCTCTTTTAACTAATATACCTGCTTGAGAACAATTAGGCACCCTCAAAATGTGCTAACTTTGCCTACAGCAATAACCAAAAATTCATGATACAGATGGATCGCATAGTGTATTCACACTATCATGTCAATTGCCCGGCGAAGCAAAAATAGCTTGTTTTAAGGATGAAACCTGGAACATAACAAAGTACACTACAGGAGTGCAGAAGACGGAGTCCTTTGCCGCGCTGTGGAATGTCCCCACAAGCATCTTATTAATAAATCCTTAACACGATAGATGTAAAGTTCTTCCAGTGAAGGTAATTTCTCCACTGCTACATAGCTAAAAGCAAGGAAGGAGCAGACATGATGACGGATGCAGAACGAAATCGGCTTCAAGAAGCCCATGAAAACAGGCAGCCGTGGTATCGCTGGGGGCCCTATCTAAGCGAACGTCAATGGGGGACCGTCCGCGAGGATTATTCCCCTTATGGTAATGCATGGGATTTTTTCCCACATGATCACGCCCGCTCGCGCACCTATCGCTGGGGCGAAGATGGTTTAATGGGGATCAGCGACGATCGTGGCCTGCTATGTTTTGCCCTTGCCTTATGGAACGAGGCTGATCCAATTTTGAAGGAACGGCTCTTCGGCCTGACGAACTCTGAGGGCAACCACGGTGAGGATGTGAAGGAATACTACTTCTTTCTAGACAACACGCCGACCCATTCGTACATGAAAGCGTTGTATAAATATCCACAACCTGCCTACCCTTATACAGACCTGGTCGAAACAAATCGCCAACGCGGTAAAGAGGAACCCGAATACGAGCTGATCGATACCTGTGTGTTTGCGGAAGACCGCTATTTCGATGTCACCATGGAATATGCCAAAGTTGACCCGCTGGACATCTTGATTCGTGTGAGCGTCACTAATCGCGGGCCGGAAGGGGCACCACTCCACGTGCTTCCCACACTCTGGTTCCGTAACACCTGGGCTTGGGGTTACGACGACCGGCGGCCTATGCTTACCGCCGTTGTAGATGAAACAGGGCAAGCTAGAGGGGCGCAAGCGGTTCGCCTGGTGCATGCGGATCATCATGAACTGGGTGAATCCTGGCTGGCATGTGAGGGGACGCCCGAACTGCTCTTTACGGAGAACGAAACCAATAACGCACGGCTGTGGGGTGTCCCCAACCATACAACGTACGTGAAAGATGGCATTGACGAGACCATCGTCAACAAAGCCGAGGGCAAAGTCAATCCAGAGGGTGTGGGGACGAAGGTCGCGGCTCACTACAGTATGGTCATTGGGCCTGGCGCAACCGAGACGATCATGTTGCGCCTGTCAGCCAACCGGCAAAGCGCACCATTTGCCGCTGCTGCGGAGCACTTCACCACGCGCATTGGAGAAGCGGATGAGTTCTATCAGGCGATCAGTACAGCTCAGACGGATGATGAGCGCCTGGTCCAGCGACAGGCATTAGCCGGCCTGCTCTGGAGCAAGCAGTTCTTTTACTATGATGTGGATACCTGGCTGCGAGGTGATCCTGCCGGGCCACCCCCACCGCCACAGCGCAGCCGCAATAAAAGCTGGCGGCATTTGAGCAACTTCGATATTATCCTCATGCCCGATACATGGGAGTATCCCTGGTACGCAGCCTGGGATCTGGCTTTCCATTGCATTGCGATGGCGCTGGTCGATAGCGACTTTGCCAAGAACCAGTTGCTGTTGATGCTCCACGAGCGCTATATGCATCCCAGCGGCCAGTTGCCCGCCTACGAATGGGCCTTTAGCGACGTCAACCCTCCCGTACACGCCTGGGTCGCCTGGCGCATCTACATGCAGGAGAAGGAGCGCACTGGCAAAGACGATACCGCCTTCCTGGAGCGCATCTTCCAGAAATTGATGCTTAACTTCACCTGGTGGGTCAATCGCAAAGACGCGGAAGACAATAACATCTTCGAGGGTGGCTTCCTGGGTCTGGATAACATCGGCGTCTTCGACCGCAACACACCGCTGCCGCAAGGAGCGGTGCTCGAGCAGTCCGATGGCACCTCCTGGATGGCCATGTTCGCTGCGATCATGTTAGCGATGTCTTTGGAACTGGCGCGCACCACCCCGGTGTACTATGACATGGCGGCCAAGTTACTCGAGCACTACATCTACATCGTCGACGCCATCTACGGAGGAGGTCAAACCGGCCTGGGACTGTGGAATGAGGAGGACGGCTTTTTCTACGATAAGATAGTTGCTCCTGATGGCCGGCAGCTGACGATGAAGGTGCGCTCGCTGGTTGGACTGTTGCCTCTGCTGGCCATGGAGACGTTTCCAACGGACATCGCTGAATCCTTTCTTGATAAACATATGCGCTGGTTTGCGCAGAACCGTCCCTATATACAACGCCTGATTACGCGCTGGCAAGATACACGTAAGGCAGGCGAACTCAAAGATGTCGTACTGCTGGCAATAGTACGTGGATCCGATCTACACAGCGTGCTCAACTATATGCTTGACCCACAGGAATTCCTGAGTGATTACGGTATTAGAGGGATCAGCAAGTATCACGAGGCACATCCCTTCGTGCTGCAGACGGCGCGATATGGGAGCTTTACGATCAATTACCAGCCGGGTGAATCCACCACCGGAGACTTTGGTGGCAATTCCAACTGGCGCGGACCGATCTGGTTCCCCATCAATTTCCTGCTAGTGGAAGTACTGTACAAATACTATCGCTTCTACGGAAACGAGTTGCTGGTCGAATTCCCCACCGGCTCGGGCACAAAACTGACACTGGGGCAAGTAGCTGAGGAACTCTCACATCGTCTCACGAACATCTTTTTGCGCGACGAGCAGGGCCAGCGGGCTGTATTTGGCACCAATGTAACCTTCCAGGATGATCCGCACTGGCGTAATTACATCCCTTTCCACGAGTACTTCGACGGTGATAGCGGTCGCGGCGTCGGTGCCAGCCATCAGACAGGTTGGACGGCTGTGGTAGCGAATCTGCTCCAGCACCAAAAGTGAATATGACTGGCAGTAGCGTAAATAGTGTAAATACACTGCGTAATTTGACCATCTCGTTTTCTGGCCTGTACTGTAAACACTTAAAAATGGTGTGTTCTGAGGATGTGTTTCTATTACCAGGCGGGTATAATGGTAGCAACGGTATTTATACTTACTGTCAGCGCTGATTGTCCATACAAGCAGGACCAGGGAGCTGGTCTCGTTTTGGACCTGCACCCCACTGTGCCGGCAGTTGTAGAAATGCCCTTATCTCTGTCATCCTTGATTTTTGACAAGCGTACGAAGTACACCGTATGTTTTTGTCTCGCCTTACAGATTGAAACGAAAGGAGACAACATGGAAAGGCGAACGACACGAAAGGCCTGGGCTTTGCCTGCAGCCAGTGCAGGCAGCGATGGCTCGCTGCAGAGGAGGGAATTATGAGCAGTCAGGAAGTATCTCGCAATCAGCAACAGCGCTCGATTCTAGTCTCGCTCGAATCACTGGAGCTCACCCGCAGGAACTTCGATAATCCCGCTTTAGAGTGGCGGCGACTGTTCTCGGAGATCCTGGGAACCTTCTTGCTCGTGCTCGTGGGAGCCGGTGGAGGTGTCGTGAACGCGGTGAGCAGCGGGGCCATCAGCCGGGCAGCCGCGGTGACCGCGCCTGGCCTGATGGTGCTGGCAATTATCCTCTTCATGGGAGCGATCTCCGGTGCTCACCTTAATCCCGCGGTCAGCATTGCCTTTGCAGTTCGCGGCGACTTCCCGTGGCTGCGCGTACCCGGCTATATCATCGCCCAGTTGCTGGGATCAACTCTCGCTTGCCTGCTCTTGTGGGGGATATTCGGCAAGGTGGGTATGCTCGGTGCCACCGAACCGGGTCCAGGCGTCGCTGCCTGGCAGGCTTTGCTGATAGAGTTTTTACTGACCGCCGGCCTGGTGAGCACGATCCTGGGGACGGCCTCAAAAGCGCAAAACCTCGGGCCGATCTCGGCGTTCGGGGTGGGTGCGTACATCATCCTCGCCGGGCTGTGGTCGAGCCCGATCAGCGGGGCGTCGATGAATCCGGCGCGTTCATTCGGCCCGGATCTGGTGCTTCTCGACTTCTCCAACTACTGGCTGTACATCGTAGGTCCGATCGCCGGAGGGGCCGTCGCGGTCGGTATCGCCTACATCCTGCGTGGTCGTGGGACCGCCTTCGAGGCCGCTCAGGGGAGATTAGAGGCGGAAGTGAATCGGCCAGACGGGGGTGCATAGACCAGGTAGTTGTGGGCGAGGGCGAGCTATCGCTCGTCCCGCCCAGAATAGAAACCCGAGGAGGATGACTTGGGGTACAAAGAAGATTGTGATATTCTGCGTAAAGTAGCTTTCACTGAAGCAGAAAAGCATCGACTGCGTACATTACGCAGAAATCTTGCTGAAAAGGGTTGCTAACAGTTGCCAAATTTATGTAGCTATTGTATACTATTCTTATCTTTTTCAAGCCCTCGGTATCTAGTCAATCTTTGTACAAACGAATCAGAAAATACCCGCAAGAGAAGAGGAAGCTC
>Ga0187846_10002252_pt1 | contig 10660 bp, 11 predicted proteins | sample TC_taG_FD_161473 | JGI IMG/M metagenome (GOLD analysis project Ga0187846, IMG submission 161473) | Biofilm microbial communities from the roof of an iron ore cave, State of Minas Gerais, Brazil - TC_06 Biofilm (v2) | ecosystem: Environmental > Terrestrial > Deep subsurface > Cave > Wall biofilm... | reverse complement strand
TGCCGGTGGACTTCGCCATCTTCTGCCCGTCGGCGAGGAGATGCTGGGCATGCACCCAGTAATTCACAAATGGTTCGCCTGTAAATCCTTCGCTCTGTGCAATTTCATCTTCGTGATGGGGAAAGATATTGTCTACACCACCGGTGTGTAAATCGAAATGCTGCCCCAGATATTGCATAGACATGGCGCTACATTCGATATGCCAGCCGGGGAAGCCACGCCCCCAGGGGCTATCCCAGGCCATCTCGCGTCCGGGTTCAGCGACTTTCCACAGGGGGAAATCCTCTGGATTGCGTCGATCGGCAACTACTCCTTCGCGCACACCTGCTAACATGTTCTCGAGCTGGTTGCCGGAGAGCTTGCCGTAGCCGGGGAAGCGTTTGATATCAAAATAGACATTGCCGTTGATTTCATAGGCGATTTCCTTTGCCTGAAGACCCTGGATAATGGCTATCATCTGGGGAATGTGATCTGTAGCACGTGGGAAGATATGCGCCGGGAGGATATTGAGCCTGGCCTCATCCTGGTGGAATGCTTCGGTATAGAACTGAGCGATCTGCAACGATGTTTTACCTTCTTTGCGCGCCTGGGCAAGCACTTTGTCCTCACCGCGATCCACCATTTCCTGCCGCATGTGACCGACATCGGTAATATTTTTGACATGCAACACTGCAAAGCCGCGATATTCAAAGGCGCGCCGCAGCCAGTCGGCCATGGTAAACGTGCGCAGGTTGCCGATGTGAATATAGCGATAGACGGTAGGGCCACAGGAATACATTTTGATTTTTCCTGCTTCGCTGGGAATGATCTCTTCGATGTGCCGGGTGAGAGTGTCGTAAATCTTCATGTCACTATTGGACCTCGATAATGAAGTTTAACAAGCAACATCGCTTATACTTGTCACCCTGAGCGAAGCGAAGGGTCTCTCTCAATGCGCCGAGAGATGCTCAGCGGAGTTTACCCTTGAGCGAAGCTTGCCCTGAACGAAGCTTGCCCTGAGCGAAGCGAATGGGCGAAGGGCTCAGTATGACATTCCCGGTTGTGCGTGTTAAAACTCATTATACCTGCTTGCATTGCTATCTGAGCGAGCACCTGATGTAATAGAATACGCAAATGTCGGTATCGGGATTACTCGCCGATCGGACATTCCAAAGTAATATGGTACGAGCGAATATCAACGCTTGTCAAGGATAATCATCGCTATACAGCTATTTGGAGTTAAGACGTTCCGTGAGCGGATGTGAGAGCTGTCCTGGCTGTCATTCTGAGCGAAGCGAAGAATCTCTGCGTCCGCCGGGCTAGATTCTTCGCTTCGCTCAGAATGACAAGTCTTATCTCCAAATGTCTGATCGCTATGAGAGCATTCCTCATCGATTGCCGGTTTGCGGAAATCTCTGTCCTTCAAATATGGGGAGGGACAGGTAGACAGTCGATGATATATGGTATCTGGCTGCAAGATTAAAACCTTCACATCTTCGACACGTTTTTTGAAGACGTGGCGCTTCAGAAAGCACGTTATATCAAGGAAGCTTTGAACAGCAGGGATGGAGCCCCCTAATTTTACGGGGTGATGTATGCCTATTGAGATCAAAGTAGCTCCACCAAGCATCATTATCAGCCAGGGCCGCACGTTTATGGTCACGAACCAGCGTGGGGAGATCGAGCCGGCATGCGACGAGGGGGTCTACGCCATTGACACCCGCTTTATCAGCACCTATCGTCTCTACATCTGCCGCCAACCATGGAAACTCGTCAATTCCAGCCAGTTGAGTTTCTACGCTTCGCGTATTCACCTCACCAATCCCAGGATCGCAACCGAGGAGGGCGATCTGAACGAGCACACGATTAGCCTGACACTGGAACGTACCGTTGGCGAGGGTATTCACGAGGACTATTACGTTGTCAACTACGCGGGAAAGGAGATCAGGATCGTTTTAGAGCTGGCTCTGCGTTCAGATTTCGCGGATATCTTCGAGGTAAAAACGAAACGCTTTGTGCAGCGCGGAAGGGTGCAGAGCAGGTGGGACGAGAAGGAAAGTCAGCTTCGCACTACTTATACTGATAACGATTTTCCCGCGCTGTATCCAGGCGGGGCTAATATCCCGCAGGCCTGGGCGTCTGGCAGCATTTTTCAGATGTTACAGACGATACTCGGTATACGTGCTGACGCTCCACACAAACGCCTCTACGTCAACCCCACGCTTCCCGAGTGGCTGCCGGAACTGCAGATACAGCGGCTGGGGGTTGGTAACTGTGCGATTGACCTGCGCTTCTGGCGTGAAGCGGACCGCTCGCGCTGGGAGGTGAATAAGCTGACTGCTGTTGAAGGTAAGGCACAGGGAGATATGATTCAGGTGCTGGACGAGGTCCAGAGTAATGATCGAGTGCCATAGCAAACATTGGGAATGCCAGGGCGAAGGCTGTAAAGCTTGTCTGATTCCCGTCACGATCACTTGCTCGAACCTGCTGCCCTCGCCTTATGGAGTATGCCGTGTGCGAATGACACGCCTCATCCTATAGGGCTATCTCTGCGCGCCTGCGGCGCCCCCGATAAAGTAAGTCGTGTGGAACATGCGCGAAGCGCATGTTCCACACGACTTACTTCCAATTTTGCGCGGCGAAGCCGCGCGAGCATCCACCGGGAGAGGCGAAAACTCTTAGAATCAAATACGCTCTTAAAAAAGCCATTATGGGTTATCGCCTTCGACAGGGGCGGCGGGTGGTTGGTCGACAGGAACAGGAGTGGCAGGGGCCTGGCCGATGGGAGCAGGGGCAGCAGGCGCGCTAATACCACGCCAGGGCCGCACCACTCGTTCGCCAGAGACGTATATGCCATAGCCAAGGTAAGCAAAAAAGCCAAGTGCGAGGCCAAGACAGTACCAGCCGAATAGTACGTCGCTCCTGAACAAGGCGGTAACTGCTGCACCGCCTACGGCTGCAATAATTGTAGCAATGTCTGAGAGGACGGATGTACCCGCCGTCAACCGCAGTGTGCGGTATGATATCCAGCCAATCACGAGGCCAAAGAGTAGCGCGCCTAAACCAGAGATAAACATACGATCCTCCTAATAAGCTCAAGCAATAATCGAAAAGTATCTATAACAGATATTACTATATAAAGCGCATATGAGCTACAGGCTATGCAGAAACGTAGGACTTGTGGCTGAGTAGGATGAGCATGTAATACCTGCGAGAAGAGACAAAGCTACTGTATCATCTCTCTGACGATGCGCTGCACGCGGGCGCCCTCGGCACGGCCTTTCGTCTCTTTTGCTGCCAGGGGCATGACGCGCCTGAATTCATTGCCATTTTCGGCAATGAGCTTAGAGACGATGGCGCGGACTTCGTCGTCGCTAAGTTGCGAGCCCTGCAGGTAGGATTGCAGGATCTGCATTTCACGCTGCTCTTTTTCGACCAGGTCGCTGCGGCCACCCTGCTGATAGAAGGGGATAGCTTGACTGCGTTTTTTGATCTCTTGCTCCAGTACACGCAGGCAGTCGGCTTCGGTCAAAGGCTGCCCGTATTCGGGGTTTTTGCGGTCGGTACGCGCTACCTCCAGGTTGTGGATGGCGCCCAGCGTCATGCGCAGGGTGTCGAGTCGGACCTGGTCGCGCATGCGCTGGGCGTCCTGGATGTCTTTGCGAAGTGTTTGTTCTATAGGAAATTCCTGTCGTGACCCGGCCATGGTATTTTCTCCTTGGATAGTTATGCTAATGTTTCCATTCAGTATAGTTCCAAAAAATATAGCGTTTTATTGCACACGCCATATTTCCGTTGGATTTACACGGCAAGCCGTGCGGGCTGAACTACATAGGCCGCTATTCCCTTTGCAAATGCATCGGGTCTACGTTTACGCAAAATGTTGTATGCACCGTTCATATCAGCACATATCTTGCGTCCGTCTTTGGTGCGATAGAGACGGTTTCTCTTTCCTATCCGTTTTCCACTGAACACATGCACGGTTTCATCATTGGGTTTGTAGGTTGGAATGGGATCGAGATCCACAAAGCTGGCCTTGCTCGTGTAGCTCTCTTCGGTGACTTCCACCTGGATGCCTACCAGCGCTGCTTTGTACTGGATCATTTCAATGAAGCGCGCATGAGGAATGGAAACGAAGTTCTGATTGTTATGCCGCCCGTTATTCACCTCTTGTTTCCAATAGATGTTTTTGCCAATAATGACCGTCCCTATACCCTCTTTCACCAGGAAGTCTACAATGCGCTTGCTGGCTGTATGCAGATACTGGTTAATTTGCCTGTTCCGGGTGTTGGTAATGCGCTCCATCTGTTTGGTGACGCGCTCTCGGTCCTCTTTGGGCAGCTTCCTTTTCAGTTCTTTCAGGCGTTTATTGTACCACTGGTTCCACGCCTTGATCGGACGACCGTTAACCAGGCGAGGGATAAAGCCCTCTTGGTTTGATGCTATCGCCGCCAGATTCGTGACACCCAGATCGATCCCCACGCAGAAAGCGGGATCAACAGGAGCCTGAACGGGTTCTTTCGAGTAAATCACCTCGACCACATAATAGCTGTGGCGAGGGACAATGCGAACCTGATCTATTTTCTTGGGGTCTTGTTGTGTCTTGACCTCAATTGGAAGCATCGAGAGTTTGATGATCCCGCGCTTCAAGCCGTGCTTGCCCCGGCTAACCGTTTGGATCGTGTAGATGAGAAGATTGCGTCCCTCGGTTTTGTGCTTGTATTTCGGAAGTTTTGGATGTCCTAAGAACTTCGCCGGATTCTCTCGATAGGCTTCACACTGCTCAAAATAGCTGGCCCATGCCTCGTGAAGTTGCTTGAGCACCTGCTGCGAGACTTTGGCAGGCAGCACCTTGTATGCCTCATGCGACTGCATGCGCCGGTCCATCTCGTTGTAGTTGAGGTATTTTCCCTCATGGATAAAGGATTGCCGTATTTCGAACAAGGCAGCATTGTACAGATTCTTCGACTTGAAAGCAGCGGCATCAATCGCGGCGAAACGAGGATCATTCCGCTTGATCACGTGCTGTTCGGCCAGTTTCATGATGCCGCTCCTTTCGATAGGAGAGAATGAACAAGCCCGTTGCCCATTCTCTCCCCTGTAAAGGTCTTCTTCTACGCCTCTTGCAAGATGGTCATGGGCAAGGGTTCGGTCTCGGGCTCCTGCTCCTGGCTCCTCATGGCATGCTGCACTTCGTACTCGGCTAAAAAGAGGCGGTCTTCCTCCTGAATGCGTCCATGCTCCTCTTGCGTCATAGGGACACTTGCCCGCTCAGTTCGCCAAGCATGCAGCCAAGCGCAAAGTTGATTGTGCCTTGGGCGTCCATGTATTCATGGCTTTCAGTTGCCAGTTCATGAAGGCGTTGCATGAGATACGTATCAGTCAAACGGCGCTCGTCTTCGTCTGCTTCAGAGAAAAACCAGACACATCCGGAGCGATAGCCATGGGCAAGAGAGTGGTCACTCAATGTCACCAGGGTGGTCACATTGGGCCGGAGCTCGCCTGTCTGAGGGTCTAACAGGCCACCATGGATCATTCCCAGGAAAAAGCCAGGATTGGGGAACCAGGCGCTTTGCAGATCGTTCAAATGGCCGTTCTCAAGGAACCGGGTGATGTTGACGATCAGGTAACTGTCTGATTGGGGACCGCAGCCTTGCTCGTCGCCATATCGCGCCCACCATGCGCCACGCTGGTACTGCTCAGCAAACTCGGAATGCTGGATATCTAGAATAGGGGTCACATCATATTTTGTCTTTGCCATAGTTCAAGCGCTCCTTTTGCTTGACGAATGGCTCTCCTCCCGCTATGCTTGCGGTGTGGAGAGTCTAGATCTGGTTTTACGTTGCTAGTCTCTCTACGGGCCTACGCGGGAACGTAGGCCCCTCTTCTGCCCATACAGGCGGCACCCATCATTGAATGTTCAACCCCTCGATCTCAGATGGCTGGATTTCACGCCCATAGGCTCTACTTAGGGCATCAGCTATCGCTTTGGCTGATGAAGGGAGGATGGGATCACCATCCTCTGCCTTTTTGACCACTGGTGCAGATATGCCAGCTTCTTGCGCTAACCTCCTTTGTGTCCAACCTAAATTGATCCGATAAATCCTAAGAGTTGTCATATTCCTACACCATCCAATTAGCATCTGTGACTTCATGTTAACACAGATTTATACAGATTTCAAGGGATGTAATAAAATTATGAAGGAGTTACTTCACGAAATTTCTCTAAAGGGGATCATTCTGAGGGCAAGGTGACAGGTCTTTAGAACCAAAAATGGGCAATAAAACGCTATATTTTCAGTCACTAGTTTTGATACTACGCGAGGAAGGGAAAGTCACCCTCTCTCACAGGCTGCTTGCGCGGCTTCGCCGCACAAAAGATGGAGGATGGTGGAACAGGCGCTTCGCGCCTGTTCCACCATCCTCCATCAGGCGAGCGCCGCAGGCGCGAGCAAGCGAGCGTGATGGCAATCAGAATACTCCCAGATGTTTCACCAATGGGTCTGGTAAAACTACAGTTTAAGGTTTTGGTTCTCTTACACGTCTTAGAGGTAACTGATAGATAACCTTTAGTGTGTCTCCTTTGTATTTCATTGGGGGATAGCGATACATGTCTTTCAAGCAAAAGGAGCCTATCTGATGTTCTGGTCAGTGTCGATCTACAGGACTCCTGTACTATCTGCCGAGGACAAAGAGGAACCCGAGATAGTGAAACGAGCAATGACAGGAGACCATTCAGCCTTTGCTGAGCTGTTTCAGCACTATAATGGCAGCATTTGCAGGTACCTGACCCGCTTAGTGGGCAGTGAGGATGGGCACGATCTCGCCCAGGAAACGTTTTTCAAGGCCTGGCGAGAATTACCTGGCCTGCGCGATGTCAAGCTGTTCAAGTCCTGGCTTTACCGTATAGCCACCAACCTGGCATATGATCACAAACGACGACGCAAGAAGTATCAAACCTTGCTGCGGGCGTGGCTGATAGAGAACGACGCATCTGAGTGAGCGAGAGAGATCGATCCTGAAGAGATGGTAGCAGAAGCGGAGCACATCAACCAGGCACTGGCAGCTATGCCCTATAAGTTCCGGGTCAGCCTGATCTTGCAGCACATAGAAGGTTTCTCTCAACGTGAAATTGCCGAGATACTGAACATCGACGAAAAAAGCGTACCAACGTACACCAGCATTGGACGCAGAAGGTTTCGTGAGGCATACCAACGTATAGAAAACAAGCGTAAAGATGATCCTGGTAGTATTAGAAGAAGGAGATCAATCCAATGAAGGACTCAATAGTCACGCCATGCGCCGATTGGGCAGAATCACTTTTAGCGACAAACCTGGATGATCTCTCGCCTTCAGAACGTGAAACATTCGATAGCCATACGCAGTCATGCCCGGCATGCGCCGCTTTCCTGTCAGAGTATCACTTTGTAAATGAATTGCTGCACAAATTACCTCCCGTCGAGCCCCTGTCCAAGCTTCCGCAGCGACTAGAGGAATTCTGGGCGGAGCAAGATCGCATTGCAGCTGCTGGTAAAGTGGATACCAGGCGAAGACTTGCCGAGCGACTGCGAAAAGAGTATTCGCACTTGCGCCAGGTAACAACTAAGAAGTGGGTTGTGGGCGCCTTAGGAGTCACCCTGGCGATTGTCGCTACCATTGGAGTGGCGCGAGTCATAGGACGAAGGGCCTCGCGCGACGATGAAGCTTTGAATGCTGCGACACAGATCCTCCCTCTTGCTGGTCAAGGGGGAGGGTCTCCGCTTGTTGGCCTCGTGCAGTCGCAGCACGAGGGCTAGCAGCCTTGTCATGGAGCGGCTCTTCGGAGAAGTTAAACGCCGTTCACACAAAATGGCTGCGGCCATACGCCTCGAAGACAGTTGTTTACTGCTGTTCTATGCCGTCATTCGAGGTCTGAAATGTAATAAACTGATCATCGCAACGTCATCTGAAGCGGACCCACCCACCGGAAGCAATGGTTCCTGAAGTGCTCGGATGATGTGCTACAATCAAGTGGGGAGAGGAAAGGACGGAACTGCGCTGGAAAGGTGAGACAGCCAATGATTATCCGACATGATCGTTCTGATCGAGACAGCCTGGTCGATGAAGAGCAGTGGCCGGCTCTCACGAGTTTCTTTCGTGGACATGGGGGAGCATCTCTCATCGCTCCTACATGGTTACTTACCGCAGCCCATGTTGCTGAAAGCATCCCGACCGCAGTACGCTTGAGCGTCGAACTGGCGGGAAAACGCTATCGGATTGCGCGCACGCTTCTGCATCCAGCCTATGATCGTGAGTGGCGAGCAGGGGATGAAGACGATGGGAACACTACGGTCGATCTGGCCCTGGTTGAACTGGAAGCTCCCGTTGAGGATGTGCTTCCGTTTGACCTCTATGATCGTTCTGATGAACAAGGACAAGAGGTGTTCTTGCTGGGACGAGGCGAGTTTGGGAACGGAATACGGGGAGTTCGTGGCACTGACCGAGCATTGCGCCAAGTGACGAATAGCATTGATGAGGCCGATGACTATTGGCTGAAATTGCGTTTTGACGCACCACCAGACGGCACCTTCCTGGAAGGCGTCTGTGGACGGGGCGACAGTGGCGGACCGGCTTTCATCCAGGATCACCATCGTTTCCTACTTGCCGGGATCAGTTCCTGGCAAGAGACTGGAGGTGGTCGCCCCTTAGGACTCTATGGATGCATTGAGCATTATACCCGTGTCTCCTGTTTCATCGATTGGATACGATCCACTTGTGGACTCCAGTCGTGAGGTGAAGGAGAAACTCGTCACACTTTTGAATTTCTACAACACCCGTCTCCCCAGCAACAACTTGCCCCGCTTGACAACCGTCTCTTTACCTACTCGCCCGGAATCCGCAATTGTTCCAATCACCTCGCGTAAGGCTTCCTCGCTAACTGGAAGGCGCAGGCGCAGCACAAATTCTTTACCCGTACCTAATCCCAGCTTGCGCTGCCAGAATGAAGCATGGACCAGATTAACTTGTTCGCCGACATGCTCCATTAAGGCCGATACTTCCTGCCGGAAATCGCTATAGTGGACGGGACCCTTACTGAAGGCAAAAGTGACTTCCTGGCACGAGGTATCACGTGCGAGATCGGCTGTGAGGCTTTCCCCGACCTGGTAAACGAGGTTGTAAGTGCCAAAGGAGGTGCGCGCCACGTATTGGATGTGTTCGCCGTGGCTGCCTGTGTAGATGCCCATGCGATCACGCACGACATGCTCCATCACATCGTAATGTATCGAGCCACGAAAGAGCAGCCACGCTTCATGCATTACTCCCTGGCCGGGCCTGAAGCCAAGCGAGGCGAGGTATTCGCGGCCATCGGCAAATCTCCTGGCGAGATCCGGGTCGGCAGGCGTCTCCTCGCTAAAGGTCTCTTCGGCAGAGCCCTGCATACCCAACAAGGATGATGTGCCCACGCGCATGCCCAGGCGCTGGTTGTCGAGCGCCAGCATCTCCTGCACCTGCTGTAGATCGGCATGCCCCGATAGGAGCGAGTGGCGCTGCAGCTTCTGGAGGGTCTCCTCGGCTTGCTGCGCATACTGCTGCTGCAGCCAGCGGTGCAGTTCTTCGCCTACCTCCTGGGCCTGGCGGCGAATGTCCATCTGTAAGGCTGTGACGGTGCGGGTGAAATCTTCGTCTGAGATGGACGGGCCGGATTGATGCATGACGGTAAAGAGCAGCTGTGGCGCGTCGGTGTTCAATGCGCGATAGACATCCATGTTGAAGGCTCCCTCCTGCTTAGCTATTATTTTTGCTTGATGTATCATTATACGATACGTTTCCGGGGCGCTGTGTATGCCAGGCAAGGAAACTTATTTGGCTCGAAGGGCCAGGGGAGGTTATTCGCCGGGATTAGTTGTAGATAGATTGCACGATGCATATTAAAAAGTAAGCTCTACTACAGTAGCAGGTGACCAATGAGCCATATTTCTCTTGCAGAAATTATCTTGCAGGGCAGGGGGTAAGCCCCATAAGCGTTAACTTAAGCACTTGAACAACAGAAGACGAGAGACGAGTCAGAAGTCGCCAGCCCTGGATGAGCCAGGAGGTGACGACGGATGGTGCTCTCCTGCTGATCTCGTTGCCGTCTGCGACCGCAGAGAAAACGATGCAGGAAGGGCAGGCAACTGCGCAAGCGGGCAAAGGTCCAGTACCCTTGCACAAGCAGGCGCAAGGTATGCACTGTCACCACGGTCAGGCCCCAACTGCTGACCGTCGACTTCGCTGCCCGCTGGGGCAGGTTGCGAGTCCCACTCACCGACGAGCGCGTGCTCCCACTGCTCGGTGGCTTGGGTGAGCACATGACGTGCGTATTGCACCTCCGACTGCACTAAGGCCCAAGCGAGCAACAGGGCCAGAATGGTGGCCTCATTGGTGCAGGCAGTCTGACCACGCAGTTGGGCGAGCCGGAGCACTTGCTTCATGCGTTTGATGACCAGTTCAATCTGCCACCTGGCGCGATAGAGCGCCAACACCTGCGCGTCAGACCAGTCCTGGGCGGCTTCGCTGGTGAACAGCAAGAACCAGCCGCACAGGTAGAGCGTCTCCTCTTTGAGCTGGCGTTGCTTTTTGGAGGCTTTGCGCCGTTCTTTGGCTCGGGCTCGCGCGGCAGCCTCGGCAGGCAGCGCGCAGGCGATAAGGCGTCCGGCGAACA
>Ga0187846_10002251_pt1 | contig 10663 bp, 9 predicted proteins | sample TC_taG_FD_161473 | JGI IMG/M metagenome (GOLD analysis project Ga0187846, IMG submission 161473) | Biofilm microbial communities from the roof of an iron ore cave, State of Minas Gerais, Brazil - TC_06 Biofilm (v2) | ecosystem: Environmental > Terrestrial > Deep subsurface > Cave > Wall biofilm ... | reverse complement strand
GGCGAACCACGGCAAATCCTGCACCAAAGCCAGCACCACGGAAACGCCAAGATATACGGCAACAAACAGAATCGCCTGCCCACCGCGGTTTGCTGAAGGGCGCTCGAGCAGGTCCACAAGCGCCAGGACCATGAATACAGGCCGGGCGTAAGCTATTTGCCGTTCGAGGTACCGGCGTTCTGCGGCGTGAGGCTCCATCATGAGGGAATCTTTAATTCTAAATCAGCCTGGCCCGCCCCGCGCGGCGCGCAAGGGCCCGCGTTCCTGTCCTGCAACTTGAAAAGCAGCCTTTAGGGACCGAGCCCGGTCACCGCAGAATTCTGCGCCATTTCTGGGGTTTCGCGCGATAATCAACCGCACCCGGGGATGTGTTTCGGAGCGGCCCAGTTGAACCAGCACTACACGCGCAGTGAAGTCGAGCGCATGGTCGGCGTTAAGCGGCGCCAGTTGGATTATTGGACTCGACTGCGGTTGGTTTCCCCGCAAGCCCGCTGGGGCGAGCGCTTCTTTAGCTTTTCGGACCTTGTCGCCCTGGAGACCATCAAACGCCTTTCTGCTCGCCGCGTACCCGCACGAAGGATTCGGCGGGCTATTGTGGCTCTGGAAACCCAACTGGGTCATGCAGGCACACTGCTGTCTGCCTTGCGGATCTCAACCAACGGCAAACAGGTGGTAGTCCAGTCCCCCAGCCTGCCCGATCGAGTGGTAGAACCGCTCACCGGCCAATTTGTTTTGAATTTCGAAACTTCCGATTTGGCCAAGAAAGTCCGTCAGCTGGCGTCGCGATCGGCCGCGGAGTGGTTCGAACTCGGCATGTCGTGCGATTCGGGCACAGAGTCACTCGAGCGGGCCGCCGAGGCCTATGCGCGGGCTGTTGAAGCCGAGCCCGACTGGGTGGAGGCGCGGATCAACCTCGGCACCACGTTTTTTCAGCTCGACCGGATCGAGGAAGCGCGGGAACAATTTGAGCGCGCCATCGCCTCCGAGCCGGACAATGCCCTGGCAGAATTTAATTTGGGATGCGTACTCGATCACCTCGGCCAGTCCCACGAAGCCATCCGGCACCTGCTTCGCGCCGCACAGATCTCACCCTCATTGGCAGAAGCGCACTTGAACCTCGCCCTAGCCTATGAAAAGCGCGGCCAAATTCACGAGGCCATCCGCCACCTGACTTTGTATTTGCGCTACGACCCGGATGGGCCGTGGGCGGAGTTCGCCCGCGGGCGCCTGCGGCAGCTCCACTCCCCTAAACGGCCGCCTTCCGGGAAGTTGACACCCTTCCGGCGTCCGCATTGAGTCCGGAGCAGGTAGACCCGCCTGCGAGTGGAAATGTGCGCGAGGAAACTCGTACGGGGTTTGCGAAGCCGCTGGGGCTGTTAAAGGGAGTCTCGCGAAAGGATCTTACTGCGCGGAACCTATCCTCATCGCTGAGGCGCCGACGGCGTCGTGCCGGCCGGCGAAGTAGTTCTGATCGTACAGTCGCCTGTAAATGCGCCCAGCGATTTCCGCTGCCATCGCACCCTTCACCATGCTGCTGTGGCCGCGCATCAGAACCACGAGCACGATTTTGGGGTGCGCCTGGTCGGCATACGAAACAAACCAGCCCAGCCGCGACGCGGAATCCGAACAGGTTCCGGTCTTGCCAAAGGCCTGTTCGTCGTCGGAGATGTAACTCAAACGCGCTGTGCCGTAGAGCACGGCAGCGAGCATGCCGTCGCGCACTTCCGGAAGCAACGAAGCGATGTTCAGCGTGCGCTTGACGCGCGGCTCGAAATTCTGCATGGCGCCAGGGTCCCTCGGGTACTGCAAGTAGTAGAGGGTGCCGCCATTGGCCATCGCAGTGGCCAGCGCGCCCAACTGCAGAGGCGTCATCTGAATCCCTTCGCCAAAGCTGGACATCCGCGCCACGCCACCATAGGCCGGTGGCTCAGAAGGAAATGCGCCAGGGTGCTCCTCAGGGATCTGATAGCCGGCCAGCTCGCCCAGTCCCATCAGGCGCCCATAGCGGGACACGGTATCGAAACCCATGCGCCGGCCCAACTCCTCAAAGAAAGCGTTATTGGAGTGCGCCAGCGACTCCGTGAGATTTAGGTATTTGCGCGGGGCGACGCGCAGCATGGTGTCGGCGGTAATCACGCCCTCTTGCAGTCCCGCGATGGCGATGACGGGCTTGATCGTCGAGCACGGAATGAAGCCCGCCGAAAAGGCCAGCTTCTGGTTGACAACCGAGAGGATGCGACCGCTGGCCGGGTCAATGGCCACCACGGAGCCGTTGTAGCGCCCCAGGCCCTCGACCGCCGCTTTGCGCACCACCGGATCGTCAAAGGCCGCGTCGTCGTCCTTCGAAGAATCTGTGAATGTAGGTACCCCGTAAATCGCCCGCGAGGCATGCCTCGTCGTGCGCGTCGTCGCACGCGTGGCGCGCGGCGCCGCTGAAAGCTCAGCCAAATTGCCGCACAGCAGCAGGCTGAGAATTACCGAGAAAACTTGGAGCAAATTGGGCCGGTTGCTATTCATATGCCTATAAAAACTGCTTCCTGCGCTTTCTGCTAGCGACCCGGGGCAGTGAGCAGATTCTAAGAAATTCACTGTCCTAGTGCAATAGCCATTCTGCATGATTCTCTCTATTCACGCAATGGACCAATGGCCAGTACCTTCGTACTAGCTTGGAAACACAGCAGTTCGCAACAAAACAGTGAGTGGGAGCGTTGTGCCGCGGCGGCACGCGCGGTTCCGAGCGGCACAATTGGCTCGTAGCTATGCCTCCGCGGAGTTAAGAGAAAGCTAATGTAGCTCAATTCCGAGCTAGGAGTTTGTCTTGAGGCGAGGGGCCTTGGAGCTTGCCGAGGGACAAGTCTCACCCTGGCCAATCAGCGGGGTCAACCACGAGCCGGAAAAGGTTGGAGCTATAAGCTCAGCGCCGCGGGCCGTTGCCCCTGCCGGCAGCAGCGGCTGCGGCGGCCTGAACGGCGGGTTTTTCGGCTTGCGCTGCGGGCCCGTGATCGCCGTTGGCCGAACCGGGCTGGGGGATGCCTAGCTTCTTGCGCAGCTCTTTCTCGATTTTGTCGCGAACGTCGGCGTGCTCTTTCAGGAAAACGCGCGCATTTTCACGGCCCTGGCCCAGGCGCTCTCCGCCAAAGGAAATCCACGTTCCGGATTTCTCCAGGAGGCCCTTTTCAACGCCGAGGTCGAGCAGGTCGCCCTCGCGCGACACACCCTCGCCGTACAGAATGTCGAACTCGGCCTCGCGGAACGGCGCTGCCACCTTGTTCTTCACGACTTTTGCGCGGGTGCGCGAGCCGACGACCCGGTCGCCCTCTTTGATGGACTGGATGCGGCGAATGTCGAGGCGGATCGAGGAATAAAACTTGAGCGCGCGGCCGCCCGTCGTGGTCTCCGGGTTGCCGAACATCACGCCGATTTTCTCGCGAATCTGGTTGATGAAGATTAAGCAGGTGCGCGACTTCGAGACGATCGCGGTCAGCTTGCGCAGCGCCTGCGACATCAGCCGCGCCTGCAAGCCCATTTGCGGCTCGCCCATTTCGCCTTCGAGTTCGGCGCGCGGCACCAGCGCCGCCACCGAGTCCACCACCACCACGTCCACGGCCCCCGAGCGGATCAGCGTCTCGGCGATTTCCAGCGCCTGCTCGCCGTTGTCCGGCTGCGACACCAGCAGGTTGTCCACGTCCACTCCCAGCTTTTTCGCGTAGCCGGGATCGAGCGCGTGCTCGGCGTCAATAAACGCCGCCTGGCCGCCCATCTTTTGCGCCTCGGCGATGATGTGCAGAGTCATCGTGGTCTTCCCGCCCGACTCCGGCCCGTAAATCTCAATCACCCGGCCGCGCGGCACCCCGCCCACGCCCAGCGCCGCGTCTATCGAAAGACACCCGGTGGGGATCACGCTGACCGGCACCAGCACGTCGCGGCTGCCCAGCCGCATAATCGAGCCCTTCCCATACTGCTTCTCGATCTGCGTGATGGCCGATTCCAACAGCTTGTTCTTTTCATCCGACATGACCCACCTCGCGGGGAATAGGTTTTCTGTTTACTCCGGCGACAAGCCCTTGCGCCGCGCAGTTTACTACAAAGTTCCCGCCGCTGTGCAAGCTCATCGCGGCCAGCACTATATCACAAGGCGAAGAAAAAGCAAATCTAATCTCGAGCTCCGGCCGCACCTCGCTTCGCCCTCCTCAATAGCGGTGGAACCCGCGGCCAGATTTGCGGCCGAGCCAGCCGGCGGCGACCATCTTCCGTAGCAGCGGGCAGGCACGGTACTTTGAATCGCCAAAACCCCTGTACAGCACGTCGAGAATATCCACGCACACGTCGAGGCCGATAAAATCAGCGAGTTCGAGCGGGCCCATGGGATGGTTCATACCCAGCTTCATGACGGCGTCCACCGCCTCGGCTGTGGCGACGCCTTCCATCACGGCGAAGGCGGCCTCGTTGATGAGCGGCATCAGCACGCGGTTCGAGACGAAGCCGGGCGCGTCGTTCACTGCGACGGGTTTTCTCTCAAGGCGCTCGCACAGCGCCATTGTCGTCTGGAACGTGGCGTCGCTGGTTTGCAGCGCGCGGATCACCTCGACCAGCGCCATCACCGGCACGGGATTCATGAAGTGCATGCCGATGAAGCGGTCCGGGCGGGAGGTCGCCGCGGCCAGCGCCGTAATCGAAATGGAAGAGGTATTCGACGCCAGAATTGTTTCGGGGCGCAAGAGCTTGTCCGCTTCGCGCAGCACGGATAGCTTCAGCTCCAGGCGCTCGGGAACAGCCTCAACGACGAAGTCCGCGCGAGTTAATCCACCCAAGTCCGTCGTGGCATGAATGCGCTTCAACGCCTGCTGCTTGCCCGCTTCGTCGAGCTTGCCCTTCTTGATCTCGCGGTCGAGATTTTTAGCGATGGTTTCCATCGCGCGGTCGAGGAAGCCCGCCTCCACGTCGCACAGGATGAGGTTGTAGCCGGCGCGCGCGAAGACGTGCGCGATGCCGTTGCCCATGGTTCCTGCGCCCAAAACCCCCACGGTATGAATCCCATCCAGCACGACAGCTCCTCCCGGCCTTTTCGAGATTGAGGAAGTATAGGAAGTAAAGGAAGTAAAGGAAAGCGGCCAACTGCGTCCAGAGCGGGACTACGCCATCGGTGTTCCCTCGATGACTTCGCGGACAATTTCTTTGGCGCGGGGCTCATCGTCGGGCCGGACCAGCAGGCGGATCTTCCCATTTTGCGCGACCGAGCGCGAGGCGATGCCGTTCTCCCGGAAGCACGCCACGAGCATCGAGCCAAAATCCACCGAGTCGCCAGCCCAGACTTCCGAGACGGCTTCCTCTTCGTCCAAGTCAGCCGAGGGATATTCAGGCTCGGCTTCATCAGGCGTTGCATTATCCCACTCCGAATCCGAGTCGTACGCGAGTTGGGCCGAGGTATCCTCCTCGGATTCTGCGACATACGGCTCGCCCTGCAAGCCGCGCACGATTTCCTCCGCGCGCGGAGCGTCCGTCGCGGCGACGCGGATTTCCATCTTCGGGCGCAGCGAGGTAAAAATGAAGTAGCCTGCGGCGCTCTGGTCAGTGTAAGCAATGCCTGCTGTGTCGAGCGCCGCCTTCACCGCTGCGCATTCGCGCGGGTCGTCTCCGGACCAAATGGGGATCAACGCCTGCTCGTCCTCCCGCCGCGTCCCAGCTGAATCCGTGAATTCGAGTTTGTCAACGAGCGACACGCCGCAATCGCTGCACTGGGTCACTCCCCTGCGGTATTCCGATTGGCAGACCGGGCAAATCATGGCCCGTGATTCTATCCGAAACTTGGTTTTGTAGCGCCGCCCTTTCAAGGCGGCATTTGGAATTGACGAGATGCCCCCTGAAGGCGGGCGCTATACGAAGAAGACCCAGATGCCGCGCACTCTGGGCAGAGTCTCGAACCTACCGGGGCGGGGCGCCGCCAACGATTTGGCGGACGATGTCGCGGGCGCGGTTGCGGTCCTCCGCGCGCACGCATAGCCGCAGGCGATTCCCCGGCTCATCGGGAACGCGGCTGGGAATGCCGTTTTCGCGCAGAGCGTTGACCAAATATTCAGCCAACTCCTCGTCTTCGCCGGACCAGACCTCGGAAGTCGCCTGGCTGGCGTCCCAATCGAAGGGGAGCGCCGGAATCTGCTGCGGGATCTGCTCCTCGGACTGCGCGGACGCGGCGCGATCGTCCACTGCGGTGGCTTTGCTTTCGACCCAGGCCAGAGTATTTTGTGCGCGCTCGAAATCCTCGCTGCGCACGCGGATTTCGTAGCAGGTCGCGGCTTCGAGGTAATACGGCCGCGAGGAGAGGAAGCCGCCCGCCGGGTCATAAACCGGCGCGTCGTAGAAGGCAATACCCTCATCCCGCAGCGCCGCTTGCAGCGCGGTGTACTTCGCGGGATCGCCGCCACGCCAGAGAAGTTCGAGAGAATCTCCGGGCATGACTCAATTCAGTCCTAATTGACGGTTTTGAGTTGGTTCGAGAACCGCCTGACTCGACCGCGAGTAATCGGACTCGAGCACCTTGATCCGCCAGCCCTTTTGCCGGGCCGCGGTCTTCCGGAATGCTCCGAACCTCCAAAACAGCACTCGCAGCAGACCCACGACGACAACCTTCCCCATCTGTTCCGCTCCGGCCCGGGGTTCGGTAAGGAAAGGAATACCCGCTTCGCCCAGCGCAGCGGTGATTTCGTTGAATTTTTCCTGACTGGAACCTTCCCACAAGATGCATGGAGGAACGCGGGATGCCTCCTCGCGGGAAAACACGAGCGGCATTTTGCAGTCCGCGCAGGTCGCTACGCGCGGCCGATACTCACACTTGCATAAGGGACAAAACAAGTTGAGCTCTCCCCCTGGCCTATAGTGTGCGGTGTCCTCCCTGGGTCCTCCGCGAAAGCAACCCCACCCAAAACGCAGGCTGGATTCTACTCCTGTTTGGGCCAAATCGTGCTGTAGCTCGCCTTCCCGTCCGGGACGGGATGCCAAACTGCCCTTCAAAGGTGCGCGTTGCCTTCCTGTTGTAGCTCACCTCCCCGTCCGGGCCGGGACGCCAAAACCGCGCTTTAGAGGTGAGCGTTTTCCATCTGTGACAAGGGGAAATCCCCGCGTGTAAAGTGTGATTTGAGCATCCCGGCGAAGCCGGGGACGCGGGCTACAGCAGGGGCTAAAGCGTGGACGGAACTTGGACTACCGCTCGACGGCCATCGCGACGGCGTTGCCTCCGCCCAGGCACAGTGCCGCGATGCCGCGGTGCGCGTTGCGGCGCTGCATTTCGTAGAGCAGCGTTGTCAGGATGCGCGCGCCCGACGCGCCGATGGGGTGCCCGATGGCCACAGCGCCGCCGTTCACGTTGACCTTCGCGGGGTCGAGGCGCAATTGCCGCGTCACGGCAATTGCGGCGGCGGCGAACGCTTCGTTCAGCTCGACCAAGTCCACGTCGCGGTCGCGGTCCCAGCCGGTCTTCTGCAAGATTTTCTCCACCGCAAAAATCGGCGCCTCCATAATCCACTTGGGCTCGACGCCGCTGACGGCCTGCGCGACGATGCGCGCCATCGGCGTGCGCCCCAGCCGCGCCGCCGTGCTTTCGGTGGTCACCACCAGGGCCGCTGCGCCATCGTTGGTGCCGGGGGCGTTGCCGGCGGTCACCGTGCCGTCTTTCTTGAACGCGGGGCGCAGCTTTCCCAGCGCTTCGAGCGAGGTGTCCTCGCGCGGCGATTCGTCGTGCTTGATCACCACAGGCTCGCCCTTTTTCTGCGGGATCTCGATGGGCAGGATTTGCGATTCGATGTAGCACGATTTCCGGGCGCGCACCGCCTTTTGGTGGCTTTCGAGCGCGAACTGGTCCTGCTCCTGCCGCGTGATTTTGTACTTATCGGCGACCAGCTCGGCGGTGATGCCCATGTGAAAATCGTTGTACACATCCCACAGGCCGTCGTGCACCATCGAGTCCACAATTTCCGCGTTGCCGAAGCGGTAGCCCGTGCGCGCTCCCGGCAGCAGGTAGGGGCAGTTAGACATGGACTCCATCCCGCCGCCAACCACGATTTCCGCTTCGCCCAGGATGACGCTGTGCGCAGCCAGGCCCACGGCTTTGAGTCCTGAGCCGCACACTTTGTTGATGGTCATGGCTGCGACGCGCGCGTCGCAGCCGCCGCCCAAGGCCGCCTGCCGCGCCGGGTTCTGACCCAGCCCCGCTTGCACGACATTGCCCATGATGACTTCGTCCACGGCCTTCGGTTCGAGCCCCGCGCGGCGCACCGCTTCCGCGACAACTTTCGCGCCCATCTGCGGCGCGGAAAGCGGCGCCAGCCCTCCTTGAAATTTCCCAACGGGCGTGCGCACTGCGCTCAGTATGACGGCCTGCTCCATGGCAATTCTCCTTAACAGGGTCAGTATAGGCGCGCCACAAACACCGGTCAATTTTGTGCGGGAGACGTGGTACCGGTTGTCCATGCCTGCGCAGAAGCAGACTGCGACAATTGGTTTTCAAACCAGAGATAGTTAGAGGTTGGCGATTACAAGAGATGGGGCGGAAGGTTCATTCCCGTAATGCGCGCGCCAGCGCCACCTGCATCGCGTCCTAGTTGAGGATGGCGAGTGTAATCGGCGCGACCGCGCCCCAACGCGGCATGTGAGGCCCAGCAGATTACGCGCCGCGGTCAGCGCGGCGCCGTTTTTTCGTTGTGCTTCTCGTTGTAGATTTGGCGGCTCGCGCCATTTTGCTGGCGATTGATGTTTTGTCTTTGCTGCGGAGTGAGCTTCCCACCGTTGGCGGCGCGGTCCTTGGCAATCTGGCCGTTGATCTTTTGTTCGTGCCCCTCGGCTTTTGCAGCTTCCGAGGGCGTCATCTGCCCGCTCCGGACTCCGTTGGCGATACGCTGCTGCTGGAGGTTGCGGCGCGCGCCGACTTCGTTATTGCCATAGTGCTCGGTGGCGGCGTTGTGTTTGTCGTCGTAGATCGAGTTGCTCAAACCGTTCTGCTGGCGATTCACCTGCTGGCGCTCTTGCTGAGTCAACCGGCCGCCGTTGGCCGAGCGGTCGTTGTGGATCTCCCCGTTGAGGCGCGCTTCCCGGCCCTCCAGGTTTTTCGTTTCTGCGGGCGTGAGCTGGCCGGAAGAGATCCCCTGCGCAATGCGGCCCTGCTGGTTGAAGCGGCGGCCGTCCACTTTGTCCATTGCCGCCGTGCCCGGGGTTCCGTGGTTCATCGAGGCCAGCTGATTGCGGTCGTGGCTGCCCGCCTGCTCGTGCGAGATTTGGCTCGAAGTGGGCTGAATGTGCTGTTCGCGCGAGGCCGCCTGTTCGGCGCTGCTCGGCTGCGCCGTCACGCCGCCCTGGCCATTGAAGCTGGTATGGTTCACGACGGTCGTATTGTTGTTGTTGATGACGGTTTTGTTCACGTACACATTTCTCGTGATGGAATTATTCACATTCGTCACAGCCGTGTTGTAGCGGTAGACGCCGCCCGACCACATCCCGCCAAAGAAGCCGACGCCGCCATAGCCGAACCCGTAGTTGATGCCGCCATAGAAACCGACGTGAGGGCCCCAAAAGCCCGCATGCCAAGCGTAAAAGCCGCCTCCGAATCCCCAATACCCCGGCGTCCACAGAACACCGGCGCGCGGCGGCGAGACCCAAACGCCAGGTACCCAGTAGTAGCCCACCGGTCCGTACGCCCAGTAGCCCGGCGTCCAGAGATAACCGTCGCCCGGACACGGCGGCTGCGCATACACGGGAAGCGCGGGCGGTCCGACTCGAATGGAGACTGCAACTTGGGCGAACGATGCTATCGGCATCAGGCTCAACAGGAGCAGCAAGAAAATGTTCCCGGCACTTTTGGAAATTCGCATAGATTCGGCCTCCGTAGGTTCGCCGGTGTGCGACCTAGATTCAGACCCCGGCCTCGCATTGACCCCCAAACGCCGACATTGTACCTCCGTTTTGTTTTCCTGAACTCTACTTTGGAGTGAGATTCGGCAGGCTCGGTAAGGTGCGCCCAGCGCTTTCGCGCGCCAGAGCATGCCGCGCGGTCTATGATATTGTGGCGAGTGGGATGATTGCTCATGGCTGACTTATTCGAACATGCACTGACTCCTGGACGTGCGCCGGGGATTGAGCTCAATCCTGAGCAGCGCGCGGCGGTGCAGCATGGCCAAGGGCCGCTGGTGGTGGTGGCAGGCGCGGGTACCGGCAAGACGCGCGTCATCACCGAGCGCATCCGCTACCTGCTCGAAACGCAGCCGGAACTCACCGGCGAAGAAATCCTGGGGCTGACGTTTACCGACAAGGCTGCGGCCGAGATGAAGCACCGCGTGGTAGCGAGCGCGGGCGAGCGCGGCCAGGCCGTCACGTTGTCCACGTTTCACTCATTTTGCAGCGCGCTGCTTCAGAAAGTTCGCTCCGAATTGAAACCCATTGACAATGTGGATCACTGGATTCTGTTGCGCCGCAACTTGGCGCAGCTTCAGCTTGAGCAGTTCCGGCAAATCGCGGAGCCGGGCCAATTTCTCGGCGATTTCCTGGAATTTTTTTCCCGCTGCCAGGACGAACTGGTCACGCCGGACGACTACCAGCGCTACGCGGAGCAGATGGCCGAAAATTTCCGGCGCGTCCGCGCGGCCATGCCCGCCGACGAGCGGGCTATCCGCGACGCGGA
>Ga0187846_10002250_pt1 | contig 10664 bp, 9 predicted proteins | sample TC_taG_FD_161473 | JGI IMG/M metagenome (GOLD analysis project Ga0187846, IMG submission 161473) | Biofilm microbial communities from the roof of an iron ore cave, State of Minas Gerais, Brazil - TC_06 Biofilm (v2) | ecosystem: Environmental > Terrestrial > Deep subsurface > Cave > Wall biofilm ... | reverse complement strand
CCACCTCGAATGCCATCGCGGATTCCTTCGCGTGGACGACTATTACGTCCGCGTCCTCACTCTTAAGGAGCCGTCCGCACAGAGTCTTCCCTTGATCTTCCAGAAACTCCTGGAAGTCCAAGCCGACTTCTTTGTGGCAACCGAATGGAGGAAGGAGGAACCGGATAAAACGCGCGCCCGGATTCACTCCCGCAGGCGCCACTTTCACAACACCAAGCAGTCTTTCGTCAGCTATCTGAATACATCAGATGCTGGGCCGGCAGCCCAGGACATTCTTATCGACGACTCCAAACAAGCACAGATCGCGAGCCTTGGCGAGGCTTTGAAGGAACTAGAAATCAAAGGCAACTACTTCGGCGAGTTCTCGCTCACCGTCGTCGTTTATGACCTCGACTTAGCGAAGGTCCAAGCCGCCTGCGCCGAGTTTTACAAAGTTTTCGGCGTTCACGATGCCCAGCTCTACGAAGAACGCTACAACCTGCTGAACGCTTATCTTGCAACTGTGCCGGGGAACACGGCATTCAACTTGCGCCGATTGCTAATCACGAACGTGAACTATGCGGATTATTCGTTTCTGTTCACCCTGCACACTGGCGAGCAGGAAAACGCTCATCTGAAGCAGGAATATCTCGCCGTCCTCGAAACCAACCACCAGACGCCCTATTTCCTGAATCTGCACTGCCGGGACATTGCGCACACGGTCATTCTGGGGCGGACCGGATCGGGGAAGTCGTTTCTGCTGAATTTTCTAATTACCAACTTGCAGAAATACGACCCCTACACCTTCATCTTCGACCTTGGCGGGAGCTTCGGGAGCTTAACCAAGCTCTTCGGAGGCTCTTACGTACGAGTGGGCCTCGAATCGCGCGATTTCACCATCAATCCGTTCGCCTTAGAGCCATCGAAACGCAATCTGGATTTTCTCAGCCTTTTCGTGCGGGTTTTGGCCGAATCTCAGGGGAACGCCATCGATGGCGCGCAGGAACGGGAGCTGTATGAGCAGATTCGGAATCTCTATGAGCTTGACGATTCCCGGCTTCATACGCTCGGCACCCTAGGCAACACGCTTCGACGCGATCTCGATGCCCGCCTTTTCAAGTGGAAACAGGGCGGGCAGTTCGGCTTTCTTCTCGACAATGCCGAGGACACGATCAGCTTCTCGCGCTTCCAGTGTTTCGACTTTCAGGGTATGCGGGAATACCCGCAGGTGCTGGAGCCATTGTTGTTCTACGTTCTGCACCGCGCCGACGCCATCATTCGCGATCCCGAGATCAGCCATGTATTCAAGGCATTCTTCATTGACGAAGCCTGGGTGTTCCTCAAGAACCCGAGCATTCGCACCTACATCGTCGAAGCCCTCAAGACCTGGCGAAAACACAATGCGGCCCTGGTGCTTTCTACGCAGTCGCTCGACGAGCTGCGCAAGTCCGACATTGTGGACGTCATTCTGGAGAGCTCCGTCACCAAGATTTTTCTGGCCAATCCGGAGATGGATCGCGAGCTGTATCGACAGCAATTCCACCTCAACGATCATGAGATTGAGCTGATCGCCGGCCTAGTTCCTAAGCAGCAAATGCTGATCAAGCAGCCGGATGCGTCGAAGGTCGCGAGTCTCAACGTGGACGCCAGGAGCTACTGGCTGTACACCAATGACCCGTTCGACAACCGGAAACGCGATGAGGCGTTTGGGACCTACGGCTTCGAGAAAGGCCTGGAAGTTCTGGCGGGAGGCGGCAGGGTTAAGCGAGTCATTCTGGATTTTGAACTGAAAGCCTCTATTAATAAGGAGCTATCCAGCATCCACTCGCTGGCCCCAGAAGAGCAGCTTTCTCGCAGGCAGGAGATCGCCGCAGCACATAGCCTGACCGTAGTCAGCGGCAAAATTCCGCTTCCAGACCTTCGCCTCGAATACGAAACCCCAGATCAACAAGCGGCCAGAGTCGACCTGGAACTCGTCAGTGGCGAGTACCGCCATGGCCAAATCGCCGACAAGGCTCGCGCTGGATTCACCCTTTATGCCTTGCCTGAGGATGTAGCGCGCCTCCGTCCCGCGATCGCCGATCCCGAAATCATCGCGGAGATCCTCTCCCTATGAGCATTCGTTCCGAATACGTCGAGGCCATCGAGCGTTATGGATACACGCGCACCGAAGCCCGCTTCCTCTACCTCGTGGCCACTCATTCCGGCTACTTCACCCAGCAGCAGTTCTTCCGTTTTGCCAGTGTCAATCGCGGAGGGATGGGCACGCGCCTGACCATTAGAGCTCTCGCACACGGCCACATCCGTACTGCCAGGCTCGCCCGTCACACCCTGATCTACAACCTCTTCGCGCGCCCTTTTTATGAATCCATCGAGAAAGACAATCTGCGCAATCGCCGCCGTCTTTCCGATGAACTCATTCGTATTCGCTTGTTGAGCCTGGACTTTGTCCTGGCACACCCCGACCTCGACTACCTCGAAACCGAGCACGAAAAAGTCCGTTACTTCCATGACCAGCTTAGCTTGCCTCTTTCCCTTTTGCCTCACAGAACCTACAAGGGAACGCAGTCACAATCGGAGACCGATCGGTATTTCGTGGACCGTTTTTCCATTTTCATGGGCAGTCGGGAACCAAATTCCCATGAACCTGTCCCCACCTTTGTCTTCTGCGATTCTGGCCGAAACAGCCTTTTAGGCTTTGTCTCTTTCCTCCAAAACTATCAGGACTTGCTGAGCCGCCTGCCATCTTTCGACGTGATCTATGCGGCTCCCAACGCTCGAAAATTCCATCGGGCTGAAGCTTGCTTCACTCGTTTCTTCGCCCCGACGGCTCGCATTGACGCGCATCACCTACACCGGTATTTCACCATTCGCCACCTCTGGGAGAGCGGCCAGACCAGCCAACTCACCCGAGCCGATCGTGACCTGCTGCGCGACGGCGATCAGCGCTACCAAGGCCCATCATTCGACCACTCCTATCGCGAATTTGTCGCCCAAGGGGTGTCTCCAGCTCAGCTTGATACCCTTATGAACCCCGGTTCGGTGCGACAGAAAATGCTCTTCAGGACCCATCTTCTGCCCGAGCTCTACGACATTTTGGACCACGTTTCCATCAAGAAAAATCGGCGCCGGAGTGGAACCATACCGGGAAATGCTCATTCCACCGATGATTCCGCTCGGAGTTCCACGCCGGGTACCACACAAGCCGTTGAAAGCCCCGGAACAACCTCATGAACACCAGCACCAATGCGGACGCGGGGAAAAACATTTTGTGGCCGGGAGCGACCCCATATTTTGGCCCGAGTATTGTGCCAAAATCCCTGCGGGCTTCGGGGGTCGCTCCCGGCCACTGTGGGTTCGCCTCAACCGCGAACCTCGATACCTTCCCGCGTCCGCATTCGCGCCAATTCATCTCGCCATCTCGCCTGGGCAACGAAGCTCTCGAAAGGAGGACCCATGCCTCTCCTAAAACCACCTGAACCAGTGATCGCCCAGCGCAGGTACTACCTCCGTATCGAGGAATCGCTCGCTCAGACCATGGAGCGTTACGCCGAGTTCCTGGGCACCGCCAGCATCGATCATGTGGTCACCCAGGCTCTGCAGTTCATCTTCAAACGCGACCGCCAGTTCAAGTCCTGGCTGGACGAGCACCCGCAACCACCTCCGAAGCCAGCTCGCCCAAAAGCGGACTCGAAGAGCACGACCAGCAATGGAGGTGGCCAATGATTCAGCGTGCGCTTGCCTCCAAGGGACTCGTTGCCTACATTCTTGCCTGTGCCACCGGAATCACCCTCTACTTCCGCTGGCCTTTTCCCGAGAACGACCTGATGCTGCACCTGATCTCGATCCGTGCTCCTCTGATCTACGACGGCTTCAGATATACCTACACCTTGTTCCTGTTCACTACGCCCTACATCGCTTACTCGCTCGTTCTCTCAGGACTGTACGTTTTCGCTTTGCGGCCCACCCGCAAGATCAAACCCATGCCCCTGCCAGCCTTTCCTGAGCCGAGTAAACGCAATGAACTGTTCTTGGTGCTCGGCGAAGTACACGATCCAAGGAGGGCGGTAGCCGCAGAACATCCTCATTGGCTGACCGTTCCTGAGCGCGGCCTGTTTACGGGCATCGCGATCTTCGGTGCCATCGGCTCCGGCAAGACCAGCGGCTGCATGTATCCCTACGCCGAGCAGCTCATCACCACCTCAATCGCTGCGCTGCTCTTCCTGTCCGCAGGGACAATCCGCATCGCCTCCATCCGAAACTATCTCGTCGCCTTCTCAATTCTGCTTTTGTTCACTATGCTCGCGGTAGATCCCGGCTTGGCTCAAGAGCGCGCCCACCCCAAAGAACCACGAACCAGCGATTCACGGCTCGCCGCGGGCCTGCTTTTCGTGGTTACCTTGGCGGTCGCCAGCTTCTCCGTGGGCCACCTACCGTCACGCTTCAACGTGCCCGTCGCGATCCGCTATTCGGCCCTTGGTCTATTCATCCTTGGTACCGCTCTCCAGACTTGGGCCATGATCGTAAATCCGTTCTTCTCACCAGTTGTACGACTTCAAAGCGAGCGCGGTCACCATCTCATCACCACGGGTCCTTACAAATTCATCCGCCATCCCGGCTATTTAGCCATGCTGATCTCCGTTCCTTGCAGCGCACTCGCTATTGGTTCCTGGGTTGCCGTGGTCCCTGCCTCCCGGTTCGTCACGCTCATGTTTCGACGGATGATTACGGAAGACGCCTTCTTGAGGAACAATCTATGCGATTACGCAACCTATAGTGAGCACGTGACATCCCGCGTTGTTCCACGCATCGCTCTGCGAAAGGCGCTGGCTCATGCAAGATCGAAGTCAGTCGAAGAATTCACTTGCAATCACGAGGTTTCTAAGAAATGATTATAGATATATATCTCTTACCGATTACTACTACCCATAGTCATAGATCTACTGAGGGAGTCCAAATGCCCCAACCCCAGGATTCGCGGCGGATATTGAATCCGCTGCGTCCATGTAAGTGCTTGCAGGTGAGTTGTTTACGGTCGGTGTGCGCAAAGTGTGAATAAATGTCCGTATCTCTTTCTCAACACGGTACTTATTCTTCTTCGGGAATTTCTCGCCGCCTGCTCAAGACGAAGGAAGCGGCGTATTATCTCGGGATTAGCACGTGGAAAATTCGCAAGTTGGTACTCGATGGAAGGTTGCCATGCGTGGCGGATTCCGACTGCGGCCCATGGCTATTTGATATCCACGATTTGGACGCATACATCGACGCCAACAAACGCACGATGTGAAGCAAAGCAGGGGAGCTGAAATGAAACGACCGTGGGGAACAGGGTCCTATTTCAAAAAGCCAAAAAGTCGATTTTGGTGGATTGCATACTACCGAAACGGGAAGCTCTTTCGCCAATCAGCTCATACAACTGATGAACGTACCGCACGTCGCTTTTTGCAGCGTCGTTTGGCTGAGGCCGCCAGTGAGGATTTCGTCGCACCGCGGACCGCCCGTGTGAAGGTGGAGGAGCTGGCAGCCGATTTCTTGCGAGACTACAAAATTGCTGAGCGCAAATCCATTGATGACGCGAACGCCAGATGGCGGCTTCATCTCAAACCCTTCTTCGGACACCTGCGAGCAATCAGCGTTAGCAGCGACCTGATTGGGCGATACATTGTAGAACGACAAGAACAGGGTGCTAAGAATGCAACCGTTAATCGTGAACTGGCTTGCCTAAAGCGAATGTTCAATCTAGGCATGCGTGCAACTCCCCTAAAGGTAGCCCGGGTCCCGGCATTCTCCAAATTGGCAGAACGCAACGTACGGAAGGGCTTCGTCGAAGATTCTGAGTACCAGAAGCTCTGCACGGCCGCAAGCGGAGTGGGCCTTTGGCTTCGAGCCCTCCTCGAAGTGGGTTACGCGTTCGGGTGGAGAGTCTCCGAATTGCTGAACCTTCGTGTTAATCAGATCGATCTGCTGAATCGAACCATCACACTGAACCCCGGCGAAACCAAGAACGACGATGGACGTGTGGTCATCACGACGGACACGGTCCAACAACTCCTGACACGCTGCGCTGTGGGAAAACAACCAAGCGATTTTGTGTTCACCCGCGACAACGGAAAGCCTGTACGAGAGTTTCGTTACGCGTGGGAGGCAATTTGCCGCGAGGCCGGCGCTCCAGAAAGACTCTTTCACGACCTCAGGCGGACGGCTGTACGAAATATGGTGCGAGCTGGAATACCAGAACGCGTGGCCATGCAAATCAGCGGTCACAAGACGCGCGCGATTTTTGACCGGTACCACATCGTGAGCGAGAGTGACTTGCGGCAAGCCGCCGCAGCAATGGATGAGCATCGCCGAAAGCTGGCGGCCGCTTCAGATGAGGCAATCACCCAAGACTCGGCTCCCGATTCTAATGGCCGCCGATCACGATCGGTGCACTAGACGGGCCCGCCCTGACGTCGCCCTACATTGGCGCACTGATCAGTCGCAAGTTCGGTCAGGCCGAGTCCCCGTCCCCACGGGGTTTCGGAGGCCCGACAGACCTTACCTAGCTATATCATATTGCATCTAGTTCCCACAAAATGGGAACTTAATGTGATATCGTATAGTCATGGAAAATGAGAAAGGCTCCCTACCCGCCTCCCGTGTGCGGCTCGCGACCGTACTTCGCGCCACCAAGGAAGTCGTATCGGTTGATGTTACCTCACAAACCCTCCGGATTGATCGGCGCGCCGCCGCCAAGCTTCTGTCACGGTGGAAAGGGCAAGGCTGGCTCCGAAGGATAGGGCGCGGGCTCTATGTTTCCATACCTTTGGATCTGGCTGGCAGCGAACAGGTAATTGCAGATCCCTGGGTCCTCGTCCCGACACTTTTCGGCCAATGCTACATCGGCGGATGGACTGCTGCCCACCATTGGGAACTCACAGAGCAGCTCTTCAATGAAACCTTTGTCTTTACAACGCGCCGCATTGTTGAGAAGCGAGTGCGGGCGCAGGGCGTGGTTTTCTTGCTGCACAACGTGAAGGCAAAACGCCTCTTCGGGTTGAAAATACTGTGGCGCGGCTCTGCCAAGGTCTCGATATCGGACCCCGCGCGCACGCTGGTCGATCTGATCGCCGCACCTGAAGTCGGCGGCGGCATCGATCACGTGGCTGACTGTTTGAGCACGTATCTGCGCAGCAAGGCAGCCGATCGCGATCTGTTGATCCGCTATGCAACACAGTTCGATAACGGCGCAGTCTTCAAGCGTCTCGGGTATCTTGCAGATATGCGGCTGCACGACAAGAAGCTGGCGGCTGAGTGCCGCACCCGTCTTACACAGGGTTATGCCCGGCTGGATCCGGCGCTTCCCTCAAGGAAACTCATCACCACCTGGCGGCTTTGGGTGCCATCGGCACGGAAAGAAACAGCCTAATGATCGACAAGCGTGAAATCCTGGAAGCCGCAACATCTTTTTCGCTGTTGCCCAATGTTGTCGAGAAGGACTACGTCCTCGGCTGGATACTGGCCGGCATCAACGCGCATGAAGAACTTTCGGAAAGCTGGGTCTTCAAGGGAGGGACTTGTCTCAAGAAATGTTACTTCGAGACCTATCGGTTTTCGGAGGATCTGGATTTCACGCTCCGAGATGAGAGTCACCTCGACGAGGAATTCCTACGGCCAGTGTTCGAAGAAGTCATCGGCTGGGTAACGGAACAATCAGGGCTGACCATCCCCGCCGATCAGCTCGAATTTGATGTCTACGAAAACCCGCGGGGCCGTCCCAACTGTCAGGGGAAGATCGCTTACCGCGGACCGGTCTCTCCGATGTCGGGCGGTTGGCCCAAGATCAAGCTCGACCTGACGGCGGACGAGAGGCTGGTGCTTCCCTCTGTCCGCCGCGAGGTATTTCACCCCTACACCGACCGCCCCGAGGGAGGGATTTGGGCTAATTGCTACGCCTACGAGGAGGCCTTCGGCGAAAAGTTGCGGGCGCTCGGCGAACGCACGCGGCCCCGCGATCTGTACGACGTGGTGAACCTTTATCGGCACACGGACAGCCGTCCAACGGCCTCGGTGCTGCGCGACGTGCTCCAGCAGAAATGCGCGTACAAAGCTATTCCTGTGCCCACATTCGAGTCCCTCGTACCTCATCGCCAGGCCCTTGAGGCGATGTGGTCGGATATGCTCTCGCACCAGCTCCCCGTTCTTCCACCACTAAATGACTTCTGGGACGCGCTCCCCGAAATCTTCACCTGGATCTTGCGCGGCGCGGAAGTCCCCCACCGCGCGCTCATCCAGCACGGCGCCGGCGAGATCGCAGTCCGCACGCGCGTGCTGCCGATGGGCGTTCCCCTACACTCTCGTTCGACACTCGAAATCATCCGCTACGCCGCAGCGAACCATCTGTGCGTCGATCTCGCTTACGACAACGGCGTGCGCCGAATAGAGCCATATTCTCTGCGCCAGACAGCGGAGGGAAATTTCGTGCTGCACGCGGTCCGCAGCGATTCAGGCGACCACCGTTCTTATCGGGTAGACCGGATGTTGGGGGCGACCGTCACTTCGCAAGTCTTCACGCCGCGATACGCGGTCGAACTGACTTCGACGGGACCGCTGGCCGTGGCACCTTCAACCGCAATGCCGAGGATGCCAAGGATGCGCAGAGCGCCGAGGACCAGGCAGCAGGGGCCCACTTACATCTACCGATGCACCGTCTGCCGGAAGACATTCAGGAAAAGAACATTGGACGGCTCCCTGAACCCTCACAAAAACCCTCGGGGCTATCCATGCCCCGGAAGGTATGGCGCGTATGTTCGCACGAAGTATTAGGACAGACAGCGCAACCTCATCGCTTTCGGTTCTTCAAATACTCTGACAGCGTCGCGCAGCGGGTGCGATCCAACAGCGTCCTCAGGTGTGCGTCACCGCGCAGTCCGGGAGCGAAGTCTGGTCCGTAGATATCCCGCAATGTGTCGATGCGAGTATTGCTGTTCTTTTCACGGGTCTGCCCGCTTCTGTCACGGTGTCGATTGTCGAGGCCAGGCTGCTTCGCCATTTTCATTTTCCCTTTCTGGTTAAAGAGGGCATTGATTCAGGGATAGAAGATTGTTGTTCCAGTCACCATCTGCGTACGTCTGCAAAAACGGGACTCGGCCCCCGCCGGGGTGAACAACGCCGATATCAGCCCGTTTGCCAGTACGCGGATCCAGGACATAAAACGTGTTCGTCTTCGCTTCGATACTGGCAATGACTTGCGCACGCGTCCATTTCCAATTCGCCGCCGGATTCCCCAGGTGAGTAATGTGCTCGTGGGAACTCTGCGGATGAGGTTTGGTGATACAAGCTACCTGAACGTCTGCCATAGATACCTCCACTTTTCTAGAAGAAGAACCTTAACTCATGCTTCAGCAGGTGCTCTAAAATTGTCTCGCACCCCGAATCGCACTCCGGTTCTGACATGAGGTACAAGGTCGTACCCACTATCAGCAATCCCAATAGGATGCTTCCCTCATTTTTCTTCATGCTCAGTCCACCATCAGCAGCTTGCATGGCGTCGGGTCGACGTTGACTTGAAGAGCGCGGGCCAAGCTAGTGAAGGACGCGATAGCCTGACCTGGAGAAAGATTTGGAAGTCTGTTCCAGAGCGAGTCGTCAATCCCCCCTATAGATTTCTTCAAGCGCGTTACGACAGCTGAGTCCCCTATCTTGTGGAGAATCCAGTTGTTGATAAGTCCGAGGACCTCATCGGGCAGATGCTGTGGAAGTTGGGAAATGAATACCATGCCAAGCCAACGCTTTCTCCCGCGCCGGGCTATCCTTGCTACCTGCTGGAACAGCGTAGACATCTGTTTAATTCGTTCTGTTGAAAGAAACTCGTGTGCCTCTTCAATGAACACCATTGTTGGATTCGGATTTGTTTTGGCAGCGACCGCCGCCTGATAGTTCAGGTCTTGCTGCTTCTGAATTCCCTTCAAAATTTGTGCGATCACGATATTGCGCACCTGGGGTGAATCCATATCGCTCAAATCTATTATTGAAACACGGCCCTTTTGCAGCATCTCATCATAGTTAAGCGGGTTCGCAGCAGGGTTGTCGAAAATCTTCAATCTGTGCAATCTCCAGAGCTTGGCAAGCAACGCTCGCCAACTGATATCGCTGTCCGAGTTTGCAAGTTGCACTCGCTTCCGAACATCAGCGAGTTTGCTCTTGAAAACGTCGTTGAATACCTTTGGGTCACCAGGCGCCTGGGATACCTCGTGCAGAAACACTCCAGCGATATCGATCATATGCGACAGCTTCATTCGCGGGTAACCTGTTTCGAGTTCATCCAGCGTAAGTGCTTGCTTCTCATCCTCGTCGTTCTTGGGGGTTGGGAAGACACCGAACTGCCTGAGGAGCTGCCGACACACGTTATATGCGGTGAAATACCTCGTCTCCTGTGCCGACGTGAATTCAAGAAGTTCATTGAATGCGTACGGAGACATCTCGGAGAAATCTAACCGGAACGCAGTCACACTCGGATGGCTCTCATTAGCCGTCTCTCTGCCAACTAAGTGATAGATGTGAGTGCCTCCCACGCCCCCAGGAGACATCCCCCGCCGCTCAAGGGCTTTAAGCATTCGGTCATCAGTTGTCGCTTCGTTGATTGCGGTGTACTCACCCTCCGTATCCAGTAGGACAACGGATGCTCCGGATTCTTGGAGCTGACC
>Ga0187846_10002249_pt1 | contig 10673 bp, 10 predicted proteins | sample TC_taG_FD_161473 | JGI IMG/M metagenome (GOLD analysis project Ga0187846, IMG submission 161473) | Biofilm microbial communities from the roof of an iron ore cave, State of Minas Gerais, Brazil - TC_06 Biofilm (v2) | ecosystem: Environmental > Terrestrial > Deep subsurface > Cave > Wall biofilm... | reverse complement strand
AGTTGGACGAAATAGAAGTCACGGCTCTTTTCGCCAGCGGATCCTGCCAGGCTCGAACACCCGGCCAGGCTGGACGCGAACACAGCTCCGCCGCCGGCGGCGGCAAGCTGCAGGAATTGACGGCGCTGCATATCGATCCTTTCTATCGGGGAACTGTCGATCGGGTCTTCACGGATTCATACCGGCGCCACGGCGGAAATATTCCCGCCGGTCACGGTGCCGATAGCGTTTTCAGGTATGCGACCAGATCGGCCCGCTGAGCCGGGTCGTCGACCTTGAAGCCCATCTTCTGGCCCGGAATGAACTGCTCCGGATCGGTCAGCCAGCGGTCGAGCGAGGACTCGTTCCAGGTCACATCCGAGTCATGCAGCGCCTGCGAATAGGTGTAGCCGGGCGCGCGCCCGACATGCCGGCCGAACACGCCCTGGTGCGCGGGACCGACGCTGTTGTATTGCACCGAGTGGCATGCCGTGCATTGCTGCTGGTACAGCACCTTTCCGTGCTCGGCGTCTCCACCGGCCCAGGCAGGGGCACAGGCCAGCAGCGCCGCGCCCAGCGCGCTGCCGAGCGGGCAGATTCTTGCCGTCATCCAGAGTCTCCGTGTGAACTCTGGAGCAATACCGGGCGGCGGGCCGGTTTATTCCGCCCTCGCGGTGGCGCCACCGTTCAATACCGGGTCTTGCTGGTGGACCGGTCAACGCCGATCGGCGGCCTTGGCTCGCGCTTCTTGGTTGTCGTGCTCAACCGCCCGCGATCGGCGGCCAGATCGCAAGCGCGTCGCCCTCGCTCAGCCGGTGCGTCGTGCGAGTGGGCGGAGCCACATAGATGCCATTGACCAGCACCAGGTGGACCTGCCTGGGCGGCAGGTTGAAGCGATTGATGACCGACTGCACATCGGAGCCTTCGGGCACGTCGATCTGGAGCTGGTTGTAATCGGGTTTGCGCCCGTCCGCATTGCGCGGCAGGTAATCGGTCAGCGTTGCGTGCAGCTTGAACGTGATCTGCATGGATCGCTCACGTCCCTGGTGTCGGCATACGGCGGCACAATCAGGCCGCCTTCAAACCCCACGACGCCTGTGCTTGCGCACGCGACAGATACGCCTCGCTCAGCCGCAGCGGATCGGCCATCAGCTCGTCCTTCCAGTGCCGCAGCGGAACACGCGATTGGATCAGACCGCGGATCACGCCGACGTGCTCCGTCAGTCCGATCGTGTTGGCACCAACCATTACGTCGCCGTCGAATTCAAGCCGTATGAAGCGGAAGTTGTCGTCGTCCTGGCGCTCGACGTGGTCGCCGCCCGGCACGCCCTCCCAGTTTCCGAACGAGGAAGAGATCAGCCCGAGCGTGTCGAGCACGTTGATCAGCGTCACGCAGGTCAACGCGGTCGATCGGGCCACCATGTTCATGGCCGCGCAACGGCCCTGGTCCGCCGCGTTGGGCTGAATCGCGCTGACGACCGGTCGGCCCAGCATCGCATCGAACGCCTCCGCGCAATCGCCGGCAGCGTAGATCCCGGCAACGTTCGTCTGCAGGCTCGCATCGGTCAACACGCCCTGGGCGCAGCGGATGCCGGAGCCGTTTAGAAAGGCGATGTTCGGCTTCACGCCAGTAGCGGAAATCACGAGGTCGGCGGCGACCTCGCGGCCGTTGCTCAGCCGCACCGCCAGTGCTCCGGACCGATCGCACTCGATCGCGAGCACGCGCGTCGACGTGTAGACCTTGATCCCCTTCGACTCGACCCAGCGCTTGATCATTCCGCCGGCGCCCTGCCCCATCATCCGCGGCACCATCCGATCGCCCATTTCGACGACCGTCAGCGATCCTCCACGTGCCGCCAGTGCCTCCAGGATGATGCATCCGATGAAGCCGGCTCCGATCTGAAGCACGCGCGCCGAAGGACCGGCGCGCTCCATGATCTGGCGTGCGTCCTGAAGCGTCCAGCAGGCGTTCACCTCCGGCAGGTCGGCGCCTGGGATAGGGAGCTGCACCGGCTGTGATCCGGTTGCGATCAGCAACCGGTCGAAGGACAGGTCGGCACCATCTTCAAAGGCGACCTTGCGCGCGGCGGGGTCGACCGCGCGCGCCCGGTCGCGCCGCAGAGTGATATTCAGCCGCTGATAGTGCTCCGCTCCTTTGCGCAGATACGTTCCGGCTTCGTCGATCTTGCCGCTGAGCAGATACGGGATCGCCATCCTCGAGTACGGCGGTTCGGGCTCGTCGCCCACCAGCACGATTTCGTCGGCAGGCGCGTACTTGCGGATCGCCTCCGCGGCGATCACGCCGGCGGGGCCGTTGCCCAGAATGACGTGCCTCATGCAGCCACCGGCCGGCTACAGCCCCAAGCGCGCCTTTGTCTGTGCGGTCGGGCGACCGTTGGTGTCCCAGCCTCGCACTTTGTAGTACTCCGGCAGCATCTTGGGCAGGCCGTTCACCAGACCCTTGGCCGGCCCGGTCTTGGCCGGTTCGGTCAGCAGACGCTTGGGCAAGGTGTCGTCCTTGGCCGTGAAGCCGGCGCGCAGATTGAACTCGCGCTCCATGTTCCAGATGCGCTCGCCGATCTTGTTCAGCTCGTCCAACGTGAACTCGCTGGTGCAGGCTGCGGCCAGTTGCGGCTGAACATCCGCCAGCGTCCACGCAAAACTCGTGAAGACGCAGATACCGGCCGAATCGAACACCGCGGTGGCGTCCTGGAACGCCTTGACCAGTTCGGCTTTGCCATCGGTTACGAGCGGATCGGTCTTGATCGGAATGCCGAGCACCTCGGAAGCCACGGTATAGCTGCGCAGATGGCAGGCGCCGCGATTGGAGGTCGCATAGGTCAGGCCCATTCCCTGGACCCCGCGCGAGTCGTAGGCCGGAAATTCCTGGCCCTTTACCGTCATCGACAGTTCGGGGTGGCCGTACTTCGCGCACAGGCGCGCCGAGCCCAAGCCGACCTCCTTGCCGAAGCCCTCGCCGCGCGCGGTCACCTCGGCCAGATACGTCAGAGCCTTGGCCGAGCCGAACGGCGCCTCGATGCCGATCTGTTCCTTGGTCAGCACCCCCATCTCGTACAACTCCATCACCGCGCCGAGCGTGGCCCCGAACGAGATCGGGTCCATCCCATCCTCGTTGCAGATGAAGTTCGCGTAGGTCAGCGCTTCCAGATCGCCCACGCCGTTGGCGCAACCCAGCGCCCATGCCGCCTCGTACTCAAGGCCGCCCGAGGCGCCCCAATACTCCGGGCGGGTCTTGACGGTGTAGTGGGTCTCGTCGATCTTGGAGATGCGGCCGCAGGCGATCGTGCAACCGAAACACGCCTGGTTGGTCACCAGATTGGCTTTGCCGTCGGTCTTGCGCAGCTCGTGCATCGCTTCGCCCGAGATGTCCTTGGCATCCTCGAACTGGACGTCGCGGTGATTGCGGGTGGGCAAGGCACCGATCTCGTTGATGACGTTCATCAACACCTGGGTGCCGTACTTCGGCAGCCCCTGCCCCGTGACCGGATTGTCAGCCAGCACTTTTTTCGCCGCGACTGTGGCAGCCATGAATGCCTTCGGGTCACGGATGTTGGCGACGCCGCGCGTTCCGCGCACCGCGATCGCCTTCAGATTCTTGCTCCCCATCACCGCGCCCACGCCCGAGCGGCCGGCTGCCCGGTGCAGGTCGTTGATCACCGCCGCGAACATGCAACCGGTCTCGCCGGCTCGTCCGATGCAGCTGACACGCATCTGCGGGTCCTGGTGCCTGGCCTTGATGGCCGGCTCGGTGTCCCAAACCGACTTGCCCCAGACGAAGCCCGCGTCGAGCAACTGGGCCTTGTCGTCCTCGATGCACAGATAAACCGGTTTGGGCGACTTGCCCTCGAAAATGATCATGTCCCAGCCGGCGAACTTCAGTTCGGCGCCCCAGTAGCCGCCCGAGTTCGAACAGGCGATCGCGCCGGTCAGCGCGCCCTTGGTGATCACCGAGTAGCGCCCGCCGGTCGACGCCATCGTTCCGGTCAGTGGGCCGGTTGCCCAGATGATCTTGTTGGAGGGCGACAGCGGGTCGACTTTGGCGTCGACCTCCTCGACGAAATACTTGGTCGCCAGTCCCCGCTGTCCGAGATACTCGCGCGCCCATTTCGAGTTCAGAGGCTCCGGCGTGCAGGTGCCCGCCGTCAGGTTCACACGCAAAACGTTGCCAGTCCACGACATGATCGGGCCTCCCTCATGCGTGCGGTTGATTGCCGACCTTGTCGGCCCACTGCTTCATTCGCTCCAGGCCGGTCCAGTCGGCATCGATGTACGTGATCGCTCCCGTCGGGCAAGCCTCCGCGCAGGCGGGCTTGCCGCCGCACAGGTCGCACTTCTGCACCTTGCCGGTGTCCTGAACGTAGTTGACCGTGCCGAACGGGCAGGCAATCGTGCAGACCTTGCAGCCGACGCAGACGTTCTCCAGCACGATCTTGGCGCCGGTGGCCGCGTCGACCTGAATCGCATCGACCGGGCAGGCGTGCAGGCACCAGGCCTCGTCGCATTGGGTGCAGGTGTACGGCACCTTGCGCCCCGAGTGGTGGAAATCGAACACCTTGATGCGGGACTTGGCCGGATTGAACACGCCATAGTTCTCGTAACTGCAGGCCATTTCGCACTGCAGGCAACCGGTGCACTTGTCGGGATTGATGTAGAGCGACTTATGCATCTGCTTCTCCTGGTAATCGGTCGGTCCCGCCTACAATCGGTTGTTGCAGCGTCCGGTTCGACGCATCTGAGGCCGCGCCAAGCGGAGGTTCCGAACATGTTCATGCCAGCCATTGACGACCCACCCCTCGCCATCGACGTGGGCCTGCGCTTTCATCTGGGCAGTCAGATTGCGATCGGGCCGGGCAAGGCGCAACTGCTCGAATCGATTCGGCGAACGGGTTCGATTTCGGCGGCCGGCCGCGAAATGCGGATCAGCTACAAGCATGCCTGGCTGCTGGTCGAATCGATGAACGGCTGTTTCCAGAGCCCGCTGGTGGAGGCGGTCAAAGGAGGTAAGGCCGGCGGCGGCGCCTCGCTGACCACGCTCGGCCTGGAGGTGCTGCAGTCCTACCGTCACATGCAGGAACTCGCCGCCGAAGCGATTCGCCCCGAGGTACAGAAATTGAAGCGCCGGATCCAGGAAAGCTGGTCCACCCGTGAGAGCGTCCGTTTCGGTCCCCCCGCCAGCGATATTACCGCCTGACTATATCGCGCGGCCACACCAGTGTCGATCCCGACGACGGGTCCACTTCGAATCATTGTCCTGTAGATTCAGTGCGTTAGCGAACCGGATCGGGGCTGGCTTGACGTGTGCGCGCCCGTTTAGTGGCTCCCGCCCAGGAATGAAACGGTCGCAAGCGCGCTGGAATGCGCTGATCGGTTGCCTGCTCTTGCTGGCCCTGCTCAGCGGCAGTGCCGCAGCGCGCGACCTGAGACTGGCCACGACGACCAGCACCGATAACTCCGGTTTGTTACGGGCCATCCTGCCGCAGTTCGAGGCGAGTCACCACGTGCACGTTCACGTGATCGCGGTCGGAACCGGCAAGGCGCTGAAGCTCGGTGAGAACGGCGATGTCGACGTGCTGCTGGTGCATGCCCCCGAGGCAGAACTTGCGTTCGTGGCCGCCGGCTTTGGAGTCGATCGCCGCAAGGTGATGCATAACGACTTCATCGTGGTGGGACCGCCCGGCGATCCGGCCGGGGTGCACGGTGCGGTCGATGTGATCTCCGCGATGCGTCGCATTGCCGCCAGCGGGGCCAAGTTCATATCGCGCGGCGACAACTCGGGCACCGATCAGATGGAACAGAGCTATTGGAAGATCGCGGGCCTGTCGCCCACAGGCCACCCTTGGTATGTCTCGGCCGGTCTGGGCATGGGCGAAGTGCTGATGATGGCGGCCGAACTGCAGGCGTACACGCTGACGGACCGGGGCACTTTCGCCGCTTATCGCGCCAAAAGCGGGCTCCAGATACACGTGAGCGGCGATGCACGCATGTTCAACCCGTACAGCGTGATCGCAGTCAATCCCGCCCGTTACCCGGATATCGACTACCGCGGCGCCACCGAATTCGCCGATTGGATCACGTCGGCCGAAGGCCAGCGCGTCATCGGCGCGTTCCGGATCGATGGCGAGCAGGTGTTCTTTCCGGACGCGACGAGCCGCTGAGATGGACTGGCTGACCACCACGCGCCAGGCGCTGCAGCTGCTGATGACGGGAGACGCGAGCCTGTGGGCTATCATCTTCGTGTCACTGAAGGTGTCGCTGCTGGCGATGCTGATCGCGTCACCCGTGGCCATTGCGCTCGGCTATCTGCTGGCGACCGTGTCGTTCCGCGGGCGCCGCCTGTTGATCCAATTGAACCAGGGACTGCTCGCGTCACCGACCGTCGTCATCGGGCTGATCCTGTATCTGCTGCTGTCGCGGCAAGGCGTGTTCGGGTCGCTGCACCTGCTGTTCACGCGCCAAGCGATGGTGCTGGGTCAGATCATCATCGCGCTGCCGGTGCTGGTGGCGTTCACGCTGTCGGCGGTGCAAGGCGCGGATGAGCGGGTGCAGGAAACATCGCTGTCGCTGGGAGCGAGTCGATTGCGCGCAGCGCTCACGACGCTGGCCGAAGTGCGCTTTGGCGTGATGGCGGCCGTCTTCAGCGCCTTCGGGCGGGTCATATCGGAGATCGGATGCTCGCTGATGGTCGGCGGCAACATCGCCGGATTGACCCGCAACATTCCGACCGCGATCGCGTTGGAGACCAGCAAGGGCGAGTTCGCCGAAGGGATCGCGCTGGGTTTCACGCTGTTGGCGGTTGCGCTGGGGGTGAACGCTTCTCTGGCGTTCCTCCAGGGCGAGGGCGGACTGAGGTGAGGCAAGCACTGTTCGAGATCGAGACGATCCGCAAGCAGTTCGGCGCGCGCAGCGTGCTCGATGTCGGTGACGTCGTTCTGCAAGCGGGGGTCAGCTACACGCTGACCGGCGACAACGGCGCCGGCAAGACCACGCTGTTGCGCATCATGGCCGGGCTCGAGACGGCCCAGGTCGCCCGCGTACGGTATTGCGGCTCCCCGGTGGACCTGAACATCTACCCCCCTTGGATGCGCCGCGAAGTGATCTACGTTCACCAGCATCCGTACCTGTTTCGCGCCAGCGTGAAGGACAACATCGGTTACGGTCTGAAGGTTCGCGGCGCGCCGCGGCACCAGCGCGAGCATCTGATTCAGGAAGCGGTCCGATGGGCGAGGGTCGAACAGCTGCTCGATGTTCCGGCGCACAAACTGTCGGCCGGCGAGAAGCAGCGCGTTGCACTGGCGCGGGCGCGTGTGCTCAAGCCCCGCCTGTTCCTGCTCGACGAGCCGACCGCCAACCTGGACGCGGAATCGAGGCGGCAGGCCGTCGCGTTGATCCGTGATCTGTGCGATGAGGATGGGACCGCACTGATCGCATGTCACGACCAGCAGATGCTGCAACTGCCGGGCATCTGCGAGCTGCGCCTGCAAGACGGTCATATCGAGCCCGCGGGAAGCCCGCTCAGCGCGCCCGGGTTCTCGGCGGACTCGGCCGCGAGCGAGCCGTCCCGTCGCGCCAGGCTCGACGGCGTTCCGCGGCAACCGGTCGCGAACGACTGAGCGCGAGCCGCGCCGGCTCAAGCCTGCTGCTGGGTTTGCGCCTGGGTAATCTGGCTGCCGGGCGGCACGCTACGCGTGAGCCAGACGTTGCCGCCGATGGTCGATCCGCGCCCGATCGTCACGCGGCCAAGGATCGTCGCTCCGGCATAGATGACGACATCGTCCTCGACGATCGGATGCCGGGGGTTGCCCTTCTGCAACTCGCCGTGCGGGCCCACCGCAAAACTGCGCGCGCCCAGAGTGACCGCTTGATACAGGCGCACCCGATCGCCGATCACCGCTGTTTCGCCGATCACGACCCCGGTGCCGTGATCGATGAAAAACGACGAGCCGATCGTGGCGCCCGGGTGAATGTCGATGCCGGTCTCGGAGTGCGCGATCTCGGAAAACATCCGAGCGACCATCGGCGCGCCGAGGCGGTACAGCCGGTGGGCCAGCCGGTGATGGATGATCGCGACCGCGCCCGGGTAGCACAGCAGCACTTCGTCGACGCTGTGTGCCGCCGGGTCGCCCGCGTATGCCGCCTCCATATCTCGATCGAGCTCGGCCCGCACCGTCGGCAGTTCGGCCGCAAAGCTGCGGACGATCTCCACTGCGCGCCGGTTTGCGCCGTCGGCTCCGTCGCCCGAGGCGGCCGCCGAGCCGCCCAGCTCCAGCTTGATCTGCTCGAGCAGCTGGTTCAGCGCGCTTTCGATCGTATGGCCGACGTAGAAGTCCTCGCCTTCGTGCCGCAAGTCCGACGGGCCCAGACGCATCGGAAACAGCGCTCCGCGCAGCGCGAGCGCGATCTTGCGCAACGCCTCCGGCGACGGAAACTCGTGTCCAGCGCCCTCGCGGGGCCGATTGTGTTTGTCGCGCCAGACCCGGCGCAGATCGCGCAGATCTGCCACGATCTGGCCGACGTTCCATTGCGGCACGGACTCCGACGAAGGCTCTGGGCCCCCCGGCTGTCCTCCGCCTGCCTTGAAGTTCGGAGCGTTCACGGTCGATCTCCTGGCGCGGGCCGCAGCCCGATGCGCCGTCCTGCGATGCAGCAATCGTACACCGCAGTTCGCGCTGACAGCCACGCTGCCAGTAGCTATTTCAGCGCGAACTCGACCCGGCTCGTCTTCGCCGCCGGTGGTTCGCCGGCGTGTCCTGCGTCGGCGCCGCCGCCAAGCTTGGTCGCCGTCAGGAACAGGCGCTGCTCATCAATCTGTCCGGTGGTCTGCAGCCACGTCTTGACCGACTGCGAGCGCCGGTCACCCAGCGCCTTGAGCTCATCGTCGCCGACAGTGGTGCCCGCGAGCAGCAGCTTTTCCATCTCGGCGGGAGCCGGCAGCTGCTTCGCGTTCGCCCCCGCCGGCTGATCCTTTGCGTTCGCCCCCGCCGGCTGCTCCTTCGCGCCCGCTCCTGCCGACTGCTCGGCCGCGTAAACACGGCCCAGCAATGCCGGATACTCCTCCGGCGAGACCGTGATCGATGCAAGGGTCGCCGATTCGCCCTTGGCCACCAGATCCTTCACCTTCATCGCGCGCACCCGGCGATCGAGGCTTTCGCGCCGCAGGCCGTCGGCGTCGCTGGCCGGGTCGATCCAAGCCCCGATTTCCAGCTTCAAGCCCGGCCGTTCTTTCAGCGCGGTCGCCAGCGAGTTCAGGCGCGACTGGCCGGGCGCCGGTACGTCGGCAGAGCCCGGCGCGTACTCGATGAATGACAGCTCCTCGCCTCCTCCGAACAGCTTTCCAAGCAGCGCGAACGGCGCAGTGACGGCCTTGGTGATCAGGTTCACCAGCACCTTGACGATCACGCCACCCACGGAAAACTGCGGATCGTCCAGCGATCCGCCGATCGGCAGGTTGATATCGATCACACCATTGCGATCCTTCAGCAGCGCGACGGCCAGTTGAACCGGCAGTTTCGTCGCAGTCGGACTGTCGATATGGTCGCCGAATGTCAATTGATCCAGTACGAGTCGATTCTCGGCGCTCAGCTGCCGGTGCTCGAGCTTGTACGCGACGTCGAACGACAGCTTGCCACGCTCGATGCCGTAGCCGACGTACTTGCCTGAATAAGGGCTCAGCGGTGCCAGTTCCATCCCGTGCACGCTCGCCTTCAGATCGACAAAGAGGTCGCCCTTTATCGGGTTGACCTGGCCCGCAATAACCAGCGGAGCGCTATTGACCTGGCCGTGTATGTCCACCGCCGCGGTCGTGTCCACCGCCGACGACAGGCCGGTGACGCTGCCGGCCAGCTCGACCAGATTGGCCGTGTAGTTCGGCTTGATGAAATTGTCGGTGAAGCGAACCCGGCCATCCTGCAATTTGACTTCCCGGACTTTGATTGGAACGACCTCGGAGCTTGCCGCCGTCTTCACCCCCTCCTGCGCACTGCGCGCTACGGAGGGCGAGCCCGGCCCGGCTTCTGCCGTGTCAGGCTGCGGTAACCCCGGTGCCGCCGGCGCCACAGGAGCTGAACTGGTGCTTTGCTCCGCGGTGACGCTGCGCCGCTCGCCGGGGCTGGTGCGAAGGATGTCCTGCAGGTTGATCCGACCGGTCGGATCGATGATCACCCGGGCGAAGAAGTCGCTCAGCGCGATCTGATCCATGTCCACCGACAGCGGCGAAAGCCGCACGTTCACGGCGGCGAAGGACAGCGATTTCCAGTCGAGAAAGTCGTTGCCGTTCAGTTTGTCGATGGTGGCCAGATGACCCAGCGTTACGTCGCCGCGGAAGCCGCCCTTGAAAGTGCCGTCGGGATTCTGATCCAGCGCCAATCGGGCATGAGAGCTCAGGTCGGCCTGGGTGATCAGCACGTTGACCCGCTCGGTGATGTAAGGCTGCAGCGCCAGCAGGTCCACGCGGGTCAGGTCGAGCGCCATGTCCGCGTGTGGCGGCGCGATCCCGAGCGCGCCCGCCACTGATATCGAGCCGTCACGGTTGACCCGGGCCTTCAGGTCAATTTTGGCGGGCCCGCCCCCGGCCGCGCTGGACAGGTGCTCGACGGTCAACCCAAGTCCGGTGACCGTGGTCACCGCCACCTGGGGCAACCCACGGCTTTCGATCCGCGCGTCCCAGTTGCTGATCG
>Ga0187846_10002248_pt1 | contig 10679 bp, 15 predicted proteins | sample TC_taG_FD_161473 | JGI IMG/M metagenome (GOLD analysis project Ga0187846, IMG submission 161473) | Biofilm microbial communities from the roof of an iron ore cave, State of Minas Gerais, Brazil - TC_06 Biofilm (v2) | ecosystem: Environmental > Terrestrial > Deep subsurface > Cave > Wall biofilm... | reverse complement strand
ACTTCCTGAGTTGTGACTGCCATTTATTCACATCCTTTCGAATGATTCCTTCCAGGCAAAAGAAGGAACAGAGTGTAATAAAGGAGAGAGCAGGAATCATAAACCATCAGCGAACTATTAATTCGCTGACTCCCTTCTGCCGGTTCATGATTATCCTACTCTCCCCATCTCTACAAAACTCCCAAAACCAATTCCTGCTCTTTAATATCTTTATCTTCAGGAATATGTTGTTCAAACTGAATACTGCCAGTAGTGTGTCTATATTCAGTTTTCCATACTCCATCCACTTTAACAGGCCAAATAGTAACATTAGTCATATGTCCAATACATACTTCAGTATCACATATCATTTTAAATTTAGCTTCTCTACATCGATTAAAAAATCCGATATCATCACACCAACCATCTTTTTCTAACTCACCAAGCCGCACCCAGGGCTTCTCTAATACTTTAAATACTTCAGTAGAGATTAAAACAAATCCAAGTCCAGCATTAACACAATCTATAACACTATTCTCCTTAGCAAAATTCTTATCCATAACAGAATATTTACATTTCCCATTAGGATACCATTTATCAAATATCGCTGGGCGATGAGGGAATGATCTTGTTAAATACAACCCAGTAACAATATCAACATCATGTTGCATTAATCTCATTAAAGAGCTAGGATGGTAACACATATCATCATCAACGAATAGTATATGAGTACATTTATTATCTAATGCTGCTTGAGCAATCTCATTCCTAGCAGCGGCAGGAGATTGCCCATGAACAGTAATAGTTAAACTATTATTAGGTCTTTCTAATCCAAGAAAATATGGGACAAATTCAGCTCTACGAATATATTCCATTGTAGAAAGTCCTACTAATACTTTTTTTTCACTCATATCAGAAACCGATTAGCTAGTTGTTGAAGAAACTAACAAATAGTGACCACCAGTTGTAGCAAATGCGTTATCAGTTAGAGGATTGTAAACAAACAGATAAACTCTATTGGCAACAGTTGTGGTTGCTCCAACAATATTACCACCAGTTGTAAATCCAGTGGTAGTACCTGGAACAATAGCTAATAGATGAACACCTGGAACAGGTGGATTGATAGTCTGAACAGCAGTATTACCAGTTAATACAGTTAGAAAATTAGTTGGTGTAATCGTAGCAGCGGCAGTTTGAATTGGCCCTGGACCAGGTGAACTATTACTTTGAACAGTAGAGATTTGTTGAAATAAAGCATCAATTAATGTCATTTTAATTCTCCTTTAGTATCCACTTGGAATAGCAAGAGTATCAATATATGCAGTTCCAGCCGGATTGAGAACAAACGTCTGGAAACCGACAACCATATAGAATATATCTGCTGCAGCTACACCGCCGCTTGGACCTCTCAATTCAAATATTCTCCTACCATCAGATGTATAGAATCCAATTGGTAATATCTCAGCTCTTCCCCACAAAGAGCTAACTACAAAATCAATACGAGTCTTATTCCAGCTAAAATGCTGTCTAATAGGAGCACCAGCAAGCTGCATGTTATCACCAAAATACAGATTAAGAGCTTCATCTTTAGGCGCTTTATGAATAATAGATATTAATTGACCAATCTCTTCATATGCCTGAGCTTGACAAGGATGTGTCCATGCTTCAGGATCAAAATTATTATCAATACCTATACGATTACCAATCTTATTGATTGCTAATCGCGGTAATGGAAGACTCAGAGCACTATTTCCACCATTAACACGATTAGCTCTAATTTCAGGAACGGATGCCCTATCATATCCTAACCATGTTCCAGTAGAAGCATTAGAATGATGATAAGGAACACCATATAGCCAAGGTAAAGATGTAGGATTAGAGATACCATCGACAACCAATACATCTGTTGCAATAGCTCCTGTGATATTTGGAGTTACAGATACTATCTTATTCTCAACATCCCATGTAGTAATTGGACTCTTACCACGATAAGTAGATAGAGTAGTATCGTAGACTTGAACAACCTGATCAAATCTAACTAACTTAGCGCCAAAAGCAGAATCCATTGTATACGTATCAACTCCACCAGAAGTAGATACGGAAGAAATGGTTCCTACTTGACCAGTTCCAGCTTGCTGTAATTGAGAATCAACTTGCTTCTTTAACTCAACTACTGCTCCAGCAGTCAAACGACGAACCGCGTTGATTACGGCTTTACGTCTATCATCAGTAGACCACTGAGTTAATTTAGTATATTCAATATTCTCTGACATAAATACAGGACGTAGAACGGCTTTATCCCAAGTCGGACCACCACCACGACCTAAATCTCCACCATCTGGATTAAAAGCCTGGAATCTACCTCCTGGCCTAATCTCCATTGGTGCTCGCATTTCACGATATGACACAATCTCTACATCACGCTTTTTAATATGAGCAAAGAAAGTATCATCGTAATCAAAGACAGTAGTCACCTTTGGAAGAACTCTTTCAAGTTCAACTCCAGCAACTACTGACTCTACAACTGTACCTGCCATATTTTAATCCCTCATGAAAAAGTCAGTTACTGATTCTCCTTTTTTAGGTCCATCATTTTTACCTTTTGATTGGCTAGGTTTGCCAGTTGCAATTTTCCTAGGAATTCTAGGAGTTTCTTCTACTTCTTCATTTTCATCATCTGATCTATCACGATGACGAAGTGGATTATCTTTTAGAGCTTCTGCTCTAGCTCTAAGTATTGCACTTTTTAGTGCCATTCTTGCACGGCCGAGATAAAATGATTCAATACGACTTAAAGAGTCGCGAGAGAATTTAGAATCAAAAGCATCTCTCCAAAGCTTTTTGAGATTATTACTAATTGATTCATCATTTGATAATGTTTCACCAAGGTAAGTCATAGCATCTTTTACAGCATTCTTCTTAACATAATCAGACATCGAACCTCTAGGATCAATATAATCAGCAATAGTTGCACGCAGTTTATTATCAACTCTCGTTTGCATTTCATCTCGTGAACTCTCATATCGTTCACGGACAAATGATAATCTTTCTTGCTCTATCTCGTCTTTAGCTTTATCAGCTTCTTCATTTTTTTGAACTCTTCGAGATGGGGCCGTAAATTTGTTTGTCCCAAAGACGAACTGATTAACTAGCAGAGCGGCTTGTTTTAAATCTTCGTTGCCGCTGCTATTAGCTTCTTCCCACATCTCCATTATAAGACGCTTATTTAAATTTCCAGTAACATGCCAATAAGCATCCTTATCAACTTTAGCTAGAGATTGAAGATAATCATCAACTATGAGATCAAATGCTTTGGAATCAGTATCTTTTATTTCACGAAGTATCTGCTCGGTGTTTCCAGACAGTAATTGAGATTCTAACTCATTAAATGATTCAGCTCTCTCAGCAATTTCTTTTGCATCATCAAATGAACCAAATAGTTCACTATACTGTTTATCACGATACATCATCTTTTCTAAGAAAGGATATTTCTTAAATAGTTCTGGAAAATCTTTTAATATAGCTTTCTTTCGAGGAGGAGCATCAATCTCTAAGTTGTCTTCATCAACAGAGAGATCAAGTTTCTCTTCTTCTTCATCCTCCGATAATTTTAAGCCTTCCTCTTCATCTTCTTCTTTAGGTTCTCTAACCTCTTTTATAGGTTTCTCTTCTATTTCTTGAGTCTCTTTATCATCATTCAATAGCTCAAAGACATCATCAGCAGAATGATTACCTTTTGGTTTATCAATAACGGCACTATTGGATTGGGGTTCTATTGGCATTTCCATTTACCTTCTGGTTTTCAGCAGGCTTTTTAGGTGTAGCCATTTTGTGTTCTGCTGAAGTTTTTTTAGTAGTTTTACCAGTAGCTATAGTCATTTGATCATCATGAAGCATTTGAGCATGAATACCTTTCTGTAACTCCATCATATGAGCTTTCATATGCAATAATACGTTCATATATCCATTTGGATTCTCTTGCTTAGCCTGTCTTCCCGCTGAAGAAATAAGCCATGATTTACAAATAGATGCTTCAATCTGATGATTATCTACATCTGAATCAATAGAAACAGAAGATTGTCCGTTTATTGGAACAGAATTAACTAATTCAACTATCTCTTCATATTGCTTTTGCCTATCATCTTCACCAGGCAACTTAAATGATGGAATCTTAACAACCTTTGCAATATATGGCAGATTTTCAGGGTCCATTAATGCTTGTGTAATTTCCTGATTATTTATTTGGAATAGTTGCATAATCATATCAGCTTGTTGTTCATCTGATACAGGCAATCTATCATCTGGTTCTAATTCAATAGATCCAATCTTTCCTTCTGTTTCCGCTTTACGAATAAAGACATTAACAAAATTACCTTGTTCATCTTTTTCAACTACTCTCTCATCTTCAACCATATATTTAATAAATATTAGAATAGCTTTACCAAATATCTCTTTCCACCAAATATTCATCATTTTCCAAGGAGTCTGAAGCCGCTGCAATGCCATTCCTTTAGACATCGCATATTCAGAAGCGGTGCGAGAACTTCCAGAATCCTGGCTGCCACCAAATATAGATGGAAGAGCTCCAGAAACAAACTGACCTAATTGCTGAAGAATATCATAGAATTTCAAAACTTCTGGTGCTAGAGAAGCTTGTTGAATGCTATAGAAGCTGTCTCTAATATTCCTAGAACCAGCAACAGGTTTAGTTGGCGTGAGTGTTCCTGGTTGAGCTTCTAATTGTTTCTGAGCAGCAAAGTTGACAACAGCTGGATCAGCAAATGTTTGAGCTATTCCCTGTTCAATAGTTTGAATAGTTAAGCTAATTAAATCATTAACAAGATCTTGGATATTTGTTAAGACTTCACCATATGGATCATGATTAAGAAAATCAGACATTGGATTCTTTGTAAGAGTCCAATGATCATCTAAACACTCATTACAATACTCAGCAGGAACATCATTAACACATACAAAATGAGCACCATCTGGAAATTTCTTTTTTAGCTTATCATAATCATCATCTGATAGGACGTTGAAAGCGGCAGGACGTAACCATCGAAGATTTACTGTAACATTATTATCAGGAAATTCACCTCTATATTGAGTATTTAATCTTCCATATTGTTCATATGGATCATTAACACCAATATTGCTCCAGCCACCTTGAGGTATCTTTTCTCTCAGATGTGGATAGCATTCTAAAGCATTAGCATAGTGTGTTTCATATCCAAAAAATAAATATGGAGTATCACACTGTTCTTTAGCATAATTAGCCACTTTAATATATAACCCACCATAAACTTCTAAACAAACTCTAGATTTCGGCTCCTTTGTGTGTCCAACTAAACGGGTAATAATTAATTTACTTTTCTGAAGCTCAGGATCTAATTCTTGACCACACTCAAAACAAATAGGTCCTTTATTTAATTCATTTTTAATTTCTACGTCGTCATCACCTGGATCAAATTCATCTTCTTCAGCCGCCGAGAATGCTTCATCTGGAACTCTGCTCTTACATGATGGACAGACATAAGCATCAATTTCTTCATTTTTGTATTTTGGTTTATCATATGTTCCATATTTTTCATCTTCTTTAGGGTGAGAATAACAACCAATTAAACCTTCAGTACAATAAATATAAAGAGCATGAAGCCAGAGAAATACAACGTCATTATGTTTGTAAATTAGTTTAGCAATTTCATCACCAGCCTTAGCCGTTAAGGTGTCTAGTGGATTCTCAGCATCCTCTGGAACACAAGTGATTGCAGGAATTTGAATAGATAGAGCTGCTATGACTGTCTCAAGGAAAGCCTTAAAGATATTTACTGGCTTATCATAATAGTCTTGATCACTATCAGTTGCATTAACTTCTCTGTTAAATATTCTATAATCATGAGCTACTTCATTCCAATAAACTTGAGAGAAATTATTCCAGTAGAGCTTCAAGCGGCGCCAATGACGAATCTGCCGCTCCCTTGTGACTCTATCTTCATTATCAAAATGAGTACAGACAGACTTTAACAATGAAGCAATTTCATCAAAATCTTCATCTTTATAAGACTCTCTACTCATCTCTTTCTCTTCTTAATAGAACTCTTAACCATATCTTCAGCATCTTCACGTTTTAATCCCACTCCTTCTGAGTGCTTACTTTTATATTCTTTTTTACCACCTTGAGCTTTACGTTTTTCAGAAAGCATTATAGCAATCGCTTGTTTTCTATTCTTTACAAGCTTTCCTTTAGAACTTCCTGAATGAAGTAATCCATGTTTAAATTTGTGCATTACCTCATCATAAGGCATATATTATCCGAAGAATTTACTAGAAATTCTCGATTTCTTCTTATTAGGATTATGAGTTACAGATTCTTTCATCATGTCATCAAATTCTTCTGAACTTGGTCCAATCTTTCCTTTTTGTCCCATTCCTTTCATACTTAAATTAGTATCTTTAGCTTTCTTAGATTTAAATTTCTTACCAATCTGGAAATCCTTACCATGTCTACCGAAACGGCTACCAAACATTTTCTTTTCAGTTAGATGAGTTTTACCATGCCTAAATAAACCTTTACTCTTTACATGACCAGTATACTTATCTCTAGGAAGTTCATGCTGTAATTCAGATGCTACTAAACTAGAACTATTATAAACACTCATGATGTCACAATTGCGTGATTAATGCCTGGAGCCGTTTTAGTAATAGTATAAGTCAATGTTGATTCACTCGTAAGAGTGAAATAGAATGAACCAGTAACATCTACAATGTTTACCATTCCTTTAACATAATCAAAATTCAAATAATTAACTTGATTAAATTGCTTAGCAACGTTATTGCCATTAATATCTTTAGCAGTGATATTAACAGTAGCAAGAATAAGAGGAGTATTTGCCATTATGAAGAAATAGTAATTGTTGTTATGCCACCACTAATAGTCCAAGTAACTGTATTCATCGCTGAATAATCATAAATTTGAGTTCCACCACCTCCAGTACGTATAATCTTGATAATATTATGAAAGAAATCAAATTCAATATCATTCACATCAGTATATTTCAATGCGGTTACAGCTTGACCTGGACCTGTTGTACTTGTGATAGTTACTGTTGCCGGAGCGGCATTTGCCATTCTTTAAGCTCCTTCTCTGTTAATTCCGAGTTCTTTTTCGATTTCTTCAATGTTACTAGTCTGTCCAAATATAGGTTTGTCAACTCTATCAGGTCTACCAAGATTCTTAGATTGAGCTATCAGAGCGGCTTCCTCTCTTGATTTCTTTTCTAACATATCTCTCCTTCGAGAGAATGTCATAGCTGACATCTTAGTTGGATTAATCTCTACTGGAGCCGCTTCGACTAGTTTAGGATTCACTATATTTATCAATGTATCTATTAACTGTTGTTTTTCTTCACGTTCATATTTAAGTTGTTCTTTTAGCATTGCACATGATTCACATGTATCAAAATCTTTAATTCCAAATAATCTAAGAAGAAGCCTGATCATCTTAGTAATGGAGTAGTTCCAGAAACTAGACCAGTTAAATAGAGTAGTATAACAACGGCTACTACAACAATAATTACTGTTTTAAATATTTCTGGCATCGGAATATATGTAATGACAACATATACTATAAACCCAATCAGTGCTACGATAATGACGAGTGTTAATAAACTTAACAAAGTCATTTGCACCTCACTGAGAGATCGTGAATGCCATTAATACCATTAATTCCAATATCAATGAGTGAAATAGATTTTGCTGCCACCGGATGATTTCTATGAAGATTCAAAATTATGAATCCGATGGCGGCTGTAGAAACTGCTCTCACCTCAATTTGTGAATTAATTGAAGATGGCATCATGAAGTTAGTTTCTTTACAGCCACTATGGAGCTTAGCGGCTGAGATACTTGTAGCAGCTATAGAAGATAGAAGATAAATAACTAATAATTTAGTCAATTAACTCTCCTTGCAAATCTACTCCTTCTACTCATTGGAATACAATCATTAAGAGTTGATCTATCTTGCTGTTCAATAAATTCCATCTTCCTATAGAAAGATGTCATATCTTCATCTCTATGTTCTATAATCTTTTGTATTTTTTCAGCTTTACTTAACTCTTCACTTTCTCCATCGAGAAATCTACGTGCTGAGCGGCAGAAATAGCGAAGACAATCTATCGGATCATCTCCATCAAATTCAGCAATATCTTCAATTTTCTTTTCATCATAAATACACATTGGAATAGTATCAATTACAGTTTTACACGTTTTAAAGATTTGCAATACTGGTAGATTACTTTCTGAAGGTTCATCAAAGAATTGTTTTTTATAATTTTCTAGAGCTTTTTCCCCATAAATTCTATAGATTTTTTGAGCTACCTCTAAATCATAGAAAGCCTCTTTGGAAATCAGAGAGGTTTTCTTTTCCCATCTTAAGAAATCATGAATGAGTTGCAATCCAGCAATGCGGCTACCAGGTGTATTCTCTGATGAATTAGGAACAAGATCAGAATACTTTTGAAATTCATCACAAATGAGTTCACCACCACGAGATTGCCAAGCACTGCCGCAAAGCACAGTATGATTCATCACTTCATTATTATCATCATTTATTTGTCTAATCTCTGAAGCCCAATATGGGATATCTCTTCCATACCAATTCCGCTCTCGGTAAATGTACACTCTATGATTTGGGCTAACGGCTCCCCACATAGCATAACACATCGCTCTCTTTCCCCAGTCAATAGACAATATCTTTGGCCACCATTCAGGGATATGAAATGGTTCAATGACATGCAATGCGTTATCTGGTTCACCAGGGAAATGAATTGGTCTAAATGTAGTAAAAACAGATCCTTTGTAGGCGTGCCAGTCACCATATCTTTTAGCTTTATATTCAGCCTCGCTAACGGCTTTTAGTATTTCTAATTTCTTAACATAGAGTGGATCGTATTCCATTCCATAAGGATTATCTTCTGCTTTAGCCGGAATGAATATTCTACCTAATCCAGTTGAAGTATCTCTAATTAATTTCCTTCCATCTTCGCAGTAACGAACGAAACGATTGTAGACAAAAGTTTGACCAATACCACCAGGATTGCTGCCATTACGTACAATGGCAATATTAAAAGAACTAGAAGGACGTACGCGTGAACCAACCATGTAATGATATGGGTGAGCACTAAAGTGTGTTAATTCGTCAAATGCACAATAGTTATATTGTGAAGAGTCGTATTGTAAAATATCTGAATCATGTTGAACATGACCAAAATCTAGATAACTTTGAAATTCAGGCCATTCCCATGAGTGTTTTTGTTCATTATATTTCGCACCTGTCTTTGGGTAGTACTCTTTTGATAGACGGATAATTTCTCTTTCAAGATCTGGAAATTTTCTTCTAAAGATAATTCCTTTAAAGCCCTTAAATTTGTAAAATCCTCTAAATAGAGGAAGAAGCGTTAATATCCAACTTTTTCCTCCATAAGCCGCCCCACCATATAGTGCCTCAAAGATTTTATCTGGTAAAACTAATAATTCTTCTTGAACTGGATGTGGTTTAATATTCTTAATGGTATCTTCATAAAATCCATTACCAGGATCTTTCATAATAACTTCAGGCATAGAGTTAATTTATCTATTTAGATGTCGATTCTTCTGCCTCATCCGTTCACCAGATTTAGAAATTTTAGTATTGTTTTGCCCCAAAATAAGTTACTGTAACAGAAGGATTAGCACCGCCTGAAATAGTTGTAGAGATTCTAGCTCTTACAAAATTAATTCTTCCAGTATAAGGAACTAACAAATCTGCACCAGCCATAACTGTCACTGGTTGAGTTGGCGTACTTGGTAATGCAGCCCATGTATTAGTATCATTAGGATCATTAGATATTTCTATCGTAACAGCTCCAGCAGTAACCCCGCTAGCGGCTGTAATCTTAAAGTTGTGATAATTAAAAGATGGTGGAATGGCTATCGTCGTCCCATTACCAGTTGTTGCAGCAGATTGTAATGTAACCTCAACTCCACTCATTGCCGCTATGAATGTTGTCATTTTACATTTAGTCCTGATGGAGTTCCTGGAACAACGACATTAACATTAAGAGTTGTAGCTGGTGACGTTCCCCACATATTAGTAGCTGTTAATGTTAATGTATGTGCTCCAGATGTTGCAAATGTGATTGGAGTTGATGTTGATGGAGAAAGAACAGAAATTGCTGCATTACTATCTAGTTGAATAGTATAATTAATGACATTATCACTAGCCGGATTTCCATTCCAACTAGCCGTTTTCGTTACCGGTAAAGTTTGAGCATATATCGTAATTTTATTACGATGATGAAATACAATTCCTAATGAAAGTGCAATTAGAATTGCTATAGCCGGTCTAAAAATTTTAGATATCATCGATTCCTTATTTAGTTGTGGTTGCGTTTGTGGTTGTCGAAGATTTACTTTGTATCTGGTTAGCGGCTTCTACGACATCATCAACTATATCAGAGGCTGTTGTAACAATTGAAGGATTAACTACTTGGGTTCCTTTGACATCATTTACAACACTAATACCATCTGAGATGATTTGCATTGCAGCGGATTTCTTTTGATCTCCAGTAGTATTAGGAGCCGCCGTGGTTTCAGCCTGGCTGATTGCATGAACAATTAATCCACTGATTGCAGCCGCTGCAGGGTTTGCTATTGAAACAATT
>Ga0187846_10002247_pt1 | contig 10679 bp, 12 predicted proteins | sample TC_taG_FD_161473 | JGI IMG/M metagenome (GOLD analysis project Ga0187846, IMG submission 161473) | Biofilm microbial communities from the roof of an iron ore cave, State of Minas Gerais, Brazil - TC_06 Biofilm (v2) | ecosystem: Environmental > Terrestrial > Deep subsurface > Cave > Wall biofilm... | reverse complement strand
TCGTCGAGTCGGTGGCCGAGCGGCACGCGGCGCGTCCGTGGCGCTCAAAGCTGCACGCGCGGATCAGCGAACTGCCGGGGTCTGACGCGCTGCTTGCGATGCCGCAGACCTACATGAACCTGTCGGGCGAGAGCGTCGCCGCGCTCGCCGCTTACTACAAGGTCTCGACTCGCAACCTGCTCGTCGTGTGCGACGATGTGAACTTGCCGTTCGGCCGTTTGCGCATGCGCCGCAGCGGAAGCGATGGCGGACATAACGGGCTGAAGTCGATCATCGGGGCGCTCGATTCCGTCAACTTCCCGCGCCTGCGAATCGGCGTCGGACGCAAAGACGGCGACCTCATCGATCACGTCATCGGTGCTTTTTCCAAGGCGGAAGAAGCCGCGTTGCCGGACATCATCGCGCGCGGCGTCGCGGGAGTCGAGACCTATTTGGACGCCGGCATCGACCCGGCGATCGCGCTCGTCAACGCGGCGGGCGGCGGACTCGGCGAAACGGAGTGAGCCCGGGCACGATGCCGGATTCTTCCGCCCTTCTAGGGCGCATCCTCATCGCGGTCGGCGTGGTGCTCGTCATCGCCGGCGCGTTCTTGGTGTTCGGCAAACCGCTGCGGCTGGGCTCGCTGCCCGGCGATATCACGATCTCGGGGCGTCAGTGGCAAGCGAAGATCTTGCTTGGAACCTCGATCCTGCTGTCTGCTATCTTGACGATCGCGCTGAGTCTGTTCTTGCGCCGCCGCTAGTACGTGCCGGTTGGGCGTGGGGGAACCGACCGCAAGTATATGACGAGCGCTTTCATTTCCGTGTCGTCGAGTTGCGCGGTGTATTCCCAAGGCATGAACCGGCTCATCGTCGTGCCGTCCGGGCGCTTGCCGGTGCGCAACGCGCGCACGAGATCCGCATCGCTCCACGTGCCGATGCCCGTTGGCGTTATGTTCTGCGCACGCGGAAAACTTGCGGGCACACCCGGCACTGCGCCGCCCGAGAGATGCGCCCCGTGACAGGCGGTGCAACCGCCGGTTTGCGCCATGTAAAGTCCGTACGCGATGCTGGCCGATGGCGGCATGCTCGCGAGATGCGTCCTCGAGTGGTCGATGAACGTCGCTTCGGATAGCGGCAGCTGTCCGATCGCGATTAGAATGCGACCCAACGGCCTCACAACGCTTGCGGGCAATTGGTGATCCACCGCCGGCACGCTCTTGACGTAGGCGATGATATCCGCGAGATCAGCGTCGGATAAGTACTGGTAGCTGCCTGACGGCATCACGAGCAATCCTCTACCATCGGGTGCGACGCCATCGCGTATCGCGCGTGCAAAGTCGGCGTCGCCCAGGGTGGCGCTGACGCCGCCGCTGCCTCGGGTAAGATTCGGCGCGACCAACCGGAATGGGGGCACGTCTAGGAAGATCCTGCCGCCTAAGTCCGCACCGTGGCAGTCGACGCACTTCGCGACCGCGATGGCGAGATGCCGCCCGCGCGCGACGCTCGCCGCATCCGTCGGCATCGTCAGAGCCAGGTAGGGGACGGTGAACTTCTGATTGAGACGCGCGGTTCCGATCGCATAGAGCGTTCCGACCGCGACCACGATGAGGACGACCAGTCCGAACAGGATGCCAAAGAACCAACGCATGCGAGAGACTCCATATCCAGCGCCCCGGCCTCAAGAGGCCGGGACTACAACGTCGCTGCCGGGTTACGAGGCGATGCGGCGGCTTCCTGGGTCCGATAGCGGTACGCCCTGCTTGCAGAGCGGACACGCTTCGGGCGCATAGTCTGCGAGCGGCAAGTCCAACAACGCGGTGACGTGGAGCTTGAGGTTCGGTGTGCCTCGTTTGACGATGGCGCCGACGGCGACGATTTTGGCGCTCAGTCGTTCGGCAACTTCGATGACCTCGGCGGTCGACTTTCCGGTCGTCATGACGTCCTCGACCACAGCCACGCGCTCTCCTGGAGCAAGCGTGAAGCCGCGGCGCAACGCCGGCACGCCTGCTTCCTTTTCGACGAAGATGTCGCGCACGCCAAGCGCCTTGGCGACGATGTACCCAGGGATGATGCCCCCGATCGCCGCGCTCAGCACGACCCGCGCGCCCGCCCCGCGCAGGCGGTCGGCGAGTGCAGCGCAGACGGCCTCGGCGGTCGGAGGATCTTCGAAGATGCGGAACTTCTGGATGAATCGGTCGCTGTGCAAGCCCGATGAAAGCACGAAGTGGCCTGAGAGCAGGGCGCCGCGACGCTCGAGCAGCGCGCGGACTTCATCCGACGTCATCGCTCGCGAAAATTCCCGAGCGGACTGATCGCGCGCATCTCGTTCACGATCGCCTGCGCTGCGGCTGCGGGGTCGGAGGCGTGCGTGATCGGCCGGCCGACGACGATGAAGTCGGCGCCGGCGATCACCGCTTCAGCGGGAGTCGCCGTGCGACGTTGCTCGCCCGGCCACGCGCCGGCGGGCCGGATGCCCGGACATACGATCGTGAAGCGTTCGGACGTACGCGCGCGGACGATCGCCACTTCGTCCACCGCGCATACGACACCGTCGATGCCTGCCTCCGCGGCTAACTCGGCGCGCATGCTGACGATGCGATGCGGCGAGGGCTCGTCGCCGATGCTCGCCAGATCATCTCGGCTCAAGCTCGTCAGCACCGTCACCGCCAGCAACCGCATCTGGGCGCCGTTTGCGTTGGCTTCGTCGCGGGTTTTCGCAGCGGCGGCGAGCATGTCGCGGCCACCGGACGCGTGGACCGAGAGAAGTGACGGCGAAAAGCGGGCGGCGCTTTGCACGCCCGCGGCGACTGTGCTCGGAATGTCGTGCAGCTTAAGGTCGAGGAACACGGACAAGTTGCGCCGGCGCAGCTCGGCAAGCAAGCGTTCCCCGCAGCTGTAGAACGCGGCATAGCCCACTTTATACCAGCGCACGACAGCGGCGGTCGTCTCGACGATTGCGAGCGCCCGTTGGTAGTCCGGTTCGTCGAGCGCGACGATCAACTCGATCGTCGAGTTCATCGAGTCGAACTCACGTGAGCGGGCTTGCGATCGGCCGGCCAGCGCGCGGCAGCAAAACCTGGATTGGCAAGACCTGTGAGCGCCCGTACGCTTGCAAACCGTCGCTTTGCGGTCTCGGCGGCGAGCGCTTCGTTGGCGCGCGACGCGATCATCGGGTCGCGGAAATTCGCCGTGCCGATGCCGACCGCGGTCGCGCCTGCCATCATCATCTCGATTGCGTCGCTGCCGCTTTCGACGCCTCCCATGCCGATGATCGGGATCTTGACGGTCTGCGCGGCTTCCCAGACCTGATACACGGCGACCGGCCGGATCGCCGGACCCGACAGTCCGCCGGTACCATTGGCCAGCGCCGGCCGGGCGTGCTCGATATCGATCGCCATGCCCCGCAGCGTATTGATGAGCGAGATCGCGTCGGCGCCGGCGCCCTCTGCCGCGCGCGCGATCGGCCGTATGTCTGTAACGTTGGGCGTGAGTTTTGCGATGATCGGCAGCCTGACGCGCCGGCGCACTGCAGCGACGACTGCGTCGGTGGCGCGCGGATCGACCGCGAAGCATTCGCCTTCGCTGTCGACGTTTGGGCAAGAGACGTCGAGTTCGATCGCGACGATGCCGGGCAGTCCGTCCATCCGCGCGGCGACCTCGACGAATTCGCCGATCGTGAAGCCCGCGACGCTGCCGATGATCTTCGTCGGAGCGTTCGCAAGCTTCGGCGCCTCGTGCTCGATGAAGTACTCGATGCCCGGGCCTTGCAGGCCGATCGCGTTGAGCATGCCCGAGGGCGTCAATGCGATGCGCGGCATCGCGTTGCCGAGGCGCGGGTCGCGCGTTATGCTTTTGAGCGTTATGGCGCCGTAGGCACCGATGTCCACGATGCGCGCGAACTCGGCGCCGCGATTGTAGCAGCCGCTTGCAGCGATCAGCGGGCCCGCCAGCGTGACGCGCCCGATGTCGACCGAAAGGTCGGGCTTGGCCCCTGCGCCGTCGCCCGCGCCGCTCATGCCGGTGTCTCGAGCCAGAGGACGTCGCGAGCGGGGAACACCGTCCCATCGATGCAGACGCGCGCGAAATCGTAATTGCGGGAGTCGCGCGGCGATGCGGGATAGCCCGTGCCCTCCCCAGCGCCCCGGCGCACCGCGACGACGCACCCCCAGCACGTGCCCATCGAGCAGCCGAATGTTTCTTCCATAGATATCTCGCACGCCGTGTCCGTGGCGACCGCGTGTGCGCTCAGGGCGCGCAGCATGCCGGCCGGGCCACAGCCGTAGAGAACGTCGGGTCTTGGCGCCGCCAGCACGAGGTCGATCACGGTCGCGCGCTGACCTTCGCTGCCGTCGTCGGTGCACAGCCGCAGGTCGTCGACCTCCTGGCGTAACTGCTCGGCGCCCACCAGCATGGCTTTCGTGCGTGCCCCGAAGACGGCGGAAACGCGTACCTTGGCCTGCCGCAGGTCGCGTGCCAGCAGCCAAAAGGGGGCGATGCCGATGCCGCCGGCCGCGATAAGCGCCCTTGCGCCCCTGCCTGGGGTGCTGAACGTGTTGCCAAGCGGCCCGACGCACGACAGCTCGGTGCCCGCGGCCAGCCCAGCGAGCTTCCTGGTACGCTCGCCCCACTCGCGGAACAGCAGGGAGAACTCGTCGCCCTGGGCCGTCCAGACGCCGAGAGGCAGGCGCGCCACGGCGGTGCCGGGCACGTCGATCGCCACGTACTGCGCCGCGCGCGTACGCCGGGCGATCTCCCGCCCGCGCAGGCGCAGCAACCAAAAACCGGGAGCGACTTGCTCCCGGCTTATGAGTGTCGTGGTTTCGATCGTGGGCGCCTCGAGGGCCATTTCGCGCGCTTTTCGCGCCCCTTGACGGCCGGCCCTGGATTCGTGACGTGGCTCAACATCGGTTTGGAGTCTTACTTACGAGGTCTGTCGCAAACATTTGGCGGGAATTATCCGTATATCTTAATAGGGGGACATATAACCGGAGCCGACCCATGCAAGGCATGCTCATCTTCCAGACTCTCGCGGAAGCCGTCGCCAGCGGTTTCGAGGTCTTCGACCGCACCCCCGAAGGTTATCTGGTGCGCAAGCGCACCGAGCGCGGTTGGGCGATCGCCCTGGCGAGGCACAAGAACGCGGCCTAGAAACAACCCGCGCAAGATGAATCGAGGTGGACCATGGTCCGCCTCGATTTGCTTTGTGACGCCGTGTTGCGCGGGGTGCGCTGCGCAACGCGGCGTCTACGTTGTATAACGGCGGCATATGCCCTAATGTTTCTCGACGATTTCTCAGCAGGCGGTCGAATCGATTCGACCGTTTAACGCGCAATCGAATATGTCACGGATACGCTCGCGCTGATCGTTCCGGTGCCCGGCTCGATCGGCGGCGGCGCGGCGGCCTGCGCCATCGGCATGGCGAGGCGCGCAAGTGGAACGATCCCGGTTGTCGCGGCGCCCGGCACTGCGATGGACCGCAGCGCGCCGAGCTTGACTCCTCCGGCTGACGCCGCCGCTTGCGCGAGATCGTGCGCTTGTTGGACGGCGCGCTGCACGGCCTGCCGATAGAGCGCATCGCGCTGGCTTGTGTCGAATTGCAGCCCATACGATTGGTTCGCGCCCGCGCGAATGGACGCGTCGATTGCCGCTCCGACCTTGTCCACCGCCGCTTTGATGCTGATGCTTTCGGCGGCCACGTACGCAGCCTTGACTGTTTGAGTCGGTTCGCGGTAGTAGAGGCTGAAACCGCTCGTCTTGATGTCGCCGGCCGCGATGTCAAGCGGTTTCAACGCCGCGATCACCGCGTTGGCCCGGTTTGAGATGTCGGTTGCCGCGGCCGACGCGCTAGCCGCTTCACCGTAGACACCGAGCGTGATGTGCGCGATGTCCGGCACGTACTGCACCTCGCCCGTGCTTTGGACGGTGATCTGGCTGAGGTGATGCTCCATCATCATCATCATCATGCCGGCCATCGGCATCGTGCTAGCCATCGGCATCGGTTTTGGCGTCATCGGCATCGGTGCCGACGTCGTCGCGGCGGCAGTCGCCGGCGTTGCAACGGCGAGCGCGACACAGAGAACGGCGAGAGTGCGCATTATGGCTACTCCTTCATCAGCGGTGCAACGGACCTGACTTCGTAGCGCGTCGTCGCCCCATCCGGCAGGCTTTCGAAGAGCACGATCGCTTTGACCGGCAGATCGACGTGCCCCAGGTCAACGACGCGCGGCATCGCGTGCAGCGGCCGGCGCAACCGACACACCGTCACGTGCGGCACGTCGTCGTCATGCGGTTGCGACCAAATTCCCGCGAAAGCCTCGCGCATGCGGGCCATGAGCTCTCCGTACTTCGGCTGCGGCCGTGAGCTGCCAAGCCACAACAGACGCGGACGCCGCTCGTCCGGAAAGGCGCCAAGGCGATCCAGTCGCACGACGAAGGGCGAGCAATCGCGCGCGGCTTGTTCGAGCGCTGCGGAAAATTCGCATGCCTTTTCAGTTTCCACCGATCCAAAAAACGCCAGCGTGAGGTGCAGTTTTTCCAGCCGCTCGAACCGCCCGCGTACTTGGGCGCGTTCCAGCGCTTCTATCACCCGCGCGCCGAATGCGCGCGCCTCGTCGTCGAGCGCGATCGCCGCGAATAAACGCGCCATCACCCGCGCTTTTCGGGGGTGAGCTGGACCACTCCCTACAACGTAGCCGGCGCGCCATGATGCCGGCGTTCGCGTCGCGCCGGCTGCTCTCACGGCGCGTTAATGTGGCCCTCATCCGCAGCGCTGTATGCTTGCTCCATAGCGGGCGACGCACGTGAGAGTCGCAGTGCTAACCACCAGTCGCTGGAAACGACAGGAGCACCGCACCGATGTCGCACTCAAGCACCCCCGCGCGGGCCGATCATGCCAAGCGCAAGATTCTCGTCGTCGAAGACGACGTTCAAATAGCCAAAGTCCTGCGCCTCGAACTCGAGCACGAAGGTTTCGAAGTCGAGGTCTGCGGCGACGGCGCCAGCGCCATCGAGCGCGCGCTGAAAGGACCCGACCTCATCATCCTCGATCTCTTGCTGCCGCGCATTGACGGCCTTGAAGTCTGCCGCCGTGTGCGCCGGCATTCATCCGTGCCAATCATCATGCTCACAGCCAAAGACGCTGTACCCGACCGCGTGACCGGCCTGAACACCGGCGCGAACGACTACCTCGCTAAGCCCTTCTCGATCGAGGAGCTGCTCGCGCGCATCCGCGTGCAACTGCGCGATCGCGAGCCGGGCGAGCGGGTGCTATCCATCAAGGACCTGACGCTCAATCGCGACACGCACGAAGTCTCGCGCGCCGGACGCAGCATCGCCCTGACGGCCAAGGAATTCTCGCTGCTCGAATTCCTCATGATGTACCCGAACAAAGTGCACACGCGCGACGAGATCTTCAACAGCGTGTGGGGTTCCGATTTCCTCGGCGAGTCGAATCTCATCGACGTCTACATCCGCTACCTGCGCAACAAAGTCGATGAAGGCTCGACCGACAAGTTGATCCAGACGATTCGAGGTGTCGGCTACGCGCTCCGCGCCTGAGACCGCCGGCCGGGCTTTGTTTTTCGAAAGCCTGCGCTGGCGCCTGACGATCTGGTATGCCGTCGCGGTCGCATTGCTCCTCTTGCTGTTTGCGACGGTCGTGCTCTTCGGCGCCAATCGAGTGCTCTACCAGTCCGCGGCGGAGCGCGTTGAAGGCGCCTCGATGGCGCTGCAATCGTACTCGCGCGCCGGCAATCCGCTCTTCGGCGCAACCTCGATCATCGAGCTTCTCTCGCAAGGTGGGCCGCTGGATGCGTTCGCCGGTCCAGACCTTTACGTCGAAGCGTTCAACCCGAGCGGCGCGCGCATCGGCGCGAGCAGCAATCTCGCGGACGCCGATCTGCCGACGTCGGGCTATCGGCCATGGCGAATGGAAGGCGTCACGCCGGGCACGGGCGGGCAATGGGGTATCGCCGACACTGCGCTCGGACCTGTGCTGGCGCACTGGCACGTGGTTTACGACAACGACCGGCCCGTCGCCACGGTCTATGTCGCGCAATCGCTGGCCAGCATTCAGCAAACGCTTGCCGCGTTCGCGACGCTCTTGCTGCTCAGCTTTGGCGGCGCAGTAGCGCTCATCGTGGTCTCCGGCGTGTGGCTGGCACGCACCGCCATCAGTCCTATCAACGAGATCGCGAGCGCCGTCCAAGACATCGGCGGTCAGGATCTCGCCAAACGGCTCAACTGGCAGCACCGGCGTGATGAACTCGGCCGCCTCGCGGCACGCTTCGACGACATGCTGGCGCGTCTCGAAGCCGCGTTCGAGCGGGAGCGGCGTTTTATATCCGATGCGTCGCACGAGTTGAAGACGCCGCTCACGGTCATCAACGCGAATGCGCAGATGCTGGAGCGTTGGGGCGACCGTGACGAAACGGTGCGCCGGGAGGCGCTGCAAGCCATCCGCCATGAGAGCGCGCAAATGGCGCGCGTCATCAACGCGATGCTGACGCTCGCGAAAACCGAAGCGCCCGACAGACTGTCGTTCGAGCCGCTCAACATGCGTCCGCTCGTCGCCGACGTCGCCAACTCGTTGCGCCCACGTGCGGCGGAGAAGGGCCTGACGCTCGAGGCGCGTTGCGGGAGCGACGCCTACGTCCTGGGCGAGCCCGGCCTGCTGCGTCAACTGGTCGTGAATCTAGCCGAGAACGCGATCAAGTTCACCCGCGACGGCGGCGTAACGATCTCGATGCAGACGGAGAATTCGCACGCTCGTCTCGACGTCACGGACACAGGGCCTGGCATCCCATCGAGCGCTCTGCCGCACGTCTTCGAGCGTTTCTATCGCGCGGATCCCGCGCACTCGCGCGCCGTCGAAGGCACCGGTCTGGGGCTGGCCGTGGTGAGCTCTATCGTGCGCGCGCATGGCGGTCAGATCGAAGTGCGCAGCGCGATCGGGAAGGGCACGACGTTTTCCGTGACGCTGCCTGCGCTCGTGCTCGAAGGCGACGACCGCGCATGAACGCGTTTCACGCCGTGCTCACGTTAGGTTCACGCCGGATTCATGCGCGCGCGGCCAAGCGAGCGTAAGGTGAAGGCGACAAGGCCGCTCGGCTCGCCTTGCGCAACCACCATGAACCGTCTGAACCTTATCACCGCCGTGCTGGCGATCGCCGCGGCCTCCGTTGCCGTCGCGCTGCCCGCGAGCGCCGATCTCTCGCAGTTGAACGACGGCGCGCCGCTGCTGCTCATCAAGTCGAACGGCGGTCAGCTCAGCGTGCGGCCGGGCGAGCCGGACGGCATGGTGCGCATCCCCGGCAATCCGCAAGGCGTTCGCATGGACCGCTTCAACGTCAACGCGAACACGTCTTCGAGTTGGGTCCTGCCGCCGCTGCGCTGCGCCGGCACCATGGGGGGCGGCCAAGCGTACGCGCGCAGCTCGCGCGCCGCGTTCAACGCGCCGAATGGACGGCCGTGCGGTGGACCAGTGCGCATCCCGCTCCCTCGCGGCTTTCGTGAAGGCCCGCACGGCGTCGCGATCACAAATCCAGGCGGCGATCTGTCTGTCGGCGTTCCCACTCGTTTCGAAGCGATGGTGGTGAACGCCGGCTCGAGTCCGGTGGTCGTCGAGCGGACGCGCGGTCCGTTCATCATCTCCGGCGACAACGACGTGACCCTGCGCGGCGTGACCGGTCGCGGCTGGGTGCGCTCGACGCGAGGCGCGGTCGAGATCCGCGGCCCTGCCGGCAGCATGAGCATCGATACGGACTCAGGCCCGATCACGCTGCGAACCGGCCCGGCGTTCGCCGCCGCTCAAGTCTCGTCGACCTCCGGCGACATCACCTGGACGCTCAACGGCACAGGAACCGGTCCGTATCGCGTGAGCGCCGGCGGCGGCACCGTGCGAATCTTCGTGCGGCCGGGCGTTTCGGCGAACATCGATGCGGAGAGCGAAAACGGCTTCGTCATCAATAACTTGGCTCCGGCCGCCGCGAACGTCTTGCTGTCGCGGCCTCACGCAGTTTCTTTGACGGTCGGCGGCGGCGGTGCGCAAATGACGGTGCACAGCGTCGACGGCATCGTCCTCATCGCACCCGCACCATAACGTCATGTGCTGGCGCGCTCGTTTGAGCGCGCTCATCTCGCCGGGAACCCCGCTGCGCGCACCGAACTGACGCGCGTGTTTCGCGTCTACACCGGCTGCGCGCTCGCGCTGCTTCTCCTCGTCGGGGTGACTCCGAACTCGCGCACGCCGGCGGTGGGTGACGTTCCGCCGACCTTCACGCCTGAAATGACGCCTGCTCCCTCGCCGACGGCGCTCGTGACAGCGCTGCCGCCGCCGATCTCGCGCCCGGAAGACGCGCACGGCATCCTGTGGACGACATCGCCGATCCAGGCGCCGGCCTTTCACCCGCCAGCGCCACCGCCCGCCCAGTGGCTTGCGTCGTCAGATTCCTTCAGCGTCCCGTGCAGCGTGCACGCGCGGCGAGTGTTTGTGCCGGTGGTGGTCGCGGGAAAAGCAAAGACGTTCGTGCTCGGCAGTGCAGCCCCGTTCTCGACGATCGATCCGGCCACGTCGGCGCCTTCTCCCAACGATCCGATCATGTTGCGAACGGTGCAGATCGGGGATTTGCGCTTCAATGATGTCGTCGTGTCAGTCGGCCCGGTCGATGCATTCGCGCAAACGTATCTGGGCGCACCGGC
>Ga0187846_10002246_pt1 | contig 10684 bp, 11 predicted proteins | sample TC_taG_FD_161473 | JGI IMG/M metagenome (GOLD analysis project Ga0187846, IMG submission 161473) | Biofilm microbial communities from the roof of an iron ore cave, State of Minas Gerais, Brazil - TC_06 Biofilm (v2) | ecosystem: Environmental > Terrestrial > Deep subsurface > Cave > Wall biofilm... | reverse complement strand
TTCGAAGATTTAACCGAATTGATCAAGGCGCAGAAGGTGGCAGCCTGGCAGGAAGTAGCGCGTCGGGTGGCACACGAGATCAAAAATCCACTGACGCCAATTCAGCTGTCCGCACAACGATTGCGGAAGAAGTTTTTGGAAAAGTCGCCAGATTTTGAGAAGGTGTTCGACGAGTCAACGAACGTAATCGTAAATGAGGTCACGAGTCTGAAGCACATGGTGGATGAGTTTTCGAAGTTTGCCCGCCTCCCGGCGCCGCAGATGGCCCGCCAATCCCTTTACGATGTGATCAACGAAGTCGTCACCCTCTATCGGGGCGCGCATAGGGAGATCGAATTGCTAGTCGAACTGGATGAGGATCTCCCAGTGTTGAATTTTGATCGGGAACAACTGAAGCGGGTGTTGGTGAATTTGTTGGACAATGCGATTCAAGCGATGAATCACAAAGGACGTGTGTGGCTGACGACCAAGTACGATACGAAGCGGCGACATGCTATTGTAAGCGTGGCCGATGAAGGCCCGGGCATTGCTCCTGAGGACCAAGATAAACTCTTCGTACCGTACTTCACGCGGAAGAAAAGCGGCACGGGACTCGGGCTAGCCATTGTCCGCCGAATCATCACGGATCATGAAGGACAGATCCAAGCGGGTCACAATCAGCCGCACGGGGCGGTGTTCACGTTTGAATTGCCAGTGTAATCCGCGTTGGAGAGAAAGGAATAGGGACTCGTATGTCGGCATCGATTCTCCTAGTGGACGATGAAGAGGCGATCCTCGCCTCATTGAGCAGCATTTTGGAGGACGAGGGATACCAGGTCAGCATCGGGAAGAGTGGAGCAGAAGCCCTGCGAGCCTATACGATGGATCCCCCCGACTTGATGCTTCTCGATATTTGGATGCCTGAGATGGACGGCTTGGAAACCTTGCGCCGTGTACGTGAGCTAGTGCCAACCGCGCAGGTTATGATGATGTCGGGTCATGGATCGATCGAAACGGCGGTGAAGGCCATCAAACTCGGTGCTTACGACTACATTGAAAAACCATTGTCTTTGGAAAACGTGACGCTCAGAGTCAAGCATGCGCTGGATCAGTATCGCTTGGAGCAGGAAAATCGCTCGTTACGGACGAGAGTGCAGAGGAAATTCGAATTAGTCGGACAGTCGCTGGCTATGCAACAACTGCGACAGTTGATCGAAACTGCCGGGCCGACCAATAGCCGTGTCTTGATCGGAGGGGAGAACGGCACAGGTAAGGAACTCGTCGCACGGGCAATTCACGAACACAGCGCACGGGCGGATAAGCCGTTCATTGCAGTCAATTGTGCGGCCATCCCAGAGACGTTGATAGAAAGCGAATTATTCGGTCACGAGAAGGGGTCTTTCAGCGGCGCGACTTCTATGAAACGGGGACAGTTCGAACAAGCCGATGGCGGGACCCTCTTTTTGGATGAAATCGGGGACATGAGTTTGAACACCCAGGCCAAGGTGCTCCGGGCGCTTCAGGAACAGCAGTTTACTCGTGTAGGCGGGACCAAGCTGATGAAGGTGGATGTACGGGTCCTGGCAGCATCCAACAAAGACTTGATCAAAGAAATCGACAGGGGGACCTTTCGTGACGATCTCTTCTATCGATTGAACGTGGTTCCAATCACTGTGTCCCCGCTTCGGGAACGTCGTGAGGATATTCCGCTTCTCGTGCGCCATTTCATGAAAATGCACGCGGAAGAACAGGGATTGCGCGTAAAAGACGTCTCACCGGATGCAATGGAGGTATTTCAACAATACGACTGGCCTGGAAATATCCGCGAACTCGGGAATCTCGTCGAACGGCTAATGATCATGGTGCCGGGAAACGTCATCGATGCCGCGCAGGCGAGTCTCGCCTTGCAGGTTCGTCCAGCGACCGCGTCCTCTCAACCGTCCGTCCCCGCGGCTAATTCAATCTCGGTGCAAGCGTATGAATCCCTCCGTGATGCGCGGAACGCCTTTGAGAAGGAATACATCGGCCGCAAGTTGCGAGAACATCACTGGAATATTTCTCGCACGGCCGAAGACTTGAAAATCGAGCGAAGCCATCTCCATCGGAAGATCAAGCTGCTGGATGTGGAGATGCGGCCGGAAGCCTGAGCTGCTGTCGCCTAAAGGCCAGAGCCGTCTTGGTCCGCTGTACGCCTCGCCTTCACTTCGCTGCGGACCTCGCTGTGTTCGGCGCAGAAGTGAAACACAGCCTCGAACAGGCTTCGCGACCGTCCTTCGGCCGTCGTTCCAGCTCGGCTACAGCGGAACACAAATCGGCTCTGATGCCCGCTTCAGCAGCTCGGTCGCTCTTGCCAAAGTCCAAGGTGTCATGCCTTTCGCCTGCGCGTTGACCTCCCAAACAACCCTCCGATATGATGGTGCGCTCTATGACCACCTACCGGGACGCGGGGGTCGATATCGATGCGGGCGACGAATTTGTTGACCGTATCAAGCCGCTGGTCCGCTCGACGTTTCGTCCGGAAGTTCTGACCGACTTGGGCGGCTTCGGCGGACTCTTCCGCCTCCAAACCAAAAAATACGAAGACCCTGTCTTGGTCTCGGGAACGGACGGCGTCGGCACAAAGCTGAAGATCGCATTCTTGATGGATCGCCACGAGACGGTTGGGATTGACCTCGTCGCGATGTGTGTTAATGACATTGCGGTTAGCGGTGCCGAACCGCTTTTTTTCCTCGATTATTTTGCGACCGGGAAATTGGCAGTTTCCAAAGCGGAAGCAGTCTTGAAAGGGATCGTCGAGGGATGCCGCCAAGCCGGGTGCGCCTTGATTGGTGGAGAAACGGCCGAAATGCCATCGATGTACGCAGACGGTGAATATGACCTTGCGGGGTTTGCGGTGGGGATTGTCGACAAGCCCAAGCTCATTGATGGTCGTACGATTGCTCCCGGTGATGTCCTAATCGGGCTCGCCTCCACTGGTCTCCATAGCAACGGTTATTCGCTGGCCCGCCGTGTTTTGTTCCAGCAGGCGAACCTCACAGTGACTAGTCGGGTGCCCGAGCTGGACCGGCCGGTCGGAGAGGTCTTGCTGACTCCTACCCGCATCTACGCCAAGCAAATCATGACTCCCATTCAAGAAGGCTCCATCAAAGGCATCGCCCATATTACAGGTGGCGGCATTACCGAGAATCTCCCGCGCGTACTTCCTCCAGGCGTGCGGGCTCAGGTGCGATGCAGTGCGTGGAATGTTCCGCCCATTTTCCGCGTAATCGCCAATCTAGGTGCTGTCGAGCGAGACGAGATGTACCGCGTTTTTAATATGGGACTTGGATTGATACTGGTGGTGCCGCCGGATGCGGCCGATGCCGTCATGCAACGCGTCACAGTGCTGGGAGATCGAGGCTATCACATTGGATCCATTGTATCGGCGAACGATGGAGCTCCGCTGGTGGAGTATGTCACCTAAACGAACAGCTCCGCTGCGCATCGCCGTACTGGCATCGGGCCGCGGATCGAACCTCCAGGCGGTCATCGATGCGATTGAAGCCAAGCAGGTTGATGCACGCATTGTGGCGGTGATTAGCAATAAACAAGATGCATCGGCCTTGGAACGGGCACGGAAGCATAGTCTTAACAACCTCTTCGTGGATCCCAAACCATTTGCTGGACGACCTGATAGTCGTGAAGCGTACGATCGGAAGATTCTTGAGGTGCTCCAGCAGCATGAGGTCGAGCTCATCCTCCTTGCAGGCTACATGAAAATTGTGACAGCGGTTCTGGTCAACGCATATGTCAATCGGATGATGAACATCCATCCATCACTGCTGCCGTCGTTTCCGGGACTCGACGGGCAGAAAAAGGCGATCGAATGGGGATGTAAGCTTGCGGGGTGCACGGTACACTTCGTCACGGAAGGTGTCGATGAGGGGCCGATTATTCTGCAGGCCGCGGTGCCGGTTCTCGATCACGATACCCCAGAGACGCTCGCAATTCGGATTCTTGAACAGGAACACAAGATCTATCCGCGTGCGGTCCAGCTCTTTGCCGAGGGGCGCCTTCGAACCGAGGGTCGGCGAGTATTCATCGAGGCGGCGAAGCCAGATGGATATGCCATCATCAGCCCCTCGTGAAAAAAACTTGAAAAACATGGCCACCAACCGTGAGATTCTCGAAGAGCAAGTCCGCATGAACCGCCTGCGAGCCACGGTGGATGTGGCAGCGTACTTCCTTCGTGGTGCCTCCCTGAGCCATGAGGAAGCGTTAGACGTGATCGAGCATACCCGTAAGGAAGTCCTGAAACTCTGTCCGGGGAAGGAGGATGTCTTCGATCTTGTCCTTCGGCCGCGGTTCATACGGATTCTGGATGAGCGCGCGATGAAGGAGTGGGCCGTGGCGGACGCCGTAAATTAGCGCGGGGGAGTGGAGCACAAGAAAGGACTTGTGTATAATGGACAAAGTTTGAGACGGCTCCGAGTGCCAAGCATTCCTCCCCGTCTCCTCCGCGGACCAAAAGCTTGTGGCAATGTTGCCTGGCAAGACCCGCGGTAAAGCGGTAAAATTGAATCGGCGCTCGGAGCCTCTTCATTTGATCTGGCTATCAAGTACGGCTTTTCTGGACATTAGCCGTCTACGTTCATATCCCCAACAGGTGGGGGGGCTAGCTCAGTTGGGAGAGCACGACGTTCGCAACGTCGGGGTCGCGGGTTCGACTCCCGTGCCCTCCACCAACAAAATTTACCTACGACAAATACCTTCATTCATGTACCAATCCCGCACCTGGGCTTCCGCGGTTCTTCTCGACGATCTTTCCTGACTTTCCCAAATCCTCTACTTGACTACGGCGCTGGATTATCGATTTCTCAATGAATTTGACTTATCCTAGGTGCCGGTCCAAAGACAAAACTATTTGAGACCCAGTGGATAAGACGAGTCTAGCCCCGTAACGGAGAAAGATTTCCTGTCCTTCGATTGAATGGGCATGAACCAAATGCACGGGTTACAGACTTCTCGTAGGGTAAAGTGAAGGCAATGCAGAGAACTGCTGCGGGGCCTCGGCTGTATCGCGTCCTAAAAACTCTCGATGCTGCCTATCGTCGGGTGCATCGTCATCCAGTATTTCACCTGCTCGTCAAGAACGGCCAAAAGATAGGAATTCTTGTGGCTGTGACCATCCCAGTCGTGATCGTTGCAGGGATTGCGTACAATCGGACACACACTCAATATTATCTTCTGACCGGCCCGCACGGATCCACGGAAACGGAGATCGGTCCTCAGATTACGAATACGTTAAATGAGCCGACGCAGCTCGAACAATGGCTTCAGCTCAATCTGGTGCCAGACTTTACGCCGGTAGAGTCCTGCGGATCCCTCGACAATATAGCGCTGGTGAATCAGAAAAGGGCGCAACTGGCTCTTATCGAAGATGGCTTGCCAATGCATATTCACGCGCCGCCTAAGTGTCTCTTGCGTACCAGCGAGGGTACCCAACCCCGGAAGGAGACCAACGAGATCCGCCTCCGGGCCGTCATGCCGCTTTATCTCGCGCCGTTACACATACTCTCCAATAAACGGCTCAACTTTAAGGACGTTGGAGACATCAAACCCCATAGCAAAATTTATATCGGACCTGATGGGGGAGCCACTGCCTTTGTTGCCCAGCTTGTGTTGAGTCACGAGGGAATCACATTCGACCGCAAAGGTAACGATTGGGACTTTCAGCGGGCAATGAAGGAGCTATTGGACGGCAAAATTGATCTCGCCTTCTTTCTCATCGCGTTAAATAGCGACGCAATTAAGCGTCTGTTGGACTCGCCTGACTTGCACCTGCTTAACCTTGAATCCGCCGAAGGCTTGAAGCTCTTGGCGCCGTACCTTGAGGTGATCAAGATTCCCCCTGGTACGTATAGGGTCTCCTCTCGGGAAATTACGACGGTAGCGGGGAAATCGATTCTTTCGGCGTCCACAGACTTGACGGCTGCCGAGGTCTATGAGATCCAAGAGAGGCTCTCTCATCATATTCATGACATTTTGAAGGGAGTGCCCTTAAATGTCACGAAGGTGACAGACGGCTATCCGGACTTATACTATCCACTGCATGATGGAGCTGTGCGGTTTTATACTCATAACCCACCTTTTTTCTTGGACCCTCATTTTTTAGCTGGTATCGGGACCTATGCTTCACTCGTATATGCTGGCTTTACGTTTACCAGGCAACTGCGGAGATATTATCGAGTACAACGTCTCTTACGTTTCGCTCAACGTGCCTTGACTATCCATTCGGCTTCCGCCAACCCATCGAGCCCTGCGTCGTCTGAGAGGTACTTGAAACTGACTCGGTTACGGATGGCCCACATGCTTCACGACGGACGATTGAAGATCGAAGATATCGGTATCCTGAACGAGTTCATCAAGAACTCCTCGTGATCTTCGCTTGTGGATCCCACGATGCTGATGAGTCAGGTGAGTTGAGCTCTCGGTAGATCAAGAGATTAGTCCGGAATTTGGATTTATCATGTTCCGCTACTGTCCCAGTCGCCTCGTGTGCCTCATCGGTCTTCTCGCGTGGGTGAGCGTTGGCTGCACACTCTCACCCAAGGTGAGCGTGTCCGAAGGAGCTGCCAAATCAGCGGCATCTGAACTCGGGACAGGAATGGAAGGCGCGGCGAAGACCTTGGGTACCGAACTGGTACACGCGAGCAAGCCATATGAGGAGGAGTTGCTGGCTCGAGTGAACGATCTAACGCTCACAGCAAAAGAACTTATCCGGGCAGCGGAGGAAATGCCAAAAGCGTTTGGCGAAGCTGTGACAGATCGACTGGCAAGGGAAAAATCTTTCCAAAACGCACTGCGTGGTTTTTCTGTACTCGCTCAATCTCCAGAACATCTGGCATCCGCGGTTGAAAAAGGCCCTTCTGTCCTTAGTGGCAAGCTTGAGGAACTCAAGGCTGAGTTAAGCAGAGAGGATGGCTTCTTGACTCAGCAGCGCAATGCCCTCCTTGACAGCGTGAAAAAGGAGCGCGAAGCGCTCACCGAAGCAATCCGCCAAGAACGTGGCAGTGCGATGAAAGATCTGGATGCCCTTACTAAGCACGCGATCGACGAAGTTTTCTCGCAAGCGACGCTTCTCGTGCGGGATTCGCTCTGGCTCCTCCTTGCTATCGTGGTCGTGTTATGGGGATTGCCGTTCGCGGCAGGATTCATCGTGGGTCGCATTCTGGGGAGGAAAGGGAGATAACAGCTTCACTTCACACTCAGGGGTCCAGGCGGCACCAGTGAATGACTGTGGAGTCATCGCCAGTTATTTTTGAGTATCCTACTTTTTTGGAAGCAAGCCCTTGATTGTCACTCCTCTCGAGCCCATCATCTCTCAGGGTTTTTGAACCAGCTGTTCCCCATTGTATTGTACGTCCAATTCCTTTCTAATAAATGCGGGAATTCGCAAACCTTCCAGGACGCAAAAAGGGGACTGTGTGGCAGATAAAGTCTGGCGTAATCATAGGCTGAAGGCGGAGTAATCGTCGTGAAAACCTGGAATTGGGTCGGACAATATGCCATCGCTATCGTGTTGTCCCTCCTTTTAGGTGCGCTTCTCGCCAGCCTCCCCTTATTTCAAGAGAGCGCCATTGCTGACACTCACGTGAGAGCATCCCACGTGGTTCAGTTCATGGGATACGGTGGGGCTCTACTCCTCTTCTGGCTCGGTGGCCGTCGGGCGACACACCAGCTTCAGGCGAAAGCGGAAAGAAGCGCAGCCCTGTCTTATATAATCACTCCTCTGATCACATTAATCGTGCTTTCCGCTGGCTACGAGGTACTTCTACAGCTGATCGGACCATTTTTGGGGAAGACGGAGAGGAATATCTACAATTGGGCATTTGTGGTCGGGACCGTCATTACCGCCCTCTGGCTGACTCTGGCATGGCTTCGACATTCAGAACCATTGTTGGAGTCACTGCGAGCTCTAGGGCAGATTGGGCACCGTGTGTCTCCCCAGCACTTGGTAGCGTGCCCGCAGTGCAATAAATCTTGGACTGTCGAGGCAATCTTTTGTGCCCGTTGCGGGGCGCGGTTGGCTAAGTAATTCACGAAATAGCCTGTCTAGGCGAAGTGTGGACTGCTCAAATTGTGCTCAGCCCCACCTTGTATCTTTCCGATCTGACGCGTGTCATCGCATCACACCTTCACCCAGGGCGTGATCGACCGATCCACCTCGGGTCCTCAGAGGCCGTGAGTGAGCCTGGGGGGTCGTCACGCCCTGCCTCAATCCAAGCCCGGATAGTCGCCTGGGCCGTCCGCAAGCCCGTATCGCGCAAGGCTGGGCCAATACAGGAGGCACCAGGAGGCCAAGTGGAACGGTTTGGGGATTGATGGTTCGAAAGCCCAGTTCGATGTGGCAGTACGCCCGGCTGGGGAACACGGGACCAGTGCGCATACGGAAGCGGGGGTCGCGATGTTCGTGACCCGCCTTGTTGCGCGCCGACCCACGCTGGTGGTGTGAGAGGCGACCGGGGGCGTAGAGCTCGCCCTCACGATGGCGTGTGCAGCGGCGGGATGGCCCGTCGTCATCGTCACTCCTCGGCACGTCCGCGACTTTGCCAAGGCCATAGGGCATCTTGCGAAGACCGATACGCTGGATGCTCGGGTCTGAGCCCAGTTCGCCGAGGCCGTCCACCCACCCCGCGGTCTCGGCCCGATGCTCAGACTCAAGAGCTGCCCGCTCAATTGACGCGGCGCCGCCAACTCGTGGAGAGGCTCGTGGCGGAGAACACTCGCCGGAGCCAGGCCCCAGGCCAGATCCCAAAGCAGATCCAGGCCCACATCACCTGGTTGGAACGGCGCGTGAGAGACCTTGACGAGGACCTGGCCGCAGCCATTCGGCCAAGTCCCCTCTGGCGGGAGAAGGACGACTTGATGCCACGCGTGCCTGGAGTTGGGCCCGTCTGGGCCACGACCATGCTCGCCAGTGTGCCGGAGCTGGGCACCCTGAGCCGTCAGCAGATCGCCGCCTTGGTTGGGGTCGCCCCGCTCAAGCGAGACAGCGGCACTCTCAGAAGTACACGCACGATCTGGGGCGGACGGGCTCACGTGCAGGAGACCTTATAGATGGCTGCCGTGGTGGCGTCCCTGTGCCATCCGATGATCCGGGCCTTCTACCACCGGCTCTGTGCGGCGGGGAAAGCCAAAAAAGTTGCGTTGACGGCCTGTATGCGGAAGCTCCTGACAATTCCGAATGTCATTCTCCGCACGCGCAGACCGTGGCAACACAGGTGGACACTGGAGGCTTGATATCTGAAACAGTCGCTCACTCCAGCCAAAGTTCAGATTTCGCGCAAACCTTGGGTGGAATAGGCCTGAGTAGGGTCAGTTTTACGCTTCCCTAAACCGCGGGTCGGAGATCAGACTGCAAGAGCAACTCATCGAATTTCAAAGAGCAGTAAAGGTGCCAACAACGGTCGGATCCCGTACCCTCTACCAGACATATTTACCGATTTAAAGTGTTAACAACCTTCTAAATCTACCGGTACCATTCTGTGTGCGGTCACAGTCAGATTTCACCTGGCTTCCCGGGCCTCCAGGAGTCCGCTCTTGCGGAGAAACTGCTCGGCGACTCTTTCGACTTGTCCACGCTCTGTGAGGACCTGATGGTTCAGTTGACGCATGGTTTCATCGGAAAACTTTCCACTGAGCTCTTTCAACGCCGCTTCAAGCCGAGGTTCCCGACGAAGTGCGTGGTTCCGGACCACGAAGGCGGCATGATAAGGCGGAAAACTCTTTTGATCATCCTCGAGGATCATGACATCCAGCGACAGAAGGAGGCCATCGGTAGAACTCGCTGCGATCATGCTGACATCACCTTGTTCCAGCGCCCGATAGAGCAACCCCAAGTCCATGACCTTCGGCGTACCTCGTAGTGGCAGATGGTAGGTGCGCAACAGGTTTTGAAGGCCGTCGGGACGTTGCTGAAACTCATAGCCTACGCCCAGGATCCATCCCGAGGCATGGCGTTCTGCATCCCGCAACGAGCGTATTTGCAGGCGGTCGGAATCAGCCTTGCGTATGACCATTGCGAAGGTGTTGTTAAAGCCGAGCGGGTCGAGCCACCGAAGAGCGAAGCGTGCCTCGTATTCCCGGCGCACCCGCATCAGCAACTCTGCAGCGCCGTTGGATGGCGCCAGATTCAGGACTGCTGTTGCGCCGGTTCCCAGATACTCAGGGTAAAGATCGATGTCGCCGTTGACGATCGCCTGATGAGTCAGCAACGTCCCACCGAGGTTCAGCTTACGCTTTACCCGGTAGCCCAATCGGTGCTCCAGATGTTGCGCCGCGATTTCGCCGAGCAGGATCTGCTCCACGAAATTTTTAGAACCGACGGTGATCGTCGCTGGCTCGTTGGAGCAGCCGCAGACCAAGGTTGCGAGGATTAACGCCGCGAGAGCGCGCCTTCCACCCATTCCAGTCCTCGGTCTGCGGCTAGGGCCATGAGAGCAGCGGGAACTGCGCCGGCGAGGAGCAGGACACTGTCCACGGCCGCCAGCCCGCGGAATATAAAGACTCCGAGCCCGCCCGCACCAATCGCTGCCGCGATGGTCGCAGTCCCGATGGTTGTGACCGTCGCGATCCGGATGCCGGCGAGGATCGTCGGGGCTGCTAGCGGCAACTCCACCTGCCACAGGCGCTCGCGCGGCGTCATGCCCAGAGCGGTGGCGGA
>Ga0187846_10002245_pt1 | contig 10688 bp, 10 predicted proteins | sample TC_taG_FD_161473 | JGI IMG/M metagenome (GOLD analysis project Ga0187846, IMG submission 161473) | Biofilm microbial communities from the roof of an iron ore cave, State of Minas Gerais, Brazil - TC_06 Biofilm (v2) | ecosystem: Environmental > Terrestrial > Deep subsurface > Cave > Wall biofilm... | reverse complement strand
TGGGCCGGCCTGGTGGTGATCGATTGCTCGACCGCGCTTCCGTCATCGACCGAAAGCGTCGCCCGTGCCGTGGAGCAGGCGGGGGGACGCTTTCTCGATGCCCCGATGACCCGCACGCCGAAGGAAGCAGCGCTGGGACGGCTGAACCTGCTGGTTGGGGGTGATGCCGAGCTCTTCAACGAAATGCGCCCGCTGCTCGCGGCCTTTGCCGAAAACATCACCCATGTGGGTCCGGTCGGCTCGGGACATCGGATGAAGCTTCTCCATAACTACGTATCCCTGGGCAGCGTGGCGCTGCTGGCGGAGGCCGCCGCATGCGCGCTGCGCGCCGGCATTGGCCCCGAGGTGTTCATCGGGGTCCTGGCGAAAGGCGGTGGCGGTGGCACCGCGCTGGACCGGATCAAGCCGTACCTGCTGGCGCGCGATAGCTCAGCACTGCAATTCGCGCTCGCCAATGCGCACAAGGATCTGTCCTATTACGCCACCATGGCGGAACAGGCTGGGGCTGCACGCGAGATCGGACAAGCGGTGCTGGACACCTTCACCAAAGCCGCCGCCATCGACCCGGATCGCCTGGTGCCGGAGCTCGTGTCGATTCTGGCCGAGGGCGAACCGCTGCACCCGTCCTGACCAGCGCCGGATAACCGGTATCCTGTGACGAGCGGCCGCCTGGCTGCCGGCCGCATCCAAATCGGCGCAGATCTGTTCTGCGCGACGGTGGAGGGAGTCCTGACATGACAAAGTTCAGCGTGAACGGCAAGCAATACAGCGTCGACCTGCCCGGCGATATGCCGCTGCTGTGGGTGCTGAGGGACCACATCGGTCTGACCGGCACCAAATTCGGCTGCGGCATGGCGCTGTGCGGCGCGTGCACCGTGCACATCGACGGCAAGCCGGCCCGTTCGTGCACGACCCCACTCTCGGTCCTCGGAGGCAAGAAGGTCACCACGATCGAAGCGATTGGCGCCGATCCGGTCGGCAAGGCGGTGCAGACCGCGTGGGTCGAGCTCGGTGTTCCGCAATGCGGCTACTGCCAGGCCGGACAGATCATGTCGGCGACCGCACTGCTCAAGGACAAGCCTCAGCCGTCGGACGACGACATCGTCGGCGCGATGGCGGGCAATATCTGCCGCTGCGGCACCTACACGCGCATTCGTTCCGCCATCAAGCGTGCGGCCGCCTCGCAGGGAGCAAAGTCATGAACGCTTCCCTCGAACCGATCGAACGGTCGACGCACGAGGTTTCTTCGTCACGGCGCGAGGTGGTGCTGGCCAACGTGAGCCGGCGCCGGTTCATCCAGGGGCTGTCCGCATTCAGCGGCCTGGTCGTCGCGGCGGGGCTTCCGATCGCCGGGCGTGCGGCCGATGCGCGCAAGTACGGCGCCGATGCCATGCCGCATGGCTGGGTTGACAACCCGCTGGCGTTCGTCGCGATCGGCGACGACGGCATCGTCAGCATCTTCTGTCATCGTTCCGAAATGGGGCAGGGGATTCGCACCGGCATGCCGATGGTGGTGGCCGAGGAGCTGGACGCGGATTGGAATCGGGTGCGCGTGCTGCAGGCTCCGGGCGACGAGGAAAAGTTCGGAAATCAGGATACCGATGGATCGCGCAGCACGCGTCATTTCTTCGAGCCGATGCGCCGGTGCGGAGCGGCGGCAAGGCAGATGCTCGAAGCGGCGGCCGCGGCGCGCTGGAAGGTCCCGGTCGGCGAAGTCGAGGCGAGCAATCACGAGGTCGTGCACCGTCCGAGTAATCGCCGTCTCGGATACGGTGCCTTGGCCAAAACGGCTGCACGGATGCCGGTGCCGGCACGCGACGCGATTCGGCTCAAGGATCCGGCCCGCTTCCGTTACGTCGGCAAGGGCGATTTGAAGATCGTCGACGGACCGGACATTGCGACCGGCAAGGCGCACTACGGCATGGACACGCGGCTGCCGGGGATGCTGTACGCCGTCATCGCGCGCCCTCCGGTTTTAGGCGGCAAGGTCAAGCGCTACCAAGCGGCCGCGGCCCTGAAGGTTCCCGGAGTCGTGCGCGTGGTGCAGATCGACGCGAGCACCGCACCGCCTCCATTTTTCAATCCGCTGGGCGGCGTTGCCGTCATCGGCAACAACACGTGGGCGGCGATCCAGGGCCGCAACGCGCTCAAGATCGATTGGGACGACGGTCCGCACGCGAGCTACGACTCGGCCGCGTTCAAGGCGACGCTGGAGCAGGCGGCGCGCAAACCCGGCAAGGTGGTCCGCAACGACGGCAACTACGAAACGGCCGTCGCCGGCGCGGCGCGCCGCATCGAGGCGGAGTACTACATTCCGCATCTGGCCCACGCAACGATGGAACCGCCGGCCGCAGCGGCGCGCATTACGAAGGGCAAGTGCGAAGTGTGGGCCTGCGTGCAGTCACCGCAGGCGACGCGCGATCTGGTCGCCAAGCGGCTCGGCCTGTCGCCGAAGAACGTCACCGTCAACGTCACGCTGCTGGGCGGTGGATTCGGTCGCAAATCCAAGCCCGACTTTGCCATCGAGGCCGCCGTGCTGTCCAAGGCGATGGGCGGCAAGCCGGTCAAGGTCGTGTGGACGCGCGAGGACGATCTGCATCACGATTATTTCCATACCGTGTCGGTCGAGCGTCTTGAAGCGGGGCTGGACGCGCAAGGCCATCCGGTGGCCTGGCTGCATCGCACGGTCGCGCCGACCATCATCTCCACGTTCGAAGCGAACGCCAAGAACGAAGCGGACTGGGAGCTCGGCATGGGCGCCATCGTCCCGTTCGACATTGCGAACGTGCGCATCGAAAATCCGGACGCGGTCGCGCACACGCGTATCGGCTGGTTCCGCTCGGTATCGAACGTTCCCCATGCGTTCGCGGTGCAGTCGTTCGTTGCCGAGCTGGCGGTAGCGGCCGGACGCGATCACCGGGACTATCTGCTGGAGATCATCGGACCGGCGCGCCTGATCGATCCGCACTCGATCGCCGACACGTGGAACTACGACGAGTCGCCGCAGCTGTATCCGACCGACACCGGCCGGCTGCGCCGGGTCATCGAGACCGTGACGCAACAGGCGGGCTGGGGCAAGCCAATGCCGAAAGGGCACGGACTGGGCCTGGCGGCGCACTACAGCTTCGTCAGCTACATCGCCGCAGTGGTCGAGGTGGCCGTCGACCAGAACGGGGGCATCGTGGTTCCGCGCATGGACGTCGCCATCGATTGTGGCGGGTGTGTCAATCCGGATCGGGTGCGCGCACAGGTGGAGGGCGCATGCGTCATGGGCCTCGCGGTTGCCACGCAGAGCGAGATCACTTTCAGCGGGGGGCGTCCGCAGCAGGACAACTTCCACATGTACCAGGTGCCGCGCATGTCGGACGCTCCGCTGGAGATCCACGTGCACATCATGCCGGGCGATTTCGGCAAGCCGCTCGGCGGAGTGGGCGAGCCGGGCTTGCCGCCCATTGTGCCGGCCGTGTGCAACGCAGTGTTCGCGGCGACCGGAAAGCGGATCCGGCGCCTGCCGATTGGAGAGCAGTTGAAAGCGTGACGGGCCCTCGGGGAGAGCGCAACTCCATGAGGAACCGCTGCTGGCGAGCCGCGCTGATCGTCGCGGTCCTGGCGGCTGAACCGGTACAGTCCCGGGCCGATTGCACGCTTGCCAAGATCGGGGAGCTGCCGGTCACGATGCGTGGGTTGCAGCCGATGGTCGCAGTCAAGATCAACGGTGCCGATGCCTTGTTGATGGCCGACAGTGGTGCCTTCTACAGCTTGATCTCAGCGGCTACCGCTGCGCAGTATCGGCTCAAATTGCATCAGGCTCCGCCCCATCTGACGCTGGAGGGTATGGGCGGGAAAACGGAGCCGATGGCGGCCTATGTCGAGGAGCTGGCTCTCGCCGGCCAGGTGGTCCGCCACATCGAATTCCTGGTCGGCGGCAGCGAAGTGGGAAGCGGGGCGGTGGGTGTTCTCGGGCAGAACGTGCTCGGGATGGTTGATGCCGAATACGATTTAGCCAACGGTGTCATCCGCCTGATGCGTCCGGAGGGATGCAAGAAGGCCTTGCTGGCGTATTGGGTCGGCGACGGGCCGTATTCGGTCATCGACATCGAGCGGCCCAGATTCCAAATATCCGGCAGCGCGTACCTGAACGGCAAGCGGATCGATGTCGTGTTCGATACGGGCACCGCCTCATCCTTCCTGTCGCGCCGTGCGGCGGAGCGGGCTGGCTTCACGGTGACGGGGACCGGCGTGGAGTCAGGAGGATTCTCAGGCGGCATCGGTTCGCGCAACTACGAGACCTGGGTCGCGTCTTTCGAAAGCTTCATGATAGGCGACGAGGTGATCCATAACGCGCGACTGCGCGTCGGCGACACGAGGATCCCGGGAGGAGCCGACATGTTGCTCGGAGCGGACTTCTTCTTGTCGCACCACGTCTACGTAGCCAATAGTAAGGACAAGCTGTACTTCACCTACAACGGGGGGCCGGTTTTTGATCTGCGCAAGCATGCTTCGCACGATGCCGGTACCGACCGGCCGCCAGACGCACCGCTGCGGAGCGGGGACGACACGGTGGGGCCGAGCGATGCAGCCGGATTTGCTCGACGCGGCGCGGCGTACGCGGCGCGCGGTGATTTCGAGCATGCGATCGCGGACTTCACTCGCGCCTGCGAACTCGACCCGAAGGAAGCCAGCTACTTGCGTCAGCGCGGCTCGGCGCTCTGGAGCAGCGGCAAGCCCGACCGGGCGATGGCCGATTTCGGCGCAGCGCTGGAGCTGAAACCGGACGATATCGATGCTTTGGTGTCGCGGGCCGAGTTGCATCTCGCCCGCCGCAACCTTGCCGGCGCAAGCGCGGACCTGGACGCGGCGGATCGACTGGCTCCGGAGCAGGCCGATGTGCGACTTCGGATCGCCGACACGTACTTGGGCGCCGACGCACTCGGACCGGCGCTCGCGCAATTCGACCGATGGATTGCAGCCCACCCGGACGATCGCCACATGGCCAGAGCGAAGAACGGTCGATGCTGGGCGCGGGCCTTGCTGGGAAGCGATCTGGACAAGGCTTTGAAGGACTGCAACGATGCCGTGAGGATGATCGGCAGATCCGCCCGATTTCTCGACAGCAGGGGGCTCGTATACCTGCGGCTCGGGCAGTACGACAAGTCGATTGCCGATTACGACGCCTCACTGGCCCTTGAGCCCGGCAATGCCTGGTCCTTGTACGGTCGCGGCGTGGCCCGGCTGCGCAAGGGGATGGCGGCGGCCGAGAGCCAGTCCGATATCGCTGACGCGGTCGCGATACGGCCGTCGATCGCGGAGGAGTTCAGGAAGCACGGCATCGCACCCTAGTATCGCCACCGCGGAAACGCTTACGCAGCGATGCGTGGGCGGCGCAACCAGCGCAGCGATAGCTCCACGGCGTACCAGATCAGCATGAATACCGCCCACAGCACCAGACCGGCCACGGCCGCAAACATCAGCCCATCCAGCGACAGGTCGAAGGAGGGCTGCCAGGCCGACCACGTCGCCTGGACGAGGTCGGGATCGGCGTGCCGCAGCAGCCACGTGAACTGGTGGAACACGCTTGAGTCGAGCGCGGCCGCGGCCTCGCGCAGCCGTGCGAGCGCATCGGCCATCTGCTGGATCGCGGCGCCTTCCTGATGGAAGGAGGTGTCGGGGCTTTGCAGGTGGTGCCAGATCAGCTTGTCGCGATTGCCGCCGAAGTCCCGTTGCGCGATCTGATCGAAGGGAGCGAGGTCGCGCAGCACCTGGTCCAAGCGCCCGCCGACGCGCTGGCGATATTGCGCGATGAAGCTGGGCACACAGCCGCCGGCCAGGATCGCCGCCACCAGCACCACGCGGTCAAAAATGCCCCGGATCAAACTCGTCATGCGAGCGCAGCTGATACAAACCCGTCGATGTCCGACGCAGACATGTCGTGCGATGTGACCAGGCGCACCACCGGCGCGGACTCGCCTTGTGGCGATGGCCAATCATAGAACCGGAAACCGCGTTCGCGCAGCCGCGTGGTCACCGGTGCAGGCAGCGCGACGAACAGTTCGTTGGCCTCGACCGGTTGGACGAGACGGGCTCCCGGGATCGCGGCCAGTCCGGCGGCCAGCCGATCGGCCATCGCGTTGGCGTGCCGTGCCGTCCGCAGCCACAGATCGTCCGTCAAGTACGCGTTCAACTGGGCGCTCAGAAAGCGCATCTTCGACCACAGGTGTCCACCGCGCTTTCGGCGAAACGCGAGCTCCTCGCCGAGCGCAGGGTCGAAAGCGACGATGGCTTCCGCGGCCAGCGCTCCGTTCTTGGTCGCGCCGAGTGAAAGGATGTCGACCCCGGCCTGTCAGGTTGCCTGCGCCGGCGTGCAGCCCAGGCGCGCAACGGCGTTGGCCAGGCGCGCCCCGTCCATGTGGACCTTCAATCCGAGCTCGTGCGCTTGCGCTGCGAGCGCCGCAAGTGCTTCGGACGTGTAGATCGTTCCCCACTCGGTCGCCTGCGATATCGTGACCGCCGCAGGCCGCACGTGGTGGACCCCGCTTGCGCGCGCATATTGGACCGCCTCGACGAGCTGCCCAGGCCCCAGACGCCCGTCGCGCGAGGACAGGCCGATCAGCTTTGCGCCCCCGGTGTACAACTCCGGTGCTCCGCACTCGTCGGTCATCGCGTGGCTGGCGGCATGGCAGTAAATCGCTTCGAACGGCCGCGCGAGGACCGAAAGCGACAGCGCATTGGCGGCGGTGCCTGTTGCGACCGGCAGGATCGCCACCGGCCGCTCGAAGACCGCTTCGGCGATTCGCTCGAGCGCCTCGGTGTGCGGGTCGCCGCCGTAGGACACCACGTGACCTTCGTTGACGCGCGTCGGAGCGGCAAGTATCTCGGGCGATGCGCCGACGATGTTGTCACTGGTGAAGTTCAACCGCGTCGGGGCGGGCATATCGGATCTCCTGGCGGCGGTGGCGGCCGCGATGCGCTATTTTGCGGCCGTACGGTAACGATTCGGCAACGAGCCGGGCAGGCCGGGTGATGGGCGCGACGCTGTCGGGGGTGGTGGTCAGGGGGCGGGAACTGGAGCTCGTGTGGTCGGATCACCGGCCAGGGTCGGTGTTGCCGCTGCTGTGGCTTCGGGACAACTGCCAGGCCCCCGAGAGCCAGCATCCCGAGACCCGGCAACGCCTGGTCGACACGTTCCGGATTCCCGCCGATCTTGCGGCTGCCAGCGCCACGATCGAGGACGGTGGGCGCACGTTGCGGGTCGAATGGTCGGGCGACGGGCACATCAGCCGCTTCAGTGCGCAGTTCCTGGCTGCACTGCGCTCGAACCCGGAAACGCTGCCGGTGGCTCGCACAACGTGGGACCGCGCAATCGCTTCGGCCGTGCCGCACGTCAGCTACGAGGGTTTCATGGCCGAAGACGGGGTGCTCAAGGAGCACCTCGAGGCGGTCGCCCGCTACGGCTTCTGCTTCGTCGAGGCGGTGCCGGGGACGCCGGAAGCGACGCGCGCGGTTGCGACCCGGATCGCCTACATCCGGGAGACCATCTTCGGCGGGTACTGGGACTTCACCGCCAACATGGAGCACAAGGACACGGCCTACACGTCGATGGCGATCGGCCCGCACACCGACGGCACCTATAGTTTCGATGCTCCCGGCTATCAGATGTTCCATTGCCTCGCCGCCGATTGCACCGGCGGCGAGAACATGCTGATCGATGGCTTCCGGGTGGCCGAGGTCATGCAGCGCGACGATCCTGCCGCGTACCGGGTACTGACCGAGGTCGCGATTCCCGGCCAGTACCTCGACTACAGTCGCGGAGTGCACCTGATGGCGCGCCGCCCGTTGTTCCGCCTCGACGATTCGGGCCAGCTCGTGCAGGTGAGCTACAACAACCTGGATCGCGCGCCGTTCGTGCTCGATCCGGAGTGCCAGCTCGCGTTCTACCGCGCGCTGGCGACCTTCGATCGGCTATGCAACGACCCGGCGCTTCAGTACCGCAGGCGGCTGCTGCCCGGATCGGTGCTGCTGTTCGACAACTGGCGGGTATTGCACTCGCGCGACGCTTATAAGGGATACCGGCGCCTCGCCGGCGTCTACCTGAACAAGGAAGACGTCGAGAGCCGGCTCAGGTTCCTGCGAGTGCAGGCGGGCGAGGCGGTCTGAGGCGATGAGAAAAGCTTTGGCGATCGCGGCCGCCGTCCTGGTGGTCGCGATCCTGGCGGCGGTCTACTTCTTTCACGGCAGAACCTATGTCCTGCGCTTCTCCGAGCAGCAGTTGCAGGAAAAACTGGATGCGCGGCTTCCGCTGACGCGCACGTACCTGTTGATATTTACCATCACGTTGGATCACCCCCGGGTCTCACTGCGCAGCGCGTCGAACCGGGTCGGTCTCGGCATCGACGCGAAAATCAATATTCGCGTGGCCGACCAACCCGAGACGCTGGGAGGATCGCTGGACGTATCGGGCGGGGTCAAGTACGTGGCGGACCGCGGTCAGATCTTTCTGACTGACCCGCTGATCGAGCATATTTCAATTCAGGGAATTCCGGACCAGTACGCAGCCGCAGCGGCCGGTGCGGTGAAGAAGGCGCTGTCCGACTTCTATGCGGAACGGCCGCTCTATACGCTCAGTTCGTTCGTCCCCTCGGAAGCCGCCACCCGCCTCGTCCTGAAGGATGTCGTCGTGCAGGGCGGGGAGCTGGTCGTTACGCTGGGCATCTGATGTGACTTCGAAAAGCACCCGCCTGCGTGATCAGGGCTTTGCACTGATCAACCGGATTCTCGATGCCGGAGAGTGCGACGACATCGCTGCCAGCATGGCAAAGACTGCCGTGGTGTCGGTGGGAAGCCGGAACCTGCTTGCGTTGAACTGGTGCCGAAGGCTAGCCAGGTGCCTGCGGAGCGACCGGAGACTGCGACCACTGCTCCCGGCGTCTTACGTGGCGGTTCAGTGCACATACTTCGAGAAGTCCCGTGACCGAAACTGGCTTGTCGCGCTTCACCAGGACTTGAGCATTCCTGTCGCTCATCGCGTCGACGATTCGTCTTTGCGCGGATGGTCCGAAAAGGAGGGTTCGATATTTGTGCAGCCGCCGACCGCTCTACTGGAGCGGATCATTGTCTTTCGCCTGCACATCGATCGGTGCGGAGCGGAGGATGGGCCGCTTCATGTTGTGCCCGGGTCTCATCGGTACGGACGAGTTACCACTGCAGAGGCCATCCGCCTGCGCAGCGAACTTCCGCTGGTGCCGTGCACGTTGGAGCGAGGAGACGTTCTGGCGATGCGCCCGCTGCTGCTTCACCAGTCTTCCAAGGCCACCGGGACAAGTGTGCGCCGGGTTCTTCACTTCCTGTTCGCTCCCGCTGAGCTTCCCTGTGGGTTGACCTGGAAACTCGCGTTCTGAGTCAGAAGCTGAGGTCTGGAACGACGGCCTGTCTCAAGTCGCCGATGTGACCTCGGCGTTAAACGGTGCGGTAAACGGGCTGATTTCCTGCCTTCGCCGGGACGCGGTAACGGGAACGACACATTCGCGGTGGCGTGATCTGCTATTACGCGGTGACCGCCCCGGATGCCGCACGCTTGAAAGGGGTCGTGCTGGGCGTGTTCGCTCTGTCGGCGACCTTGTTGCTGGCCGGGCGCATTCCGATCGTGGCCTCGATCTTGCTGGTGCTGGCCGGCGTGTATGCCGCGGTGCGGAGCATTCGAACAAAAGTTAAGTAAGAGGACCTGGACGAACATCTGGTTCAAACAGTCCCGCTTTTTGAGTAATAGGTAGGCCCCTCGCACCGGGGCAGCCTCGGGGACGTGCGCGACAGGCGCGGCCACCGGCCGATTTCACGCGGCGGACACAAATCCGCAACGGCGCTGCCATCCACGAATGCTAGAAAGCGCCCGCGATTCAAAACCCAGAAGGGAAAGCCATGCGTCAAAGAACATTGCGTAGATGTAGCACGGCCGCGATCGGCGTCGGGATAGGAGTCCTATCGTTTTGCAGCCTGGCACTGGCTGACGATGATGCCGGAAAGCAGGTGAAGACCGCCACGCCGATCAAGCACGTGATCGTGTTGATCGGTGAGAACCGGTCATTCGACCACGAGTTCGGCGTTTACGAGCCGCGCGAGGGTCAGCACATCTCGAATCTTCTGTCGAAGAAGATCGTCAAGCGTGACGGCTCTCCGGGCAAACATGCGGATCTGGCTGCGCAGTCGTCCCTCAACACGATTCCGTCGACCTACTTCATCTTTCAGCCGGCCTCGAACAAGACGCCGTACACGACGCTGCCGCCTCCCAATACCGCCTACGTTCCGGCGGTGGGCAACACGCTGGCCGAGATCACGCTGGACCCGGGCGACGGGGCCGCGCCGCTGGATGGGACCACCTTCACCACCGCGCAGTTGCACGAGGTTTCGCCGGTCTTGTTGCCAGGGGATCTGCTGCTGCTGACGACCGGCGCGACCGGCCAGACGATCTGCAATGTGTCGTCCACCAAGACCTATCCGACCTACCCGCCCCAGGGATGCTTTGAGACCGACATGCGGGTGGCGAACTTCGCGGCGCTGCCGAACACGACCTTCCCGCTCGAAGGCGCCAAGCTGCCGTACGACAGCTACACCGGCGACATGGTGCATCGCTTCTACCACATGTGGCAGCAGTCCGATTGCAACGTCGCCAGCGCGACGCCCAAAAACCCGTCGGG
>Ga0187846_10002244_pt1 | contig 10692 bp, 8 predicted proteins | sample TC_taG_FD_161473 | JGI IMG/M metagenome (GOLD analysis project Ga0187846, IMG submission 161473) | Biofilm microbial communities from the roof of an iron ore cave, State of Minas Gerais, Brazil - TC_06 Biofilm (v2) | ecosystem: Environmental > Terrestrial > Deep subsurface > Cave > Wall biofilm ... | reverse complement strand
CCTCGCCGAGACGCTTTTCGAACGGACCATAGAAGCGCTTCAGAGTCTTGACCCAATTTTCACGTCCGTCCTCTACTTCGTCGAGCTGCTCCTCCATTGCCGCCGTAAAGCCGATCTCAAAGATATCCGGAAAGCCCGCCAGCAAAAGCTCGCACACCACCCGACCGAGCGAGGTGGGGCGAAGCCGCTTACTCTCGTCTTCATCGACATAATCGCGATTCAAAATACTGGCCATGATCGAGGCATAGGTTGAAGGGCGGCCAATACCTTTATCTTCGAGTTCCTTGATGAGCGTCGCCTGAGTGAAGCGGGGCGGCGGCTGGGTGAAATGCTGTTCGAGCCAGAACCCGCGGGCCAGGGCTTCAGCATCGGCCTTCTGGTAGGGCTTGTTCTCGTTGCCGGAATCCTCGCGCTCGGCAGTAAGGCTCACCAGTGTCAGATGCTCACCTTCAGTCATCGCCGGCAGCGAGCCGGCCTCGTCTTCTTCGACCTCATCCTGGCCTTCCAGGTAAACTCTCATGAACCCATCGAACTTCATGACCTGGCCGGTAGCGCGAACAACTGCGCCGTCGGCCTCGATATCCACCGAAGTGCGGTCGTAAACCGCCTGACTCATCTGGCTCGATATGAAGCGGTTGAAGATTAGTGTGTAGAGTGCAAGTTCATCCCTGCTCAGGTAACGTGCGATGGAGTCGGGGTCGCGCTGGACGGCGGTGGGCCGTATGGCTTCATGAGCTTCCTGCGCGGATTTGGCCGAACGGTAGAAATTGGGCTTCTCAGGGAGATAATCCTTGCCATAGCGCCCGTCTATATAATTGCGCACAGAGGCCAGCGCATCGTTCGATACGCGTGGCGAGTCAGTTCTCATATAGGTAATGAGTCCGACCGCACCCTGGTCGCCCAGTTCAACTCCCTCGTAGAGCTTTTGCGCAATCTTCATCGTGCGCGAGGGGGAGAAATAGAGCTTGCGCGAGGCATCCTGCTGCAAACGCGACGTAATAAATGGCGGAGCCGGACTGCGGCGGACCTCTCTGCGCTCAATTTTGCGGACAATAAAGGGCGCTTTATCGCAGGCACCGATGATCTCGTCGGCGAGCGGCTTCAACAACTTGGTTGACTTGTTGTCGATGCGTTGGTCTTTGTAGCTGTGCAGACGCGCCCGGAACTGAGGCGGATTCTGCGCTGCAAGAATGGCATCCAGTGACCAATACTCCTCGGGCCTGAACGCTTCGCGCTGTTGCTCACGCTCGACAATTATACGCAGGGCGACCGATTGCACGCGGCCGGCACTGATCCCCCGTTTAACCTTGTCCCACAGCAACGGACTCACCTGATAGCCGACCAGGCGGTCGAGTACGCGGCGCGCCTGCTGGGCCTCGAACAGTTTCTGGTCGAGTTGTGCCGGATGCTCGATAGCCTGCTTGACGGCTTTTTCCGTGATTTCGTGAAGCAATACCCTATGAATGCCGGCCTTGACCTTGCCGAGGCGGTCGGCGATGTGCCACGCAATCGCCTCGCCTTCGCGATCTGGGTCAGTGGCAAGATAGATGTTGGCCTTATTTTTGGCGGCCGCCCTGATACCTTCGACCACCTTGGCTTTAGCGGGGATTATCTGGTATTCCGGCTCGAAACCCTTCTTAATGTCGACGCCAAGCTTGCTCTTGGGCAAATCGACCACATGGCCCACCGATGGGGCAACCTGGAAATCACCACCCAGGTAGCGTTTGATGGTTTTCGCCTTGGCTGGAGATTCAACGATAACGAGGTTTTTTGCCACTCTTCAACTCCCACGCTTTCCGCGCCACACGCCCTCAAATCGAACTAAGCGAGAAAAACTTGCCAGGGTGCTGTACCACAATTCCCCTCAGCTCTAACTCCAGGAGCAATTTAAGCACCGTCGCCACGGTCAGTCCTGAACCGTCGATAATCGAGTCAACATGAAGCTTATCAGCACCCTTTAGACATTCTAATATGGTCGTAACGCCTGGTGGTTCATGATCAGATTCCGTATCCGGCTTACTCTTGGTAGTTAAAGGTCGTGCGGGACCCGGCAGAATGTGCTTCTCGCCACGAGCAGTTGGTGCGAGCGAGGACCGTTGCTGTTCATCGCCAGGCATCAGTCGTGCCGTGACGAGCTGCGGCACCAATTCCTCGATAACGTCCTCCACGCATTCAACCAGGCGGGCGCCCTCCTTCAACAGGCGATTGCTGCCCCGGGTTTTGCCTGTCAAGGGGCTGCCCGGAACCGCAAACACCTGACGGTTCTGCTCCAGTGCCATTCTGGCAGTAATCAAGGAGCCGCTCCGCTCTGCCGCTTCGACCACCACAACCCCCAGGCACAAGCCGGAAATCAGGCGATTGCGCGACGGGAAATTCTCTGGAATTGGCGGTGTGCCCAGCGGCAATTCCGATATCAAGCCACCACCATTCTCAATCATTGCCTCCGCCATCTTCTTATTTTCGGGCGGATAAATGATGTCAATTCCGCATCCCATCACCGCGACCGTCTTTCCGCCGCAGTCCAGCGCACCCTGGTGAGCTTCGCAGTCGATCCCGCGCGCCAACCCGCTCACGACGGTGAAGCCCTTGCCAGCTAATTCAAGTCCGAGCCGCCGTGCCATTCGACGACCCGCATCACTCGCTGCCCGTGCACCGACGACCGCAATCAATTTGGGGTCATTGGCTGGGATCGTCCCGCGCAGCAGAAAGTATGGTGGCGGATCCACAATCTGGCGTAAGTTGGCCGGGTATTCAGTGTCGGTCCACCTGACGAGCCTGGCGCCGATTCGCGGCAATTCGCAGAGCTCCTTTTCCAAGGGGGCAAAGTCGCTAAACTGCTTGATATTGTGGGTGGTCGGGCGCGGGATGCCTGCTGCAAGCAGCGCTACTTCGCTCGCCGCGAAGATCTGTTCGGCTGAGTGAAAGTGCTCCAGTAGCAGATGGCTGATTCGGGGGCCGACTCCTCGCACACGTAGCAATGCCAGCCAGTATGCGTCAGGCCTCGAAACCATCATCCACAACTCCCGTGCCCTCAGCTTGGGGGCATCGCAGCGGTTGAGCAGAAGCCTTGCGATCATCCATGGTCCAAAACCCTTATGCTGCCGGCTGCGCTGATGCAACAGTCTCACCCTCAACGCCACTTATGGTGCCATATGTCCTTCTTGCACGTTTATGGTGGATTAATGAGCGTCGGAGGCCGGGGCGGCGGGGCCTTCGATGTTGACCGGGCGGATTGAATCAAATAGTTAGACTAGGACTTCGTTGTTCGCTGACCATCATCGACCCTTGCGCCGAACCGAAACAGGCCAAAGCAAAAGCCGTATAGCGGTGGGGAGAGCGTATATCGATGGACCTGAGCGCCTTGTCGCCCAGTGAAAAGCAGATCCTGATTTTCAGCTTTTATCGCGATGCTGAATTGCGCGGCGCGCGTTTGCTGTTCAACATGTTCGGCCATCTTCAAGATGCCGATTCACAGCTAAAGCTGTCGAAGCATCTCGCAGACGAAACCCGCCATGCTTGGCTTTGGACGCGTCGCATCGCAGACTTGGGCGGCGCTCCGTTGATGCTGGCAGACGGCTACCAACGTCGGCTTGGTGCGCGGCTAGGCATCGCTAAGGGAATCGTCGAGTTGCTTGGGCTGACGGTAGTGGTCGAGGAACGGGCTCAAAGCCGATACATGGCTCATGCCGCGCTGCCCAACGTAGATCAGGAAACCCGTGAGGTGCTGAAAGCGGTGACCGAGGACGAAACGTGGCATCTCTCATGGATCGAGAAGAAAATGCGCGAGATTGCACGGGAGAACGGACGCGAGGCCGAGGCTGATGAGATCCTTTCCCGTTATCGTGAGATTGACCGCGAGGTATACGCCACGCTGGCCGCCGACGAAGCGGCCCTGATGCGCGCGTGACGCATCTGGCGTCTGGCGTTCAGCGGCCGCGCGCTTCGTTCAATTCAGTCCGCATCGCTTCGGCCGCGGCAGCGGCTGCCGCTGGTGGACTGATTCCGTCACGGTTGCGATACGCATACATCACACTGCGGCTCGCACTGATGATGATGCCGGTCCCATCTGGGCGCGCGGCTGCAACCGCATCAATCGCCGTAGCACCTTGAGCGCCATACCCGGGCACGAGGATCAACATGCTGGGCATCAGCGCGCGCGCGCGCCGGGCATGCTCCGGGTAAGTCGCGCCAACTACCGCGCCAATCGCCGACAAGCCGCACTCGCCGAGAAAGTCGCTGCCAATCCCATGAATTCGGCGCGCCACGCATTCCCATAATGCACCTTGCGCGGTCGGCAGATCCTGGAATTCCCCGGATGTGGGATTTGATGTCTTTACCAGTGCGAAAACTCCCCGCCCCTGAGGGACAGCACGCAAAAACGGCATGATCGCGTCACTGCCAAGATAGGGATTGACGGTCACGGCGTCACATGCGAAATCGCCATCGCCAAGGAAAGCTGACGCATAAGCCGCCGACGTGGGGCCGATATCGCCCCGCTTCGCATCCGCGATCGTCACGAGCCCTAATTTGCGCGCGAGTTTCACGACCGCAGTGAACGCACGCATCCCTTCGATGCCGCGCGCTTCGAAAAATGCCAGTTGCGCTTTGATCGCTATCACCGAGGGTGCGCAAGCTTCGACGATTTCGCAGCAGAAGGGCTCAAGGGTATATCCGGCTGGCAGACCCGGCTCGTTGCCGTCAAGTTGTGGGTCGACCCCAAGTATCGCGATACTGTTCTTTTTGCGTTGCTCTTCAAGCAGCCGATCGGCGAAATTCATTTCTTTCACCGATCCAGCATGCGCCGGGCGCAACTTGCCTTGGTGAGGGTTGTCGCGGCTTTATTTTGCATGTCTTGGTTGTTTCGGGTGTCGCGCGTGAAAAACATTTACCAACATTCCGTTGCCTCTCCATGAAATCACTGGGTGTAGTGCTATGCAACTTTGATTGCCCCGACGGCGGCGCGCCGATAGGCTGTAAGCGCTTTGAAAAGGTACAAGTTTATTTCCGGCTTGATGGTCGGGCTGTTGGCCTTATTTCCCGTTGCTCAGAAGAGCCGCGCCGACGCCGGCAAAATGGACCTTGCAGTCGAGTGTCATTGCACGGATAGCGTCGGCCAGCATTTATGCGCGGATTTCAAAGATGACATCGCTTCCTCGCCGGGCTATCGGCTGGCTGAAGGTAACGCTGGTTACGGCATCGGTCTCCATTTCTCATGCGTTGACCTGTGGAGCGGCTTGGAGAATGGGCTCGCCGGCCGCATGTCAGCCGTATCGGTCGCGTTCACGATTTATTCCGACAAGCTGCCGGGGGAGATCTACGAGGATTCATCGGTCTTCCGCGTCGGTAAGGATGCCACTGGCGAGATGTCACGCAAGATTATCGCCGCAGTTGGGCAACTGGTGAACGCCAATGAAACCCTATTCAACCATCTGCGCGAAGCCGAGCAGAAACCATCACCTTCGCCTTCGCCGTAGTATTCAAGCGGCCCAGCCTGAAACCGCGAAACATCATCGTTGCAGGCAAGGAGATGCGGAGTATGATGCCGGACACGAGCGTCTGGCTGACTGATGATGTTCAAGCGTACCGGCCACCAGATGGCAGGGCCGCGGTATGCTGGGCAATAGATCATTATCGGCTGGATTGTCATAGCGGCGGCTAGTGGCGGTGATTCGGTCGCTGGGGAACACGAGATGGAGTAAAGATAACTGGTTGCGTGCTATCGCAGATTCATAATTGCGCGCCTCGCGGGGCGCGCTGAATGAGACCCTCTCTTTGGGCGGCGCAGTGGCGCTCGCTCTCCCCGGACCGGGAGAGGAGGGTGTAGCATTATGGCGATGATGTATCGACGGGCTGTGCGGCCCCTGCTTAACGAAGAGGTCTCGCCGAGCGAAGCGATTGTGCGAGTGCTCGAACAGGCGGGAATCAACCTGGTCTTTGGAATGCCCGGCGGCAACATGGGAGCGGTCTTCAACGCCCTTTATGACCATCGCGAGACTGTCCGAAGTGTACTCCTGCGAGAGGAAGCGCGCGCCGGGGTTATGGCCGAGGTTTACGGCAGACTCACCGGCAGACCCGGAGTAGTAATCGCGCAGGGGGCGTTCCTCGCCAATGTGACGCTGGGCGCTATTGAAGGTTATCTGTCGAGTTCGCCGATGCTGCTGATGGGTGACCTGAGCGACCATGCGCCGTATTCGGCTCATTCGCCGTATCAATCCGGCGCCGGCGAATACGGCACGTGGGATGCGAAGCAACTGTTCTCGGCAATCACCAAACAGACGATGGTTGCCTATAACGGCCCTCATGCTGTGCAATGCACTGAGCTGGCAATCAAACATGCAATGAGCGGACAGCGGGGGCCGGTCGCGGTACTCTATCACAGTCAATCGTTGCGCGGCCGGGTCGGCCCCGAAACCCGTCCCTTCCTCTACGGGTTGGATTCCTATCTTCCGCCAGCCGCACCACAAGCCGATGAAGGGGCGGTGAACGAAGCGGCGCGCGTGCTCGCGGCCGCTGAGCGTCCGGTAATGATTGCCGGTAATGGCGTTCGCGTCAGTCAGGCGTACGAGGAGCTTGCCAGCCTGGCGGCTAATCTTGGGGCAGGGGTTTCGACCACCGCCGGTGGTAAGGGCACTTTCCCTGAAACAAACGAATTGGCGCTCGGCGTCTGCGGTAATTTCGGAACAGCATTGGCCAATGCAGAAATCGGCGCTGCCGATGTGATCTTCGCGGTCGGAACGAAACTCGGCGTGAGCGATTTCGCCAATCAGAACCCGAAGCTAATCGATCCGCGCCGCCAGCTCTTGATCCAGCTCGATATCGAGCCGCGTAATGCGTCATGGACCTTCCCCGCCGAGATCGCTCTTATCGGGGACGCGAAGACAGTGCTGGCGCAGTTGATGGCTTCGGTGGCCACGCCAGGTGGACCTTCGCCAGCGAAAGTTTTCGCCGCGCGCTCACGGCTCCTAAGTTCGCGCCGGGAGCATGGATTTTTCGACGGAGCGGCGCTGCGTTCCGATGAAAGTCCAATTCTGCCGCAGCGGGCAATCAGCGAAGTTCAACGTGCTGTACCAAATGACGCAATCGTCACCTGCGACGCGGGTGAGAATCGCATCTTCATGACGCACTATTTTCAAACCAAGGGTCCTGGCACTTTCTTGCAGCCGAGCGGCATCGGGGGAATGGGCTATGCGATTCCGGCGGCGATGGCGGCTAAACTGGTTCACCGCGATCGCAAGGTGGTGGCCGTATGCGGCGACGGCGGTTTCGCGATCGGGATGAATGGGCTAATGACAGCGGTCGCCGAGGACATTCCGATCACAGTCGTGGTTTTCAATAACGGCGCGCTGGGATGGGTAAAGCACGGACAAGGCGACCGCAACATAGCCTGCGATCTGTCGAACTTCGATCACGCGGCTATCGCACGCAGCATGGGATGCGGTGGGATACGGGTCGAAGAGCCCTCAGCGCTTGGACCCGCCCTCAGGCAGGCATTGATGAGCGACAAACCAACCGTCATCGATATTAATACTTCGCTCAAGGAAACCTACCTGCGGGTGACCTCGGCGCTCGCCATGGAACGCGCCTGAAAAGTTGACAGGCCCAGGCTTCGGGTTTGTAGCGTCATATGCGGCACGTGACGCTAATTCGCAGCTTTCCGGAACGGCGCGACCGCTTGCGCAGCGCGCTCGGCCTCCCTGCGGATCATAACCAGATCGGTGCCGTACAGCAGGAATTGTGCACCGCTCTCGATAATCGACTTCGCGTTCTCGGGCCGGTTGATCGCACCGGCTGTCGCGATGCCCCGCGCCTTGCAAAGCCCCCGCACCTTGGCGTCAGCTTCGCGCACGCGAGGATGGCTATATTCGCCGGGAATCCCGAGACTCTGCGCCAAATCCTGGTGTCCTACCAAAGCGAGATCGATTCCCGGGGCCAGAATGTCCTCGATATTCTCAACCGCCTCGCGCGTTTCGATCAAAACAGCGAGTAACGTATTGGCGTTAGCGTGGGCGATGGCGGCCGCGGGGTCGACATCTTCGTAAGCCGTGCTCGCGCCCTGGTAAATTGCCATCCCGCGCCGCCCTTCAGGGTGATACTTGGCATATTCAACGAAGCTGTGCACCTCGGCGCCAGTTCGGACGTGCGGCACAATCAGACTCTGGCATCCGGTGTCGAGCATCCGCGTAACATATTGATACTGTAGGTCCGGGATCCGGACGATCGGCGTAATTCCAGCGGCGTGTGCGTGGGCGACGAGATTGACCACAGTTTCAAGGTTGTAGGCGGAATGCTCGGTACAGATCATCACGAAGTCCATCCCTGCTTGAGCAAGGGTGTGAACCACACCACGTCCCTGCGTCTCCCACATCAGAGTACCGAGGGCGATGCCGCCGGATTTCAATGTCGTGCGCAATTTGTTGACTTGCATTGAATTCCTCCAAGCTCCTGCTCCACCCCCGTTTTTTGACACGGGAGAGATCAAGGGAGTCTTCGAGAAATATTCGAAAAAAGGTGTTAATGTCGAGCGCAACGCCTGCACTAGCGGAGCCGGAGAAGGATCGCTCTAACGACCCTGCGAGGTGCGTATAAGAGAGTCAAGCGATGGCCTATGACATTGTGATTGAGAACACCAAGATTTGCGACGGTTCCGGAGCATCTGCCTACACCGGGTCAGTCGCGATCGAATCTGGAAAAATCGCGGCGGTCGGGGAGGTGAGCGGGCGCGCCCGGCGCAAGATAAACGGCGAGCACCTTGTAGTCGCGCCCGGTTTTATTGATCCGCATACCCACTACGATGCGCAAATTTGCTGGGACCCATTGCTGACCTCGTCGTGCTGGCACGGGATAACAACCGTACTAATGGGAAATTGCGGTGTGGGTGTCGCGCCTTGCCGTCCCGCCGATAGGGAAGTCGTTGCCTGGGATCTGGTCAATGTCGAAGCACTGCCCTATGAAGTGCTTATCCGGGGCGCATCGTGGGAATGGGAAAGCTTTGGCGATTATCTCGCGTCTATCGCGCGCCGTGGAATCGCCCTGAATGCGGCTTTTCTGGTGCCGCTCTCAGCCTTGCGCTTCTATGTCATCGGCGAACCGGCCTCTGAACGGGCTGCAACGCCGCGGGAAATCGAGCAGATGGCGAAGCTGTTCCGTGAGGCGATGAACGCCGGCGCTTACGGCTTCTCGCTCAGCATGATCAAGCGGCATATGGGGTTCCATGGCAAGCCGCTCGCCAGCCGTCTCGCCGGTAAGGACGAGCTGGCAACACTGTGCCATGTCATGCGCGATATGAACCGCGGGATCATCGAGATCGCATTGATGAAGCAGATCGGAACGATGGCAGACGATGAACTCGATCTGCTCTTGCATCTCGCGCGTGAAAGCCACCGCCCGGTAACCTGGCTGGCGCTGCTCGACATGCCCGGGATAGGCGATGCCAACGAGCGTATCCTCGCGCGCGTGCGCCCGTTTATGCAACAAGGCCTGCGCATCCCGCCCCAGGTGACGCCGCGGCCGGTAAAGATGTACTACGATCTGCGCACTCCGTCTTTGTGCGGCGAGATGCCTTCGTGGCGGCCGGCGTTCAACCGTTCGCGCGAGGAGCAGATTGCCCTTTACCGTTCAGACCGCTTCCGTGACCAATTCCGGGATGATCTACAGGCTCGACGAGGCGCTTTCTTCAACGGGCAGTGGGATGCGGTCACCGTCGTCAAAGTGACCAGGGATGAGCATAAACCGCTCCTCAACAAGAGCATTCGGGAGATCGCCGAACTTAAGCGCAAGCACCCTGTGGATGCATTTCTCGACCTGGCCATTGCGGAGAACCTGGAGTTGGGAATAACGGTACAGTTGATCAACTCTGATCAGAACGCAGTAGCCAGATTGATCACACGTCCCGAGGTGATGATCGGACTTTCTGACGCCGGCGCACATGTCAGTCAGCATTGCGAAGCTGGTTCGCCCACTTACATGCTGCGCGAATGGGTATACAACAACCCGGTGATGAGCCTGGAGATGGCGGTCAAGCGAGTCACGTCCGAACCCGCCGATTTCCTCGGTCTGAGTAGCAAGGGACGTATTCGTCCCGGGATGGATGCTGACCTGGTAGTGTTCGATCCAGCGACAGTGGGTACAAAACCACTCGAGTGGGTGAACGATCTTCCGGGTGGTGCGCCTCGTTTGATCGAGCGCGCGCAAGGGATCATCTGGACCATAATCGGCGGACAAGTGGCATTCGCCAATAATGAATATCAAGGCATTAAGCGTGGGCAGGTGTTAAAGCCCGTTGCTGCTTGAGTCATCCGGCATAAGTCGCGTGACCAGCTTGCATGGGCTTAATCGGCGCGCTGCCGAATAAGCGCGTGGAGAGATGGCGGCGAGGCGAATTCGTTACATGTTACTAATAGCCCTGACGATGATAAGTATAATTACAGCAGCTGCGGCAGAGAGAAACACGGGGCCGGACAGCTTGTGGGCTGGCGAATTATGCGCACTGGCTAGCCAGACCAGCCCGGCGACAAAAAGCACTGCAATCAGAGCGTAAGAAGCTTCCGTTCCAGTTAGGTCCTCTAACATTTTGGTCTCCCCCGTTTAGCGTAAGAGGTCCCCTTCATCGTTCCGGCTGAATTAACGTTGACTCCCAGCTTTAGCGCGAAGCGCTCTTCCTCCGATCCCGGGGCCCCCTGGCTCAGCTTCAAT
>Ga0187846_10002243_pt1 | contig 10693 bp, 11 predicted proteins | sample TC_taG_FD_161473 | JGI IMG/M metagenome (GOLD analysis project Ga0187846, IMG submission 161473) | Biofilm microbial communities from the roof of an iron ore cave, State of Minas Gerais, Brazil - TC_06 Biofilm (v2) | ecosystem: Environmental > Terrestrial > Deep subsurface > Cave > Wall biofilm... | reverse complement strand
ATCCCCACCCACGGGCGACCATGAAGGCCCACTCCACCCATCCACTCCCCGCTCGCCCCTACGGATCACCAGCAGCATCCCCACCCACGGGCGACCGTAAAGGCCCACTCCACCCATCTACTCCCCGCTCGCCCCTACTTTTCATTACGGCACGAGAATCCCGCGCCCGCGCAGCTTGCCGGTGTCGAGATCGTGAATTGCATCGAGGGCGGCATCAAGCGGGTAAATCGCTGTATGCAGGGTTACTTTGCCCTGGGCTGTCAGCGTCATCAGCTCAACCAGGTCATTGTATGTTCCAACGAGGTTGCCGATGAAGTTGATCTCGGTTGAGATGATGTCGATGGTGGGAACGTCGAGCGAGCCACCGTAGCCGATGACAAAGTGCGAACCTGCGCGGCGTAACATCTTGACTGCGTCGTGCTGCGCTCCGGCTTCTCCGACAAAATCAATCACCACCTCCGCACCGTGTCCCCCGGTGATGTCTTTGACCTTCGCAACATGGCTCCCATCAGCCAGCACCGTGTAGTCGGCTCCCCAACTACGAGTCAAATCCAGCGCAGCAGGGGAACGATCAACCACAATAATTTCCGCAGGGGTCAACGCTTTGAGGCACTGTATGCCGATGTGACCCAACCCACCAGCGCCAATCACGACCGCCTTAGTGCCTGGATAAAGCATAGGCGATGCCTTCTTTACCGCGTGGTACGCAGTCAGTCCCGCATCGGCCAGGGCAGCAATGTCTTTAGGTGCAAGGCTCGGGTCCAGCTTGACGACTGCGCGTGCGCTCGTCTTCAAGAAGTTGGCCATACCACCATCAACGGAGATACCAGGAAATGTCGCATTGATGCAGTGCATATCATTACCCGCACGACAGGCCATGCACAGTCCGCAGGTTACAAGCGGGTGGACAATCACGGTGTCTCCTACATCGACATTGCTGACTGCCGACCCGATCTCAGACACCCAGCCAGCATTCTCGTGTCCCAGGGTGTAGGGAAGAGTAACACCGGATTTCTCAGCCCATTGTCCCTCGATAATATGTAAATCGGTACGACACAGGCCAGCGCCGCCAATCCGCACAATCACATCGAACGGACCGCTAATCTTTGGCTCCGGCACTCCCTCGACTTTGGGTTGTTCATGGTATTGATGTAAGCGTACTGCTTTCATATGTACTCCTCTATGTTTAGCTCTTCTGGCCCTTCAAAGCGTGAGCCTGGTAATCCCCACTCGCGGAAGAAGTCGCCTGTTGCACGACATAGCGCGACATTGACATCGCTGGCGGCTCGAATCAATGACCTGCTGCGACGCCTGGCTCGAATTACACTGGCCCTGGTTGCCTTCGAACCATCGCTTTGGGCTATCAGTGGCATGGCGAGATCGAGAGGTTGTCCAGCAGCCGTAGATTGTTCCATGGAGGCAAGCAGTGCCTGTCGAGCTTGATACGTCAAGAAAGTAATGCGTTGAGTTTGTTTCCCACGATGGGGTGTAAACTGCACAGCCAGAGGATCTGCTTCGATGTCGGGAATAAGACACCCTTCGCTGTCCAACGAACCGACATCACCCAGGCGGAGCCGTAACAATTCGGCCAGCCGCAGTCCACTGCCAATGAGGGCTAACAGAATAACGTGCTCTACTCCCATCTGGTCGGTTGTGGAAAAAGCAGGGAGAGAGGCAATACCTGCCAGCGGTCGCCAGGGAACGGCTATGCCATTCAAGCGAAACCAAATCTTCGCTCCCATTGCCAGACCAGAAACCTGACTTTCTTTATAGCCAGACAGGGCAGACGCAAAAGCAACCAGCGTCTGTTCTGCCACTGCAGGCTCTGCCATCGCTTGTTGGAGTAGCAACTCAAGATTGCTATGCCCCGTCATGGTGCGGAAACGATCTAAACTTGCGACTGAAGTACGTACCCATGACTGTTCACGGCAGCGTTCTGAGAGAATGTTAGCCATGCGGCGCACCGATGGGAAGGCGAGGAGTTCGCCTTCCCGTCTGCCAGCCAGCACTTGTCTTGCTTTCATCGACGACCTCTAGCGTTGATAAGCTCTTGGATTTTCTCCCGCAAGAAATGATCGCGCAGCACTACTTCACAGGAGGTTACACCAGGAATGGTTTCCACGCGCTTACGGATTTCTTGCCCAATACTGGTGGCAAATTTGGATGGACAGAGTGGGCTGGTCAGGTGAAAATGGATCGTCACCTGGCTACCTTCAATCTGCACATCATCTAGCAAACCCATTTCACTCAGCGAACGGCGAATTTCTGGGTCGCGTACCGAGCCAGCCGCCGCTCGGACTGCTTGTACATCAATGGTCATCGTGGTGTCGTCCCTGCTACACCTGTATCTGTGGCTGGATGCGTTTTCTCGTACTCTCGCTTACGCTGAGCCAGTTCATCGTTTTCAATGGTCTTCAGCTTACTCTCGATATCAATGTCGTAGAGTCGGGCGACATTGCCACCAATGATCTTCTTCTTGATCTCATCGGTCAGATCTACGCTATACTCGGCTTTGAGGTCCTCTGGTAGCTGGAAATCCATGAAATCGTCGAGTAGCCAGTGCGGATACCAGATAGGAAAGTCTGTTCCCCAGATAATCCGATCGGGCCCAATCCAGAAGAGCAGATTAGCCATGACCTCGGCAAAGTGGCGGGGTTCGTTGTGGACAAACATGTTTGCTACCGCGAGCGAGCCATACACATTGGGGCAGCGCGTCGCAATCCAGCAGAAATCTTCGAGGCGAGGTAAGCCCACGTGATCGATAATGAAGTTCAGTTCTGGGTAGAGCCAGGCTGGTTCGTCGATGTCACGCACGTCAAATTTTGAAAGGGAGAGTGGTTCGACGGCAGGCCCTTTATGGAAGTGCATATTCTTTACACCGAGTTCGATGCATTTCTCATAGAGTGGGAAGACCATGGGATCGTTAGCACTCCACCCGCGTGACGGGCCACGCCACTCGGCGGTGTACCACTTGAAACCAAGCACGCCGCAATCTTTGATCTGCCGCTCAACTTCTTGGACAGCATTAGGCATACGAGGGTCAACACCACCTAGAGAAATAATGCGTTCGGGGGCCCGCGCGCGCAAAGTCATGTTTTTATCGGCGGAACAAAAGCCTGTATGGAAAAAGTCCATCAGTACCTGGGTGGAGAGGATTGCCATGTCCGCGGCACCCTTGACAAATACCTCTTCCAAGTACCAGTCGGGGTCGACCTTGCGAAACTGTGTCTCATAGTCCATCGTCCATTTGGGATCAGGGGGATTGAAGCCATTGTGGAATGCATAGAAGGTTTCGATGAAAGCCTCACCAAAGCGGTTCTTGCAGTTTTCCTTGCTGGCATCCCAAAAGCCTGTGTGTGCATCGAACACAAACGATCCATTCTTCATTGAGCGATCCTTTCACTTGATTGACATGAAGGCATGAGTGTTTGCTTTGCCTCCTGTTCTCTTCGTCAGCGCAAGGTTCGCGGAGGGGATGTACGACGCCGCGCTGACAACAACTTAGAACACTTTGTCTCTACGTTGAGTAAATAGCAGATTACAGACGACTACCTACAAAAAACACTACCGCTTACAAAGACAACCAGCGGCAAGAAACTGAGGGCGCGCCTCTTCGAGGAAGCGCTAGTATGGAAAGGATTGACACACACCGATCAACGTCAGGCGTCACGGAACAAGCATTGTCGTGACATAATAAGTTATACCATAAGATCGTCCAATTTTGTAGTGGTTAACTATCAGCATTCGAGGAATTGCAAGCGATGAGCATCATACTCTATTTGAATGGAACGATCTACACCATGGACGCTGCTCAGCCACGTGCGCAGGCTGTGGCTATCGATACTATCAGCGGGCGTATCCTGGCCGTAGGCGATAACGACGAGGTGCGCCAGGTGGCTGATAGACACGCCGAACTTGTAGATCTGCGCGGTAAAACGGTGCTGCCGGGCTTTATTGACTCCCATATTCACCTGCTTTCTGCCGCTTATCGTGCTTACTACATCGACGCGGAAGCCTGCTCAAGTGAGAACGAAGTGGCAAAACTGGTGCGCCAGCGGGCAGCGCAGACGCCTGCGGGCCAATGGATACTCGGTGGCCAGTGGAATAAGAATCCCTGGCCGGGTCAGCAGTTTCCCACCAGGGCCTCGCTCGATTCCGCCTCGCCTGAGCATCCTGTGGCCTTGTGGAGTAAGGATGGCCATTTGCTGTGGGTCAACTCGCTGGCCTTGCAACTCGCTGGCATCACAGCAGAAACGCCGGAGCCAGCGAACGGCGCTATTTTGCGTGACGGTGCTGGCGAACCTACAGGTATTTTGCAGGAAGAAGGGGCAACCTCCCTGGTTTATAGAATCATTGACATGCGTGATCCAGTGCTGAGTCGCCACCTCGTACAAGATAGGCTAAAAGAGTTGCAGCAGGCTGGCATCACAACCATTCACGATATCGAGGAGAGCGATGCGTTAAATCTCTTCCAGCAACTGCGCGAGGAGGGCGCGTTGGGCGTGCGTGTTAGCATGATCCTGCCGCGCCGTATGTTGCCCGAACTACGTACGCTGGGATTGCGAGCGGGTTTTGGCGATGATATGCTGCGCCTGGGAGGCATCAAAATCTTTGCCGACGGAACACTTGGCTCACAGACCGCTGCTATGCTCGAAGCCTTTGAAAACAATCCCGGCAACCGGGGCATACTTGTGCTGCCCGAGCAGGAGATGAATGAGACGGTGAGCGCCGCCGCCGAACTGGGCATGAGCATCGCCATTCACGCCATCGGTGACCGCGCCGCTCGTATCGCGCTCAATTCAATCGAGCAGGCACAACGTCACCTTGCCGGCTCCTATGCCGATCAAAATGCCCCACGCTTGCGCTACAGGCTCGAACATGTTCAGTTAATCGCTCCTGAAGACCTGCAACGCATGCGCCGCCTGGGAGTGGTGGCCTCGGTGCAGCCATTCCACGCCGTTTCGGACCGCGATATCGCCGAGCGCTACTGGGGCGAGCGCTATCGCCGCTCCTATGCCTACCGCACAATGCAGCAGATGGGTATTCCTCTCGCGCTAGGTTCCGATGCGCCCGTTGAAACGTTTGATGCGCTGCGTATACTCTATGCCGCCACGATGCGTAACGACCCGGCTACATCACGGCAGCGTCCCCCCTGGCTGCCAGACCAGGCGCTGCCCGTCGCACAGGCGCTCTGGGGCTATACCATGGGAGCAGCATACGCAGGCGCAGAAGAAGAAAACAAGGGCTCGCTGACGGTTGGCAAGCTGGGCGATGCCGTGGTGCTGCGCGAAGATATTTTGAGCGTGCCGCCGGAGAAGATGAGCGAGAACGGGGTGCAGGCGACGATTCTGGGTGGCAAAATCGTGCATGGGGAGGTGTAAAGCTCGACAAGCCGATTCCGGTATGTTATATTTGCCATAGAATACAACAAAATACGTGGAAAGGGTACTGTGCTATGGCGAAACCGTGGGATGATACTATGAAACGACTTATTAGAGCGTACCCGCAGCATTTTGTGTCGTGGATATTGAAGGGAGCCATCTACAACGATGCGCTCTCCATCGAGTTGAAAAACTGGACACGCGAGGCGGATTTTCTCCTGGATGTAGAATATAGTGGGAAACCACTTCTGATACAGGTGGAGGTCCAAAGCTACAAAGACGAAGACATGGCTCAGCGTCTTCTGGAGTATAATGTACTTGCCACCCGTGAGCATGGTCGGCCTGTGTTGCCTTGTCTGATCTACCTGAGAAAGGACCGTAAGATCGCTGAGTCGCCACTGGTCTGGGAGGCTCCAGCAGGGCATGAAGTACTGCGCTTTCACTTTATAATCATCAAACTCTGGGAGATTGCGGCAGAGGAAATCATACAAACAGGCCTGGCGGGATTACTGCCACTGGTACCCTTAACAAAAAATGGTGGGCAACATGAGATAATTGACGAGGTTGCAACTAAGCTTGCAACTGCACAAGAATACAACCTGTTGGAATATGCTCGTAGATTCGCGTCACTCGTGTATAAAGAAGGTTCTGACCATGAATGGCTGAATAGGAGGTTTGCTATGTACAGAGATATCTTAGAAGATTCCTGGGTCGTACAGGAAGAGAGGCTGGAAGGGAAACTGCAGGGGCTGCATCTGGCTGTTCTAGATGTCATCCAGGAGCGTTTTCCAGAGATTCTTCCCTATGCGAAGAAGCAAACAGAGAGCATTGATGACACTGAGGTATTGAGACGCTTGATCGTGAAAATGAGTACGGTACAGACGGCAGAAGAGGCTCTCCAGTATCTTATTACGCTAGCCAAAGAAGAAAAGAGAACTGATCCGGGCCATGATGAGCCAACTGTGAGTGGATGAAATATCATATATCGAGCTGCCAATCAAAGAGCCTTCGAGAAGCTTCTCTGCCAATTGGGCGCTCGTTGGGATCGTAGGCAAAGTATTCTTCTTTCCTCCATCAAATCCTCCTCGGTGGGGTGGAAATCGTAGTAGTATGCTACCTCGTGTTCAACTTGTTTCGCCATGGTGCTCTTCCTTTTAAGGACAGGTCGCTTATCTGGCAGGTATTGTTGCCAATTCTATAATAGCATACTCTTAGAGTACTGCAAACAAAGCTCGACGAAACTCTTTGGGGAAGTGAGCAAATTGCGAACAGGGAACAATGGCTGCTATAATGTAGTCACAAATATGACTACATAGGAGGAAGTTATGAAGACACTTGAGGTAGACGAATTAGGAGAACATATCAACGAGATTTTGCGCATAGTAGAGGAAGAGGGTGAGACTATCGAAGTAATGAAACGTGGCGAGGTCATTGCTCATCTGGTGCCAGTGCGTAAACAATCACAACCTATCAAGAGAGATCTTAAAGCTTTCTGGGCAGAAATGGATCGGTTGGCCGCTGAGATTGGAGCCCATTGGAAAGGGGATATGGATGCAGTCGAAGCTGTACGTGATGTGAGGCGCGATCTTTAATGGATGTCACGGTGGTAATGGATGCAAGTATCTGGGTGAGTCAGTTAAGACCTCAGGATACCAATCATAATGCCAGTCGGCTTTGGGTTGAACGCTATACTGCCGCAGGTGGCCTTTTAGTAGCACCAGTATTCTTTTTGATTGAAGTGGCAGCAGCTATATCCAGGCGAACGGAGGACCCTGCACTGGCAAAGAAGGCCATAGAAGATCTGACCAGTACGAACGTAATACAGTTTGTCTCCCTGGATTCCGTGTTGGTGCAAGCTGCGGTTGATATAGCTGCCGACTTACAATTGCGTGGGGGAGATGCCATTTATGTAGCGGTAGCTCAACAATTGAATCTGCCTTTAGTGAGTTGGGATAAAGAGCAACTGCAACGTGCTGCAAGCCTCACCAGAACCTATACACCCGGTACCTACCCTTTTGAGCTATCTGAACAATCGTAGCGTCTCAAATACCGGAAGCTAAGCCAAGCAATGACATTCTTATCGGGCCTCGTTCTCTTCATCGCCGCCATCCTTGGCGGCTCACTTAACTCGGTCGCCGGGGGTGGCAGCTTCATCACCTTCCCCTCCCTCATCTTCGCGGGTGTTCCTCCAATCCAGGCCAATGCCACCAGCACCGTGGCGCTATGGCCAGGCTCAGTAGCCAGCATGAGCGCATATCGTAAAGAACTCGCCACCCAGAAGCGCCTGTTCGTCCTGTTGCTCGGCGGCATCAGCTTGATCGGCGGAGTGCTCGGTGCCATCTTGTTGTTGCACACTCCACAAGCAACCTTCGTACGGCTCATACCCTACCTGATATTGCTGGCAACACTGCTTTTTGCATTCAGTCCAATGATCACGTCCCTGCTCCGCAAACGAACAGACAAGATACAAAAAACTTCTTTTACATGGCCTGCACTCGCTGGTATCTCGCTCTTCCAACTCGTCATCGCCACCTATGGAGGCTACTTTGGCGGCGGCATGGGCATTATAATACTTGCATCATTGGGACTTCTGGGCATGGAGAATATTCATGAAATGAATGCTCTGAAGACCTTCCTGCAGGCCAGCATCAACGGTGTGGCAGTGATTACCTTTATCATTGCAGGAGCCGTGGTGTGGCTGCAAGCAATTGTGATGGTAGCGGGGGCAATTGTGGGTGGTTTCGCTGGTGCCTACTACGCTCGTAAACTTGACCCAGGTTTGGTGCGCTACTTTGTGATCCTGGTTGGTGCCAGCCTGACAATCTATTTCTTTGTGAAATAGGAAAAGGGTTATTCGCTGTTATAGTTTAATACTAGGGTATAATCAATAATATGAATTCCGGTGTTCTACCTGAAAGATGAACTGGCATGCAGCGAAGAGAGACCGACCTGGTGAACCAAAACCTATCCACCCCTACTGACGGGTTGCAAGAGAACAACGTTGCGTATCCTGTTAAAAGCGCTGCCGCCGCCAGTAAAGATGACGGCCAGGAACATGCCAATAAATGGGCGGTGCTGGCGATTCTCGCCATCGGCGTCTTTATGGCGACGCTCGACACGTCAATCGTAAATATCAGCCTTCCCACCATCGCGCGCTATTTTGGCGTCCCCTTGAATGGCGCTATCGAATGGGTGATTATAGCATATCTCGTGGTCATTGCCGGGGTTCTTCTAACGACCGGGCGCCTGGCCGACATGATTGGACGCAAACCGATCTGGGTTGCCGGGCTGATTATTTTCACTACTGGCTCGGCTATTTGTGGTGCCTCTGTCTCACTTGATATGTTGATTGCTGCGCGAGCATTGCAAGGCCTGGGAGGAGCATTCATTATGGCCGTCAGTCCCGCTATGCTCACCAGTGCTTTCCCTGCTAATGAGCGCGGGCGGGCGCTTGGTATGAATGCCGTAATTGTGGCGCTTGGGGTAAGCGTCGGCCCAACGCTTGGCGGTATCATTACCGAAAATTTTACATGGCGCTGGATTTTCTATGTCAATGTTCCCCTCGGCATCATTGGCGTGATCGCTACCTTGCGCATACTGACCGAGCGCATGCGCCGGGGGCATGGACGCTTTGATCCCCTGGGCGCCGTCTTACTGGGAATTGGCCTGGTTGCGCTGACGCTGGGACTTTCATTCGGCCAGGAGTGGGGATGGAATTCACCATTGCTCATTGGTACATTAGTCCTGAGCGTGCTCGCTTTAACAGCAATGGTCATAGTTGAGCTGCGTGTCTCAAATCCAATCATTGACTTTTCGTTATTGCGCCGGCGTGTTTTCCTCTCGGCCAATGTTAGCCTCATCCTGAGTTTTCTGGCACTCTTCGCCGTCAGTTTCATGCTGCCCTTTTATCTAGAGGAGTTGCGCGGATTCTCTACAGAGGAGGCAGGATTACTCTTGACCCCATTACCGCTCACTATTGCTGTCCTTGCGCCGTTTAGCGGCGCTCTCGCGGATCGCATCGGTACGCGCTGGCTGGCCGCAGGAGGACTGGCCATAGCCTGCATTGGACTGGTCCTCATCAGCCAGTTGAATGCGCAGAGTTCAGTTGAGGACATTATCTGGAGACTGGTTGTTATCGGAGTGGGGCAGGCTATGTTCCAGTCACCGAACAACAGCGCGCTCATGGGCGCTGCTCCGCGCGAGCGGCAGGGCAGTGCGTCCGGTTTCCTGGCGACCGGGCGTGTCGTCGGGCAAAGCGTAAGTGTCGCGCTCGCGGGAGCCATATTTGCATCTTTAGGAGGGGCAACGGCAGGTCGCATTCTTGTGACTTACAGCCAGGCCCTGACAGAGGCGCAGATCATAGCTCTACAACATACATTCACCAACGCCTTTCACACAGCATTTATTGTGTGCGCATCCATCGCCGCAATTGGCGTTTTCACGTCACTGGTAAGAGGTAAGGAGAAGGTATAATTCACAGAGCGCGAACCAGGTGATATTCCCTCACCCCTTTGCGCAGAACAAGATATTGCCCCTCAATCAATGCGGAAAGACCAATACTCGCTTGAACGTTTGACACACGACGATTGTTGACATAGATCCCACCATCCTCAATCAAACGCCTGGCTCTACCTTTCGATGGGGCATATCCACAGGCTACGACCAGGTCCACAAGAGGCACGCCATTTCCCTCAAAGGTGGTCCCGGGCATATCGCTGGATGGCACCTCTGCGAAAATGTCCAGTATATCCGTAGCGCTCAAGTCTGCTATCTCGCCGCCGAATAATACCTGGGAAGCCTGGATAGCTTTGCGCAGGTTGCTTTCGCCGTGTACCATGCGTGTCACTTCCTGGGCAAGCCGTCGTTGCGCCTCGCGTTTCTCAGGTGCGGCAGAAGCCAGGGTTTCAAGCTCTGTAATTTCTTCTTGATCGAGCATGGTAAAGAATTTCAGGTACTTCACTACGTCGCGGTCGTCGGTATTGATCCAGAACTGGTAGAACCGGTATGGTGAGGTGAGTTTGGGATCAAGCCAGACAGAACCTGCCTCGGTCTTACCAAATTTGATACCGGAGGTAGTTGTCACCAGCGGAAAGACCATGCCATAAGCTCTGACTCCGCGCATCCTGCGTATAAGTTCTATGCCTGCGAGGATATTGCCCCACTGGTCGCTGCCACCCATCTGTAGCGTACAGCCATAGCGGTCGTACAAAACCAGGAAATCGTAGGCTTGTAACAGTATATAGCTAAACTCGGTAAAGGAAATGCCCTCTCCCTCTTCAAAGCGGCGTTTTACCGATTCCTTGGCGAGCATG
>Ga0187846_10002242_pt1 | contig 10695 bp, 10 predicted proteins | sample TC_taG_FD_161473 | JGI IMG/M metagenome (GOLD analysis project Ga0187846, IMG submission 161473) | Biofilm microbial communities from the roof of an iron ore cave, State of Minas Gerais, Brazil - TC_06 Biofilm (v2) | ecosystem: Environmental > Terrestrial > Deep subsurface > Cave > Wall biofilm... | reverse complement strand
AACGGAAGCAGCAAAAAATATGTCAGAATATGTTTCAGATGTGATTGTTCTTGATCCGAACAAAAACTGTCCTGCTGCAAGAGTTGGTGCAAAACAAATTCTCGCAGATTTCAAAGACAAAAATGCTATAGTAGAATTGTCCTTAAAGTGCGATATAATCACATACGAAATAGAGTCGGGAAATACAGAGATACTTGAATCACTCGATGGCAATATCTCTATTAATCCATCTGTTGCGACTCTGAAAACTATCCAAGACAAATACGCACAAAAAACATTTCTCCGTCAAAATAATCTTCCTGTTGCTGATTTTGTCGAAATTCAATCATTTGGTGATCTTAAAGAAAAAATCCAATCCTTTGGATATCCATCAATCCTCAAAGCTAGAAGAGATGCCTATGATGGCAGAGGGAATTTCAGAGTAGAAAGACCCGATCAGCTTGAACGAGCCTTCCAGCAATTTGCAGGAAGGCCTATCATGCTCGAGAAAGTTGTCGATTTTCAAAAGGAAATATCGGTAATAGCTGCGAGAAATACCAAAGGTCAGATTGTTTCATATCAACCCGTAGAGAATATCCATAGTGAAAACATATTACAGATGACAATAGCCCCAGCAAGGATAGACAAAAAAATCAGTGAGGAAGCAGGAAAAATCGCCAATAAAACTATGAATGTTTTACACGGGGCCGGAGTATTTGGTATTGAGATGTTTGTAACAAAAGATGGCAAAGTTCTCATAAATGAAATTGCGCCAAGGGTACATAACTCTGGGCATCACACTTTGCAATCAAGTGCAACTTCGCAATTTGAGCAACACTTGCGTGCAATACTTGGACTTGACCTTGGTAAAACTGATTTGTTGCACTATGCTGTAATGTATAATATTTTGGGTCCAAAGGATTTCTATGGGCAATACAGAACAATTCAAATTGATAAAGAGGAAGGGATATTTCTGAAAATGTATCAAAAAGATGAAGCAAAGCCACAAAGAAAGATGGGCCACATCAACATAGTGGACATAACTGATACAAAAGATCTTAATGGTCTTATCAGAAAAGGCGAAGAAGTTATCAAATCGATAAATTTCAGAAAACCATAATTTTTTTTCTATCTTTGTTTTGGCATAATCATTTAATATTGTTTTCAGCAAAGATGAAAACCTAGTTTTTCCTTCTTTTCTTTATTGCAAAATATGCTATTCCCATTCCTATCCATGCCGCAACCTCGGCAACAATTACGGATAAGAGACCAGAGGTCATCATACTAGCTTGTAGGTATGTCAAACCATAATTTTCCCATCTAGGCTTTCCTTCTAAAGCGCCAAATAGTATCAGGGTTACTAACGCAAGACCAACACTGACTACTGTTATAATGATCAATCCTTGCATTATCAGATGAAAATTATCATCTCTTCGTATTTTGTCTTTGTTTTTCTCGAAATATTTAGCTATTTCATCAGATTTTTTTTCATCTTTTGAGGAATCACTTACAATGCTTGATGATGCCATTTTTTCGCCTTTTGCAAACGTATTGATTAATGCATTGATACTGTCGATCATCTTTTGATTAGAATTTTGCATCTCTTTCCATTGCTCCTCTGTAAATGTTATAAATGAACTGGAAAACGAATCTTGTGATCGAAGCGTTTGATGAGTTACGGGAACAAATTCATCTTTCAAGTCTGCTGATTGTCTTGTCTGTCCTTCCATTTTTCGCTCAAGTTTTTCTATTCGTGCCATTACATCATCCATTTCTTTTCTTAAGCGTTCAATAGAAACTCTGAGTTCTGATTCCCATGTCATGCGAGACTCTTCTAGGGATCTCTGGGAGTATTTTAGATCATGTCTTGCATCAATCTTAGAATCGTAAATGATTGGAGCCTTGATCAAACCAGGTCTTTCGACTTTTTTGGGTTTGTCTTTCATTTCGTCTCGCAATTCAATCTTTTCTCTTTTGGCAAATTTTGAAATTTGGCTCTCAAGATACTTTTGGTCAGATAAATATAGCGTCCTGCTTTTTTGTATAGAGTTTAAGATATATTGCAGCCTTCCTCTATCACCCTTACCTGTATCGATCAAATATTGAACCGTTTGAATTAGATCATCAGACAGTTGTTTCTCCACCATGAATAATTCCAGTCTTTGCACAAGAAAATCATAATTTAGAAGTATTCTATCATTTTTAATTCGACGGTTCTAAAACATTAGATAACTTGATCAAATTATATCTTGATAATTTGCTTACTGGGCTGATCTTTAAAAAACGTATGTTTCATGAATGAATTTCATTCTTTTGCAGATAACGCGTAAATCCCGCCTGCACCGTATGCAATCGAAATTAAAATTCTTGAGAATATGACCGCGATGGTTTGACTTGCGATGAAAAATGATGTATCAATTGTGACTGCAACTGGAATTGCAGCCAGTGAAATCAATCCAACTATTATTTGTTCACGGTTATCAAGGCCACTGTATCTTTTCATAAAAATATAGGTAGAAAGATTACCTAACCCAATTCCAAGCAGTATCAAGTATTGATAAAGATGAGGAAATGCGCCTATCGCAATAAATGGAGCCGCCCAACACAAGCCATTTATTGTTTTTATTCCACTAGACCATTTCACACTATTTTTCATTCTGCCCCTTATAGAGGGAATTATCTTACGAAATTTGGCAAAAATCAAACCAAATGTAATACCAAAACTTGCAAGCCACATTATAACATAATAATACAACGGTGCTTTGTTTTCAAAAACAATCTCGCTCATAACTGCAGCAACACCTACTGCTATCGAAACACCGACAAATAGCACTCCAAATGCTCGTCTAACTTCTGTCGGAGAGTGTTGCATGAATAATCATGAATTCTTTAATGTTTTAAAGCGCAGTTAATCACTTGTTAGATTCATCTTCGTTAATCAAGTCTGCCCACATTTTCCTTTCTTCCATAATTGGACCTTTATCTGCTAGACCTTCTGCTTGGTCTTTGATTAATTCAACTGCAATATTTGCCTCATGGAGAAGATCTTTAGTGATTTTTCCAGACAGAAGGCCTGCCATACCAGAATATTTGTAATTCATTACAGTTTCAAGATAAGTAGCGTTGTCATGAGGCCTCAAGATAACTTCCTTGGTTCCAGTTATCAATCCCTTTGTCCATGCTGTGTGTACCCTTTCTTTTGGATAGAGAGTTACTGTCTGTAAACACTTGTTAGTCTTGTTAAGGGTCACTTCACGTTTTATGATATTATTATCTGTGGATATGTTTCGTATAGATGTAATGCCCTTCCAGTATCTTGGTTCGCTGTCTAGGTTGGATACAATGTTCCAAACTTCGTCTAGTGAAGCGTTGATCTCAATTGATGCCTTCATTTCAACCATGTCTTTGGACAGTACTATTGGGATATATGTTTTAATTATAGAAATTGATTAGACCAATATTCGCTGGGTTTATTAAAATTCAAAAGTTTCATATCTTGTGAGCTCTTCAAAAAAGACCCTAGTAGGCATCATCATGGGTTCAAGTTCAGATAGCAAAATAATGCATGGTGCAGCATCAGTCCTTGATGAATTTGGTGTAAAACATGAAGATCAGATTGTCTCAGCTCACCGAACTCCTACAAGATTATCTGATTACGCAAAGCACGCAGAAAAAAACGGTTTTAAGATAATAATTGCTGGAGCTGGAGGTTCGGCTCACCTTCCGGGAATGATTGCCTCTCATACAATAATTCCAGTCATAGGGGTTCCAATAATGGTGTATAATGACAAATCAGAAAAATCGGACCGCTTCAAGTTCTCAGCTTTTGGCGGATTGGATTCTCTCTTGTCAATATCTGAGATGCCAACTGGGTCACCAGTGGTAACAGTAGGAGTAAACAAAGCTACAAATGCTGGCCTTTACGCTCTAAAGATTCTTGCAACTGAATTCCCAGACCTCCAAAGAAAACTCAGAAAATATAAAGAAAAGCAACACTATTCAGTGGTCAAGGAGTCAGAAGAAATGAAAAAGCTTGGTCTCACCGGGTTCACAAAGAAAAGATTCAAGAAATAATGGAAATCAAAGATATACTTTATAGTGCAATTCAGACCTATTCTGAAAAGAAAATAGCGTCAGACTTTTCACAAGGCAATAGCGCCAAAGTGATAAGCACCATATTTAACAATTGCATGCCTCATCTGACAAAATTAAATGGAAACAAAGCCGAAGTCCTGGGCACATTTACGGAGGGACTTGTTCATTATCTTCTTACCACTACTCTGATTTCGAGTCAACGAAAGGTTTCGCATGATTCCACTAGAATAGATATAGTCATTCCTGATATCGCAACTCTCAAAATCTCTCCACAAGATGCGGTTGTAATTGAGTTTCCAAAAACTATGGATACCCAAATTATAAAACATCGAATCGAAGAGCTGACAGAAATTCAACCAAATAAACAAAACTTATGGTTTGTTCTTGAAAATGACCTACCTCTTGATGTCAAAGTATACACTCTAGATGGTAAGGGAAGACAATCTTTTGCAAATATCATAAATGATATCACTTCATTTTCTTACAACAAAAAACAATCTAAACTAAAAATTTTCAAGATATAAGAGATTCTACATCAATGCTTTTGCCAACTTTATCAATTAGCTTCTCTTGGCTGTTCAAGTCTTTGATAAAAGGGACAATACCTAAGATTGGTATATCCGTGAGTTCATAAAGACTCGTTGGGGCTCTTTTCTCTGCAGGAGTTCCTTTTTCATCAAAATTGTTTATCACAATACCTTTGATCTTAATATCGTACTCTTTACATATCTTACAGGTCATCACTGTATGATTAAGAGTTCCAAGTGTCGCTCTTGTAACTATTATGATTTCAATGCCCATTTCCTTTGCCATGTTGACAACAAAAAAGTTTTTCGTAATAGGAGTCAATATTCCTCCTATTCCTTCTACTAATAATGCCTGATGCATAGCAATTAATTTCTTGAATTTTTCAAAAATTAATGGCATGTTAATTGATGTTCCTAAAAGTTTTGTTGCATCGTATGGAGAAGTTGGTATTGGCAAAAATACTGGATTTATAAAATCCTCACTGTCTTTATTTCCCGCAGATTCTGAAAGAAGGGCCGCGTCATTGGATTTGAAACCTACTTTTTGTGGATAACCAGTTGCTATAGGCTTCATTACTCCCACATCAATTCCTAACTTGCGCATTGTTCCTGCAAGACCTACAGCAATTGCAGTTTTTCCAACCCCAGTATCTGTACCCGTAATAAAATATGCCTTCACAAATGATAATTAACACTGTTCCTTAAGAATTCACCGTACCATTATTAATGCCAATTCGGAGATTCTCACTAATTGAATTCGAAAAGTTTTGTGTGGCATCCGTATACCCAAATGAGAGATTGGGCAGATTTTGATATCATAACAAAAGGCAAAGGAATGTGGCTCATTGATTCAAAAGGAAACAAGCTACTTGACGGCGTGGCAAGCATGTGGTGTAATGTTTGGGGTCATTCTAAAAGAGAATTAGTAAACACTATGATAAAACAAGCAAAAAGACTGCAGCATTCATCTTTATTTAATCTGACAAATGATCAAGCAGAACTGCTCGCAGAAAAGCTTGTTAATTTTTCTCCAGGAATGGAAAAGGTATTTTATTCAGATAGTGGTTCCACCGCAATGGAAATTTCAGCCAAGATTGCACTTCAATATTGGCAGAATATTGGAATAAAAAATAAGACCACGTTTGTCTCTTTGCAAAATGGATATCACGGCGATACCGTTGGGGCAATGTCCCTTGGGTATGTACCATTATTTTTTTCAAAATTTAAAAAACTACTTTTTCCTGTGATTCGAGTACCCGTGCCAGATAAATATAGAATGCAAAAACAATTTACTTTTGCCCAATATCAAGAATTTTGCCTTGAAAAAATTGAAAGGGTATTTGCAAAAAGTAATGATATTGCAGCTTTTGTGATGGAAAGTGGTGCACAAATAGCAGGAGGCGTCATAATTTATCCTCAAAATTTCCAAAAGAAAGTTAGCCAGTTATGTAGAAAACATGGTGTACTATTGATCTTAGACGAGATTGCCACAGGATTTGGAAGATTAGGTTCTTTTATAGAGTATCAAAGCCAGAGCAGCGTTCCAGATATAGTATGTTATGGAAAAATGCTTACCGGTGGCTATCTACCTCTTGCTACAACTCTTGCAACTCAGAAAATATACGAATCTTTTCTGGGTCCTTATGAAGATATGAAACAATTTTTTCATGGCCACACTTTTACAGGTAATCCTTTAGCTTGTGCCACAGCCATTACAAATCTTGATCTTTACAAAAGAAATCATCTAATTTCAAAAATCCAGAAGAAAACAAAACAGTTTGAAAAACGAATTGAAGAAATTATGGATTTGACGCTGGTAGGAGACGTGAGACACAAGGGAATGCTCATGGCAATTGAACTTGTCAGCAATAAAGATAAAAAAACTCCGATTAGTTCAGATAAAAAAATCCATCAGAAAATTTTTGTTGAAGCTAAAAAACACAAGATATACTTACGCACATTAGGACATATCGTAATGATAGTTCCGCCACTTGCAATATCAAAACGAGAACTGGACTTTTTACTTGATGGCACTATTGAGACGATAAAAAAAGTCACGAAGGATCTAAATTAATTATCGCCTTCGTGCCCTTTGAAGTTTTAATTCAAGATCTCTTATCCAGCGGTTGCGTACGGCAATTGATAGCTTGAGTCGTTTTCCCTCACGTCTTGCCATGTCATGAGCTCTCATAGCTCTGTTCAGAGCAGCACGTAAAGTTACCATCTGTTTTCGAGTCGGCGCAGGCGATGATCGCCTTCTTGTTTTCTTTGATCGTTGTTTAGAAGCCATGTCGAACGTGCAAAGAGGAAATTATTAAGCATGCCGAAGTAATAATTCTCACAAAATAACACTTTAACATTATACACGCATAAACTAGATTGATAATATGCCACAAATACGGACATGCCCAATTTGTAAAAAAATACTTCAGGTAAATGAGATTCACAAATGCCCCAACATAAATTTGCAAACAGAACCTCTGATATGTGAAAAATGTGGACAACGGTACTATGCTTCTGATGGTCACATCTGCCATCCGACGATTGAGTAAATACAATAAATCAAAAATTCCACCAAAGTTGAATTGTAAACCAATTTAATTTCTCTAGTTTACATTTACAACAATCTTAATTAATGATGTAAAAAAACAGACCGTATGAATTCAGAGTATACGTTCATCTCCAAATGCAAGGAAAAAGTCTTCGCCGGTCAAAAGATTAACGCTAATGAAGCAACACAATTAATCAATGTTTCAGAACAATCGCTTGGATATTTGTCTGAAGCGGCAAATGAGATTACAAGAAAATTTAATGGAAATGTTGTTGACGTAGAGACTCTAATAAACGCAAAAAAAGGCACCTGTCCAGAAGATTGTTCATTTTGTTCCCAATCCGCATTTTACAAAACAGGCATTGATACTTATCATCTATTACCGCCTGAAATTATAGTTAAAAATGCAAGAAATGCAAAAGAAGGCGGGGTAAAGAGTTTCTGTCTTGTCTGTGCATGGCGTGGACCTTCTGAAAAAGATTTTAATCAGATATGCGATATCATAAAAAAAATTAACGATGAGGTTGGTATAGAGGTAAACTGCTCTCTTGGATTCATAAATAAACAGATGGCATTACGTCTTAAAGAGTTACACGTAAAAAGATACAACCATAACTTGGAGGCCTCTCGAAGCTTCTTTTCAAAAATATGTACAACGCATACATATCAAGAAAGATTAGAAACCAACATCATAGTAAAAACGTCAGGTTTGGAGCTATGTTGTGGAGGGATTATTGGAATGGGAGAATCTCGAATGCAAAGACTCGAGCTTGGTATTGATCTGGCAGAACTAAATCCTGAAGAATGTCCAATTAACATTTTGGTTCCACAAAAAGGAACCCCACTTGAACTGCAAACAAGACTTTCACTCTCAGAAATATTGAGAACGATAGCTGTGTTTAGGTTTTTGATGCCAAAGACAATTCTAAAGATAGCTGGAGGTCGCGAAGTTCATCTTGCAAATGAACAAGAAAAGGCCCTTCTTGGAGGTGCCAATGGAATTATCACTGGCGGATATCTGACTATTGGAGGAAACACTCCTCAAGAAGACATGCAGATGATTTCAAAAATCGGTCTTGAAGCATAAATTTAGATTTGTAATTGGCAAACTTGAAAAAATAAAGGAGTGTAATCTTTACAGATCTCTCCATTTCAACAAAGTCGAAGGACCTTATATTAGGTTTAACGGAAGAAAACTAATCAATCTATGTTCAAATGACTATCTAGGACTAGGCAAAGGCACGTTCTCGAACATGCAATTGCAATCAAGCTCAAGACTGGTTGCAGGAAATGATTCTTCATTTAAATTTCTAGAAAGAAAGCTTGCATCTCATAAATCTCAAGAGTCTGCACTTATCTTTCCTACGGGCTACATGGCAAATCTTGGTCTGATATCTATGTTAGCAGAGAAAAATGATCTTATCCTCAGCGATGAATTGAACCACGCAAGTATAATTGATGCTTGCCGGCTTTCGGGGGCCAAAATTTCGGTTTACAAACATAACGATATAGTAGATCTGAACAAGAAAATACAACAGAAATCAAATAAAAAATTCATTATTACTGAAGGAATTTTTAGTATGAATGGCGACTTTGCAAAACTAAAGGAGATCTCAGATGTGGCGTCGCGATCTAACTCTTTGTTAATCTTAGATGACGCACATGGCGATTTCGTGGTTGGACAAGACGGCAAAGGATCCGCGGCTCATTTTGGAGTAGCAAGAGAAGTCGACGCATATGTAAGCAGCATGAGCAAAGGTCTTGGTGCCTTTGGAGGCTATGTCGCATCTAGATCTGAAATAATAGATCTTACAGTAAATACATCAAGGTCCTTTATCTACACATCTGCCTTGCCAAATGTCATCGTTCACCTAGCAACGCAAAGGTTTTTGGCAAAAAGAGAAAGTAGAAGAAAAAAGCTATGGATAAACACAAAAAAGATGAAAACTGGCTTACAATCCCTTGGTTATGAGGTTGACTCGCAATCTCAAATCATACCGATCACAATAGGCAGTGAAAAGAAAGCACTTGCCTTTGGCAAGTATCTCTTTAAAAATGGCATATTTGCGCAGCCCGTCAGATACCCAACAGTTGCACTAGGTTCAGCCAGAATAAGAGTTTCGATTACAGCATGGCTAGAAGACGAACACATTGAAAAATCACTTTCCGTCTTTGAATCTGCTAGCAAGAAATTCGACATTTCATAAGGCAAAGTGACATCAAAATTGGAATAGATTTGGAACAAGGTATTAATAAAAAAAAATCAATGTCAAATCATGGCAACAGATGTCAGTATAGGCATTGCAGCTGTAGCTGGTCTTGGATCATTTCTTGCTCCTTGTATCTTGCCTATGATTCCGGCATTTCTGGCATATATTTCCGGAACCACCTTGACTGAAATTCAAAAAAATAATGGAACAGTTAACATAATATCAAGCAGACTCAACATTTTACTTAACACAGTATTCTTTGTTCTTGGTTTTTCACTAGTTTTTTCTGTTTTTGGAGTTGTTCTTAATAGCGTCCTGTCAAGTACCGCAGGAAGCCTTCTTACTGGATTTTATCACATTGGCGGTATTATCATAATTGGATTTGGGGTTTTCATGTTATTATCAAGCAAGCTCAAAAGTCTCAATTTTGAAAAAAAGTTTCTTCCAAATAGGACTAAAACTAGTTATCCAATGTCTTTTCTTTTTGGGTTAGCTTTTGCAACAGGTTGGACTCCATGTATTGGACCAATTTTGGGCAGCATACTCACATTAGCGGCAGCCTCACCTGGACATGCATTTGCCCTATTGCTTTCTTATTCGCTAGGACTAGGAATTCCTTTCCTTTTAATGGGAATATTCTTTTCGAGATTTACAAGAATCATAAAATCAATGAGCAAACACTTGAAATATTATACACCAATCATGGCTGCTTTCATCATTGCTTTAGGAATTCTAGTATTTACAAATCAATTAGCGGCAATAGCAAGTTTTCCTCTTTTGAACAATCTGCTGTTAGGTTGAGATTATGAAGACCGAAGTAAGAAGCGCAATCATCATGGGGATTATAATTGTTGTAGCTATAGGCGGTCTTGCAACCTATTTTAGTTTATTAGATAAACCAACTGTAACCAACAACACACAAAGTCAAGCAACTCAAAACAATAACATCCCAACACAAATAGGCAATAAGAATACCACAGCTCAAGCCACAAATACTATAATTGCGCCTATCGACGAAAGCCAGTACACCAAGGCACCGGATTTAGTTGGCATAGCAGGTTATGTCAATACTACTCCTGATCAACTAAAGAGCGCAATGAAAAACAAAGTTGTGCTTTATGACTTTTGGACTTACAGTTGCATTAACTGTATCAGAACACTTCCTTATGTTACTGCATGGAATGCCAAGTATGCAGACAAAGGATTGCTCATAATTGGAGTGCATTCTCCAGAGTTTGAATTTGAAAAAGATATCAATAATGTCAAAATGGCGACAGCAAAGTATAGTATAACATATCCAGTAGTACTGGATAATGATCACCAGACTTGGACC
>Ga0187846_10002241_pt1 | contig 10695 bp, 5 predicted proteins | sample TC_taG_FD_161473 | JGI IMG/M metagenome (GOLD analysis project Ga0187846, IMG submission 161473) | Biofilm microbial communities from the roof of an iron ore cave, State of Minas Gerais, Brazil - TC_06 Biofilm (v2) | ecosystem: Environmental > Terrestrial > Deep subsurface > Cave > Wall biofilm ... | reverse complement strand
AAGAATTCTCCTTATAAGAATCAACTCGGTCAAGCAGGCCTTTTCCTGCGAGCCTTGGCCGATGCCGCTCCTCACACCCCCCAACTCTTGGGGGCTCACCTGGGTAGTCGCCTGGCGCAGGGGAACCAAGTTCGACGGCTGGCGGAGTTGATGGGCAGTGCGCCGGCACTCGAGAAAACCCGCGTCGACCAGATTGCCGCTCTGCCGCTGGGCGCGCGCGTCAAGGTTAATCCATGGAACGACCACATAGAACTGGTGAAGAGCAAGCCCGTCGCACTATTGTCGTCGCGTGAAAAGATGCCGTTTGAAGTGACGCGCCTCTTTCCGCATCTGGTTCGCTTCGGTAGACCCGCGCCGGCCCCAGGCCAGAAGGAACAAACGGGAGGCCGCGGTGACAACGCCAACCAGCCCTCAGGAGACCCGCCCCCACGTTAACAATTCTTTCGGCGGAATTACGGCCAAAGTGAGGTCAACCGTCTTGCTCTGGCTCTAGCCTATCGTCCTAACGTTTGCGAAAGCCTAGAGTAATCGGCACGATAGTCGGGGTTCTTCGCATCCATCTGGCAGGCGGCGGCGTACTGCTGGAGGGCTGCCTTAAGGTCACCCCTCTGTTCGAGCGCGCGGCCCAGGTTGTGCTGGGCTTTGGCGTTTTTCGGCTGTAAGCGGATCGCCCACCGGTATTCAAAGATGGCGCGGTTCAGATCGCCTTTTTGGGCAAAGATCAATCCCAAATTGTTTTGTGCCGCGGCGTCGTCCGGCTTCAGCAGAAGGGCCAGGCGATACTCCGCGAGAGCGCCTTCCAGGTCGCGCTTGTCGGCCAGGGCATTGCCAAGGTTGTAGTGGGCCTCGGCATAATCCGGTCTTAGGCGGATCGCCTCCACGTACTCGGTAAGGGCTCCGTCGGAATCACCTTTCGCCTTGAGCGCGAGGGCAAGATTGTTGTGGAGAGACGGGGAATCTGGCTTCAGGCGGATCGCCTCCCGGTATTGGGTGGTGGCGGCGTCGTATTCACGCTGATCGGCCAGCACGTTGCCCAGGTTAAAGTGCGCTTCGGCGTAATCGGGCTTCCGCCGAACCGCCTCTTGGAATTCGCGGACGGCTCCCTCTAGATCACCCCTAGCCCTCAGGACCAGAGCAAGGTTGTTATGCGCCCGAACGAAATCCGGGTTAAGGCGGATGGCTTCCTGATACGCATGAACGGCTCCTTGGAGGTCGCCTTTACCCCAGAATGCATTGCCGAGATTATAGTGCGCTTCCGTGTAAGCCGGTCTCAAGCGTACGACTTCTCGGTATTCGGCGATCGCCGCATCCCAGTTTTGCTGCTTGGCCAGGTCGTTGCCGCGCAGGAAATGTTCATCCGCGTTGTCGGCTGTGTGGGCTGTCGCGGCCACCCACAGAATCGCCAGAACGAACTGAAGTCTTGAGGCTCGCACAGTGCATTTAGCCTGCTAGTGTTCCAAGTGCCTTCCCATCCAGTCAGACGTAGCGCGGAAGGTCGAATTGTTTGGCGCCAACTCGAATGCGGCCAGATACTCCTGAAGAGCGGCGCGACGCTCGCCCTTCTTCAACAGAGCGTCGCCCAGGTCATTGTGTGCCTCGGCGTAGTCCGGCTTGAGGCGCAGCGCCTCGTTATATTCGCGCACCGCACCGTCCAGGTCACCTTGCACGTAGAGTGCTTGCCCCAGACCCTGGTGCAGCGGGGCGTCGCCGGGCTTGAGGCCTACCAGGGTGCGATAGGCAACGATGGCGGCGCTTACGTCGCCCCGTGCGTAAAGTGCGGCAGCGAGCTTATTCAGCGTCTGGACGTCGTTGGGGTCCTGGCTCAGAAGCTGGCGATACTCCGCGATCGCGCCTGTCAGGTCATGCTTCTGCTCCAGCGCGTTGCTGAGGCCCAGATGAGCGTTCGTGTCGTTCGGCCGGCGGGCGAGTGTCTCTCGGAATTCAACGATTGCTTCGTCCCATCGTTTCTGGTTACCTAAGACATTAGCAAGGGCCAAATGGATGGCTGGGTCTTCGGCGTCGAGCTGTGAGGCCGAACGGTATTCCTGCTCCGCCTCACCCCATCGTTCCGATCGTTGCAGCTCGGCGCCGCGGGCGAGATGCGCCGCCACAAGCTCAGCGGTTGTTGGCTGCTTGCTCGCCCCGCCCGCTGAGGTGTCGTTCACACGTCCCGATGCGTCTTCCTTGACGCCCCCTGGCGCGCGGGGCTGAAGGGCGCGCAGCGTCTTTAGAAGCACTTCCTCAGCTCCGGCCTTTCGCAGCTCCTCCAAATATTCTTCGCTCGGCTTGAAGTCGATACCACGTTGCTGTACTAGCTTTGCCAGCCTTTCACTCGCCACCCCGCCCTTCACGAGGCCCTGCAGTTGGTTCTGCCCCAGCGGATGCCCGGGCGACTGGGATTGCGCCCACCCACTAGCCCCTAGGATCGATAACAGGAAAATCGGTAAGATGGCTCGCTGGCCCATTTGAAACAGCCGGTCCCGGAGGTCCGCAGCCGAGCGGGCCTGCTGAGGGGATCGTCGAACCTGTTCCGGCGTCGAGTTGACAAGGGGCTTTCGGTTTAGCCGCGCGTGATGGGTACAGTTGCCCCTTCCCTTTTCTACCGCGTCATTCATTCAGGTATTCATGCTCCGCCGCCTGGGCGGTTCTTGCCCGCAGGATTTTGGCGCGCAGGGCCTCGCTCGAAGGATCCAGCCGCAGGGCCCTTCCGTACGACCCTATCGCCCGGTCATACTCGCCTCGTCGAAAAAACTCATCACCTTCGGCTGTCAAGGCCCGCACTGCCGTTGGATCGGGGTTCGGCTGGCGCGGCGCATGGCTTGCTTTCGACGTGGGCACCCTCTGCGGGGCAACCTGCTCATTAACCATGCCCTCGTTCTGCGACGCATTCGCTCCGAGCTTTGCACCGGTTAGTTGCGGAGGTGGCTCCGAGACTGTGGGAGTTGTACCTGGAAAGCCCGTAGCCGAGGGAGCCTTCCTCTGGACCGCAGGCATTGGTGCCCTTTGGCCGGTCCGGCCAGTGACCTCGCCAGAGGACCGTCCGGACGCGGGGGTGGTCCTAAGAGTGCCCGGCTCGAAGTAGGGAGCGAGTTTCGACTTTAGGGGTGCAAAATGCCAGGTGGCGAGGCCCAGGGAGAGTACTATTATCGCGGCCAATCCAAGCCAGCGGGGCGAAGTTCTCTGGATGGTGGCAGGCTGGGGTTGAACCACTGGGAGTGATCGAGAGGGAACTGGGGTCTTGGGTTTTCCCGACTCAGGTTGTATGGCCAAGGCCGCGTCCGCCGACTGGCAAGGGGAATCCGGAGTCGAGACCGGCATCGAGGCACCCGACGGCAGACCTGCTGGTGCGGTTTCCCCCGCTTCCTGCCGCGACGCCACTGGTGCCCGTGGAGAGGACTGGGGGAGCAGCCACTCTACCCTTTTCAATTCCTCCACCACCATGCGGGAGCTGGCGGGCCGCGATTCCGGCCTCTTTTCCAGCATGCTCGTTACTAAGCGGCCCAATTCTCCCGGGGCGTCTGGGCGAAGCTGGCTGACGGGCTTGGGCGGGACGAGGAGGTGCGACAACAGCACGTCCATAGCGCCGGACTTCGTTTCAATGGGTAACTCGCCACAGAGCATCTGGTAGACTACGACGCCCAGCGAGTAAATGTCAGATCGTCCGTCCAGTTCGCAACCCCGTTTGCCCACCGCCATCTCCGGGGAGAAGTACTCCGGTGTACCCATCAGAATCCCGCGACCGCCCAGCACGATGCTGCCCATGTCGCGCCGGTGATCCTCCTTGATCCGGGCTATATAACAGCCCAACAGGCTCACCCGCGTGTCTGAGGGTGTTTCAACCAGCAAGATGTTACTGGGCGTGACATCCTGGTGAACTACGCCGGAAGCGTGCATCGCGTCTAGCACCGTGGCCACTTGTCTGGCGATGAGGCAGGCGCGCGCGGCCGGCAAGCGCCCCTCCCGTTCCATCACCTCCCGCACACTCTCACCAGGCAGATATTCCATTACCACGAGCGGCCGCCCGTCCTCGGACTCCCCAACCGCCTCGATCCGCACGGCGTTAGGGTGCTGGAACATGGACGCCCTCTTCGCCTCCTCCTTGAAGCGCTCTACCAGCACCGAATCGCTCATCAGTCCTGCGCTGAGCACTTTGATGGCAAAGAGCTGCTCGGTGGTCACGCGCTCGGCTTTGTATACTTCCCCTGTCTCGCCCTGCCCGATTCTCTCCCGGACGCGGTAACCGGCGTGGATCACCATGCCTTGAGTCAGCATAAAGCCCTCAGAGACCAGGCATCGGGAGATGCCGGCCCTGCGAACGCTCTGTTTTCACTAGGGTTAGTACTGAAACTACTAACCCTTCGCGCCTTCAAAGCTGAGTATAACAGATGCTCTGAGAGTGCGAATGCCAAGTCAATTTCCGAATATCAGCGTGGGCGCGCTGAGGAACACAATACCCTGCGTTTCCTTACGCTCGGCATTGCTGATCAGAAACAGCGTGTCCCAACGGATGGGATAGTGGATCACGCCGTCATCCGCGCCGCCCCAATGTTTGGCCAGCGCCGTACCCATCGGAAAGACGGCGTAACGCCACCCCTTCCAGGTTATGGGGCTGCCTCCTTCCTGAAACACCTGTCCGGTCTCATCTACGAAACGCAAACCCAGCGTGTTGCCGTCGCCGCCACCGTACACCCAAAGGCCGAAAGAGGTGGGTTCACCCCGGATCGCCTTGATGTCCTCGGCGAGCGGCGTGACGCGAATCAGTTTATCACCCGGCGTGAAGTGATACACGAGCTTGAGGCAGCCCATGCCGGGGTAGGGCGGTCCCCCGGGCGGAGCGGCAGCGCTGAGTATCTGTTGTGATGCAACCTGTGGGTCGCCCTCCAGCAGAACTTGGTAAGCCTCAGGCTGGCCGCCGGGAGGATAACGGGCAAAGTCGTCCGCGGAAGCCAGCCGCTCAGCGGCCGCGATCAGGACGGTTTCGCCCCGTTTATCCTTCACCGACAAGCCGGCGCGGTAGACGCACTCACTCCCGCTCACCGCGATGTCTACGGTCTTCCGGATCTCACCCGAATTAAGATGCAGTGGAGTGCTGCATGGCTCGCAGCGCAGCCCCGCGACCTCCGTCAGAAAAAGGTCGCCATCGAAGGCCTCACCGGAGGGATTCCAAACTCCAACGGGCAGGATATTACCCGCCACCGGGGACAGATTTGCGCGAAGGGGGTTTGTTACTTGAATCTGCGTTTCCTGCGTGATGCGTCCCAGTCCTTCGACTTCCCACTTGATGGGCAGAGGAACCGGGTCAAGGATACGGAGCACTCTGACCGAGGTGGCAAGCGATAGATCTTTTCCCGCTGCGGCCTGGGCCTCAAGGTTAGGCTCGGTCTTCACGCGGAGGGTCTTTGAAAGCGGGTTCCGCAAGTTAAGCGTGAGCAAGACTTCCTTCGGCGCACTAGTGTCGATCTCCAAGGGCGCCCTCATCCACGCCGCGGCTACACGTAGGAGATCGTTGGACTTCTCGGGTGCGAGGTACTGTGGCGCATTGGTGGCGGCGATATTGAGACTACCTCTGCCAGCCACCAAGTCCGGTAGCTTTTCTCCCGTATGAGCGGCGACCGCGAAACGGCCTGGACTGGCGGGAATCGACACCAGGTGCGGCACAGGAGCGGTGGTCCACACCACTAACCGCACCTTATCACCCTTGCTGAACAGCAGCGCGTAGTCGTTTGGCCCTCCCGCCACCAAGCGCTTGTTGAAACGGAAACCCTCGAGCAACGTGGTCAAGGTCCGGGCCGCTCGGTAGGCGGGCTTAGGGTCGTAGACTGGATCGCGGGCGCCTTCGTAGGTAGAACGCACCATACCAAAGTGGTGCTCCCGCTCCTTGGGGTCAGGGCCATCGTCATGCCAGTCGTACCAGATGGAGAGTGGAACGTCATCGGCGAGATCGTTCAGCCACTGCCGTGAGAGCAACTTGCTCTGCGTCTCTTCATCTACACCGGTCCGACCGGAGTTGGTTGAGTAGCCCCATTCACCCGATAGAATAGGAACTTGCTTACCCTGAGGAGCATAGCGCCGGATCAGGTTCCGTAAGGCCATGAAGTCGGCGGTGGCTGCCTCCGGGTCCGTCGGCCGATAGGGATGGATGGAGACTCCCGACCAATAGTTCAGCAAGCCCGCCTTGAAGCAGGCTTCGAGAAACGGTAGATCAATGCCGGATACAGCCGGCCCAATAGTATCTTCGTCGGGAGCTGCCTCATGGATCTCCTCACCCACGGCGAGAGCGAGCTTGATGTAGGCTTCCACGTTCGGCTTAGGGCGCCAGAAGAAGTTCGGCTCGTTGTACATCTCCCAGATGATGCCTCGCCCCTTGAAGTGAGTGACTGCAGCGGCCGCCCAGCGCGCGAACGCCTGCACCCCCTCGTTCGTGTAGGGCGAGAGCCCGCCGTCGTACAGCGCATTGGAGTAACAGAGGATGAAGATGGGGCGAATCTTGTATTGTTCCAGCACCACCACTAGCCGGTCGTAGGCGGTGAAGTCATAGTGGGCTGTGGCTGTCTCGGTGCGCGACCAGTCAAGGTCCATGCGAATCCAGCGCACCCCGGAAGCCGCCAGCATCTTCATCTCCCCGGGCAGAGGATCGGTGAAGTGTATGTTGACGCCGACACTCTCCGGGACAGTGGGGTGAGGGTCAATGGCGCCACAAAGCGGGAAGCAGAAGAGCTGCGTAAGGCAGGCGGTGATGAAGGCGCGCTTCCAAGTGGGCCGGGCTTTCTCTCCCGACATGCTGGCGCTGCGTCCGCAGCTCCGATAGCCAACGTTAACACCAAGCATTGTCCGATTCTGAGTCACGCAGCCGCATCAGCTCACCCCAACCTCGACTACTGAGCCCGGCAGACATCGTTGTTTACGGTTTGGGACCGATCGTCACGCCATTCCAAACGGGTTGTTCGGCTAGAGCAGAGACTGCAGGCTCTGTGTCAATCTACTGCACCGTAACCGAAACGTTGGCCGTGTGCGAGATGCTGCCACCCGACGCTGTAACGGAAACAGAGTATGTGCCGGCGGGCGTGCCAGGGTCGGTTGTACCGCCACCGCCGCCGCTTCCTCCTCCGCCACACCCACCGAACACTGCCGCTACCAACACAATAGAAGGCAAGGCGCAAACCATCTTCAGCCGGCGTCTCTTCGCCGGGGTGGCGAGCAGGAGAAGACAGGCGAGGAGAGCTGCTCCGCCTGCGATAGGTAAGTCCGGTCTGTTGCGAAGAGCCGCCACGGTATGCGGGCCCGTTGTGGCAACCGTCATTGCAGTACTACCGCTGGTTGCCAGGGAGGAAGGGTTCACCGAGCAAGTGGCCTCCGTCATTTTTGGCGGGACCGTGCAACTGAACGTAACGGTGCCGGTGAATCCGCCGGTGGGACTTACCGTGATCGAAGACATCCCGGACTGTCCCGGGGCAGAGATGGTGAGGCTGGCAGGGTTGGCCGACAGGCTGAAGCCGGGTATGACGGTAACCGTGATCGCCGCCGAGGCGGAAGCGGCGTAATTTGCATCGCCGCTGTACTTCGCCGTGATCGTTGCCGTGGAGGAGAAGCTTGTGGCGAGGGTTGCCTGCAGGGACGCGAAAGCGCCTGTCGAGCCCGACCCGGCGCTCCCCGCATACGTCACGGTGCCACTGATCGGCGTAGACCCATTGATAAACTGCACCGTGCCCGATGGCGCGATGCCGCTGCTTTGCGCACTCACGGTGGCCGTCAGAGTAAGGCTGGCACCTGACTCGACACTCGACGCGCTCGCATTCACGCTGGTCGTGGTCGCAGCCGGTGTGATAGTGAGCGCCAGGGGACTCGAGGAACTCGACTGGAAGCTGTTGTCGCCGGCATAGCTGCCCACAAGTGTGTGAGGCCCGGCGGGAAACTGGACGAATTGGTCCTCCGCATAACCCAGGCTGTTGAGTTTGTAAGTGCCAGGCGTAGGTGCGCTCTGGTCGGGTGGGGGGCCGCCATTATCAGTTACCGTCAGGCTCCCGGTAGGGCACGGAGAAACGATCAATCCTGAACCGGAATAGCAGGCTTGGCCCGAGCTGTTGGTTACTTCCATGCGCAGCAAGTAGGGAGAGCCGTAGGGCGCGCCGGCGGCATTGGAACTTGTCACGTTGCCGTTGGCATCAAAAGTCACCAGGGCAATTCGCGTTTGGCTCTTTTCCTGATTCACGGTGAGTTGAACCGGTGGCGATGACTCGCTCGAACCGAAGGACCCATCGCCTCCGTAGCGCGCGCTGACGCCGTAAGTGCCGCCTGGGAGCAGATTGGTAGTGCCCGAAACGGTGCCGCTCACGAGAGAGAAGCTGGCGATACCCAGAGCGCTGCTCGGCCCGCCGATCAGCGCCACCGCGCCGCTCGGTGTTCCGGACTTGGAACTGACCGTGATGGTGAAATTGATGGGCTGGCCGTGGGTTATGGTGGTCGGGGAAACATTCGCCAGCGTGGTAGTCGTGGGAGCGAATGTGACTGAAGTCCAGTTGTTCACCAGGTTCGATGCGTTGACAGAGCCAAGGCCAGTGGCAAGATCGTATCCCGTGCTCGTGGTCCACGCTGGCGAAGAAGTGTTCTTCGGGTCCACAAGGGTACCGAACTGGTTAGCCGCCGAGCTGGTGTTGCCACAGTTGGGTGAGCCTCCCGTGCACGCCACCGAGTTATTGCCCTGGGTCACGTCGTACAAAACGCATGAAGAGCTGGCAGCGTTCGAAGCGCAACTCGCTCCATTCTGCGCGGCCAGCTTATACAGGACGTAATTCGCATTCCCCTGGCGCTCGCCGGTCTTCTGACCGACCAGCGCCATGATGCCGGCGAAGGCCTGCGCGGACACAGACGTCCCCCCAACGAGCTGAAAATCCTGATAAGGAGCCTTCAGATCGCAAGACGAAGTGTTGCTCCCGGTGTTGGCGTCGGCCTGGCAGATCACGTAGGCACTGCCGTTGTTTCCGTTGCTCCCGAACAGGGACACATCCGGCAGGTCACGCACGCCGTCGTTGGGCACACCGGTTCCTGTCTGCCAGCCGGGCTTGGCGTATCCGGCGCTGCAGGTGCCTCCCACGGTGAATGTGGCGCAGGTGCTCGGACCGCCGCCGCCGGCCGTGAGATCTGAGCCGTCGGTCGCGATCGGGGGAACGCAGCCCGTCACTACCCCGGCGGCGGCGCAGGAATCATTCCAGGTGGTCTCAGGTATGTAGGATTTGGCGGAGGCTTGCGTCGTAGGACTGTTCGTCGCGTTCCAATAGGCGCTCGGGTTGCTCGTGTCGTCAAAATCCGTGCCACCGACGGCCACGTTAAAGGGCGTGGAAGCGATCCCGCTCACCGCGAGTCCCCCGCTGGCCGCTGTCTCACCCGGCGCACCATCACACCCGGCGGAGCCCGTGTCGCCTGCAGCCACTAGCACCGTGATGCCCTGAGCGGCTGCCTGCTGCCAGAGCGAGCTGTAAAGGGCACTGCCCCCGGCGCCGAGCATACTCTCGCACGTTCCGTAGCTGTCGCTCAAGATTGGCGCGAGGTTGTTGTCAACGATGTAGACGGCCGAGAGATCGGCGCCGCTGCTCGACTCGGTAGATTGTGAGACCACTAGGTCAATGGTCGCACCCTTCGCCACCGCACCCGACCACTGGGCATCGAGCACCGCTTCACTTTCGTCCCTACTGACCACACCAGGATCAGGGCCGTTCAGAACGATGTTGAGCGTAGTCGGGGGCAGGCCGAAGAGCTGGCGAAAGTCCGTAAAGTCGCTCCCGTGGATGTTCGACTGGGCGACGATAGCGATGGTCTGGCCAGTACCATCCACGTTGCTGGGGACGTGGTAAATGGTGGCAAAATCGGTGGGGCCAAGGGCGTGAATGGTAGCTTGGCCGGCGGGGGTAAAGGTGAAGACTGGACGGACCTCGCCTGTGGCTTTCGACCGCGAAAACGTGCCAACCCGCCGATAAAAGGGCTTCCTGGGAAAATCGTGCAGTGAGGCAATACCGGCCACGACCGGGGCGAGAATGACCGGAATCTGCGGATCGCTCACGTTCGCCCAGCGCTCTTCCCCGTTGACCATGAACCTGTGAATCTCCGTGTGCAACACTTGTCGCACCAGCCCTGCTGTGCCGGAAAACTCGATGACTGTGCGGCCCGCAGCCACATGATCAATCTGAAAGCCTTGCGACGTGAGCCAGTTGGTCAGCGCCTGAATGTCCGCATCTGCGGGGCCGAATTGCTGTCCGAACTGCTCCGGCGTAAGCCAGTTGTGATAGTTGGGGGAGGATTTGATTTGCTGATCATCCAGTAATTGCCGCAGAGCGGCTTCCTGTTCCGGCGCCCGCTGCAATACGAGCAGCATACGCTTCATGGACAGTCCGTCGGGCGCGGCACCGCGGTCGTATTCAGGGCGAGCCAGCGGGTGCGTATGCCCCGGAAGGGTGATGAGGCTTTCCGCGTCTACCGGTTGGGTGATGCGCGGCGCTGCTTGCGCGGCGACTAGTCTAGACGCGAAGACAACAAAAACAAAGGTCCCGAAGGCTGGCCTTGTCAGCGGCTGTAAGACTCTCACCCTTCCTCCAAACCCGACGGATGCCTTTTGATAGTTGCGCAGCCGGCAGGTCGTTCACTGGGATGCATTCGGTCAAGGATGAGTTTCACTCGCCCTAGACTGGTGTCGTGTCCGGGACA
>Ga0187846_10002240_pt1 | contig 10699 bp, 11 predicted proteins | sample TC_taG_FD_161473 | JGI IMG/M metagenome (GOLD analysis project Ga0187846, IMG submission 161473) | Biofilm microbial communities from the roof of an iron ore cave, State of Minas Gerais, Brazil - TC_06 Biofilm (v2) | ecosystem: Environmental > Terrestrial > Deep subsurface > Cave > Wall biofilm... | reverse complement strand
GGGCTCGACGTCACCCGCACCCTGCGCAAGGAGACCGACGTCCCGATCATCATGCTGACGGCCCGGGCCGACGAGGCCGACCGGCTGATCGGGCTCGAGCTGGGGGCGGACGACTACATCGTCAAACCGTTCAGCCCGAAGGAGCTGGTGGCCCGTGTCCGGGCGGTCCTCCGGCGGTGGGACGGGGCGCGGGCCGGATCCGCCACGGTCCGCGCGGGCGACCTCGTGCTCGACGTTCCGCGCATGCAGGCGACCCTGCATGACCGCGCGCTGAGCCTGACGCCCACGGAGTTTCAGTTGCTCGCGCTCATGGCACGCCAGCCCGGACGCATCTTCACCCGCGGCCAGCTGCTCGAAGCGGTCCGCGGCATCGAGGTTGAATCGTACGAGCGCGCGATCGATTCGCACGTCAAGAACATCCGGCGCAAGATCGAGCCGGACCCTCACCGGCCGCGCTACGTCCTGACCGTGCAGGGTATCGGCTACAAGTTCGCCGACGCATGACCGCCTGCGGACACCCTCGCTGGGGCCGGCACGGACGGCCGCCGTGGTGGCCCGATGGAGAGCCGTGGCCGCCGAGCGGACGGCCGGCCACGGAGGCGTGGCGCCGCATGCGGAGGCACTTCCGTCGGCGCGCCGTGGTGTTCCTGGCGGCGGTGATCCTGCTCGCCGCCGGGCTGTCCACGGTGCTGCGATGGGGAGCACGGGACGTACTCCGCCTGCTCGGAGTGCCGGCCGGCTGGGTGGGGATCGGCGAAACGCTGCTGGCGACGGCGTTCACCGTCCTCGTCGTGACCGCCGTGCTCGTCGGAGCCGCCACGCGCCGGGTCGCGGAGCCGGTGGAAGAGGTGATGGCGGCGCTCGGTCGCGCGGCCGACGGGGACTTCTCCGCGAGGGTTCCAGAGCACGGGTCGCCGGAAGCTCGGACCCTCGCCCGCTCGTTCAACGCGATGGCCGAACGCCTGCAGCGGCACGAGGCGGAGCGGCGAAATCTGTTCACCGATATCTCCCACGAGCTCCGCACGCCGCTCACGGTGGTGCAGGGAACGCTCGAGGGGATGCTCGACGGGGTGTACCCACGCGACGCCGAACACCTGTCGATGAGCCTTGAGGAGATCCAGGTGCTTGGCCGACTGATCGAGGACCTGCGCACCCTGGCGACCGCCGAGAGCGCGGGCCTCGAGTTGACGAAGGCCCCGACCGACCTCGCGGCGCTTGCCGGGGACGCGGTGGCCTCGTTCGAGGGCCAGGCGGCGGCGGGCGGGGTAACGCTGCGGCTCGCCGCAGATCACGGGCTTCCGCCGGTAGACGTGGACGCGGAACGGATCCGCCAAGTGCTGAACAACCTGCTCTCGAACGCCATCCGGTACACGCCGCGGGGGGGGACCGTCCAGGTGCGCTACGCGGGCGAGGGCGCGGAACGGGTGAGGATCTCCGTGCAAGACACCGGGGTGGGGATCCCGCCGGAAGACCTGCCGCACGTTTTCGACCGCTTCCACAAGTCACGGGATTCTCGAGGCAGCGGCCTCGGCCTCACCATCGCGAGGAGCCTTGTCGAGGCCCACGGCGGCGAGATCTCTGCGCAAAGCCGCGCCGGGCAGGGCACGTCGATTGATGTGGTGATCCCGATTCACGATCCTGGCTAGACCCTCGCCTAAGGCCGACCTGCCTTAGGCCGCGGCGGCGATGGGGCAACGGCGACCGTACGCAGGAGAGTTCGGCCTCTTCCCCTATTGCCGCACAAGGCAAGAGGCGATTCCGCGTTTGGAGAACGAGGCTGCCGCGGCCTCGCATGAAAGGTTCAGGCACGGGTTGGCGAAGAACTCTAGACGTGCCAGACGCGGGATGAATCGGACCCCGGGCTCCCGCAGTGCCGGTGTCGGTTCCTGGCAGCATCGCTTCGTATCGCGGAGCAGCGTGTCCCGTCTAGACGTTCTACGAACGAGGTGAGTCGAATGCGCTGGATCGCAGCGGCCGCCGTCTTGCTGGTGCTGCTCGTGTGGGGCGCGGCCGAGAGCAGGGATGCGCTGATCATCGGGGCCGTGTATCCCACCGGTGGTCCGCAGGGAGGGCCGGGGGCGGGCGTCGATGAGTTTCACGGGCTCCAACTCGCGGCCGAGTACGTCAATGCCCGCGGCGGCGTTCGCGGGCGCGTCGTGCAGATCCGGCTCGAACCCGCGAACTCATCGGATGCCGCTCCGGAAGCGGTCGAGCGGCTCGCCGCACAGGGCGTCACGGTGATCGCCGGCACGTATGGAAGCACGATCGCCCGCCCGGCGGCCGAGACCGCGGCCCGTTTGGGGCTCGTGTTTTGGGAAACGGGGGCGGTGGGTGAAGTCGGGGCGGGGGCGGCGCCCGGCCGGCACTTCTTCCGTGTCGCCCCGAGCGGGGGTGTGCTCGGCGAAATGGCCGTGCGCTTCGTCCGCGACGAGCTCGCCCCGCGGTTGGGCCAGCGCGGGCCGCTCCGCTACAGCGTCGTCTACGTGAACGACCCATTTGGGCGCGCGGAAGCCAACGGGGAGGTGACCGAAATCCGGCGATCCCAGCTGACGCTTGCCGCCGTGCTGCCGTATGATGCCCGGCGTACGGACTTCGGCGACCTGGCGGCGCAGATCGCGAGCGTCCACACGGACGTGCTGATCGTCGCGAGCTATATGGAAGATGCCGTGGCCTTTCGCCAGTCGGTCGTCCGCGCGCACGTGCCGCTGGCCGTCAACATCGGCGGGTGTTCTGCCTACATCATGCCCGAGTTTGGCCAGCGGCTGGGAGAGGCGGCCGTGGGGGTGTTCTCTTCCGACAAGACGGGCGGGGACAGCCTGCCGACGAGCGCCCTCAGCCCCGAGGCCGCGCAGCAACTTCAATGGGCCCGACAGGAGTTTGTGCGGCGATACGACCATCCGCTGTGGGAGCCCGCGCTGTCCGGTTTTTCTGGCGGGATCGCGCTTTTCCAGCACGTCTTGCCGCGCGCGCGGGACCTCTCGGCGCCCGCAATAGCAGACGCGATCCTGGGAACGACGCTGCCGGCGGGGGCCTTGCCGAACGGCAGCGGCGTGGAATTCGAGCCGCCAGGATCTCCGCTCGCAGGGGAAAATCTGCGCGCGGCGAGCGTCGTCTGGGAGTGGGTCGCCCCGTACACTCGAGCCCTCGTGTGGCCGCCGGCCTTCGCCACCCATGCGATCGTCGTGCGGTGATCCTTCGGCGGCATTCACGACCGCACAACGAGGCACCGGTCGCCGACCACTTCTGGCTGACGGCCGGCGTCGGCTCGGCACTGTTCTTCGTCACGACGACGCTGGCATGGCTGGTCTCTCCCGCCCGACTGCTGTACGAGGGCTACCTTCCGGCGCCTCCGTACCGCTGGGTCCATCCCCCCGGAGAACGGGCGAACGATAATCAACGTGCCCTGGCGGGGAACGGCACGGTTCCCCTGGGGTCACTTGGGCTTTCCCTGCCTCGTCAGATCGAAACCGATGACGCGCAGGCGATCGTGACCTTCCCGTCCGGGGTCGTGTCGATTCAGCCCGGACAGTCGGCGGTGATGGTCGCCATCGTTCCACAGGATCCCGCCCGCGGTGCCCCCGCTCCGGCCGGCCTGCGCTTTGACGGGAACGCCTACCGGATCAAGGCGTCCTACGCCCCGTCGGCGAGCGAGATAGTGCTCGCCGGGCCCGTCACGGTGGTGCTCAGGTATCCGCTGCACGCCACCACGGTGCTCCGATCCTCGGGCACCGGGTGGGCCGCCCTTTCGACAATCCGATACCCTGGGAGCCTCGAAGTGCTCGCCACCAGCGACCAACTCGGGGTGTTCGTCGCCGCCACGGCCTCCGGCGGGCGGGCCGTGAGATGGGTGCCATACCTGCCCGCCGCCGCCGGGCTCGCCGCGGCGATCGCAGGAGCCCTGCTCATCCGGCGACGCGGTCAGCTCCGGACGCCCACCGGAGGCGCGTGAACGTCCGCTGGCCTCGGTTAGCGGCTCTGCCCGCGAATGGCGGGAGCGTGCCTGAACCGCTCGGGACGAGGGTGACGCCCTCGCGATGCGAAGTGACGAGGATGACCGACGTCGCGAGCGGCGGGCGGTGTTCGGCAGAGGCGTTGGAAAGGAGCTGCGCATGCCCTCCCCGATTCCGCAAGTAGCGGCCCCGGTGCGGAGGCCGACCAACGACGTCCCGCGGCTCTCCACCCGTTTCGACGCCGTCGCCGCGTACACGGCACTCCGCGTCGCGCTCGGGTTTGCGATGTTCATGCACGGCGCCGCACGCCTTATTGGAGGACTCGAGACCTACGCGCACCGCTACATCGCGGGGTTCGCCAGCGTGCCGATTCCGCACGGCCTCGTCGTCGTGTTCATCTATGCGATTCCGTTTCTCGAGATGATCATCGGCGCCCTGATCGTCCTCGGGCTCCTGACGCGATGGGCGCTGCTCGCAAACGCCGCGTTACTCCTCGTGTTCATCTTCGGAACGAGCATGCAGCAGAGCTGAGGCGGCGTCGAGACCCAGTTGGTGGACACGCTGATCGTTGCGCTCCTGTTGTTCGGGTCGGGCCTCAACGTGGTGTCGCTCGACCATCTTCTCAGACGGTCCCCGCCGGCAGACTAGGGACCGGCACGTTCCTCCGGAGTCCGACGCGAGGGTTTCCAGTGCCCGCACCCGCCAACCGCGATTAACCACAGGGCCGTGGTCGAAGTCTCGTGCGACCGCCGCCGGGGGGGCAGGAGCAGAGCCCGCGGCCGCGAAACAGCGTTTCGCCGAAGGCGGAACGCCGCCAGGCGGAATCCGAACCCACCCGTCGCGAGGAGGTGCCCCTTGGACGGTGAGACCCGGACGCGCCACCCATATTTCATGTACGAAGCGATCCAGGGCCAGCCCGATGCGTTTGCCCGGGTCGCCGCCCTGCGGGCCCCCGATCTTGCCGACGCCGGGCCCAGGATCGGGGCGTGCGAGCGCCTGTACGTGATCGGCATCGGCACCTCGCTCCACGCGGCCCAAACCGGCGAGGGGCTCATCGCGGCGTACGGTGCGGGGATGCCCGTCCGGGCGGTCCACTCGTTCGATTTTGCCCTCTACGGGCCGCCGCTCGGCGCGCGAGACGGCGTCATTGCTGTCAGCCATCGCGGAACCAAGCGATACACGGTCGAGGCCCTTGCGCGCGCCAACGAGGCGGGATGCCTGACGGTGCTGATCACCGGTGAAGGGGGCGCGACGGAGAGACCCGCCGCGGACATCACCCTCCGCACGGTGACGCAGGAACCATCGGCGGCGCACACGATCAGTTACACCACGTCGGTCGCCGTGCTTGCCGGCATCGCGGGCCAGGTGGGACTCGCGCGGACGCACCGCCCCCCCTTCCCTCCCACCCTGCTGTCGGATCGGATCCCTCAGGCGATGCGGACGGCGCTCGGGACCGAGGACGCCATGGCCTCCTTCGCGTCCGAGCACGTGGGTCGAAGACGGATCTGGCTGGTCGGCGGCGGGCCGGGCGCTATCGTCGCGCATGAAATCGCGCTGAAGATCAAGGAGACGTCCTATCTGCAGGCCGAGGGTCTCGGGGTTGAACCGATGCTGCACGGACCTCTGCTGTGCGCCGAACCGGAGGACCTGTTCATCGTGATCGCGCCGGAGGGTCCGGCGCAGGCCCGGGTGGTGGAGTTCGGCGGCGCGATCCGGGAAATCGGGGCCCCCTACCTGGTCGTGAGCGACGGCACGCCCCACGGATTGCGGCAGGGCGCCGCGGGGTGGTGTACCGTGCCGGCGGTTCCCGAACCGTTTTCACCCCTCACGTGCCTGGTGCCGCTGCAACTGCTGACCTACCATCTGGCCCTGATCCGCGGCACGAACCCCGACGTGTTCAGAATGGACGACCCAAGGTTCGCCCGGATCCGCCAGCAGATCCCGCTCTAGCGCTCGAACTCCGGCGCGTCGCGGCGATGGGCGTCCCGGTCGAAACCTTGGGTCCGTCCATCGAGATCGTTCATTGGTCGAATGGGAGGTTGCCTGCGGTGTACTATATATATGGAAGGATTACCCCCTAGGGGGGAACCGATGCGTTTCGAGGAGTTTTCCTTCGGCGCGATCCGCATCGACGGGATCACCTACGAACACGACGTGGTGATCGACCGCGGCCGGGTCCTCAAGCGCAAGAAGAAAGCGTCCAAGAAGTTCCGCGGGGCCTTCGGCCATACCCCCCTCTCGATCGAAGAGGAGATTCCGTGGAAATGCCGCACGCTGGTCATCGGGACCGGAACCGGGGCCCTGCCGGTGATGGACGAGGTCAGGCAAGAAGCCGCCCGCCGGCGCGTCGCTCTCGTCGTGCTTCCAACGGTCAAGGCGATCCAAGCCCTGGAGCAGGGCCCTAAGGACACCAACGCGATCCTGCACGTGACCTGCTGAGCGGGCCTCCCGCCCTCGCGGCGTTCGGCAACGAAACGATCGGCGGCGCGTGCGGGCACCGGCCCCGCGATTATTGAGTCGGTTGGATCTGGCGGAGGACTCCCAACCAGTCGCACAGCAGGAATCGCCAGACGATGCGCCCCTCGCGGACCCGAAACATGTCGAGCGCATCGTACGCGACGCGCCGCCCGGTCGGCGGAACGCCAAGAAACGGTCCGCTGTGGGTGGCCTCGATCCGAGAGCGGATCACGAGCGTGTCTTGCCCTTCGAGGACGTCTTGCTCGGTCATCTTCATATCCGTCAGCACCGACGCGATGCCTTGCTGAAAGTTCTTCAAGGCCGTGTTGAACCCGGTCGTCCAGCCGGTGAGGCCGACGCAGTTCTCCGTGTACGCCTCCACATCGACGACCTCGGGCAGGCTCGTGAAGTTCCCCGCGAGCAGATACCGCTGAAACCGGCGATAGACCTCCAGCGGCGTGGCCACTCGATTCCCCCCTTCCACCCATCGAGCCCAACGACGTTACGGGGCAACGCGCCGCCCCGCTGAGCCCGCCGGATCAGCGGCGAATTACCTACACCGCCCCGGCGAACGTGAGCAGATCGGCCATGGAGAACTCCCCCTCCTGCGCCGCGGGGAGCGTCGGCCGCCAATCGGGCTTGAGATTCAGGTACGATGTGGAATCACCTTCGAGGAGACCCAGCAGCACTTCGGCGACGATGCGGCCGCCGACCTCCCCGAGCCGTTCGCCCCCGGCCTGCACTTCCGCCTCCCGGAGAATGTAGTACCAGAGCGGCGTCTCGCCCTCCCATCCGAGCGCGCGCAGCCCCAGGGCGTCCTTCGGCAGTGGATCGGCCCCGATGATCCGGGCCACCGCCTCGCCCGAAGGGAGATCGCAGTCCACCCCCCGCTCCAGATCGCGGTAGGCGAGGGAGCGCTGCTCCGGCCGCTCGGTCGCCCCCACGATCGCCTCGGGGAGATCGATCAGCGCGTGCACGAGATTGGCCGTGATGCGCTTGCTGGCCTGAGGGGCCGGGTGCCCCGGGATCGCGAAGAACAGCGCCCAATCGATCGCGTGCGCGGCCGGCACCGGCCTCATCCCGGCGAGGTCCGGGAAGATCCGGAATCCGTCTGCGTGTCCGTTGAGCCGGTACGTGGCGCGGATCTGAGGGTGTCCGAAGCGATACGCGGCATCGGCGAACTCTACTGGGATGAAAGGCCGGGCTTTGAACGCGTAGACCAAATGCCCCTCGCGCCGGATCCCCTCGACCATCTCTGCCCCCACGGTCAGCGGGAGGAACTCGTGCGTGACGATCCACTGATAGTGCCAGGTCGCCAGGCGGCGGGCTTCCTCCATCACGGCTTGGCTCGGCCGCCCCTGCGCACGCAGGCGCTCCACGATGCGGTTGTGGAACTTCAAGAACGCCAGGTGGAGCTGCGAGATGATCAGGTGCACGTCGTTGCGAGGATCGGCGATCAGCGCCTGGCCTTGGGAGTTCCGCGGGACGTCGCTGGCCTGCCCCTCATCGTTCACGCCGATCAGGAACTGGTCGGGGCGGGCGAGATCAAAAAAGTACGGATTGCCGATCGGTCCGCCGCCGTAGACGACCTCGAGATCGAGGCTGGGCGTGCGGAAGTTACGCAGCTCGCTGACCCTGGCGTGATGCTGCAGCATGGAGGGGTCGCGCGTGATGTCGTGGGCGATGAACTGCCCGAAAAACGCAAACCCCGCCGGGATCCGCGGGTTGTCGCTGGCGGGGCCTTCGAACGCCCCCGCCGGCAGATCCATGCTCGACCCCGAACGGCCAAGCGCGCGGAGAACCTCCTCGTCGATCTCGAGCCCGGGCAAGGTCGGAAACATCCGGCCGTACTTCCCGTCCGACACGTGGGAGAGCACGCCCTTGAAACGCGGAGAGATGACGCAGCTGTGCGCGGCCATTCGGTTGCCCCCCCTTGCCGGCAGTCTGCCCCCGGCCTCACCGCCGGGAACTTCGTTTCCGAGTCAGCTCGTCCCGGCCAGCTCCGCCGCGACCGCATCCGCACTCTGGGCGATGAGAAACGTCAGTCCGGCGTCCGGGCGGAGCCGCTGCATCCGAGCCGTCAGCTCCTTCTTCGCCGGCTCGCTCAGCATCGCCCTGCCGTCCGCGAGCTCCTTGACCGCGGCGCAATAGGCGAGCAGGTACTCGCGCTGCCGGTCCAGCATGCCGGCCGGTCCCGGGCGCCCATGCCCCGGGTAGATCGCGGGCACATCCTCGAGCAGCGCACGACCGCGTTCGAGGTTGGCCAGCCAGGCGAGGATTTTGCCGTCGGCCATGTAGGAATGCGGACCGTTGAACGCCAGGTCCCCCACGAACGCGGCCTTCGGGGTAGTCTCCGTCATCCACATGGCGTTCGCGTCGCAGTCTCCCCCCGCCCCCATGTCCAGGACCCGGTACGTCACGCCGTCAAAGGTGACCGCGTCGCGATCGGAGACCAGGCGGTTGGGGTAGGTCCACTTGGGAATCCACTCTTCTTTGAACACGGGGGTCCACTGCGCCCGCTTGGGTTCCTCGATCGCCCGCATGATCCGCTCGACGGAAGGGAGCGTGACGATCGGGACGTCGGACGATGTCACCAGGGTCGCGATCCCCGCGACGTGATCCGGATGCGGGTGCGTGACGAGCACCCAAGGAGCGGCTTCTTCAACGCGTCAACCCGTGCGCGAAACGCCCGGCTCTCGGTGACGGTGAGTGTTCCATCGATCGCGACCACGCCATTCGGGGTTTCGACCAGATAGGCGTTGGCGAAGATCCCGCCCTCACCCGAGGCGTGAAGATGGACGGTGATCCCGGGGATCGTAGACTTCACGCTACCCTCCCTTCCCCTCAAACGCTTCGTATTTGGCCTGGGCGGGGCCGCCCGCGGCCGGCTGACCGGAGCGGCCCCGCCCCGCTTACGCGGTCTTACGGAGCCGTTCCCCGACGACGATCGTCAGCTGCTGGTCATGCCCGGAGCGGAGAACCCGCATCGGCAGCGGGGTGCCGATCCGGTCACCCCCCAACTGACCAAACAGCTCTCCGAGGTCCCGCACGGGCTGACCGGCCACCGCGAGCACCGTGTCACCCAGAAGCAGCCCACCCGCGTCCGCCGGGCTGCCCGGGTCGACCTCGAGCACCAGCAGCCCTCGGTCCTGGCCGAACTGCGATTGGACTTTCGACGGCAGCCGGACCGGCTGGGCGGCGATTCCCAGATAACCGCGCCGGATCCTTCCGTGGGCCACGAGCGCCTCCACCACCCGGCCAACCGTGGACGCCGGCACCGTCAAGCCTCCGCCCCGGCGCAACCCGGCGGTGTTGATGCCCAGCACCTTCCCCCCCGTGTCCAGGAGCGGCCCGCCGGAGAACCCCGGATACATGACGGCGTCGCTCTCGATGTAGCGATCAAGCCGCCCTCCCCCGGGTGTCCGCCATTCCTCGCCGAGCGCGCTGACGATTCCCACGGTGGCCCGCAGCGTGCGGCCGGGACGCGCCAGCGCGACCACCAGATGACCCACCCGCAGCGCGTCCGTGCCTGCCCAGTCGACCGCCGTTGCTCCTGCGCCATCGGCGCGCAGGACGGCGACGTCCGTGCTGGGATCCCTCCCGACCAGCGTGGCGGGGGCGGATGTTCCGTTTGCCAGGGTGACCTGTATGCCCTCTTCGCTCTGGACCACGTGGTCCGCGGTGACGAAGAGACCGTCCGACGACCAGGCCACCCCGGTGCCCCGCCCGCGGCGGCGGGTATCTACCCGAACGACACTGGGGCCGGCCGCGCCGATGATTCCCGCCAGCCCTTCTGACAGACTTGAAAGAGCATCCATTTGCACCACCTCCGACCTCCAGGATATCCGTGGAGCCCGACCGTCACATCCCCCGTTCTGGGAGGGTCGGCCTCCCCAAATGGCTAGGGAATTTGGGCTGTCAACGTCCAGTCCGTTCTGAACGCGCCTTGGCCCCGCGCCCGCGGGGCGTCTGAAAGGGCGGGCGAGGGGGCAAAGAGGGTGCAGGGTGTGGAGCTTCCGCTCGCGGTTCCGCGGGACCGTTCGGCTCTCGTGATCCCGTCGAGCCCGAGGCAGAACCTGCAGCCCCAGCATGTCCACGCGAGGAAGGAAACCTTGCGACCGCCAAAGGCCATCCTGTTTATCGGCGTCCTCTGCTTCTGGGCTGCCGGCTGGCAACCGGGGTTCACCGCCGGGCCCGCGTCGCAGATGTTCGACGCGGAGGGAGTCAGGATCCACTACCTCGCCCAGGGAACCGGGGAGCCGGTGGTGCTCATTCACGGCCTGGATTCCAGC
>Ga0187846_10002239_pt1 | contig 10700 bp, 7 predicted proteins | sample TC_taG_FD_161473 | JGI IMG/M metagenome (GOLD analysis project Ga0187846, IMG submission 161473) | Biofilm microbial communities from the roof of an iron ore cave, State of Minas Gerais, Brazil - TC_06 Biofilm (v2) | ecosystem: Environmental > Terrestrial > Deep subsurface > Cave > Wall biofilm ... | reverse complement strand
GAGGATGACCAGTGACAGGTTCGCCCGCACGGAAAACGGCAAGATCAGTCCCTGGTGCTGGCGGTCCTCGGGAATATACGTGATGCCGAGTTCGATCGCGCGCCACGGATGGGAGATTCGCACTTCCCGCCCAGCGACGAAGAGGCGGCCCCGGTCGGGCGGATCGATCCCGAAAATGGCGTGCGCCAACCGGCTGCGCCCAGAGCCGACGAGCCCGGCCAGGCCGACGATCTCTCCCTGTCGCACCACGAACGAGATATCGTGCAGGATGTTGAGCTTGCCGAGTCCCCGCACTTCGAGCGCGGGCGCGCCCGCCTCTACCTCCGCCTTTGGGAACAGCGCGTCGAGGGTCCGCCCCACCATCGACCGGATCAGCTCGTCGCGGGTCACCGACCGGGCCGCAGCCGTCATCATCCGATGACCGTCCCGCAGCACGGTGACGCGGTCGGCTACTTCGAACACTTCATCCAGCCGGTGGCTGATGTAGATGATTCCCACGCCCCGGGCCTTCAACTGCCGGATGAGGCGGAACAGGGTCTCCACGTCCTTCTGCGTGAGCGGGGCGGTCGGCTCGTCCATGATCAGGACGCGCGCGTCCCGGAGCAGGGCTCGGGCGATCTCCACGAGCTGCTGGTGCGCGGCGCTCAGGCGGCTGGCCAGCTCATCCAGGTCGAGCGTGACGTCCAAGGAGGCGAGCACCGCCTCCGCGTTACGGCGCATGCGCGACCAGTCCACGCGCCGCCCCCGCAGGAGAAAGGCCCCCATGTACAGGTTCTCCAGGACGGAGAGATCGGGAAAGAGGGCGGTCTCCTGGTAGATCACCGCGATCCCGAGTTCCTGGGCGGCGCGCGGGGTCGGAACGGACACCGGCTGCCCCAGCATCCGCACCGTTCCCGCGTCCGCGTGGTAGACTCCGGACACGATCTTGATCAGGGTGGACTTGCCGGCCCCGTTTTCGCCGACGAGGGCGTGCACCTCCCCGGGAAGCAATTCGAAATCGACCCGATCGAGGGCGACGACCCCAGGGAAGCTCTTGCTGATGCCCCGGAGCTCTAGGAGCGGGGTCGTCACCGACGCCTGCCGGTTCGCGCCGGCATCACCCATGCGCGCGGCCTGCGCGTGGATGTTCGCGAACTCGGCCGCGCGCGGGCAGGGCGCACGAAGCCGTTCGCCACATCCGCGGCGTGCGCTTCGGGGTCGCGCTTCCTCGGGTCCCCGTACCCGCCGCCTCCCGCCGACTCGATCACGAACGTGTCCCCTGGCCGCACCGGGATGCCGACCTCTTTGGTCTTGAGCAGCCGGACCCGCCGGCCCGAGATCAGGCGGTATCGATGCTTCTCGCCCTCACGGCCGCCGAAGAGTCCGTAGGGCGCGTGCCGCACCCCGTCGCCCGCGGTGTTGGCGACGGCGGGTTCCTCCGTTTCCATCCGCATGTGCAAGACCGATCCGACCCCTCCGCGGAACTTGCCCGCGCCCCCGGAGTCGGGCCGGAACTCATGCCATCCGAGGAAGAGGGGGAATCGCACCTCGGTGACCTCGATGCTGCCGAACTTGATTCCGCCGGCGGCCTGGCCTTCGCCCGCGGTCGGCCAGCCGTCCCCGGCGGCGGAGGCGCCGCCGCCGCCGCGGGCGTGGAACATGTGCCAGATGAACGTCCGCTTCGTCCGGGGGTTGACCCCCCTGATCGCGATCCTGAACCGGCGCGACCACCCCGCGACCACTCGTTTGGGGCAGGCGCCCGCGAGGGCCTTGATGACGGCCTCCCCGATCTCCTGGCCACAGTGGTTCGTGGCCAGCGTCACCGGCGCGGGCGGAAACGGCCAGACCACCGTCCCCTGCCTGGCCTTCACCGTGACCGGGCGGAACGTCCCGTCGTTTTTGGGGATCTCGGGATCGATGAGGTAGGCCAGGGCCATGTGCACCGCGGACATGGTGTTCGGGTACGAGGAGTTGACGAACCCGGCCACCTGCGCATCCGAATCGGTCAAGTCCACCGCGAGGTGGTCCCCCGATTTGGTGACCGTGGCCCGGATGTGGATGTCGGTCGTGCCGTGGCCATCGTCGTCAAGGATCGCTTCGCCGCGGTAGACGCCATCGTTCCAGGGCTGGATGCAGGCCCGGGTTTGGCGCTCGGTGCCGTCGAGGATTTCCCCCACCGCCGCGAGCACGGTGTCGATGCCGTACTCGGCCGCGAGACGCAGGAGACGGCGCTCCCCGAGCCGGGCCGAGCCGATCGACGCCCGGAGATCGCCGAGGAAATCGCGGGAGTGGCGCACGTTGGTGGCCACCATGTGCATGACGTCATCGCGCAGCTCGCCGGCGTCGTACAGCTTGAGGGGCGTGATCCGGATGCCCTCCTGCCAGATCTCCGTCGCGCCTGGATTGTACGCCCCGTGGGTCGAGCCGCCGATGTCGCTTTGGTGGGCCCGGTTGATGGACCAGAACATCAACCGGCCATCCGCGAACACCGGGAGCAGCACGGTGAGATCGGGCAGGTGATTCCCACCGTGGTACGGATCATTGAGCAAGAACAAATCCCCCGGCCGGATCCGGCCGCTGAAATACTCCGCGACGGCGCGCACAGCCCACGGCAGCGCCCCCACGTGGATCGGGACGTGCTCGGCCTGCGCGACCAGTCGTCCGGTACCGTCGCAGATCGCCGTCGAAAAGTCCCGGCTGCTGTTCAAGATCTGGGAGTAGGCGGTCCTAAGCATCGCCTCCCCCATCTCCGCGACGGTGGCGACGAACCGGTGCTGCATCACCGACACCGTGATCCGGTCAAGCATGGCAGGAGTATACTTTGTCCGTCGTGCGCCGGGTTCCTATGTCAGACCGCGATGACGCGGCGGGAGGAGATCTCCGCCGGCGCGAGTAATTGTGAGTCGGTCGCTTGCCGGACCGCACCTCGGCCCCTGCGCGGAGGAGGAGTTCGATGCTCGTTCCTTTTGGCACACGGGTGGTCGATTCCGATGGCAAGGCGGTCGGGACGATCCGCTTTGTCGTCCTCCACCGGGAGACGCGGCAGGCCGACGGCCTCGTCGTGCACCAGGGAGTGTTCAGGACCCGCGAGGTGGTGGTTCCGATCGACAAGGTCGCCGCCGCCGGCAAAACGATCCAGCTCTCCCTGCGGGCGCACGACCTTGACACCCTCCCGCTCTTCAACGCACAGCCTCTCCGCCCGATCCCCGACCACTGGGACATGCCCGTCGGTTTCGACGACCGGGAGTTCTTCCTGGTGGGCGGCCCCGGATGGGCCGAGGCTACCCTCCCGCTCACCGAGACCTCGCTGGCACCCTCGGGCCCTCCGGCCTACATCGCGAACGAGGACGATCCGCAGGATCCCAGCGAACCCGACATCGCCGCCGGGATGCCCGTCTACGACAGCCAGGGCAAGCGCGTCGGGGACGTGGAGTCCGTCAGCATCGATCAGGCCTCGGAGAATATCACGTGGATCGCGGTGAAGCGGGGGCATCTCTTTGCGAAGGACACCACGATTCCCGCCAGCCTGATCAAATCCGTCACCGACCGGATTACGCTCAACGTCCCGAGCCCCGACCTGAGGCGGCTCGAGCCCGCCTAGCGGCCCTCGCGCGTCCAGCCATTCACATGTTTTCCGGCGTTCCGCACGCTCGCGGACCCCGGTTCGTCGAGACGGCGCGGGGCGCTGGACCGAGAGGGATATGACCCCGTCCGTCGCTGACCTGCGCGAGACGCTGCGCCGCCTGCTGCCGCCGGACCGCCTCAGCACGGACGACGAGCGCCTGCGGGGATATCAGGCCGACTGGTCGTGGGCGGCCGTGGCGGCGGAAGCGGCCGGGAAGCCCCAGGGCCGGCCGGATCTCGTCGTTCGCCCGCACGATCTGAGGGAAACGGCTGCCGTCGTCCGCGCGGCGGCGCAGCACGCCGTCCCCATCGTCCCCTGGGGCGGCGGGTCCGGCGTCCAAGGCGCCTCCGTCCCGGTGCGGGGCGGCCTCGTGGTGGACACGACCGCGCTTGCGCGGATCCGCGAAATCAATGAACCGGCCATGACGGCAACGGTCGAGGCCGGCTTGGTGTGCGATCGCTTCGAAGAAGCCCTCAACGCCCGCGGTCTGACCTTCCCCCACTACCCGGCGTCCAGCTGGTTGGGCACCATCGGGGGCTACATCGCCACCCGCGGGTCCGGGGTCATGTCCACGCGCTACGGGAAGATCGAAGACCTGGTGCTCAGTGTCGAGGTGGTCCTGGCCGATGGATCGGCGATGCACACGCTGCCGGTCCCTCGGCACGCGTGCGGCCCCGACCTCACGGGGTTGTTTGTAGGGGCCGAAGGCACGATGGGGGTGGTCACCGCGGCCACCGTGCGCGTCAAGCCGATCCCGCAGGCCCGCGCGTTCCGCGCGATTTCTTTCCCCGACCTAGCCGCCGGCGTCGAGGCGGGCCGGCGGATGATGCTGGACGGCATCCGGCCTCCGGTGATGCGGCTGTACGATTTGCCCGCAGCCGCGCACTCGCTTAGCCGCGTGATCGGCACCCCGCTCGCCGACCCCACCATGGTGCTGGTCTTTGAGGGACGGCGCGAGCTGATCAACGTCGAGACGGCGCTGTGCGTCGAACACGGAATCGCCCGCGGGGGACGCGAGTTGGACCCCGCGATCGGCGAAACCTGGTGGAACCACCGCTTTGACTTCTACCATCCTCCGCACTATCCGACGCTCCCCGCGATTTGGGGAACGATCGACGTGGTGGCCACCTATGACCGGCTGCTTCCAACGTACGCCGCGCTGCAGGAGGCCCTGGTGCCTCGCTTTGCCTCCTACCATCTGCGCCTCACCACGCATCTCTCGCACTGGTACGATTGGGGGTCGATGCTCTACGCCCGCTTCATGATCCCGGAGGGTCCCCAGGACTACGCGGCGGCGGCGCGGCTCAACGCCGACGTCTGGCAGGCCGGGATCGATACGGCGCTCGAATGCGGGGCGGTGATCAACGATCACCACGGCGTGGGCCTCAAACTGGCACCGTTTCTGCACCGCCAGTACGGTCCGGCCTACCCCGTGCTGATGGCCGTCAAGCGGGCGCTCGACCCGCAGGGCATCATGAACCCCGGCAAGTGGTTGGAGGACGATTCGGCGACACACGCGTCCTAGCGGGCGTCGGGAAAGGGGGACGCGGGCCGGGAGCCGAAACCAAGCAGGCACGCGGGGGGATTGGGGGGGATGGCGGTGCCAAAACCGCTCGTGTCGTACTGTCTGGCCGACCTTGCCTATCCGGACATCCAAGAGTACCTCACGCACGACGATCTGGTCCTGATCCCGCTCGGCAGCTGCGAACAGCACGGGGCCCACCTGCCGCTGTGCACCGACACCGTGACCGCGCTGGAAGTGGCCCGACGGGCCGCGGAAGAGGCGCGCGTGCTGTACACGCCGGCACTGTGGTGCGGGTATTCGCCCCAACACCTGCGGGAGCCCGGCGCGGGCGTGGGCACGATCAGCCTGCGCCCCTCTACGGTGGAGGCGGTGCTGTACGACGTGAGCCGCAGCCTGGTGCACCACGGGTTCAACAAGCTGGTGATCGTCAGCGGCCACGGGTCCCACGCCAAGATGATCGATCCCGTGCTCCGGCGGATCCGCGGCGACACCGGGGCGCTCGTCGCGTTCTACAAGCCCTACGCCGAGCGCTACATCGGCATGCTGCGCGACGTGCTGGAAAACCCCCCCGAAGAGACGCCCGGGTGGCATGCCAGCGAACTGGAAACCTCCCAGATGCTCGCCTACGAAGGGGGGCGCCTGGTCCGCATGGACCGCGCCGTCAGCACCCGCGCCGGCAAGCCCGCCTGGCTGCCCGATTCGTTTGTGAAGAAGGACGGCGCCCCCGACGTCGAGTTTCGCGGCTATCAATATTTCGTCTTCCCCATGGATCACGACGAGTGGACCCCCAGCGGGGTCATCGGGAATCCATTTCGTGGCACGGCGGAAAAGGGGGAACAGGCGTTCAGCCGGTTCAGCGCCCACCTCGTGGACGCGATCAACGAGTTCCGGACGATCGACATCCACGTCCACACGCGCGCGTGGCAGGACAAGATCTGAGCCGCGACGTCGGGGCCGGCCGCAGGCCCCGAGGGGAGGTGGTCGCCTATCGCCAACGGGCCACCCAGTCCGAGGAGGGAGCCGCGCGACCGCCGAATTGCTCCCGGGATGATCGTTCGCTGCGAGAGCGCCGTGGAGCGCTAATGCACCATCAGGGGGAGGTGCCATGGTGAAGAGAGCAGGAATTGGGTCTGGTCGTTGGAAAGCCGCGGCGCGCGCTGTGGTCGTCGCCGCCGTCCTCGTGTCCCTCGTGATCACCGGCGTGCCGTTAAATCCCGCGCAGGGCCAAGGCGCGATGACGCTGCGCATCACCTGGTTCAAGTGGCCGCCGGCGGACCTGCTGCAGCAGATGGGGAACCTGTACACGCAGTCTCATCCTAACATCAAGGTCGTGGTCGACGAACCGCCCGCGACCCAGTGGTTCTCCTCGGCCTACGATCAGTTCATCGCCGGCAAGACCACCTTCGACGCCGCCGTGGGTGACAGCCAGTGGCTGGGCCTGGGGGCCACGAAGAAATACTACGTTGACATGACGGCCTGGTTGAAGGCAAACCTGCCGCTCAAGGATTTCGTACCGAGCCTGCTGGCGGCGTACGGGCAGTATCCTCAGGCGATCCCCGGGGTCACCGGGGGACTCGATCTGGTCAACGGGCACTTCTACGGCGTCCCATTCGAGGCGGACGCGCTGGCCTGGGCCTACCGGAAGGACTGGTTTGCCGATGCGGCCAACCAGGAGGCCTTCTTGGTCAAATATCACCATCCCCTGCGCGTCCCGCGGAATATGGACGAGCTAGTCGAGATCGCCGACTTCTTCACCCAGCCGAGCAAGGGGATCTACGGCATCGCCTTCCACGAAGCCAACGCCTATGACGCCGCGGCCGAGTCCTTCAACGAGTTTCTCTGGACCTACGGCGGGGATCTGTGGGATCCGCACACGCACAAGATCCAAGGCTACGTGAACAGCCCCCGCGCGCTGCACGCGCTGGAGATCCTCGTCCACCTGGCCAAGGATGCCCCTCCGGGATCGGGCAACTACTGGTTCAATGAGGTCAACACCGCGATGAACCAGGGCAAGGTGGCGTTGACCAACAACTGGTTCGGGTTCCTGCCCGGGATCCGCGATCCGAAGGCGAGCACGCTGGGCAAGAGCGTGGCCGAGATCGACGCCAAGGTGGGATACTTCAACAACCCGCCCGAGACGTACGAGGGGGTGTCCAGCCACTGGTCGGCGCTGGGCGGACAGGGGCTTTCGATTTCGGCCTTCGCGTCCCCCGACCACCAGAAGATGGCGTTGGACTTCATCAAGTGGTTCGAGCAGCCCAGCATTCAGCTGATCTGGGCCAAGACGGGGATCGGCGGCACCGCGAACATCAAGACGCTCGCCAGCTCCGAGTTCCTGAACTCGGCGCCCTATGCCAGGCTGGAACTCCCCGGTTACCAGATCGCGCGCGACTTTTGGAACGTCCCGCAGTATGAGAAGATGTTGACGGTCCTGACGCAGACGATCAACGAGGCCTACACGGGGCAGGTCGCTCCCAAGGAGGCGTTGGACTCGATCGCCACCCGGCACGAGGCCATCCTCAGCGGCAAGTAGGGTCGTCCACGCGAAGGGGACGGAGGCGGTCGGCGGATCGCCTCCGTCCCACCTCGGCGCGCGGTATTTGCGAGCGCGCTGGTCGCCTGGAGCCGGACAGCATGGGATCCGAGAGCGCTGAGCACGGTGGGCCGATGCCGGTGCGAGGGCCCCGGCCGGGGCTGACCGACCGCCAGCTGGCCTGGCTCTTCATTTTCCCCACGGTTCTCATCCTGCTGGCCATCGCCATTTTCCCGCTGATCTGGTCGCTGGGGTTGAGCTTCACCAACTACGTGGCCACCGGGAACGTCGATCCGGTGAGCGGCAACCCCGTTCCGTATCAGTGGGTCGGGATCCACAACTACCGGACCCTGCTCACCAACAACGACGTGACGTACGCGTCGATCTGGCATCAGTTCACCGTGACGGCGGTCATGGTGATCTGCGCCGTCGGCATCGAGTTTGTCCTCGGGTTCGGGCTGGCGATGCTGCTCGTGCGTCAATTTCCCGGGCGCGGCCTCATCTTGACCCTCATGCTCACCCCGATGATGCTGGCCCCCGTCGTGGTCGGGCTGTTCTGGCGCTTCATGTTTGACCCCGGCAACGGCGACCACGGCATCCTCAACAACCTGATCCTGCTGGTGAGCGCGCGCCCCCTCGACATCGCGCAGTCCACGCCGGCGATCATCGCCGTCATCATCGCCGACGTGTGGATGTGGACCCCGTTCATGCTGCTGATTGGGGTGGCCGGCCTGGCGGCGATTCCCCGGTACCTGTACGAGGCGGCGCAGGTGGATCGGGCGTCGGCGTGGTTTCGCTTCAGGCATATCACGCTGCCGCTGGTGTGGCCGCTGCTGCTCATCGCCCTGCTGTTCCGCACGATCGACGCCATCAAGCTCTTCGATCTCTACTTCAGCTTGGCGAGCGGCGCGCCGGCGAACACCAACCCGATCTCCTATGTAATTTACAACAAGGCGTTCGAGCAGTACGACACCGGGAACTCGTCCGCGCTGGCGTACATCATCCTGGTCATCGTGATCGCCCTGGCCAATATCTACATCCGCAACCTGACCAAGGCGCAGGCGGCCCACTAATCCCGACGGAGCGGTGCGGATGGCGCAGTCGACCACGGTTGAAATCGACACTCCGGAGCGGCCGGCGTTCGAGGACCGCCTGCGATCCGCCTCGCGCGCGGCCGGGGGCGTGCTGTTCTGGGTGGCGCTGGCGGCGGCCTTCCTGTTCTTCCTGTTCCCGACCTTTTGGATGCTGGAGACCTCGTTCAAGACGGTCAACGAAGCCAACAGCCAGACCCCCGCCCTCGTCGGCTTCCATCCGACGCTGGCCAACTACCACAACGTTTTCTTCCTCACGCAGGAGAACGTGTCGGGCGAGGGGGGCACGACCACCATCACAACCGGGTTCCTCCACTACTTCATCAACAGCATCCTCATCGGGAGCATCTCGACGCTGGTGGCCCTCGTGCTCGGCATGCTCGCGGCGTACGGGTTCTCCCGGTTCCGGGTGGCCGGCAAGAACGACCTGCTGTTCTTCATCTTGAGCCAGCGCATGCTTCCGCCCATCGCCGTGCTCATTCCGATTTTCCTCATGTACCGCACCCTTCATCTCGTCGACACCTACTTCGGCATGATCCTGCTGTACACGACGTTCAACCTGCCGTTCGCGGTGTGGATGATCAAGGGATTCGTCGACGAGATCCCGCACGAGTACGAGGACGCGGCGATGGTCGACGGCTACACGCGCTTCCAGTCCTTTTACAAGGTGATCGTGCCTCAGTCGGTCTCGGCGCTGGCCGCCACGGCGGTGTTCTCGCTGATCACGGTGTGGAACGAGTTCATCTTCGCCCTCGTGCTGACCGAGCCCGGCGGGGTGCGCACGGTCCCCCCCAGCATCGCGGCGGCGGCCGGGGGCGGGCAGGGCAACATCGACTGGGGGCTCGTGGCCGCCGCGGCGATGGTCTTCGTGCTCCCCGTCGTGATCTTCACGTTCCTGGTCCGCAATCATCTGCTGCGCGGCGTGACCTTCGGCGCGGTGCGCCGGTAGGCGGAGCGCGATGGCCCAGATCGGCCTGCGCGGGGTGACCAAGCGGTTCGGCGAGATCGTCGCCATCCGCGACCTCACGCTGGACGTCCGCGACCGGGAGTTCCTGGTCATCCTGGGCCCCTCGGGGGCGGGGAAGACCACGACCCTGCGCACGGTCGCCGGGTTGGAGACGCCCGAGGCCGGCTCGGTGCAGATCAACGGGGAGGCGATGGAAGGGCGCACGCCGGCGGAACGCAACGTGGCGTTCGTCTTTCAGAACTACGCGCTCTATCCGTTTATGACCGCGTACCAGAACATCGCGTTCCCGTTGAAGGCTCGCCCGACCACGCCCGCCGAAATCGATCGCCGGGTGCGCGCGGTGGCCGAGGTGCTGCAGATCGGCCACCTGCTCGAGCGCAGGCCGGCCCAGCTCAGCGGGGGCGAGCAGCAGCGCGTCGCCTTGGGCCGGGCGATGGTGCGGCGCCCCCAGGCGTTCCTGATGGACGAGCCGCTGACCAACCTGGACGCGAAGCTGCGGATCCTGATGCGCGCGGAGCTGAAGCACCTGCACGGCAGCATCGGCGCCACGACGCTGTACGTGACCCACGACCAGGTCGAGGCCATGACGATGGGCGACCGGATCGCCGTCCTGCGCGCCGGATCCTGCCAGCAGATCGGCACCCCGGACGAGATCTACCATCAGCCGGCCAACACCTTCGTGGCCGGCTTCGTCGGCACCCCGAGCATGAACCTGCTCACCGGGGAGATCGCCGGGGGGGAAGCGCCCGGGCGCGACGCCGCGGGGGTCGTGGTGCGGCTGGACCACGCGGCCGGGGTCTTCCCGCTGTCCGCGCCCTTGGCGGCCCGGGCGCGGGGAGCCCCCACCACGGCGGTCGTGTTGGGCGTGCGCCCCGAGGACGTCCATCTCGTGCCCGAGTGCACGCCGTCGACGCTGCACACCACCGTCTACGCCGCGGAACCTCTCGGCGATCGCTACATCTACGACCTGCAGCTGGGAG
>Ga0187846_10002238_pt1 | contig 10701 bp, 12 predicted proteins | sample TC_taG_FD_161473 | JGI IMG/M metagenome (GOLD analysis project Ga0187846, IMG submission 161473) | Biofilm microbial communities from the roof of an iron ore cave, State of Minas Gerais, Brazil - TC_06 Biofilm (v2) | ecosystem: Environmental > Terrestrial > Deep subsurface > Cave > Wall biofilm... | reverse complement strand
GGCCTGTAGGACTTCCGATCTCTACGGTTATCCAGTCACGGGCGCTGGATAGAGCGGCAGTCCTACCAACCAGAGCATAGGTGTCTATGCTTTGTGATACTGTTCAGTCAGATATACAAGCTGGCGTTACGCGGAAATCGTTTGCTCCGCAGTGCCTTCTCGCGGGGGGATACAAGAGAACAGCGGTTTTCCCGCATCGGTGCAGATGGCTCTTGCTGCTCACGCGCGCTCCTCGGTGCGCATTGCGTGGGCAGTGGCAATGTGGGCAACACCGAAATCAGCCAGCAAGAGGTCCGGGTGGGTCGGCGCTTGAAAGTTCACGCGAATGAGAAAGAAGGCATCACCAGATACATCAGACCAGTCTTTCCCTAACGTAAGGAGAACAGGACAAGCTGCCCATGTTTCTTTCCTACTCTACATCTGGGAAGATGCCCTCCAGCGCCTGAAGATAGCGATCCGCCGAGCGGATCACGGCTTCCCTGGCTCCCGCTGGCACAATCCTATCAAACCAGCCAGCGTAGAGGCGCTCAAAGCGATAGGGCAGGATAGCGTCGCGGATACGCCGGACTTCCGACGCTGGCAGTGGAATCAAATTCGGAAAACTGTACATGAACGACACCCAGCGGTGATCAGTCACTACATAGATCGTATCGCCCGTCAGCAGCGCGCCTTGACCACCAGCCCCGCCCGGCCAATGCAGCGCAGTGCTGCCGGGAAAGTGCCCGCCCAGGCGCACAAGGGAAATATCGTCTGCCAGCGTGCGCAGATCGCCGGACCAGAACTCAATACGCTGGCTGGGACGCATCACCCAGCGGCGATTGGACTCGTGCAGATAAATCGTCGCGTCAAAGCGTTCGGCCCACTCAATCATAGTGCTATAGAAATGGGGGTGCGAGATGGCAATAGCCGTGATGCCGCCAAGGTGTTCGATCTCCTGGGCGGTCTGCTCATCAAGCAGGGTGATGCAATCCCAGAGGATGTTGCCCTGCGGCGTCTGAAGCAGCAGCGCCCGCTCCCCGATGGCGAACTGCGGCTCCGTGCCAATGCCGATCAGGCCAGGCTCTTGCGGCTTCAGTATATTCTTGAAGCCTGCTGCCTGTATGGCCGCCAGTGTGGTCCACTCTTGCCCATTGGGGCCAAGGTACTGGCGAGCATCCAGGCAGATCGGGCAGCCGGCTGGGGGCGTCCCGCTCGGCGGAAACTCCGTTCCACAGGTCTTACATATCCATGCTTCCATCGAGAACACTCCTTTCTGAAGTCAACGTTCGGTTATGATGGCGGAAAGCGATGTGTGGCCGAGTTGGCGCAGCAGTAAAGCATCCCACCAGAGCCGATAGTAGTCGCGCGCCCCTTCTCGCCCGTAGAATGTCTTGCCGATGGTCAAATCCTCAAAGCGGCAATCTTCTGTCAACGTCGCTAACGTTTCCTCCATGCGATGCGCGTTCTCTGCGGCAAGATGCACCCGCAGAAGCCGCTGGTAGTTTGGGGCTGTCATATGTTTTTCTCCCTGTCGATGTTCAGCCCAGGACGCCACTTTCTACCTGGCTTTCGCTCATCATGCTCTCCGGCTTGACAGATTTCGCGGGGGATCTCCTGCCGGCCAGGAAGACGCCCATCAACACCAGCGCTAGCCCGGCCAATGCGTTGAGGCCAACCTGCTCGTGCAGCAGCAGCACCCCATAGACCAGCGCCATACAGGGCAGCAAATAGGTGACAATCAGCGTGCGCGTTGGCCCGACGGTATCAATCAGCCAGAAGTAGCAGAGATACGCCAGCGACGTGCCTCCCAGCGCCAGAGCCAGTGCGGCGCCAAGCGCCAGAGCCGAGGGTATGTGCGTCAATGGTTGCAATGCCAGGTCTGCCCCCGCAATGGGCAGCAGGAGAACGGCCCCGCAGCCGATCTGCCCAATCGCCTGCTGGATCGGAGGCAGCCCAACGAGCAATTTATGCGCAAACAAGCTGCCAAAGGCATAGCTGGCCGCGCCCAGCAGACAAGCGAGGATGCCGAGCAGAAAGAGGTTTGAGCCGCCGGCACTCAAGGCTGCCGGCCCAACCAGCACGCCAACGCCAACGAAACCAACAAGGACCGCTGCCAGCCGCAGCCAGGTCAGCCGTTCCCCTCCGGGCCACCAGATGGAGACGATGACCAGCACCAGCGGGGTGGTCGCGTTGAGGATCGCCGCCATGCCGGAGGTGACGTGGAGTTCGCCCCAACTGATCGCCAGATAGGGAATAATGGCATTGAACAGCGCCACCAGCGCAAAGGCGCCCAGATGCCGACGCCAGCCCTGCATAACCTTTGGCCGGAAGGGCACGACCAGCAGCAGACCCAGCGCGCCAAAGACCAGGCGAATCGTGACCAGCAGTACGGGCGGCATATCGCTCACTGCCACTTTGATAAAGAGAAACGAAGCGCCCCAGAGGGCTGCCAGGCCAAAAAGGACCAGATATTCTTTGGGCCGCATGAAAAACCTCCACGCTTGCTAGCGCTGTTTGGGCTTATAGCGTCCTGGCTGATCGCGGAAACTAATGCCAAAGCGGTTCCAGGCATTGATGGTGGCGATAGCCAGCGTCAGATTCACCAGTTCTTCATCGCTAAAATGCGGGCGCACCTGCGCGTAGACCTCGTCGGGCACATGGTCAAGCGAGATCAGGGTCAGTTTCTCCGTCCAGAGCAGGGCGGCGCGCTCGCGTTCGCTAAAGAAGGGCGTCTCCTGCCAGACGGGCAGCGCGTAGAGACGCTGCTCCGTCTCGCCGCCGGCGCGGGCATCCAACGAGTGCATATCCACGCAGAAGGCGCAGCCGTTGAGCTGCGAGGCGCGCAGTTTGATGAGATCGAGGAAGGTCGGTTCAAGGCCACAGTTGGCGAGATAGGTTTCCAGCGCGTCCATTGCTTGCATCACGCCGGGGGCGGCTTTGGCATAGTTCAGTCTGGTTCCCATAAAGAAAGCTCCTTTCTCTACTCTATACAACGAACTGTGCTTTGTTCCATCTGAAGCATAGCATGATAATGGACTTGTGAAAAGAGCCACTTTCTGGTAGAATATCCATACCATTTATGCAGGAGCGTGACCATGCCTAAACGCGCTTTACCAACCAGTCTCCCAAAAATAAAAATGGACGCCAGTTTGCCTGAGCCACTGTATAAGCAGTTGTATGAGCGCTTACGCGGGGCGATCCTGGCCGGGCAGTTGGAGCGGGGGGCACGCCTGCCCTCAACGCGCATGCTGGCGAGCGAACTCGGCATCTCGCGCACGACGACGGCGCTGGCCTATGAGCAATTGCTGCTGGAGGGCTATCTGGAGAGCCGGGTGGGGCAGGGCACAGCAGTGGCGCGCCAGGTGCCGGCGGCGCTCACGCGCGGGCCAGCGAGCCGGGCGCGGCAGGCGGGAGCCGAGGCGCGGCAGGCGCCGTCCATACGCCTGGCAGAACGGGTTCGCCCACTCGAGGAGATACCAGAGAGCGAGCGCTGGCCGGGGAGCGCCGGAGGCGCCTTTCGTACTGGAGGGCCGGCGCTAGACTTGTTTCCTTATGCAGTCTGGGCGCGTTTGATAGCCAGATGCGCCCGGCATTCGCTGAGGACATTCGCCGCCTATCAGCCTCCTGCCGGCTACGGTCCACTGCGCGAGGCCATCGCCGCGCATATCAGCATCACACGCGGGGTGCGCTGCACGCCCGATCAGATCATCATCACCGCCGGCTCACAAGGCGCCCTTGATCTGGCGGCGCGGACGCTGCTCAATCCGGGCGAGGCCGCCTGGCTGGAGAATCCCGGCTACCACGGCGCGCAGGGTGCGCTGCTCGCGGCTGGCGCCCGCCTGGTGCCTGTGCCTGTCGATGAGGAGGGGCTGGTAGTGGAGGTCGGGCGGCAGCGCTGCCCCGATGCGCGCCTGGTGTCCACCACCCCCTCGCATCAGTCCCCCACCGGCGTGACCATGAGCCTCAGCCGCCGCCTGGCGCTGCTGGACTGGGCCAGACAGGCAGAGGCATGGGTGTTGGAGGACGACTACGACAGCGAGTATCGCTATTGCAACCGCCCCCTGGAGTCGCTTCAAGGGTTGGATCGCGCCGGACGGGTGCTGTATATTGGCACCTTTAGCAAAGTGCTGTTCCCCGCCCTGCGTCTAGGCTATCTGGTTGCGCCTGCTGAATTGATCGATCCCCTGCTCGCCACGCGGCGCTTTATTGATTCACATGCCCCGATCCTGGAACAGATGGCTCTGACCGACTTTCTACGGGAGGGCCATTTTGCCCGCCATCTGCGACGGATGCGCCAGCAGTATCACCAGCGGCGCGATCTCCTCGAAGCCGCTCTGCGCGCCCATCTGGGCAACCTGCTCGACGTGCGCGCCCCCGAAGCAGGGATGCACCTTGTCGGCTGGCTGCCGCTCGACAAAGATGATTGCCTCGCCGCCTCGCTGGCAGCCAGAGCAGGCATCGAAGTTACGCCTATCTCGAAATACTGCCTGGAGGCGCTGCCTCGCGGAGGGCTGGTCCTCGGCTATGCCAGCACCATCGCGGAGGCTATTCTGCCTGGAGTGAAACGACTGGCGGCTGCGCTGGAAAAGTTTTGAGTACCGATTACCACATTCTGCTGAATACCGCTGGTAGTGCAGCCATCAGGTAGGAAATAAGTCCTAGTGAGGTATTCTTTACGGCCTCAGCCATAACTTTTGCGGCGCCCCAGCCACTACTTCACTGGAGATCAGTTTCACTGGTCCCATCCCATGAATGGTAAAAGGAGCGCGACATGTTGAGAACCCTCTTGAAGTTCCGACTGATCCTGATTGTAGTGGCACTGGTGCTGATCACCGGGGGAGCGATGGTTGTAGGCGCCAGCGAAGGCACCGCGAGCAACCAGCAGCACACGGCCAGCTCTGGTGTCTCATCGCATCACGAGGATGCCAGCGAGACCCCTGGCACTGAGCCAAGCAAGACCCCTGGCACCGAACCCAGCGAGACGGACCAAGACGAGATGTCAGGCACCATCACCAGCCTGGATTGCGCCAAGGGCAGCATCACCATCAAAGCGGGAGAGGATGAGGAAGAAGGGGAAGGGGGGACGTTCACCGCGCTGCTGACCAACACCACCGTCTTTACGGTCAACGGGAAGTCCAGCACATGTGCGGACCTGAAGGTAGGCACGTCGGTGGAGATTGAGGCGACCCACAACGGGACGACCTGGACGGCGCTCAAGGTCAGCCAGGGCGAGAACGACCAGGACCAGGACAATGACGACCAGCCGGGAGACCAGGGGACGCCCACACCGGGATCAGGGGGCGACTAGACCAGCAGCGAGGACAGGTACAGCAACGGCTGTTTCAGTATCGGCATTATGGCGGGGCTGGCGCTGATTACAGGCAGCCCCTTTATCTTTCCCTCCCTTGGCCCGACAGCGTTCCTCTTTTTTTCTACGCTGACGGCCCCAGCAGCTTCACCCCGCAATGCTGTGATCGGGCATGGTGTCGGCGTGCTGGCCGGCTACTTTAGCTTGGTGGTCACTGGTCTTACGATGGCAGGGCCAGCACTGCTCGTCGGTGTTACCTGGCCGCGTGTGGTTGCTGCCGGGCTTTCTCCGAGGCTGACTGCTGGATTGATGGTCTGGCTGCACGCGCCACATCCGTCCGCCGGGGCGACGACACTGATTATTTCGCTTGGCATCCTGACGAAACCAGTGCAGTTGGTGATCCTGATGGGAGCGGTGGTTCTGCTCACCGTCCAGGCGTTCGTTATCAATCGTCTGGCGGGTATCCCCTATCCCCTCTGGAAGCCGAGAGAAGAGAAAGGATGAGTTTGGTTCTCTTCCTGCTGGGAGGGGGAAAGGAGCAAATCGCAGCGATCTCTCTCGCAGCAAGAAAGGAAGCTATGATGTCCACCACCGCGCAGCCAAGGCCTGACCAGGCCCGACCATCCCAGCACATTCGATCCTACCCGGCGCCCAGACAGTTGGCAACCCCAACCGATCTGACGCCGCAGGCTGTCCAGGCAATCACCGAGGCGCTGAATCCGCTGATCGCCGATGCCTTTGCCCTCTATGTGAAGACCAAGAACTTCCACTGGCATCTGGCCGGGTCGCACTTCCACGACTATCACAAACTCTTTGATAAGCAGGCCGAGCAGATTTTCGGCTCTATCGACACGCTGGCCGAGCGGGTGCGCCGCATTGGCGGCACAACCATCCGCAGCATCACGCATATCAGCCAGGTGCAAACGATCAAAGACGACAATGATGAGTTTGTGCCGGCGGGCGAGATGGCGCGGCGCTTGATGCAAGATAACGCGCATATCGCCGAGATGCAGCGGGCGGCCATCGAAGTCTGTGAGAAGCATCGGGATCTTGCCAGCAGCAACGCGCTCGAAACACTTCTCGACGAAACCGAGCGGCGGAAATGGTTCCTCTTCGAAGTGCTTCAGGGCGCGAATAACACCGACTAGCTGTTACATCTTAATCTTCGTGTGTAGCAGTTGGGCGTGGGCGCCTACAGCTTCGGCTGTGATCTCGGAAAAGGTCTTCCAGGGATCATGGGTGTTCACCACTGAGGCGTTGATCTGGCGATAGAAGTCGCTCTCTGCGCTGCCGGGGGAAGTGATTTCCTCGACCCGTACAGCATAATCTGCCTGGTTGACAGTTTGATTATACATGCGCAGCGACACAACATCGAGCGCTTCATCGACAAGCAGCACTGCCGCGCCATGCAGGGGCGAAATCTTGATGGTATCCACCACCCACCCGCCGCTGTTGTAGACCTTGAGCGGGGTGGAATAGCCGGTAAAGCTCATCTCCTGCTGAAACGGTTTGTGCGTATGGCCGAATAGGAAGGCGATCTCCGGGGGGATGGTCTGGGCGTTCTCACTGAGAAGCTGTTCAAGCACCACATCCTGCATGAACCATTGGAGACCATGCAGGGCGTCGGCGCTCAGCGTTTGCTCTACTCGTTGTTTTTCAAGCGGACGGAGTTTATTGAAGAGAAAATTCATCGCCAATTCCAGTTCTCCCGCTTCAATGACATCGAGCGGCCTGAGCCGCTTGTTGTGGGCGATCCAGCCAGTGATAACGTTGGTGGTCAGCTTGCCAACCTGCTGGTTATCCTGCAACTTGGCATACACCAGGCCCACATGCTGCCCCACGTCGCCGGAGCGGCCCACCGTTGACCAGAGAAAATCGATCCAGGCAAAGTTTTCGGCCTCTAGTTCTCTGATGATAGTTGGTCTTTTGCGATCCGGGAAGACCAGCGTGTTGAGCGTCGTCATCAGTGAGTAGATGGACTCAATATAGTGGCCGTGACTGATAATCACGCTTTTCTGCCCATCCTGACTGAGCAGCGCATAATTGGGATAGGCGATCTTTACGGTGACATCCTGTAAATGCGGGTAGACATGAAACAGGCTGGTTAAGAATGGCTCGCGCGCCAGATCGGAAGAAAACATGCTGGTCGTGTGCGTGGGGGCCTCGATGGCATCGCCAGGCTGAAGGCTGCTGATCGTCTGCAAATACTCCGTCTCCCTGGCGCTCTCCCAGATATGATGGTCGTGGTTGCCGGGAATATAGAGGATGTCCTTCTCAAACAGGGCTTCCCCGTCTGGCGGAAAGACCAGTTCAATGAAGCGCTGAAAGACCATAGCGGCCTTGTTCACATCCGTCAAGGCCATTTCGAGGATGTCGCCATTGAGGATCAGGGTAGGCTTCTCCGCGCCATCGTTGTGCGCGAGCAGTTCCCGCAGGCAGAGCGCCAGTTGACTTAGAACTGCGCTGGGGCGCGAGGTGTCGGTTTCAATACTCCCAGGCGTGATAGCGGTCAAAATGCTGTTGTCCGCGCCCAGGTGCAGATCGGACAGGCAGACATACCGAATAGCTGACATAGTTTTTTTCCTCCTGACGGCTTCTCATCTGCCTCTGGGCACCTCTGCACAAAAGGGCCACAGTGAGGCCAGATCAGCGAAGATACGCTGATTATTTTACGATCCTCGCTGGCGCGCTGGGTCACACCTTTGAAGTGCAGGCACCCTTAGAAGCCCCCGATGGTGTCGAAACGCTCTCCATACTTTTTACCCCTCTACCCCTTTCTCTCCTTGACACCTTCCGCACTAGCTTGAGGAGCCGCTGCCATAGAGCAGGTTGTCTCTATCGGTCATTGCCTGGTCCCCTTCAAGCGTCTGCTCGTCGGCAACATAGGGCGACTGCCCATAGTGAAGGGTTGCCAGATGCAGCAGAGGAATGAGGCTGCTGGTCTGGATGGGAACTATCTGCGGATAGGGCCAGCTTTGCTGATTGAGCGCAGCCGGCAAGACAAAATCTAAGGCCGTTTGCAGCCCCGCGCCCTGCGCATTCTGCTCGTGCCACAGGTCAATGCCCAGGCGGTCTCCCAGGCTTGCAAGATTAAAGAGCGCCTGCAAGTTATAGACACTGTAGTCCCAGGATTTGGTGCGCTTGAGTTCATAAGGCTGGCCGCCGTCAGCCTGGATGTGTCCGTCAATATGTTTGGCCGTGCTGGCCTGAAGCACGTCTATTGCCAGCGTCTTTTGCCCAACGAACAGCGCCAGCGAGGCAATCTGCCCATCATACCATGTGCTATGATTATTGACGGCTTGTGCCTCTTGCTGCCCTGAAGGCGAGTGCAGCAGCCAGTCAAGATACTGACGAACCCAGCCTTCCATCCCCTGTTGATCCTGGGCGCTCCAGGCGGTGGACGAGCGCAGCAGCCCAATAGCATCCATCACCAGCGGCATATCGGCGGCGTCAATAATGCCGCCTGGCGAGTCTGCATCTTTCCCGCGCACCTGCTGCGCGTAGTTCAGATTGGGATTCATCGCGGTCTGTGGGTTGAGGAACCAGACCCGCAGGAACTCCGCCGCTTTGGCGGCATAGGCGCTGGTGTCGCTAAAGTAATAGGCCACTGCCAGCGTGTAGACTGTCGAGATCATCTCGTCGAGATTGGCTTTGTCGGGGATGGTATTGACTTCAGGATTGATCTGCCCATCGCGGATGATATAGGGTAAGCCATCGGGCTTCGTCGGGTCAGGCCAGGCATAGATGGATAAGGAGAGATAATCGTGCTTATCGCCGCTTGGGGGGACTTGCGCTTTGTCCACCACCGAGACGGGCTGCCGGGTGAGCAGCTTCTCAGCATCATATTCCAGTCGTTGTAACGACGCCCGCAGCGTGGCATTCTCTGGCGAGCTCTGTTTTGTGCGCGCTAAGATGGCCGGGTCGAGCAGAAAGACCTGAAGCGCCTGGGCTGATGGTGACTGAGCCGCGTCCGGCGCGGGCGGCGAGCCGCAGGCCGCCAGCGTGCTGCTGAGCAAGCCGGCACCCAGCGCCAGACAAACGAGCAGCATACACCGCTTGTTCAGTTTACCGGAAACAAGCGCGGCATGCTGCATGATCTTCCCCATTCACAGCGGTTGAGTACGTGCCCCCATGCTATCGCGCCCTGATCGGTCTGTCAAGCTGGCTGGATTGGCCAGAACGGAATGACCAGACGCGATATGAGGGAGAGTTTGTCCTTCTTCGGACACCGAGGCACGCCTACACCTCAGCACTCAGTTCCAGCCACAGCGTTGGGAACTCCTGCCACGCGGTCGTCGCCGGCACGACGGCTGTTGGGCGTGCCTCCAAGCCAGACCTGGAGGAGCTTTATCCAGATGAGATGCCCGCGTTATGTGGCTGCTGGGCAGAAATCCGCCAGGTTATCAGTCACACCATAGCCTGGCAGGTGATAAAATGCCCGAAAAAGCACTGCCAAAAACGCTTGAAAAAGAAAAGGAGTAACACCAAGAACGATGCAACCAGACCAGCCGAGACCACCGCTTCCATCATGCCCTATTTGTGGAGTTGATGGAGCCTCCCGGAGTTGGAGGAAAATCTTTCTACCCTCTATTCACGGGGGGAGGCCAAGCGTAGAGATTGAGTCTCACGCTCATCAGAGGACTGATACTAGAGTAAACGCAGTAGTATGCACTCGCTGCGGAAACATCATGCTGTTTGCCGATCCTCAACAGTTATAAAGGAACCAGTGTCCAGCGGAGAAATGTTTAGGCGGACCAGCCAGACAAGGTTGATCATCGTCAGGTGGCCTCCGGTTGTCGTTGGCAGTTCTCTCGGCCCGCCGTTAGCTTTTTGTGAACGCAATCGCACTGGGCCAGCAGCGCGATAAGCCGGCGGTATAGGCAAAATAGGATACAAAACGCCCTGTTTTCATGCTATGCTAGAGAAAGCGCTAACGAGCGCGTTCGTTCTTTCTTCTTTCTTCGTTCTTCTTGAGGATACTTGCAATGCCCCTGACACTTTCCCGCGCTGAGGCGCGCCGCTTTCTGGCGCGCTATCACTTTGCCCCCACCGATGTGCCAGGCGTCTTTGATCGCCTGGGCACCGTGCAGTATGACCCGCTTAATCCTGTCGGGCGCAATCCCGATCTGGTCTTGCAGGCGCGCGTGCCGGGCTATCAGGTGGATGACTGGCAGCAGACTGCCTATACAGATCGGCTGGTCTATGATGCCTGGGATAAGCAAGCCTGCCTGGTGCCGATCAGCGATTGGCCGATGCGCGCCCGCATTCGCGCCAGCCGCTCCACCTGGACGCCGCTGGTCGTTGATGAGGAAGCCGAGGCGATAGCGGCCACGCTGGCGGAGTTGGATCGGCGCGGGCCGCTCTCCTCGTTGGAGTTTGAGGATCAATCGCACTTCACCGACCAGAGCGCCTGG